>LKMJ01006868.1_pt1 | contig 10723 bp, 6 predicted proteins | sample 643391 | NCBI WGS metagenome assembly LKMJ01 (sample SAMN04112250, study PRJNA286221) | soda lake metagenome | biome: soda lake; feature: Kulunda Steppe; material: water; isolation source: sample PL-Br10 brine of Picturesque Lake | place: Russia: Kulunda steppe | collected 2010-07
ACAAACAAGTATTGAAAGATTACTAAGTGAGAGAGGTTTTGAATGCCCTACTGAAGGAAGTGATGAGTATACACATTGTACTGCATATGTAGGATTATATCTAGAAGAGCTGGATAACTGGGATGATCCAAATGACCCATCAACAGGAGTATCAATGGATATTCATCAAGTAGACGGAGAGCAGTCAGTACACACGTCTGAATCTTTAGGAGCATGTAGAATGTATGAATCAATTGCTGATGAAGACTTCGATTTAGACGATGATGAAAACGTACAATGTACAGAAGAATTTTCCGACGGAGGAAGCGGAGGAAACGGTGATAACGGTGAAGACCCAGTACCTGGATGTGGAGGAGTTGCAGGAGAATGGAGCCATTACATGGAAGGACCAGCAGTAAACACATCCTATCTTGAAGAACCAGAAGATTACAACGAAGACATTGAAGGCAGTGTAAGAGAAGATATACAAGGACATTACGAAGGATGTGTAGAGCAAAACCAATGCGTCTTACACGGAGCAGCTGTAGATGAAGGAACAGTGGCAAACGTAGCTCACGACAGCGAAATTTACGAAGGATATGAATACGGTGGAGACACAGTAGACTGGGAAGTATGTCTAAACATAGATGAAATTGACGATGAGATGGGTTACCACGATGAAGGAGGACAATGGTATGACCTTGATGACCCTATAATATCAGAATACTTACAACAAGGAGAATCTGGAAACTTCCTAACCAGTGATGCAGGAGACGGTTCAGACTTAATCAGTGACGCATCACAAGATGACAGAGAAGATCCAGAACACATAGCATTCTACTATAGAAGAAATCCAAACCCATACCACTCTGAATGGAACCCAACAGGATACCACTTAGATGGTGACGAAGAAGAATACTATTATGGTACAGCACTAGAAAGCACATGTAGAGTAGATACTGAAATAATAGATCAAGGATGGTTAGAATATGATGAATCAGATATAGAATGTCAAGATATACAGCCGGAAGACTACAGTGAACAAGGCTACGATTACGGAGATGGTTATGGAGATTACAGTTTATTCTACAACTTCTACTGGCAAACCAGTGGACAAGAACCAGGCGGAAACTACAGACCAGCGGAGGCACCTTAAAAAACAATGATAAAGAAAACAACACTACTTCTTACAATATTATTAATATCTCTCTCACTAGCCGCAGCCGATGAAGCCCAAATAACCTGGGGAACAGAAACAGACTGGAACGAACTACAAGAAAGCGAAAGAGTAATTGCAGAAGACTTTCCTGGAGATGATAGAAATGCAGATAAATTAATGCTAGGGTACCCTTCGGAACAAGACGACAAAATTGCCTACTGGCCTTATGAAGATGGAGAAGGAGATACCACTACGGATGTAGCTGGTGATTTTGACGCTGACGCTACGGGAGTTGAACATAGTAGTGAAGGTATTCTAGGCTCATCATCTTTTCAGTTTGACAGTTCAGAAAGTATAACATCACCATTCATAGATCTTTTCCAAGATGGTCAAGCATTTACAGTTACTGGATGGTTCAAATTAGATGATGCATCCTCGAATCAACAACTGTTATCTGTAGGAGATGACACTAACGCGTATAGATATTTACACTTTGTTGTGAGAGATAGAGAGCCTCAATTCCACTTTTATTCCGATAACCTACGAAATTACGGCGGAGAAGTTGATTCTGATGAATGGTATCACTTTGCTGGTGTTTGGGAAGGTTCTGGAGGAGATAGAATACTGTACATAAACGGTGAAGAATGGGAGAGAGATAATCCTGATGAAGACCTCCAAGTAACTGAGGGCTCAGAAACCGGAGGAGGCATTAGACATGGATTTTACGATGGTTCTATACTTGATGGAAATCTTGATGAAATGAAAATATTTGATACTGATTTGTCAAGCAGCGAAGTTGAAGAACTGTACCAAACAGCTGAGGAAGGATATGCCGTTACGGACTGGAAAGAATTTGGTTTTGATGTGCCTTCTAACGATTTAATACTTGAAGAACTTGAAATAAATCTTAATGGTCAAGATGTAACATTTACAGTCGAAGCTGGAGACGCTTCAGGCGATGTTGTAGACACAAGTGACCCGATTGACTATACAGGACTTTCTAGTTATGATGTTGATGGTATGAATACAGAAGCTAGATACTTTAGAGTTAGAGCGGATTTGGAAACAAATAATCCGGAAAATACTCCCGAAATAGACGAATTTAGTCTTGGTTTAGAGGAAGACGGAGAACCCGATTACGATGCTGGATCAAGATATATAGCTGATGATACTGATGAGTATGGTGATGATGCTCAAGTTGGGTCTGTTAATCCTGAATTCGGCATAACACCTGAACACTCCGGAGATCAGGATCTTGATGTTTATTTCAGGTCGGATGAAATTGGATTAATCGGTAGAGTATCTTCTGTTTCTTCTGGTGAAGAAGTTTCAGTAACTTCAGGACCATTAGATTCAACGCAAGATTATTCATGGTATGTTGAAGTGTGTGATAGGTATAATCAGTGTGAGGAAACAGATGTTTGGGATTTCGAAATTGATATAGATGATGAAAGAAGAATGATTGATGGTTTTCATCCTCAAGGATTAGAGGAGGAACTAGAGGATGATCATAGGGAGACTTATGATGGGCATATTAATTTCTTGATGGATAACTCAACACAGTTACAACCCGGAATGGACACTACTGTTTTTGGTATGTCTTCAGATACCTCGGATCCTGATTTCCTCCATAACTTTGATGAATTACCGGCTCTTGAAGAGTATGAATTTGATTCATTCATTGATGATCCTGAAGAAGGTACAGACAGCAATCATCCTTTGTGGTATGATACAGAGGGGGATGAAGAAAGAGCTTCACAATTCGGTATAGGAGATAGTTTCAGCTTGGCAGTAGACTCTACCGGTAATCTTTACCCTACAAATGTTACACATGCTCATCCTGGGGTTGATAATGATGATTACGAACCTAGAGATGATATTGATGACCCCACAATTCCTAAGCCTGCAAAAGCTCATGGAAACGCTTTACCAGTTATTGCGGATACTATAGATTTTGAATCAGATTCTGGAACACAAATACTTCCTGGTCATGGAGTCTGGATCAATCCTGACGATATTAAAGAACTTGAAGAATACTATAAAGGAGACTGGGAAGATAAGCTTCACTTCCAAATGGACTTAACCGGTCCTGACGCTGGACTAGGCTTCAACTCAAGTGTTTATAACGATCAACCTATTTCAGAAGGATCTCACAGAGTTCACGATGATCAAAACCGAATAATAGTTGGAGACATACATTTCCAAAAAGAGGAAGAAGACGATGAAGAAGTACATGAATATCTAAATCCTGATATGTGTGGAGATGACCAGAGAGAATATCTTCTAGAAGAACTAGGAGAAATAGACAATTCAGAACGATTAGATGGAGAATATGCCTGTGCAATATCCAATAATTATTGTGTTGATAGAGATGCAGATGATCCTTTATTTGAAGAAGGAGAATACAGAAATATTGATAATGAATGGAAAGAAGCAGGAGCAAAAAGACTTAAAGACTCAGAGCAAGCTTGTTCTGCTCATGAATGGGAAGACTTCGATGAAATAGAAGAGGATCCTTTCCCCGCATGGTACAACCAGGATTTACACCAAGATTACTGTAGAGAAAATACTCTATACGGAGAAGATGCTAAAAGATGGATTACGGAAGATTATGTACAAGAACATCCATTTGCTGTAAGAGGAGGAATAAACGACGACTGGAATCCTTACATCGAAAATAATGTTTTTGAAGACGAAAGTCTAGACTGGGAATCTCAATGGGATGAACCATCACAATTCACAGATGACAACTGGGTTGCTCAAGGTATAAGTCCAGTACCAACAGCTACAATTGACTTAGAACCAAGCATCCCTGAAGATCAGGATAAACAGGTAACATTAGGATTCTGTGCGGGAGATGACGCAGGCGAATATTACATGACTCAACAATCAGAAACACAATACGTAAGCACTGATAGAGACATTGAAGGAGTAGGAAGTATGAGCGATCAATGTGTTCTAGACGGAAATCAAGTTATGTCCGAAAGAAGCGATATTACAGGTATGGAAACACAAGATCTTCCGCAAGAACTTATGGATAACTACGGAGGTGCAGAAACACTGATCGAAGACGAAAGAATGCTATTTAATTCAGGAGATATTGTTGACCTACAATTTGATACAGGACAAACAACTCAAATCGCTTGTTTCGATGGATACTGGTTTGATGAATGGCCTGTAATATCAGATAGTGATGAAATTACAGTAGGACTAGGAGGTTCAAGAGACCATAGATTCCAGCTTGTAAACCCAACGGACGAGGATACAACATACCAAGTAGAAGTTGAACCTGAATCTGACTCATCAGTTGATGGTGCCGGATTAGAAAGTTTCACAACGATAAACAACGAGGAAGGGATGACGTTTGAAACTGAAGTACCAGCAAGAGACTCAGAATCATTTGATATAGAAATAGTAGGAGGCAACTTAGAAATAGATACTGACAACAGTTGGGTTACTGTCACTGCTGAGGACGGTTCTGGAGAAGTAGCAGGCGAATCAACAGTAAACGTAGGTGTTGAAGAATCAACAGATGAAGAAGGACAAGAAGTACAGCAAGTTCCAGGGATTAGCATAATTCAAATTCTGACCGTAGTACTGCTTTCAGCATTAGTAATTCTAAATAGAAGCTATCAACCAGCAAGAGAATAAAACGAGTTTGATTTAAAACTCTAGACAATAAACAAACATGATACAATGACTGGTGAATACGTTCCACTACACAGTAAAGAGGCATACTGATACAGTTCAGAAACCTTCAAAACCATATTTCTCAGAAAGCTTGATTCAAAAACCTTCAAAACATTTCTTAGAAAAACTCTTTTGTATAAAGAGGTAAGAGCAAAAACTCATGTCACAAGAACTTGGTATAACAGTAGATAAACAGAAAAATCCTTCAGAATGGTATACGGAAGTAGTTAAAAAAGCTGATTTAGCAGACTATGCGCCAGTAAAAGGATGTATGATAATCAAACCTTACGGTATGAAAATATGGGAAAGTATCAAAGATTGTTTTGATCAAAAAATCAAAGAAACAGGAGTAGATCCGGTTTACTTCCCACTCTTTATACCAGAAAACTATTTAGAAAAAGAAGGGGATATAGTTGAAGGATTTGATCCTGAGGTAGCATGGGTAACTCATGGAGGAAATAAAGAATTAGAGGAAAAAATAGCTGTAAGACCTACATCTGAATCAATTATCGCACCATATATGAGTGAATGGATTAGAAGTCATCGTGATCTTCCGATGAGGCTTAATCAGTGGGCGAATGTTGTTCGATGGGAAGCAACAGATACACGCCCATTTCTAAGAACTAGAGAATTCCTATGGCAAGAAGGACACACCGCCCACGCAACAGAAGAGGGTGCAGATGAGGAGACAATGTTACGTCTTGAGCAGTATCGAGAAGTGATAGAAGATCATCTCGCCATACCAAGTCTGCTTGGATACAAACCTGAGCACGACAAATTCCCTGGAGCAAAATATACAACAACAATAGAAACACTGATGCCAGATGGAAAAAGCATACAATCTGGAACAAGCCACCAATTAGGACAACACTTCGCAAAAGCATTTGACATCACATTCGAAGACGAAAACGCAGAAAAACAAACCTGCTACACAACAAGCTGGGGCTTATCAACAAGAACCATCGGAGCATTAATAATGGCGCACGGAGATAATAAAGGCCTTCAACTTCCGCCTACGGTAGCACCAACTCAACTAGTTGTAGTACCAATTTACCAAGATGAAAACAGATCTGAAGTAATAGAATACAGTGAAAAAGTAGTAGAAAAACTGAAAGAAGAAGGAATAAGAGTGGAACATGATACCCGTGAACACAGAACACCAGGATACAAATTCAATGAATGGGAACTCAAAGGCGTACCACTAAGAATAGAAATAGGGCCAAATGAGGTTGAAGATAATCAAATAACCATGGTAAGAAGAGACAAAGATGGTAAAACACCTGTAGATCGTAAACTAGTAGATGCAGAAGCACAAAGTATGTTGGAAAAAATACAGGGAAACATGTACGATCAACTAGCAGACTATCTGGAAGATAACATTAGAGAAGCAGAAAATAAGGAAGAAATTCTAGGAACAATAGGAAAGAACAGAGGTTATGTTAAAACTAAATGGTGTGGTAAAGAGACCTGTGAACAAGAGATAAAGGATCCAGTTTCAGCAGAAATAGTTGTACTTCCATTTAGAGAAAATTCCAAGCCAGAAACAATAATGAAAGAAGATGAAGAGATTGAAGGCAAGTGTGCTGTCTGTGATGAAAAAGCAAAGACTTGGGCGTATTTCGCTAAGAACTACTAACTATTCTTAATTACTTTACATTTCTTATTTTCTTGTTAATTCGATCAAGAAAGCTATTTATTATTAAGTCGTGACAATCTTTTACAATTACAGTCTGTAAAAAAGAGCTGTAAACCCTCCTATGAAATCAGATATCTACGACCTGGTCTCAGAACTTAACAATTCACTATCAGAATTATATCAAGACGATGAATTCTATCACAAGGCAGAAACAATAATACAACATCACGGATATGAATTAAAAAATGAAGAAATAAGAGAAGTTCCTCCAGAATACGATAATTTTGACTTAGAACAAGAACACGTAGAAATCATATCAGAATTTCATGATGAGGATACAAAATACTGGTTAAAGTTCATAGTAAACTACGGTTCAACCGAAATAATGGAAGAAGAAATTGAACTAGTAGGTGGAAGAGAGGACTTTACAGAACTACCACTAGAATAGAGGTGAATCATAAAACCACAATATGCTCCTAAAAAATATAGAATACCTAGTAACACAAAATCAAGAAAGAATAATACTAGAAAACCACGATCTAAGAATAGAAAAAGACAGAATAACAGCTATAGGACAAAACTTAACTCAAAAAAATAACGAGCAAGTGATAGACTGCTCTAACAAAATATTGATGCCGGGTTTGGTGAACACGCACACACATGTACCTATGACTTTATTAAGAGGGTTCTCTGATAACAAAAAACTTCAAAACTGGCTACAAGAAGATATTTTTCCAGCAGAAGCTAAACTAACAGAAAGAGATGTTTTTCTAGGCTCAATGCTAGGATGCATAGAAATGATATCTACAGGAACAACCACATTCAATGACATGTATGAAGAAATGGGGCAGGTAGCACAAGCCGCAAAACTAACAGGAATAAGATCGTTATTATCGCATGGGGTAATAGACAAAGATGTAGAAAGTTCTAGAAAAACGATAGATAAAGCGGTTGATTTTGTAGTAGAAAATCAACATGAAAACCTTGTTCAACCAGGTTTCTCACCTCACGCTGTTTATACCGTGACCGATCAGGCTCTTTTAGAATTAAAAGACTATTCTAAAGTATTTAACACAATTTACCATATACATTTATCTGAGACAGAAAAAGAAAATAATGACTGTATAAAAAGAACTGGAAAAACACCAACTCAGCATCTAAACAGTTTAGGAGTAATAAATAAGAACTTTATAGGCGCTCATGGTGTGTGGTTACAAGAAAAGGACATTAAAATTCTTTCAGAAAACAAGGCAAGCATAGCACATAATCCTTCTGCCAACCTTAAACTAGGGTCAGGAATCGCACCAATACCTAAACTGCTACAAAATGGGGTAAATGTTTCATTAGGAACTGATGGAGTTGCTTCAAATAATAATTTGAATTTGTTTGAAGAAGCTAAAACAGCAGCGCTTTTACACAAAAGAGAGAATCCTACACTAATTGATGAGCAACAAGTACTAGATATGGCTACAATAAATGGTGCGAGAGCATTAAATATGGAGGATGAAATTGGTTCAATCACTGTTGGTAAAAAAGCAGATATTCTGTTAATCGATAAGAATAAAATAGAGCTTAATCCTCAACATGGCAAAAGAGGCTTAATTTCAAACCTTGTTTATTCATTTAATGGTAATGTGGATGATGTAATAGTTGATGGAGAGTTTAGAGTAAAAGATGGAGAATTAATAGATATAAATAAAGATATTATAATAAATAAAGCTAGAAAGGTTTCAGAAAAATTCTGAGAGCCATTATACATTAACTTCTACTAATTCAACGTCTTCGTTCATACGTGGAATATCTTTACTCTGTTTAATCTTTCTGAAAGCTTGATGATCATTAGATTCTAGAAGAGTTATTGCTTCTCCTACTGCTCCCTGTCTTCCTGCACGTCCTACACGGTGTGTGTAAGTATCTGCTGTGTCAGGAACATCGTAATTGAATACGTGTGTTACATCATCAATGTCCAGTCCTCTTGCTGCAACATCAGTAGCAACAATGACTTGAATATCTCCATTTTCAAATTTTTCAACTGTCTTCTCTCTTTTATGCTGACTCATATCCCCGTTTAGTTCTTGAGCATCAATCCCATTTTTTCTGAGTTTCTTAGCAACCCATCTGGTAGTGTTCTTTGTTCTACAGAACACGATTGACAAGTCTCTTTCACGATCTTCTAAAAAGGTGTACAGATAAGAGAGTTTATTGTGGTTCTTAACGTTCACGTACTTCTCATCAAGATTCTTAGTGTGTTCACCAGGTGTTATCCTAATTGTTTCTGGTTCAATATTGTATTTATCGCACATTCGCTTCAAATCTTTAGGGATTGTAGCTCCAAAAAGCAGATTTTGTCTCTGTTCTGGTAAAAAGCTGATTATTTCTTCAAGCTCGTCTTGGAATCCCATGTCTAGCATTCTGTCTGCTTCATCTAGTACGAAGTATTCTAGTTCTTGAACATCTATTTTATCTTTTTTCAGTAAATCAAGTACTCTTCCTGGCGTTCCTACTATAATATTTGCCTTTTTACTTCCTTGGATCTGGGGTTCATAGGAAACTCCGCCATAGATGGTTACAGTATCTAGATTATCTGAAGTTTTACTTATTTCTTCATTTATCTGTTTTGCAAGTTCTCTTGTAGGTGATAGTACTAAAGCGTATGTTTTATTTGTTTTAGTATCTATTTGTTCTATTATTGGTAATGAAAATGCAAGTGTTTTTCCTGAACCTGTTTCTGATTCAACTAAAACTTCTTTACCTTCCATGACTTTAGGAATAGCTTTTTCTTGTACTTCTGTTGGTTTTGTTATCTCTCGTTCTTCGAGTTTATTGACTATATGGTTTGATATTTGTAAATCTGAGAAATTCAAAATAAAATCACATTAATTGGGTATTAAAAAAGAAATGGTGGGCGAACCTTTTTACATCGAACCCTTTATTTACAATATAACAAAAAATCGGAAATAATGTGTAATTCAGAGGAAAGATGGTTCTCCACTGTCTAAAATAGTTTTTTCATCAAACTTGACTGTAGGATTTTCGCATATGGTGTCCCAGTGAATTTCACATGGATTGTGTCTTTCATCTTCTTTAGGAATATAGGAGGTATTATCTCCAAAAGCAATGTGTACGGTTCCTAGTACTTTTTCATCCTGTAATACATTGCCTATTAGCGTTGCTTCGGGATTTGTTCCAAACCCAAATTCTGCGACGACTCTAGATCCTTCAATTTTTTCGAATGCTTCAGAAAGATCAGATTCTTCTTGATCGGGATGTTCTACAGAAACTGCTTTATTATCTTTTATCTCGATCTTAGTTCCGCTAGGCGCGAAGGGAAAATGATCGACTACAAGTGTACCGTTTGCTTCTATAGCACCGCCATCTGCCTCTCCTGCAGGAAGGTTTCCAAATTGCCCGGGTTCATGTATAATGCCTGTATCAGTATGGAAAAAATCAATATTAATCTTCAAAGTTAGATCTGTACCGCTAGGAGTATTAATTGAAACCTTTTCTGTATCTTCAAGAATGTCGTATACTTTTTCTGAAATTTCTTTGACCTTATTATAGTCTGCTTGTAAACTAGTGTTCCATATTTCCTTAGTAATTCCGGGTAAGGTTGCAACACGAACTCCATACTCACAAGCATTAACTCTCGCCTTAGTATGTGATAAAGACTTCTTAGTGGGTGCAATAACAACATCATGTTTTTTCATTTCTTCAGCAATATGTTCGGGTGGTTCCTCTCCGTGATTAGCTGGCTCCTGATATCTCAAGTACTTATGAGAGCCTGCAGCCTGTTCCAATTCCTGTGTTAATGCTTTTAAAAATTCTTCATCATTAGAATCGTTTAATATAAGTACTGACTCGTTTTGTGCTATGTTCATACACTGGTTAACTATAGTTTTAGCTCCTTTTCTTAAAGACATGAATTAACTTATAGAACAGGGATGTTTTATTTATCGGGGGTTTTGTTAACCCGATTTTCTGGCTTTGAACCCGATAATATCTTCGTAACCATTTGTAGACATCAAAACAGGGTAAAAACTATTTTCTGCAGTTTTTGCTTCTCCATTAATTTTCTCAGCAAATTTTTCGTTTTTCTTAACTTCTTCAAAATTTTCCTTCAAGAAGATATATCCTTTCCCTTCTACTCGCTCATAAACCTCATAAAAATCTGTATTATTGTTTTCAGTCTTAAATCCCTCTTTTACTACTCCTTCGCTGGTTAAAAAGTTTTTTAATATTTTGAAGGCATTTCTTATAGC
>LKMJ01006869.1_pt1 | contig 10723 bp, 9 predicted proteins | sample 643391 | NCBI WGS metagenome assembly LKMJ01 (sample SAMN04112250, study PRJNA286221) | soda lake metagenome | biome: soda lake; feature: Kulunda Steppe; material: water; isolation source: sample PL-Br10 brine of Picturesque Lake | place: Russia: Kulunda steppe | collected 2010-07
AACCATCGCCGGCCTGCTGCCGCCGGCAACGGGAGGAGTGAAGGTTTTCGGCCGGGCGCCCCTGACCCAGCCCCGGCGCCAATTTGCCCGCCGGGTGGCGGTGGTGCCCCAGCAGGCGCCGACGGATTTTCCCTTCCGGGTGGCGGAAACGGTGCTCATGGGGCGCTCGCCGCACTTGGGCCTCTGGGAACTGGAAAAGGCCGCCGACCGGCAACTGGCCGCCGAGATCATGGAGTTTACCGAAATTTCCCACCTGGCTCACCGCCGCCTGGATCAATTAAGCGGCGGCGAGCGCCAGCGGGTCTTCATCGCCCGGGCCTTGTGCCAGCAGCCCAGTCTGCTGCTGCTGGACGAACCCACCGCCGCCCTGGACCCCGCCCACCAGATCAGGATCCTGGACCTGATGGAACGCCTGCGCCGGCAGCGGGAAGTGACCATCATCATGGTCTCCCACGATCTCAACCTGGCGGCCATGTACGGCGACCGCCTGCTGATGCTGGGCGACGGCCAGATGGCGGGACTGGGCACTCCTCGCGAAGTGCTCACCTACGACCGACTGGAAAAGACCTACGGCTGCCTGATGCTGGTGGATGAGAACCCCTTGGGCCGGGTGCCACGGGTGATTCCGGTACCCGAGAAATTTCAGGTGTAAAGCCTGCCGGGGTGAAATTTCGCAAGGTACCATATTATGTGTTGACCATGATCGGCAACACGATATAGAGTATGTTATTCGATTTTTGCCTCAACGCTTCCATGCCGTCACAATTTTTTTGTTATCACCCCAGATAAGAGGAACGCACCCATGACCCAACCCCAGGTAAACACCGGCGACACCAGTGCCGCCGCCCCGCTGTTCAGCCTTATCCGCAAGCGGGACCAGCGTCTGGTGCCCTTTGAGTCGGAGAAGATCACCACCGCCATCGCCAAGGCCGGCGAGGCTACCGACGAAATCGGCTCCCCCGAGGCGCGCCGGCTGACCATGCAGGTGCTGGCCATCGCCCAGCAGATGTTTACCGCCGCCAGCCCGGGGGTGGAGGAAATCCAGGACCTGGTGGAAGAGGTGCTAATCTCCTCGCCTTACAAGAAAACCGCCAAGGCCTATATCCTCTACCGGGACCAGCATGCCAGGATCCGGGAGATGGTGACCCAGACCGATCTCGATCTCATCGACGGCTATCTGCAGAAACTCGACTGGCAGGTCCAGGAAAACTCCAACATGTCCTACTCGCTGCAGGGGCTCAACAACTATGTCTCCAGCGAGGTCAGCAAGAACTACTGGCTCAACAAGATCTATCCAGCCGAGGTCCGCCGGGCCCACCTGGACGGTGATCTGCACCTGCACGACCTGGGACAGCTCTCGGTTTACTGCGTCGGCTGGGATCTGCGCGATCTGCTCAAACAGGGTTTCACCGGGGCGCCGGGCAAAGCGGAAAGCGGCCCGGCCAAGCACTTTCGCAGCGCCCTGGGCCAGATCGTCAACTTCTTCTACACCCTCCAGGGCGAGGCGGCCGGCGCCCAGGCCTTCGCCAGCTGCGACACCCTGCTGGCCCCATTTATCCGGGCCGACAAGCTCGGCTACCGGGAGGTCAAGCAGGCCCTGCAGGAGTTTGTCTTCAACCTCAACGTCCCCACCCGGGTCGGGTTCCAGACCCCCTTTACCAACATGACCATGGACCTGCAACCCCCCAAGGCCCTGAAAGACTCCCCGGTGATCATCGGCGGCCGGGAAGGAGACAGCTGTTACGGTGAATATCAGGCCGAGATGAACATGCTCAACCAGGCCTTTCTGGAAGTAATGGCCGAGGGCGACTACAAGGGACGGGCCTTCACTTTTCCCATCCCGACCTACAATATCACCGCCGATTTCAACTGGGACGACCCCAGCCTCGACCGCCTCTGGCAGACCACCGCCCGCTACGGCCTGCCCTATTTCGCCAACTTCGTCAACTCGGACATGAGCCCCGATGATGCCCGCTCCATGTGCTGCCGCCTGCGGCTGGACACCAGGGAGCTGGAAAAACGGGGCGGCGGGCTGTTCGGGGCCAACCCCCTCACCGGCTCCATCGGGGTGGTGACCATCAACATGGCAGCCCTGGGCTATCAGGCCGACAACGAGGCCGAGTTCTTCCAGCGCCTGGAACGGCTGATGCAAATCGCCCGGACCAGCCTGGAGACCAAACGCAAGGTGCTGGAAAACTTCACCGCCAAGGGGTTGTATCCCTACACCCGCTATTACCTGCGCCAGGTGGAGCAGCGTTTCAGCCGCTTCTGGGACAATCACTTCTCCACCATCGGCCTGATCGGCACCAACGAGGCCTGCCTCAACCTGCTGGGAAAGGATATCGGTACCGGGGAGGGCAAGGAGTTCGCCCTGCGGATGCTGGATTTCATGCGGCAACGGTTGAGCAAATTCCAGGAAGAAACCGGCAACCAGTACAATCTCGAGGCCACCCCGGCCGAGGGCACCGGTCACCGGCTGGCCAAGCTGGATGCCCGCCGTTTCCCGGAACTGACTTCTACCCTGACCTGCTGCGAACAAAACCGCCTGCCCATCTACACCAACTCCACCCAGCTGCCGGTTAACTACACCGACGATATTTTTCAGCTTCTGGACCACCAGGACGAGCTGCAGGCCAAATACACCGGTGGCACCGTGGTCCACTGCTTCCTGGGGGAGGCCGAGATCGACCCCGAGACGGTGAAAGCCTTTGTGAGAACTGTCTGTTGCCAGTACCAAATCCCCTATTTCACCCTGACCCCGGTGTTCTCGGTCTGCTCCCAGCACGGCTACCTGGCCGGCGAGCAGCACCGCTGCCCCACCTGCCAGGCCACCACCGAGGTCTATTCCCGGGTGGTGGGCTACCTGCGCCCCATTCAGCAATGGCACGAGGGCAAGCAGGCGGAATTTGCCTTCCGCAATCATTACCGGCTGACTCCCGTCCAGTCATGACCATCGCCAATAATCAAGGAATCAACGGCGCCAGCGGCCACAAGGTGCCCCAGAATGGAGGGCCAGGCGGCCGCTTGCTGCCGATCGGCGGCTTTCACCCCGCCAGCTTCAACGATTTTCCCGGCCGGGTGGCGGCGGTGATCTTCACCCGGGGCTGCAACTTCCGCTGCCCCTGGTGCCACAACGCCGAGCTCATCGAGCCCGCCGGGCCGGCCGGCTTGAGCGATTATGATCCGGAGGCGGTAATTGCACGGCTGGCAGCCCGAAAAGGCAAACTGGGCGGGGTGGTAATCAGCGGCGGTGAGCCCACCCTGCATCCGGAACTGCTCCCCTTCTGCCGGCAACTTCGGGAGCTGGGCCTGGCGGTTAAGGTGGACAGCAACGGCAGCCGCCCCGAGATCCTGGAGCGGCTGATTAATGCCGGCGCGGTGGATTACCTGGCCATGGACATCAAGGCTCCACTGGCCAAATACGACCGCCTGGCCGGGGTCAAGGTCGACCCCGAAGCCATCCGAAAATCGATTGCTCTCATCGCCTCCGCCGGCATTGATCATCAGTTTCGCACTACGGCGGTCGATTCCCTGCTCACCGCCGCCGACCTGGAGCAGATCCGCCGCCTGGTGCCGGACGGCTCTCCCCACAAAATCCAACAGTTCCGCCCTCGGCGGTCAGCAAACAAGGAAGATTGAATGGAATCGCTAGTAGATCGTATTATCCGCGCCGGCAAGCTGGACATTGATCTGTACCGGGAGGTGAAGGCGGACCCCAATGCCCTGGGGCCGGCCATGAACGTGGTGGTTATTTCCAGCCTGGCCGCCGGTATCGGCTCTCTCCAGCTGGGCATCATGGGTTTTTTGGTCGGCACCGTCGCCGCTTTTGCCGGCTGGTTCATCTGGGCCCTGGTCATTTATATCGTCGGGGCCAAAATCCTGCCCGAACCCCGCACCAATGCCAGCCTCAGCCAATTTCTCCGGGTCGTCGGTTTTGCCAGTGCTCCGGGGATCATCCGGCTGCTGGCCGGGATTCCCTATCTGGGAGGGTTTGTGATCTTTGCCGCTTCGCTCTGGATCCTCACGGCCATGATCATGGCCACCCGCCAGGCCCTGGATTACGAAGGAGTCTGGCGGGCCGCCGGGGTATGCCTGCTGGGATGGCTGATTCAGGGCATGGCCATCGCCCCCTTTCTTATCATGCTGTCGGCAGAGTAAGGAGGCGACTGCCGGACCCGGGTGCCGCGAAAGACCGCCGAGCCTAGTGCCAGGGCCCGAAATAGGGATAACGATAAGGATACCAGGGGTCGTACCGCCAGGCAGGAGCGTAATAGTAAGGATCACGCACGGGCTCGACGCCGGGCCACAGATAATGAACATCCACGTCCACCAGCACGTAAGGATAGTCATAGTTGCCCACCGGTATAAGTTCTACGCCCCTCACTGCCCCCCGCACCGTCAGTTCCCGGCCCGGGGCGAACACCTCCGGTTCAACAAAGCCCGGAAAGCGCGCCAGAAAACGTCCGTAACCGGCATCGGTGTCCCGGGGCCGGCCGTTGTGGCGCAGAGGCCGGGACAAAACATGAACCAAGGTGTAATCCGCCAGGTTTTCGACCCCGGTGATAATACCACCCCAACGCACCGTGGCCCCCTCAAAACGATCGGGATCCTGGCGCACTTCATTGGGCAGAGCCACCTCTTCCGGCGTTTCCCGGATCAACTCCGGAGCCTGGGTGGCGCAGCCGGTCAGCCAAAAGCCGGCCACCATCACCAGCAACATGCTGCTCAATAATCCGATCGCCTTCATAGGGCAACCTCCCATTCTGCGGATATAACGCGCCTGCGCACCGGTGACGTCCCGTGTCGTCTTCGGTTTACCGGATACATGTGGTGTTGTTTCATTGTCGTAAGTGCACCGTGCGCTGTCAACTTCTAAAAACTTGAGTGTAACCGATCACGGGGCACCGCATCTTGCGGCGATCGGGCCGCTTACTTCCGGTTGCCCCCTGTGATCGGTTACCCTGGAATGGGCTTGGAAAAATTTTCTTTTTGAATTAGCGTATAAAAAACACAATAAGGCCGTCCGTTAAAGCAAGCTGGTTGTATATAATGAAAAACCTTTTAATCCTGATCTTTATCTGCTTTTCGCTAATCCAGGTTTCCTGTTCCAACAATCTGGTGGTCAATGATACCACCATTACTTTTGCAAGCATTGACGAAGGCAGAGAGATTCTTACCGCGCCAGATGAATTTGCGCGCAATTTGAGCCCGTTCGATCGGGCTGCCAGGCTGAAGACGGATAACAGCGTCTCCCAGGAGGAATTCCTGGCCTTTGTCGGCAAAAGTGTCCGCCAATGGAAACGAAAGGAAAAACAGCAGATTGTGGCCGCCCTGGAAGGAGTTCAGGAAAATCTTGACAATCTGTCTTTGCCCCTTCCGGAACAGGTTCTCCTGGTCAAGACCACCGGGGATGAAGAAGGTGGAGTCGCATATACCCGAGCCAACGCCATTGTCCTGCCCGAGCACTATCTGTCCTGGCCGGTGGAGAAGTTACAGAAGACCATCAGCCATGAGCTTTTCCATATCATAACCCGCACCAACCCCGACCTTCGTGAAAAATTATACGCCGCCATCGGCTTTGGCGAGTGCCGGGAGATCGACCTGCCCGAGGAACTGAAATTACGAAAAATCACCAACCCCGACGCCCCAAAAAGCAAGCATTACATCCGCATTCGGGCCGAAGGCGAAAAACACTGGGCCATTCCCGTTATTTTTTCCCGGGCCGAGAACTACGACATGGAACAGGGCGGGGATTTTTTCAGGTATCTTAAATCCCGATTTCTCCTGGTTGACCTCGACGATGACACCTCAACCTGTCAACCGTTGTATGATGACCGGACACCGCGGCTTGTCAGGATGCGGGATATCTTCGGTTTTTTCGAGCAAACGGGAATAAACACCGAATATATCATTCATCCCGAGGAGATCCTGGCCAGCAACTTCGCTCTCCTGGTCCTGCAGGAGCAAGACCTGCCCTCGCCGGAGGTGGTCAACCAGATGCAAAATATATTCAAACAGTGACATAAAGTAACATTTTTTCGGCAAACATCTTGACTTGGCCTGAAATTTACGTAACTCTTGCATGATCGTAAAAATTATCCAGGTGCTCGCTTGAGCTTAACAGGGAATCCCGTGTGAATCGGGAACGGGCCCGCCGCTGTAACCGGGGACGAAAGCCGCAGATGATGTCACTGTCTCGCTGTTTGGGATGGGAAGACGCGGCCGGTAGGAGGAACCGGAAGTCAGAAGACCTGCCTGGATAATAGGCGCCACCCCCGTGGAAAAGGGGTAGGCAACAGATCGCGTGGAAAACAGGGACTCCCGGATCGATAATTTATCGGTCCGGGTTTTTTATTCCCCCGGCACCGAGCAATTGTTTTCGGAGGAATAATGATGAGCTGTCCTGCAACCCTCAGTCAACCCCAAACCGCAAGCCCTGCCCCCGCTGTCACCGGCCGCAAACGGCCGGCATGCCGGCCGGCGCTCCCGGCCCTGCTGGCCGCCCTGGCCCTGCTGTTCACCCTGGTTGCCGCACCCCCGGCTCAGGCCAAGGTCAACGTGCCGTCGGAAGAGACGGCCATCGTGCTGGCCGTCTTCGGCACCAGTTTTCCCGAGGCCCTGCCAGGGATTCTCACGATCTACGACGAGGTCCGGGCGGCCTACCCCGAAACTCCGGTCAGGCTTGCCTTCACCTCCAACATCATCCGCCGGATCTGGCACTCCCGCCAGGATGAACAGGAGTTCCTGGCGGCCCACCCGGAGATTCCCCGGGAAATTTTGGCGGTCAAGGCGCCGTTGGCCACCATCGCCGACCTGGTGGACGAGGACTACGGGCACATCGTGGTCCAGCCCACCCATATCGCCGCCGGCGAGGAGTTCAACGATCTGGCCGCACTGGTTCGCGCCCTTAACTCCATCACCACTATCAAGGAACGCAACCGGCCATTCCAGCAGATCATCCTGGGCCGCCCTGCCCTGGGCCAGCCGGGAATCAAATTCCCTTACCGCCGGGATCTGGAGCGGGTCGCCGCCCTCATGGCCGCGGATGTCGAGCAGGCCCGGCAAAACAACAGCGCCCTGGTGTATATGGCCCACGGCAACCGCACCTTTTCCACCGGCGTCTTTTTTGAACTGGAACACCTGATGCGGCAACGCTACCCCGAGATCCCCATCTATTTCACCATGGCCACCGGTTTTCCCGGCATGGAGCACACCGCCCAACGCCTGGCGGCCGACGGGGTCGACCGTGCCCTGCTGGTGCCCTTCATGACCGTGGCCGGCGATCATGCCCGCAACGACATGGCCGGGGATGATGACGACTCCCTGCAATCCCTGCTACGGTCCCGGGGCATCAAGCCCACCGCCAAACTCGAGGGCCTGGGCGAAAGAAAAGATTTTGCCCGGATCTTTGTGGAAAACATCCGGGATACGGCCGCGGAAGCGGGGATTGACCTGCAATAGCAACTGTCCGGCAGTACCGCCCAAAAAGGAAAAAAATCGCGTGGCCGGGGACAGGTTGCAAGTCTGTCTCCCTCATTGCGGCTTGTCAGAGTGGAAAATATTTTGCCCAACACCCAATCGACAACCCCGGTTATCAACCGAACCGGGCAAGCAGGCCGGACCAACGTCCGGGCGCCGCTCACCGCGCTGGTGCTGAGCATCACCCTGCTGGCCATGACCCTGATGGCCGCCGGGGCCGGCTACATGGAGATCAGCGCCGGCGAGATCATCCGGGTGCTGCTGGCCCAATTGGGCGGCCGGCCGGAGTTGCTGGCCGATATCGACCAGGCGGTGCCCTTCGTGCTGATGGAGGTCCGCCTGCCGCGGATCCTCACCGCCGCCCTGGTGGGGGCGGCGCTGGCGGCCTGCGGGGTGATCTTCCAGGGGATCCTGCTCAACCCCCTGGCCGACCCCTACACCCTGGGGGTCTCCTCCGGCGCCGCCTTCGGGGCCTCGCTGGCCCTGGTGGCCAACCTGGCCTTGAACGAGTATTTTTCGGTGCCGCTGTTCGCCTTTATCAGCGCCGTCATCACCCTGTTCATCGTGCTGCGGCTCTCCACCTTCAACGGCCGGATGTCCACCACCACCCTGATTCTCTCGGGGGTCATCGTGGGGGCCATTTTATCGGCGGGGATCAGTTTTTTAAAATATCTGGCCGACGAGCAGGTGGCGGTCATCGTCTTCTGGCTCATGGGCAGCTTCGCCTCCCGGGACTGGTTCGACGTGCTGCGGATTGCCGCCGTGCTGCTGGTCTCGGTGCTGATCTTTGCCTACTACGCCCGGGACCTGAACATCATGGCCCTGGGCGGCCGCACCTCCAACGCCCTGGGGGTGGAAACCGCCCGGGTGCGGACCATCCTGCTGGTCACCGCCTCGCTGCTGGCGGCGATCTGCGTTTCGGTGTCGGGGATCATCGGCTTTGTCGGCCTGATCATCCCCCACCTGATGCGCTTTGTGGTGGGGCCGGACAACCGGCGGCTGCTGCCGGTTTCCCTGTTGGCCGGGGCCCTGCTGATGCTGGGGGCCGACACCGTCACCCGGGCGGTGCTGCCGGTGGAAGTGCCCATCGGGGTGCTCACCGCCCTGCTGGGCGGCCCCTTTTTCTGCTTCATCTTCCGGCAGAAGCAACGGAGGTACCGTTTTGGCTGAAACATACGGCTTTCAACTCCATAACGTCTTTTTTGCCTACGACGAGACCACGGTGCTCGAGGAGATCAACCTGGAGCTGCCGCCGGGCCGCTTTTACGGCATTGTCGGCCCCAACGGCTGCGGCAAGACCACCCTGCTGGACCTGCTCACCGGCACCCACCGGGTGCGGCGGGGCAGCGTGCTCTTCCAGGGCCGGGCAATCGGCACCTACCGCCGCCGGCCCCTGGCCCGGCAACTGGCCCTGGTCCCCCAGGAGTATGCCATCGATTTTGGCTTCACCGTGGAGGAGGTGATCCTCATGGGCCGCCACCCCCACCTGCCCCGCTTCGGCCAGCCGGCGGCGGCGGACTGGGAGATCATCGACCAGGTGATGGCGGAAATCGGCATCGGTCATCTGGCGGGAAGACCGGTCAACGAACTTTCCGGCGGCGAAAAACAGCGGGTGGCGGTGGCCCGGGCCCTGGCCCAGCAGACCCCCACCCTGCTGCTGGACGAGGCCACCGCCAGCCTGGATATCCGCTACACCCTCAACATTCTGGGGGCCCTGCGGCAGCGGGTCAGCCGGGGCGAGCAGACGGTGATCGCGGTGCTGCACGACCTCAACCTGGCGGCGGCCTTTTGCGACCACCTGGTGTTTCTCAACCGGGGCCGCATCCAGGCCGCCGGCCCCACCGACCAGGTGCTGACCCCGGCCACCATCGCCCGGGTCTTCGGGGTGGAATGCGCCGTCAGCCACGATCAGTTCAGCAACGCCCCCCGGGTATCGTTCAACCTGGCGGCCCAAAGTCAACCGCCACCAGCGACGGAGGCCCGGCAATGATGATCTTGCCCAACATCATATACAGGAAGTCACTGCGGCCTTTGGTCGCCGCCCTGCTTTTATGCCTGGCCTCCCTGTTGCTGGGCATCGGGGAAGCCGGGGCCGGCGACCGGCCGGAATCAACCGCCGAAAGACAATCAAACCCCGTGGTGGTGGACAACTCCGGCCGCGAGATCGCGGTGGAACAGCCCTTCCGGCGTATCATCTCGCTCTACCCGGCCCACACCGAAAACCTGGCCTCCCTGGGGCTGGACCAGGAAGTCATCGGCATCGGCCTCAGCGACGATCATCCGCCCCACCTGCTGGACCGCCCCCGTTTCAGCTACCGGGAGGACCCGGAGCGCTACATCGGCCACCGCCCGGACCTGGTGCTGACCCGGCCGATGATCGAACGGGCTTACCCCCAGTTGATCGCCAAACTGGAACAGGCCGGCATCACCGTGGTTTCCCTGCAACCCACCTCACTTGACGGCCTGTTCGACTACTGGCGGCAACTGGGCATGCTCACCGGCCGAGAGGAAGAGGCGGAACGGATGATCGACCAATTTCAGCAGGAACTGGCCGCCATCCGGGAACAGGTGGCCGCTATTCCCGACCAGCAGCGCCGGCGGGTCTTTTTCTCCTCGATTCATCGTCAGATGAAGACCTTCGCCCCGCAAAGCATCGCCATGTTCGTGCTGGAAGAGGCCGGCGGCCGCAACGTAGCCACCGACGCTCCCCGGGTGCGCCAGACCAATATCGCCGACTACGGCAAGGAGCGCATCCTGGCCAAGGGCGAGGAAATCGACCTCTTCCTGGCCCAGCAAGGCCGGATGAACCCGGTGGACCGGGACAACATCAAAGACGAGCCGGGCTTCGGGGCCATCCGGGCGGTAAGAAAAGACGAAATCCACCTGATCGACGAACGCCTGGTCTCCCGCCCCACCCTACGGATCATCCAGGGCATCCGCCAGGTGGCCACTATCCTCTACCCGGATTTTTTTGACCAGGTGCCCGCCAACACTCAAGAAGGGAATCCCGGATGACGACTAGATCGCCGCAAAATGCAGGGCGCGATGGGGTGATAGTAGCTGGAACCCATAGCGGCTGCGGCAAAACCACCGTCACCCTGGGCCTGCTGGCCGCCCTGACCCGGCGGGGCACCCCGGTGCAGCCCTTTAAGTGCGGGCCGGACTTCATTGATCCCACCCTGCACCAACTGGTCACCGGCCGTCATTCCCCCAACCTGGATCTCTGGATGACCGGCCCCGATTA
>LKMJ01006871.1_pt1 | contig 10720 bp, 4 predicted proteins | sample 643391 | NCBI WGS metagenome assembly LKMJ01 (sample SAMN04112250, study PRJNA286221) | soda lake metagenome | biome: soda lake; feature: Kulunda Steppe; material: water; isolation source: sample PL-Br10 brine of Picturesque Lake | place: Russia: Kulunda steppe | collected 2010-07
AGTCTCGGCTGAACGTGAACGGCCCGTACTCCTCGTCCGTTCCTTGCCGTAGAGAGCGTGGCAGCTGGGCCCTGTAGAGATTGCTCCCGGCTTTCTCGACGTCGCCACCGAGCGCCTCGACGCCGCGTTCGACGAACTCGTGGATGTCGGCCTCCGTCCCGTAGACATCCTCAGACTCGTCCATCACCTCCTGAATCTTCTCCCGGCTCTCCTGGTCAAACGTGCTCGTGTCGATGAGGCTGCGTTCGTACCACTCCTGGAGCGTGCGTTGACGCTCGTCGATGAGCTCCTCGAGTTCCTCCTTGGTTGCACTCGCCGGTTCGTCGTTCTGGATGGACTCCATGATGAGCGAGTCGACGTTGATGTCGTCGAGCATCCCCAACACGTCAGCCGTGTTGCCGAGTTTGCCGCGGATGTTCTCGACCTTGTTCTGGAGCATGTCAAAGATCTCGCCCTCACGAGTGTCCTCGAACGTGAAGTTCCAGACCTTGACCTCCTTGTCCTGCCCGTAGCGGTGGAGCCGGCCGATCCGCTGCTCGAGGCGGTTCGGGTTCCACGGCAGCTCGTAGTTCACCATGATGTGGCAACTGTGCTGGAGGTCAATCCCCTCGCTCGCTGCGTCGGTCGCAAACAGCAGCCTGGACTGGCCGTGGTTGAACTCCTCCTCGATGCGGGCGCGTTCCTCCTTGTCGACGTCACCGTGGATGACGAGAATCTCGTCGGCCCAGGGTTCGTCCTTCACAAGGTCGAGGAGGTAGTCCAGTGTGTCGCGATACTCGGTGAACAGGAGGAGTTTCTCGTCGGGTTGCTCTTCCAGCAGCTGCTGGATGTAGCGGCGGACCTTCTGGGCCTTCGAGTCGACGGAGATGCCCTCGGCGAGGGAGACGAGGTCGCGGAGCGTTTCGATCTCCTCTTCGAGTTGCGCATCGCTCTCTGTGACGGTCAGCGCCGAGAGTTCCTCCTCGGCTCGTTGTTTGTCCTCTTCGTCGAGATCCTCGCCGTCGAGGTACGCGGACGCCTCCTCCGAGAGGTTCGTGGAGTTCGACTGCTCGTCGACGAGGTCGCCCAAACGACGACCCAGTGTCGCTTGGATGGCGCCGATGCTGCTGACAAGGCGTTTCTGCATCAGTGCCATCGCGAACCCGACCGCTGGCTCATTCAGCTTCTCGGAGCGGTTGTAGACGTTCTGGACGTAGTCAGTAACGGCCCGATAGAACTGCCGTTCGTCGTGGGTCATCTCCACGGGAACGGTGTTGACCTCACGGTCGGGGAAGATGCGCTCGCCGTCATCGTCGTACAGCGTTTGCTTCCCGCGACGAATCATCACGCGGTCGACGGCCTCCTTCGAGAGGTCTTGGTCCTCAGCGACGAGGAAGGGATCGATGTACTCGACGAGCGAGCGGAACGCCTCCCCTTTGCCGTCGTGTGGGGTCGCGCTGAGCAGCAGCAAGGAGTCAGAGTTGCCGGCGACCCGTTCGACCATCTTCGACGTCTTACTGGGGGATTCGCCCCGTTTGGCGGCCTTGTGCGCCTCGTCGACTATCACGACGTCCCAAAACGCCTCCTCGAGGGCTGGCTGGAACTCGTCCTGCCGGAGGAAGGCCTGACTGGTGACCATCTGCTGGTGGTCCTGGTCCCAGATGTTGGCCTCCTCGCCGAGTCTGCGGCGTTCACCCTCGACCCACTGCCGGTCGGCCGGCGTGAGGTCGATGTCGAAGAAGCGGTTCATATCACGAATCCACTTCTTCTGGAGGTGGGCAGGGACGACGAACAGGACGCGGTCGGCACGATTTCGAGCGGTGAGCTCTTTGAGGATGAGTCCCGCTTCGATGGTCTTCCCGAGGCCGACGTCGTCGGCGATGAGCGCACGTTGGCGCAGCTTCTGCATCACCCAGTTGACTGCGGCGAGCTGATACGGTTCGAGGCGGACCAGCGAGTTCGAGATACTCAGCAGCTGCCCCTGCTCGTGGGCGATCTGAAGCTGAAGGGCTTGCGAACGAAGATCGAACCACTCGGCCGAGACAGCCTCGTGGTCGGGATGTAGCTGTTCGGCTGACGCCGAGCGCAGTTCCCCAAGCTGATCGCGTTTGGGTTCGACCTCGACGTCGTCGATACAGACGGTTTTCACGCCGGCGTCTTCGACGTAAGCCCGGAGGTAGTCGAGATCGCCGACGGGGTAGGTCTTAATCACCTCGGCAGTGCGTCCATTGAGGAGAACCGTATCACCGGGATCGAAGTCAGTCATTAGCGGTCATTCCTGCGTGATCGTGACGAAGTTGAGCACGAATTCCTGTGGGAGCACCCCACCGTGGTAGAAGCGAGCATCGGGAAGTCCCTGATTGCGGAAGCGCTGAATTGGATCAGCGAGGACACTAATTTTCGTGTCATCGTCAAGGTAGCCAAGATGAGTGTTCTCGTCGAGGAGGACGCCAGGTGCATCCTCGTCGATGTCTGTTCCGGCCACCCAACGGCGCGTCACCTGCTCCGCCTCGTCCGGTGGATAGATGCCATCAAGATCGATGCTCTGGGGAAGCGAGACAAAACCGTGGTCGGCGAGGATGTATGCGCGGTCCCACTCTCCCTGGTCGAGCTTCTCGCAGATGATGTCCGATATCTTCTCGATACGGTCGCTGAACAGCGCCTCGAAGTCGGTTAGCTCTTTTTCACCAGCTTTGTCGAGGTCGTTCCAGTAGTACGCGACGCGGGTATTGCTCCATCCCGAGGCGTCGTCCTCGCTCTGCATGATGTAACTCCAGCCATCGTCCTTCAGCATCTTCTCTCGCTGGTAGTTAGTGATCTCGCGGCCGTTGCGTTCCGGAACGAGTTCCCCGTCATCGAGTTCGATGTTGAAGCTGAACTTGCTCCCGGGTGTGAGTGCTGCCTTCCCAAATTCAGTATCCGAGGGGAGCGTTCCGACCCAAGCAGTCTCGTCGACTTCGAGGCCGGGGAGTTCACGACGGACGGATTCAGCCAGTTCGTGAGCGAGGTCGAAACGCAGCGCGTCGACGATGAACAGCGCAACGCTCTGGCCACTCTGGAGGTGTTCTTGCTCCTGGTCGAAGAACTGGTGGGCGTAGTTTTCGCCGACGAACGGTGAGCCTGCCTCGATCTGGTCGACGACCAGGTCGCCGAGATCGCTGAGGTAGTCGAGGTAGCGTGACTCAGTCAGCGACGTGCGCAGGTCGTCGAGACTCGCCGTCGCGGGATGCTCCTCAGGGAGACCGTGCTCGGGCTCGCCCGAGATGATGAGATTGAACACGGCGTTGTCGATCTGCCAGGTCCCATCGTCAACGTCACCGTAGAGGTCGACGACGTCAGTCGTATCGCCGCGCTCTTCCCATGTTTCGAGTTCGTGTGCGAGCTTGGCAACCTCGACAGCCTGGTTCCAGACGCTCGTCCACGGGACGTCACCGTAGGTCGTTTCGAGACGCTGGTAGCGTGTGGCCGCTCGGGTCGTACACGTCTCGTACTCACCGTCGTGGAACGCTTGCAGCCACTCGTTCCAGAGTTCGTGTTCGAGCGAGGCGTCGACGGGACAGTCGGCCAGGTCCCACGGGTCGTCGTAGGACCGAAGAATGTCGTGCCAGAACTGGGCGTCCGGATCGAGGTACACGTGCGCCAGCTCTTCGGCCCGTTCTGGGTCGACCTTGCTCAGTAGTGACTGGAGTTCAGGTCGAGAGATTCCGAGTCCCGAACTGGACTGGGATCGGTATTCGGCGTCGAGGAGCGACTTGTCGAGTCCTTCTTCGACGAGCCATTCGGCGACGGCCCAGCGCCGCGTACGTGTCACGAGCACGTCCTCATCGGTGACGCCGTCGACGGCGGCGACGCCGTTGTCGACTAACAGATCGCGAATCTGTAGCAGTTCGCCGATCTCGTCGGGAAGGTTCTCGGCGCCGTGTTCGAGAACGAACTGAACCGGGTCCTCGTGGCCATCGAGGACGATCTTCGTCTGGAGCCCTTGGAGCGTCGGGAGGCCACCCTCGCCGTTGAGCTCCTGGAAGAGTGTCTTGGCGACCTGTTCGCGGTCGCCTTTGCCGACGTCTTCGTAGGCCGTGCGAATCGAAGCCGCCTGAATGCGGTCGTTCTCGAAACAGCGTGCGGCGAGCTTGCCGATGTGCGCTTCGACAACGCCGCCGGTGTTCTCGACATCTTTGAACCAGTTCACGTCGTCGCTGTGGGCCTGTGGTACGTACCAGACAGTTCGGTTACGGGGCGCGTCGGCCCGCAACTCGAGTGGCGTCTGCTCGGCCGCATGGAACTCACAGCCCAGCGAGTGGCTGACCCCTTGGATGATATCGCGGAGGTAGCCACCGTCGTCCCACCAGAGTACGACCGGATCCTCGTCGGCCGCCTCGTCGATGGCAGTCTCGATGGCGTCTTCAGCGCACTGTGGGAGGGTCTTCGTCGCGGGCATGGCTATTTGGAAGCTTTCTGTTTAACGGCTTCAAGTAGTTCTTCGCGCGTCTCGGTACCAATTCGAGCGACACCAACACGCTCGTAGGTGAGAACAGTACAGCCCTTCGCCTCTAACTCGTCAAAGTTGAGTCCTTCAAGCGAACTTCGGGCGGCGCCGAGGCACCAAATCGACTCTGGCTTGGCGGCTTCAACTAGTTCGTTCCACACTTCTTCAACTGTCTGTTGAAAAGTCTCAGTCGACAGAAGAACAACCACCACATCCCCATCGGCTGCTGCATCGATGAGTTCGGCTCGTGCTTGTTTAGCCATCTCGTCCTCCCCGACGGGTTGCTGCTTGTCCTCATACACAGAGGACATACTTTCCACGCCTTTAGCTAAGCCATATTCTTCCGACAGAACGTGTAAATGGGCCTCTGTCAGCTCTGCAAGTTCGTCGTGTAGACTTGCAACCATACGGAAGAGTCCCTGGTAATACTTTTTAACCGGTTGGTCTGGGTCCTCGGCCGTGGTATTAGATCCTTCTGCGAAGATATGACTCTTCATTAAACCACCTTCTCGTCGACTATCTTAGGAACGATTTCCACTTCTACTAATGGACGGATATTCATTGGTACTCCATGCTTAAGGGATGGCCGATAACCTTCTGTCGTTATTTCGCTGATACACCGCTTTTCCCAGTCTGAACTGGTTCGTTTGTCCAACTCCTCACAATTTGTTTCAATTTCTTCAGGGAGTTTCTTATAATCATCTAATTTGGCAGCGAGCTGAGCCAAGAGCAACGCTTCACCTTCGAGTTCTTCCTTTGGAGATTCTTCTGAATTCAGGAAGGCACTTCCTTCACGTTCAAAATAGTATGTCATAAACAGAATCCCGTTACTTGAATAATGATCAGAACCAATGAGCTCTTCAAAGTAGGAAAAGAGATCAGCATAGTGTGCCTCAACTGCGTTCTCTCCACTTTTACTGTATTCTCGGCAGGCATCTATAAGTTCTGAGAGGCCACCGATCCATTCTTCTTTGTTTTCCTGAACTGTCTGGTAGAAGGTTGGACTAAATGTTTCTTCGAACCACTCTTCGTCTTTCTCATCCTCTAACTGTTCCAATATCTCTAGTCGCTCCTGAGTATTCTTTAGGAAATCCTCTACCATATTTGCAGTTTCTTGGGCAATCTCACGATCCTCTTCACTCCAGCTTCGGGGGTCATCGGCTAACAGTTCCTGTAGCGATTCTTGGTACTGTGTAATTTGCTGAAGTCCGCTCACTGACTTTTCGTATTGTTCAACGGCTTCAGCCTGTTCACTAGCCGATAATGCGTCATCATTTTTTCTTCTCTCGGCCGTATTCCTACGTTCACGTAGCTCAGCTTTGCGTGGTTCGAGGAACTGGGTTTCCAATCGGTCAAACATTCCAGAGCTTAACCGGTGATAGTCAACAAAGCACGCGAAACCTTCCCCAACTGGGTCAGCGACCGTGCGATTTGTGGTAATTTTCCAAATAATTGGTCTCCGGTCCATCAGATTAGTATGGAAATCAAAGAGATTATTCTCAATCCATGAACGGATATTTGGATATGGTTCAGTTTCAGCTGTTTTCGACCCCAATGCGGAATCAATCTCTCTGAGATATTGATCCGATTTGGCCTCAAATACAGAGCTGAACCGTTCGATCACCCGTTCGTGAAGGGTGATTGTATCTTGAGTCTCGTATACTGGTATAATCGCACCTTCTTCTTCGGTAACTACTTCTAATGCGAAATGATGTACCAGCTTCTTAACTAAATATTTAAAATCAACCTCAAGATTCTCAAAGTTCGCCTCAGATTCCCGTGAGAAGGGATCCTCAGATGTGCGCGATTTTATTTCCTGTCGAACACCTTCGACTGCGTCTTGGGAAAGCCCTAGCCCTTCTCTAATATGATCATCGACCTCTTCAGCCCATTCTTCTAGCTTTTTTTCACGCTGTCTCTCTGATTTAACTACCTCTACTGCATAGTCTTCCAGTTCTCTCTGCGGATTGTGAGTGTCAATAACCTCACTTGGTTCAACCTTCTCAACAAATAGATGATCATGGAAAAATTCTGAGGATGAGCTACGAGGGAGGAGCTCTGGTCCGATATAGTACGGACTTGTGGGATCAGTGGTTTGCCCTTTGATTGCTTCAGTATATTGTTTCTCAGCAATGGCTTGTAATTCGGGTATCTCCTCTAGTTCCTTTTTCCAGGGGATTCTATTCACAATACCTGGGGTCCATTCACGGTCGGGCGTCATAGAGAGGAAGAGTCCGTGGTATACGTCCGAATTCAATACTGCAAGAAGTGTCCAAAGATTGGACTCATCCTCCGGGAAGACCATAGATCCAACGTGATCGAAAATATTCCCCTCTGGGAGATAGCCGAACCTTCTCCCGGTACTTTTGACTTTAGTCCAGGTTAATCCCGCTCTGCCGAAATACTGTGTGTTCCGAAGAACCGACCCAGGGAGGGGACGCATTTCCCTTCCATCGGCGCGGTACAAAACCTCGTAATCTACATGAGGTAATATCCAAGCATCAGATCCCCCTTTGGCATACGGGTAGGTATAAGATATGTCTGGAGTTTCCCAATGCTTTCTTAAGAACCGTGAATTATCCCCGGTAGAGAGTCCGGTTGCGACATCAGCAACTCTCTTTCCGTCTTCCCCGATTTCAATTCCAATCTTGGTATCTGACTGGTGTAGTTTCCGCAACTCGTCCGGAATCGCATAGTTTAGTGGTTGCCAAGGAATATATTCAAATTCAGAGAGAGGGATTCGATACTCCCTTTGTATATCTTCGTCGGTTGAGTCGGAACAAATCTGTGAGAAGGTTTCCTCCTTATTTTCTGCATCAATATCATAAAGACGCATAAATGTCCCCTCGGGATTTCCGGACGCACCAGACCTAACGACTGTTCCTACGGTACGAACAGTCGCATTATCCAATATTCCGAGGCCAAACTCTGCTAGAAAGTCAAACGCTCCCTTCTCGCCAATAAAGTCTTTTCTGAACTTTTCAAATGAACGTTTGAACATGAATGAACGTGGTACTAACATCCCGATGCGCCCTGAATCTTTGACCAGTCTCTCGCATACTTCAAAGAAGCTGATATAGAAGTCAGAATTGTAGTCGTACCGGCTTTCTAGGTAACTTTGAATCGAATTTGGCATTCGCTTTTGCGAGCCATATGGTGGATTCATTAACGCAACGTCGTAACTTTGAGAAAGTATCGAAAGTAGTCGAACGAAACTCTTCAAATCCTGCGCTAATAATGAATTCTCACTCTGTCTTTGAGAAATTTCTTCCTGAAGGTTTTCTAGGAAGTCGGTAAGACTGTGATCAATATCGAATGAGCTACGGAGTGTGAGTTGTTTCCCGTCTTCGAAATGCTCAGACAGGGTCCCACGAATATCAAGGAGACTTCCTAAGCCATGGATGTTTTCGAATGCGTTAAGAATGGTATGAAGAGTTTCATGAATTTCTGGTCGATCCCCAGCCACTTCATCAAAGACTTCTTCAGCCCCTTCTACGTCGGCGATTTTAGCATCGGCACATACAATTCCCACTTCTGGTATGTTGAAGGAATCATTACCCTCCTCTCTGGCGCGTGTTCTTGCTTTAAGATATAAATTGAATGCTGCTAACTGGCACGCCCTCATGTCCAAGTCGACACCATAGATGTTGTTTTCCAAGATTTTTCTTGGGATCTCCCCGGTGTCAATTCCCGGCTTCTCCTTTCTCCAAATCCTTTCCAACACATCAAATGCATATAGAAGAAAATGACCACTTCCACAAGCAGGATCAATAATTCGTATCTCTTCAGGAGTGTCAAAAGAAGTTGTAGCTCCAGAGTCTGATGGAACGAGGTAAGTGCATAGCTCCTTCAAATTAGGAGACTCTTCGAACGAAGCAGAACGGTTTATACGTTCTTCAGAAGATAATTTTGCCTGTGACTCAATAGTCTCAGAGAGTTCTCCTTTATTTTCAAGATATAAACTTCCTAAACTGTTGTCTGTTAGCATCCGAACTACCCAGTGTGGGGTATAGAATTGGTTTGCTGCTGGAACATCATCAACATCAAGGCCTCCAGAGCGGGCCTTGCTTCGGATTTCCTCGAGTTTGGAGGCGTTGTAGTATTCGTAGACCCAGCCGAGCACGTCGTCGGCCCGCCAGACCTCGTTGGGGACCGAATCAAGCATTTCACAAAGTTCTTCGAGTGTGTCATCGTCAGGGTCAATTAGACTGTAGGCCGTGGAACGATCAAAGAGGATCTCAATTTCTTCGGCAAGGTTATCACAGGCGTTATGATAGGCCTCAAGGATGGCTTCATCCTCCAACAAGAACTCCTCGTGGACGAGCGTCTCAGCTGCCGGGGTCAGGCCATTGTCTTTGAAGACGGTGACCTCCTCATCGATGAACCCCCGCACTTCCATACAGCGTAGTGCAGCCAGGCGATTGACAATAGTGTAGCCCACACCCGTGACGTACTGCTCAAAGGCTTCAGACCAAGTTTCACCATCGACGGCTTCGAGTTCGATTGCTTCTACGAGTTGCTGGGTGTCCTCGTCCAGTGAGTCGACATTTTCGGGCTCGTCGTCGAGACCTTTCTGCGTGAGCTGGAACTCGACGTTGTCCTCGACGCGCTCGCGCATCTCGGTAACGATGTCTTCGAGGTGTTCTCGCTCTTCCTTGTCCAGTTGGGCCTTCCGTTGGGAGAGAGAATCGCTTGCCATAAGAGGTAATGTGTATGCTATGTCCGAATCACACGACCACCTTTAATGTTGCTGGGATGGCTGCAAAGTCAGTCCCACACGGGATTTACTCCGTTTCCAGCTTATAGAAAGCGTATAGAGCCTCGTCTAGCAATTTCGTAGGAGGCATCTCTTTCTCCTGAACTACAGAGCACGGTCTGATGGCTTCCAACATCAGTTTACAGTACTTGAGGAATATGACGTAGTCTTCAGCAGTCTTTCCGAAACCCATACTGTTGCTGTTCAGTGAGTACCCAGCCTCTTTCAAGTAGAAGTAGACGCCACGATCCGGACGTTTAGTTCCCTTTGGGTCATCCTGCTTTCGCCGGCGACGTGTACGGATATCTTCGTCCCACATGACGAAGAGGTGGGGGTTCAGCAGGCTGAGAACCTTCGATGCGCCCGTTTGACCGAAGTGATCCTTCAGGTCTCCCCACACCTGCTGAATGACCTGTCGAGTGTCACCGGTTTCGGATAGGTCCGCATCGTCTAGGGTTCGGTCCTGAACGCTTTCGATCGCTTCGTGATGCCTATCGAGAATACGTTTCACCTCTTCGCCATCCATCGCTTTGGTTTCTCGTGCCGCGAAATTCCACGTGTACATCAGGAGCATCAACCCTCCAAAGACGAGATCGTCAGAATGGTACCAATCAGGACGTTCAGACTCTCTTTCCACCGTCTTCAGCGCTTTGTGGTAGTAGTAATTGCGCTGCTCTTCGTCCTCGAACAGCTCAATTAGTTCTCGGAACCGATCACAGTCTTCGATTCCACCAGGATATGTTGACGTCACAGATGAACCACTGACAGCAGTTAGTTAGGTCGGATAAATCAAACCCCGGCCACTAAGCAAGGGTGGAAGGCCACCCAGTGCTCAGTTCAGTCCTCGAGCAGCACGATACTCCCTTCTTCCAGCCCGTCCAGTCGCTCTTTCACACTTTGTATACGCTCCAGCACCTTCTTCGACTCTGAAAGTAGCTCGTTCGCACGTTCTTCACTCGGTCGCTCATCAGCATCAACAGCTGCCGTAACGTCACCGGTCACGTCGGCGTTCGGAAGCTCCTGGCGCAGCTCTTCGGCGATCATCTGAAGTTCGGCCCACGCATCGTCGTCCGCACCTGGCGGCCTCGGGTCCTTTGCACGCTCGATGAGCTGGCGCACACGTCGCTTCGAGGGTGGCCGTGATGCGGCGAGCGTAGTCTCGACGGACTCTGTCGTCGGTGACTCTGGGTGCTCCTCACGCAGCTCTTCGCCGGCTGCCCGAAGCTGCGACCAAAGAGCCGAACCGTCAGAGTCGTCGAGGAGGTCGCGAACCTGCTCGTACGTCTCGGCCTGTTGGACGACACCGGAGTCGACGACGTCACCTTCCGACAGATCCTCACCGGCCCACACAGCTTCGAACACGTCCTCCAGATCGCCAAGTACGACGTCGTCGAACTCATCAGTAGCACCATCGACGATTCCTCGAACGTCGTCCTCGTTCGACCGGAGCCACGCGCTCAGATCGGCACAGATGGCTTCCGGGTCAGAGTCAGCGACGG
>LKMJ01006872.1_pt1 | contig 10720 bp, 16 predicted proteins | sample 643391 | NCBI WGS metagenome assembly LKMJ01 (sample SAMN04112250, study PRJNA286221) | soda lake metagenome | biome: soda lake; feature: Kulunda Steppe; material: water; isolation source: sample PL-Br10 brine of Picturesque Lake | place: Russia: Kulunda steppe | collected 2010-07
CACAAAGAGCTCTTTGGATCCTATTGCTGGTCTTGGGAAGCTAGGAAACATAACTGTGTGGTTTCCAACAATAATGCTGGAAGATAACAGTGGTCATGGGGGGAGCAGTGCAGGTGGAGTGAAAAAAATTCAGTGAAAATTTTTGTGTGTGACCGCTAACAAGTTTTTCACTTCAAAAGTGAAATTTTTTTCGCTCAGAGTGAAAAAATCGTGTGACCGCAATTTTTTCACTTCCGAGTGAAAAAAAAGTGAAAAAATAGTGAAAAATTTTGTGTGTGACCGGCCTTATTCAATTAAGGGAACATGTCACGGCCATGCAATTGCAGAATTCCCCTTTGGTTGTCTTCTGGTTCGACTGGTTTGAGTTTTGCTTTTGACCCAAACCTCTAGCTTTCAGACACTACCTTTCTTCTGATACGAGCGCCCTTTTTCAATTTGGTTCAGGTTTCAGGCCTTTTCAGTTTCAGCTACGCTGCCCTCGTTCGGCGGATACAGTAGTGTAACCTATCCTATGCAACTGCAGATGCAGGCATATGTCAGCAACCATGGCTGCTTCCCTGACCTGCACAGCTAAGTTTTTGAGCTTCCTGTACAGCACATGATGAGCCGAGCACAAGGCCCTGGGCATGATCGATTTCGCATTTGGGTATGCACTCACAGCACTCACCAGTGAGCTTGATTGCTGTTGCACTCACCAGCGACAAGTATGCACTCACCAGTGACTTTGAATTCAACACCCTTGATGAGGCAAACGGCAACACGTAGGATGCCATTCAGTCGAAGCAGGTCACAGGCCATGCGGCTCTCATAGGCGCTCTCCTTGCTCTCATACTCAGGTGCCTGCGCCCGTCAAGGCAACAGGTTGGCAGGATTGCACTCCCAGGTTTTCCAAAGCATGCACACCCCGATCACATTTGCCAAGCAGGGTGTGTGTTGCAAAGCCATCAAAAGACTCAATAACAAAGACTTGAACTTCATGTTGTGGTTAAGCAGATAGAGGTATGCTGCAGTCACCATGCTCTCTAGAAACTGTTTTTAAACTTGACCTTGCCCCGAATTGCACCAAAAACATGTCATGCTAAAAAGAGCACTCAGCCAAGGACGATGCTTGGACGTGTGCATGAGGAATGCACAAGCCCCTCAAGGAGTGATCTGTCTCCAAGCATACCTTGAACCACACGCCATTGAGACCCTGCAGGCAAATACAAATAATCAAGCAGGCTTTTGCAATCCTTCATTATTGTTTTTGGCTGGTGATTGCTTTTCAATTTGAAGTGAAGAGTTGTATCCTCAGAACAATTGTTCCCCCATCTGTTTCTAGCAGCAGGAATGGCATGTTAAAAAAGCATGCAGCATCTAACTCAAGGTGCAAACCAGCTTACAAAAGCCCACATCCAGCGCTCCAGGCTGCAAGGCACGTGCACCCTACCCACCAAGATGGGATGATAGTGGATTGATGGTGGGGGCTTCTGACTGAGCTGCCTCTGGATGCCTCTGCTTTTGTGCCGTGCTTGGTTACTGAGAATGAGAGTGCAGGCTACAAAGCAGCCCACAGCCTGCAATTCGCATGTTCAATTTTGGTTCGCCTTCCATTGTTTTGCTTGTCAGGATGCACAATCACAGTCTTTGATCAGCAAGTGAGTCAGCAGATCTGGGAAGATGGATGGAGAAGTATCCGTGATGTTTCATGAATGCTGCACCTTGTCAGTGTGCAAGAAACACAGTCTTCATCCTCCTCTCGCACCCACCATATCCCGGGCAAAGGCATTCCAGTCCTCCTTGGCCGATAAAAGGGCGACGGCCACTACCAGCAGGCAGACAGCTGGAAGGAGAGGTGCTACATACACAATGAGAGAGCGGCTGAAGAAGCCTGCCCGTGGGGGCCGGAGGGAGGGCTTGCCTCTTCGCTTTGGTTTGTTCCCACTAGAGAAAGGGGAAGCCTGCTGCTGCTGGTGCTGTGCTAGAATGTGGGAGTTTCTCCTGCCTCTACCTAAAAGATACCCAGCAGCAAGGATGCCTGAAGAAATCAAAGTGAATATGAAAGTCCTGGCTATCATGACCAATATTCCTTGAGTGATGCTTCAGTCATCATTAATTAACAAGTGCACTTCTCGCCCCTTCGACGAGGATAAGAGCATTGCTTTCGGCATCTCCAGGATATTATTTAGGCAATTTAATTTCACGAATATCATCGTAAGTAGTAAGTACGGAACGGACACCACCCTGTGTGTGTTCAATTATAAAACTATCTTTGTAATTTTGAATTTATCTGCTCAATATTTTAAATCCAGTGCGCCTCGGCATATTAGGACATATTAAGGGCGTTCATGTTTGGTTTCTTAAGTATGTTCTAGATCTTATGAGCATGCCATGGCGCAGCCACATCGACTAGTGGTCGTGGGTGAGTGCAAAATTACGTTACCAACCTCGGCTACAGGGCTGAGCACTCCTGTTGCTAGGTCCATGCTAGCCCATCGCGATCATGATGTGTTATTCTTCAGTTTGCCAATTTACATGGCATGTGCCTCCTCGATTTGCCTACTGCATGGTATCCTGCATGTGCCGTGCCCTCTTCAACTTGCCAGCCTGCATGGCATCTGGCATGTGTCTATGCCTCATTCAACTCGTCAGCTTAAACAAAAATTGCAGGTGGAGGGGTCGCTGGTCTCCAGACGGCTCGGGCCCTGCTCAGGAGTGGCTACACAAACGTCACCCTGCTTGAGGAGGCCTCGGATGTGGGGTTCGGGTCCAGCTATAAAAGTCTTAGCCTGGATGGTAAGGCAATGAATGGCCCTACCCATGTGAATTGTTGGCCTAGCCGCACTGGTGTTGGTACGGCAAGCCTGGTGCCTGACTGCATTCAGATTCAGTCACCAAGTGTGGAAGCATGTACTTATTATTTGCTTGCCTGCAGTGCCCTGGAGTGCTGTCCAGATGCCTGAATTTCCACTTGAGAAAAGCCATGTGCGCCCATCAGGGCCCTACCCGACACCGAATGAGATGCACGAGTACGCCAGAGCCTATGCCCAGGTAACCTGGAGGATTTCGGAGCCTCATCCATGACCTTGGCAAAAGGAGGTCTGAGTGTGTGTGCTGTGTGGGCGCTCATTGAACTCCTGTTTGCAGACGCATGCGCATCAGAGGCTTGCTTCAAATGAGCATGTGCTCAGACATCCTCTAGATAAGCGTGCCCATGGACTTCAGTGCTGCTTATGTGCGACTGTAAGAGGTGTGCAGATGAAGGTAGAGGAGTGCACAAAACTGTGCTGGGGGATGGGCAACAGTGCATGATGTAAGCTGCAAACATGAAGGAGGCACCCACCTCCTGCCATGAACTCTCATGTCCCCCAAGGATCTGCGTGCTGTTTGGATTTTCATGTGCATGCTCTTCTATATGGCCCTGGCAGAAAACATAGCAATTCATTGGTGAATGTAAGCATGCTCGCCATGAATCTCACCAAGAGCATGCTCTTACATCTGGCCCCGTCGTGAAATGTCCTGCCCTCTCGCTACATGCGTGCTGGTTCCTCACATGTGTTTCATCTCAGTTGGGCCAGATTCAGTCGAGCAAGCTCCAAACCTGATGCTTTCTAAACTGCAGGCGTTCGGGTTGACCAACTGCATCAAGTTGAATTGCAAGCTGGTCAACTTGGCTCCGGATGCGCGCCAGCGCTGGGTGGTGTCCTTCACAAACACTAAGGTGTGTACCAAAGTGCTTTGCACACATCCCTAATGCGCAACCTTCACAAGCACGAAGGTGTGTACCGAAGTGCTTTGCACACATCCCTAATGCGCAACCTTCACAAGCACTAAGGTGTGTATCGAAGTGCTTTGCACACATCCCTAATGCGCAACCTTCACAAGCACTAAGGTGTGTACCGAAGTGCTTTGCACACATCCCTAATGCGCAACCTTCACAAACACTAAGGTGTGTACCGAAGTGCTTTGCACACATCTCTAATGCGCAACCTTCACAAGCACCCTTCTGTACCAAATAGCAGTGTTCCCCTTGTAGCATTCCCCACTCCTTGCGACATGGTTCAGATGCTATGATGGCGGCCTGCTCCTACAGAGGCTTGTACAGGGTTAAGGGAAGATTTGGAACACAAGGCACTTGCCTTTGGTGCCAAGGGGCTTGCTCTTTTGGCAATGTGCCCACTACAAGTCTGTTGAAACTTGCAGGGATGTATACATTGCCAATTTGGGAGGTCCCCTACGCTAAGATTTCTGCTGCATATAATTTGTATTTTTACGAATAGATGGTTGATTTGACCTGGCAAAAACAGAAGCTTGGCCATAGGGTTCAGGGAAAGCCCAACTACCTCCCCCCCCAACTACCCTTCAGCTGACCTATGGCCATTGAATATATGAATGCCTCCATCTAAGGGCCCTGAATAGGACCAGGTTATCATTCTAGTGCCTGAAGCATGAATGGGACTAGGTCAAAGGGAGGGTGCAAGGTGCAGTGCAAGCACTGCTTGCTCGAGTTCACTGGAGGTGCCTCCCGAATCAGGGACCACTATGTACACTCCACCCCTGCCTGTGGTGTCAGCCGGTGTGAGCAAGCGCCAGCAGACATGCTAGCACTGATGCAGCGGGAGCATGAGCAGCACTGGGTGGTGCTCTCAGAGGTGGAGGAGAAGGAGGCCTAGGGGTCCAGCAGTGGGGGGGACCTCAGTGATGAGGATTTGAGTCTCTTCTCAAGAGAACAGCAGGAAGGATGCTGAACTGCATTAAATGATACGAGTTACCTTTGTGATTGGTGCAAAAACGCATTGAGACAGAACAGAAGAGTGTCCCTGCACGGGGCTTTGGCTGCCAGGCCCCTCCCCTGCAATGTCGAATTGTAATCCGTATTTCAAACAGCAATTTATTTTCATCACAAATTTTTGATCCCAGCAGAAATTTGCAGATATTTGATGTCTATATCATAGATATGTTGCGCCATTGAAAAGCCCATCTACATAAAGCATGCTGAGCCCATGAGCCATCTTTAGGCTGCACCTGCGTGCTGTGGAATAGTATTTTTAAAAGTTTGATGAAACACATGCGTACGCCCAGAAATGTGTTGAGCATGTGCTTCATGCCTGAATGGATGCCCCATCCCTATCCCTACTTTTCCCAGGAGCGGAGGAACTATCAAATCACTGCCAGCTTTGTAGTCCTGTGCACGGGCATCCACACCACTCCGTCCGTCCCTGTCTTCCCTGTAAGTAGCCTCTCCATGATCATCCAGGCCTGGAAAGTGCTAATGCATCCAGGTTTTATTCCAAAGTGTCAAACAAGGATCCGCGACTGCAAGCCCTGCACTGTGACGGAGTGCCTTCAGCTAATTTGTACTTGCAAGTCTGGCTTGAGGTTGTGTGGGCTGAGGATTCTGGTGTCATTCGACTTTGACTGCAAGTGGATGCACACACTGTGTTCCTTTGTCAGGCATGAACCAAGGCTAAGTTACTTGCCGCATCAGCTCTCCTCAAGCAATGTGTTTTTGTTTTTCTTGAATGTTTTTTTTGTTTTTCTTAGTCCGGAAGAACAATCGCGTTGGCTATTCCTCTAAATGTTTTTCTACTGTGGTGCATTGTGTGAAATCCTTCCTGCCCTTGTGGGGATTTGGGAGACCACATGCCATCCGCAGCTTAGTTGCCTTGCTTCCTGTTGCATATACATGGTCACATGCTTGCAACCAAAGAATTGTAATTCAGGGCTTCTGAGCATGCTTGCACCCAGAGAATCGTTATTCATGGCTTGTTAGTATGCCTGAGTTGAGAAGGTCTGTGCAGCGTTGACAAGGAGCAATCTAGGTCAAGACTTGGTCCTAGATCTGCTGCTGCTGTATCCCTCTTATGAAGCCGGCTTTTATTTAGCGGAGCCTGCAAACTCTTAGAGTGTGCCTGCAGAATCATCAGAGTATCTTTGTGTGCAGTGCATGGAGTCTCTCTGAACTCTCTGTTTTGCAGGGTGCACAAGATTTCCAAGGCAAGGTAGTGCATTCAAGAGACCTGCAAAAAATCCCTGAGCTGGCGGGAAAAAAAGTGGTGAGCATGCTCCTGGGAGGTCAAATGTAAGCATGCGCTCTGGATGCTCTGAGGCCAAAAGGGTTTTTGGCAAGAGAGGATCTGAATCATTGCTCTGATGCACTTTGGGACAGTGCTGGTGCCTTGGGTGCAGAATAGAGCCGGTTGGTTGAGAAGCCCGCTGGCCGGCCGCATATCAGGCCGAGGATCTATGTGTCAATGCTGCCACGATTGCCTGTCAAATAAAAGGCAGTGGAGGAAGCCCAATAGTCAGGAACATACAGCATCTCTCTTGCTTCTCTGTTCTTTTGGTGTGCAGGCCTCTTAAAGCATGGCCGAGCTTTATCTACCTGCATGCCTTTGCCATCTCTGCTTGAGTATGATAGCAAAATCTTCAGCACAAATGGACCATTCGTGCATTGTGCAGGTGCTCCTGGGGAATGGACGAGCACAGTCTGATTTGCTGGCAGAAATTCACGTGGCCGAATCAGCAGCGTCTGTGCTTTTGCTGAACAGGAAGGTGAGCTCGTTTACTGCAGAGCTGGTGCATGGCATGCACGCCCTCGTTTATCACAACAAACAGTTTTAAGATGTGGCATGCAGCCTAGACACTTAAGCAATCGAAGCATATGCAATGTGCATTGGACACCCGGTCTGAGCCTTGAGCTGCATGTTACCTGGTTGAAGAATTTGAGCTCTCGATCTTCCTATTTTTAACATAAATCACCACAGCATCATCAGTGCACTCTTCATGATTGTGGCATTTTGCGCATTTTGTGCTCGATTTCAAGGTTGCAATTGATGCTGACCTAAGATTCCTATGAAGATTCAGGCCAGAGGGGCTAAGTGGCAGCAGGAAAAATACCCAAGACCTTAACATTTTTGTTATGCAACGCTTCTTGCCGGGGTTACCTCCTTATGGCCCTGCCACGCGCCACTCTGCAGCTGCACTGGCCACTGCCCAAGCGCATGGGACTCATCAGCACAAAGCGCATCTTGGCGTCTCGCTGGGGCACGTCTTTAGTGCCTGAACCATACTACACTGCATCAGGTGTGACTTCTACAACTTATACTGTTACGTCAGCAGGCGCCGAAGTCTACTCATGCATGCGCTGTGAAAGAGTAGCTCAGAAGCAGCCATTTGTGCATTGCATTGTAGTAATTGATGAACAGCTTCTGGACTATCATTCATGAGGCCAATTTTTTTGGAAGATGCAGTGGGATTTAAGGATCAGTGCGGTGTCTGTGATGTGCATATCATAGCACAACTATGCCTGTTGCCCATTCACGTGGGCAATGACTTCAACAAGGGCAAAGCTGTCAGCAAGCGCATATGCTAATGCTGCCCTTGACCAGGCCTCAGTGAGTGCATTTAAGTCGACGAATGTTTTGTGGCAACATGATCCCTCTGGTCTGCAACATGATCCCTTAGGTCTGCAGCATGATCCTTTTTTTAGTTTAAGTTACAAGAAAGGCCTCCAGTCAAATCAACTGACTGCAGCATGATCCTTTGGTCTTCAACTTGATCTCTTTGGTCTGCAGCATGATCCTTTTGGTCTGCAACAAGGTCTCTTTGGTCTGCAGCATCATCCCTTTGGTCTACAACATGGGACTGAAGTGCAGAGCTACAGCATCTGCTACTGGTGGTTCACCACTGTGCACAAGCCTCTCTTTTGCCTTTACAGCTTTGCAAAGCCATTGCCTCTGGCATGGATCCTTGCTTTGAGATTCATCCTTGTATTGTGTGTGCGTGTGCACAGGGTTTTCCAGGGCCATGTCTGTAGCTGGACGGCCCATAAAGCGTGCTATATGGTGGGCCTTGAAAAAATCTTTGGACCGAAGGTACAAGGTAATAAAGGTGCGCAGGAAAGAGGAACAACTAGACTTCCTGCAATTCTCGGAAAGAGAAGAACAGAATGACAGTCTAGACCATAGGTTCAAAGGCATAGAAGTATGTTAGAGTGGAATTGGCAGATTCTTCCCATGGTTTTAAGCTATAAAAGTTGGTGTGAAGGACATCCGTTTCAAGACGCGCGCTGCCCTCTTTGCACCGAATGCACCCAAATCGCCTACACTATCCATGTGCTTATGTGTTTTCTCTGTGCTTCATCCGGAAGCATGCACTTGACCTCTACTATTGTGTTGGGCTATGCTCAGGATCTTTTTAACAACCTCTTCTGGCATTTGCTACCCAAGCGTCACCCCCTTGATGGTCCGCTTGCGTGTAAGCGTTCTCCCTTTGTGAAGCTGCCCAACCGCCATTCTCATGGTGATTTTTTGCACGGACCACTGTGACAGCTGGATGTTTAAAAACATTGTCTGCTTTTGGTTGGGGACTCTGTGCAGGCAAATGTAGCTGTTGAGCGCCTTCACAGGGACCTACATTGGGGTGGACACTTGAGCGAGAAGTATTGGATGGCCCTCACAGCACAGAGCAAAGTGAAGAGTATGACAGGTGGGCACATGTATCTGAGCATGCTCTCCAGAATATGTGGCTATGTGTGTGAAGCGGTTGTGGATGGAGTGGTGGTGAAATGTGTGTGTGCGTGCGCGCTCATGCTTGTTTGTTTTATAGTGTGCTTCTCTAAGGAAATCTAATTCCTGTTGGAATGACTCAGACTGTTTGCTGAGCCATGCTGTTTTGTGTCTGTGCCCATGCATGTACTTTTGGGGCACATACATGGGTCTGTCATCTGCTTATCATGCTTGCAGTTAACTGTGGTTTTCGAGTAGAGTTGCAAGGTCAATGAGCGTCCCCTTCACAGGTTTCAGGTGGTTTTCCTCTTCTATTCTTCTCAAGCAAAAGCAGGCTGCAAAAGATTTGGAGAGCTCATCCCGTCACATAAATCGTTGTTTTATTTCAGGCCGCATCCGCTTGATGTCCCCTCGAGGCTTGGTTCTGGACGGTGGTCAGGAGATTGCCTGCGATGTCATAGTGAGTGCAGGACTTCATCCTTAGTATTTCCCAATTTCTGTACGGAGATTGCTTGCAATCACTTGCATTGTCATTCATGAAAGGCGGTGGTCAAGAGTGCAAAAGGTTGCTGCCAGTGCATGTCATCATGAAAGGTGGCTTGGTGATAATCTGCCTACAATGTCCCTGTGATTACCCCAAGCCAAGGGCTTGTATGACCTGCCTATAGAAGTTTCAATTGTTCAAGGTTGCTTAGAGTGCAGCAGTTGATTATTTGTTCAGATGGGCATTGCCTTACTATGCACAGAGTGCCAATGCTTTGCATGTGCTCTGCTAGGCCAGGCATGCAGCTTAACTTAGGAGCAGCGCGCCTAGGCGTGCATCCTCTATTATTATGTTGCTGCAACCAAGATGCAAGGATGCGGCAAGTCGTATTCTTTTTCCTTGCAACACCGCACCAGGCGAATGGTTTGTGATGCCGCTATCATCATGCATTTGAACAGCACAGCGCTTCCTTTCTTTTCTGGCTGACACTGTGGACTGTTTGTCATGGCTATCTGGCCTTGAATTATGCTTTGCCTTTTTCTCGACCCTAGCTTTCTTCAATGAAGCCTACTTTTGCTATGCATCTTGCCTGCTTATTGTTTTATACATCATGAGTCTTGGTATGCCTTTTGGCCCTTCACATTATCCTGCCCCATACACAGCTTGCCTACGCATGACCATACTGCAGCTTCAACCTTACCTCTGCTGCACCCGCTACCTCTGGACAGCACGCACGGTACACAAATAAACAGAAGTAGGCAAATATGTTGGAGCAACAGTCACTTGTTCCTCTACCAAATGTAGGTCATGTGCACTGGCTACTCGCCCTCTTACAGATTCATGGACCCCAGGTAGGAATTCAAGCATGTGCGCATTAGCAGCTCATCACCTTAATGGTGCATCTCAAGGTCAGTTCTTGTCGTTGTCCCCACCATTGGACTCCCACAAACATGGCCAACTTGCTTTGCTGCCCACACACTCGCCCCATTGCCAGCTTCAACCATACATAACGAGTACATATGTCATAAATAGTCAGGCTGTGCAAAATATGTGAGTCGAGGGCGCGGTGTACGTGCCATTTACCATTCTGGCACCATTTTGCCATTTTGCACCATTTTGGCAGGAAAATGGCACTTTCCCAAACTTGCCCAATCCTGCCGCTTCCCAAGACATAAGCTACACTTGCATGATGATTTGATTCTGCTAAGTCGGATTTGGGGAAGGGGGTTTGGAAGACGTGTTCCGTGGGTGACCCTGTCGCGACCAGATTCGGGTGCCAACACAGAAAATGCGATAACATCCGCAACACATGCATGCTTTCAAGCCAAACCAAGCCTGAGAGTTGAGGGCAATCAAAGAAAAAAAGGTTATGGAGCTGATCAAGGGTGAGGGTGGGAAGCAATGGGTCAAAAAGTTTGTTTGCATCTGCCTCTCCTGAGAGCACAGCTTAAAAGCAGAGCTTCCCACGCCCAAATCCACACAGGCAATGCGGGATGATTTTACACATGCAGGCACGTCAAGGTCTGAGTTTGGGGCTGTGTGAGGGAAGCGGTGTGGGCTGTTCCATGTATATATTCTGTTTTCCCAAAGCTTCCTTTCGTTCACCGCACCAATTTCGAATATAAGGCCGCGGTCACACACATTTTTTTCACATTTTTTTCACTTGACCCAGGAGGCGCAAAAAAAAATTCTGAAGGACGCCACGTGTAAATTCTGGGCCGGGGCCCTCTGACCCCCCCCCCCCCCC
>LKMJ01006873.1_pt1 | contig 10719 bp, 7 predicted proteins | sample 643391 | NCBI WGS metagenome assembly LKMJ01 (sample SAMN04112250, study PRJNA286221) | soda lake metagenome | biome: soda lake; feature: Kulunda Steppe; material: water; isolation source: sample PL-Br10 brine of Picturesque Lake | place: Russia: Kulunda steppe | collected 2010-07
AAGAGTGGAACATCGAGACCGCGTATCTCGATCACCCGACCGGTATCTAGACGCCTGGGATTCGCTGGAGCACCGTCCGCCGTGGAGTCGTCTGGCCGGGTTCGACTGCGGTGAATCACTCGGTCTGTGAACCCGTAGCGAACGTTTTTATGAGCCATAATTCTATACGACGTATGTTTGATGGAATCGGTTCCATTGATACGGTACACACCGTCGAAACGCCGAACGAGATCGTCTACGGAATGGGTGCCACGGCCGAACTGACCGAATTCGCCGCCGGGGAGGGTATCGAGTCCGCCCTGATCGTCACCGACGAGATCATCCTCGAAGCCGGCGCCGCCGATCCCGTCTTCGACGCGCTGGAAGCCGCTGACGTGGCCGTCTCGACGTTCGACGGCGTCGAACCCGAACCGAAGATCGAGATCGCTACCGCGGCCGCAGAGAAACTGCGGGCAACCGACGCTGACCTCGTGGTCGGCGTCGGCGGTGGAAGCAGTATGGACACGGCGAAGTTCGCGTCGGCGATCGCCGATCACGACGTTCCGCCGCGGGAGATGCTCGGGATGGGGAACGTCCCCGGGCCCGGTCGGCCGACCGTCCTGCTTCCGACGACCGCGGGGACGGGCAGTGAAGTCTCGCATATCGGCGTCTTCGCGGATTCGGACGACAGCGGGATCAAGAAAGTCGTCTACTCGGAGCATCTCTTCGCCGATCTCGCGGTCGTCGATCCCGAACTAACGCGAACGATGCCGCCGGGCGTCGCGGCGGCGACGGGAATGGACGCGCTGAGTCACGCTATCGAGTGTTACGTCTCGACGGAGCGAACCCCCTTCACCGACGTGTTGGCCCGGGGGGCCATCGAACTGATCGGCTCGAATCTCCGGCAAGCGGTACATCAGGGGCGGAACAACGATCGGGCGCGCTATCGGATGAGCCTCGCCGCGACGATGGCCGGACAGGCGTTCGTAAACTCCGGGCTCGGAGCCGTCCATGCGCTCACGTATCCGCTGGGTATCGAACACGGCGTCGGGCACGGACTCGCAAACGCCGTGTTGCTCCCACACGTCATGCGATACAACGTCCCCGCCGAACCGGAGCGCTTCGCCGAGATCGCCCGGTTGCTCGGGGAGGATGATCGAGACGGCAGCCGAACGATCGATCGAGCGCGCGCCGCCGCGGATGCGGTCGAGGCGCTCAACGATGACATCGGTATCCCCAATCGAATCCGCGAACTCGGCGATATCGACGAATCCGAGTTCGATGGCTTCGCCGAGATCGCCTTCGAGCACTCGAAGCATAACATCGACCGAAATCCACGCCAGATGATCCGAGAGGACGCGATCGGAGTCTATGAGCGCGGGTACTGACACCGTCAGTTGGTTTTATTGCCGCAGTCGACTCACAGCGCCGACTGGATGAAGCCGCCGTCGACGGTGACGATCTCCCCGGTGACGTAGCGGCTGGCCTCGGACGCCAGAAATACCGCCGTGGAGGCGACGTCCTCGGGCTCTCCGATCCGGTCGCCGTAGGTACGCTCCGTTACTTTTCGATGTCGTTCGGTCCCCTCGGCGTAGGCGTCCGCGGTCTGTTCGGTTCGGATGAAACCGGGTCGAATCGCGTTCACGCGGACTTCGGGGCCGAGTTCGCGCGCCGCCACCCGGGTGTAGGAATCTGTCGCTCCCTTCGCCGCCGAGTACGCAGCCAGCGAGTCGATCGCCGTCACCGACGAGGCAGAGGAGATGTTGATAACGCTTCCGCCGCCGTCTTCGCTCAACGTGTCCGCGAACGTCTGAACCGCACGGTGTGGGCCCTTGAGCTGGACGGCGAAGACTGTCTCCCACTCCTCGTCCGTCACTTCTCTCACTCCTTTCCGGGCGATGGCGCTCGGGGAGTTTACCAGAATGTCGACGCCGCCGAACGCCTCGACGGTCCGGTCACGAAGCGTGAGCAGTGATTCTCGATCCGTGACGTCGCACGTCTCCTGTATGACGTCCGCGCCGAGCGCTTCGAGTTCAGCCGCAGTGTCGGCTACTCGCTCCGGAGTTCGACTCGTCGCTACGACGTCGGCGCCCTCGGCCGCGAACGCCCGTGCGATTCCGCGTCCGATGCCGCTCGTACCACCGATGACGACGGCGCGCTTGCCGGCGACTGTCACGGGTGTGTGATCGTACTCGACCATAGAACGCAGGTCCCACCGAGGTCACTTATACTGTCGGCCGTACTTCCGTGAATATCCCCTCGAGATGTTCGACAATAGTCGGGCTGAACCGCGGGATGCTGTCCGCTACGGTGTGAAGTAGTTACAGCCGGCCCATTAGCAATTGTCAGCCGGAATTATCGTCCTGACGAACGGCTCATACGAACTGCTATCGTCTGTTACGGTGCTCGCTCGTCTCGACGTCAGCGGACACCGGTGCATCGCTACAACGATCCTTCTCAGATATCCGCCGAAAATTTCAAATACATATATTATATAAAATTTTGATATATCTGTGTATACTGGTCGAACCAGATCGCTTCCCGGCGCTGGTGAAGCAAAAGCTTAGTACGGCGGTCGAGACGCTCCTGTAGACATGACGAACCACGGGATACTGCGGGCGGAGCGAGAGGCCGTCTCGGAACTCGGCCGCGAACTGCTGGCGAACGACCTGACGAAGGGATCCGGCGGAAATGTAAGCGTCCGTGACGGCGATCGGGTGGCGGTCAGCCCTTCCGGAATCCCTTACGAGGAAGTCACTCCGGATATCGTTCCCGTCGTCGATCTCGATGGGGACGTCATCGAGGGCGAGATGGAGCCGTCGAACGAGACGCCGATGCACACGATGATCTACGACGAACGCCCCGACGTCGGCGGGATCGTCCACACGCACTCGCCGTATGCGAGTACGTTCGCCAGCCTCGGCGAGCCGATCCCACCCACCCACTACCTCATCGCGTACGCGGGCACGGAGGTTCCGGTCGCCGGCTACGAGCCGCCCGGGACCGAAGCGCTCGGGCGGCTCGCCGTCGAGGCGCTCGGAGAAGAGCACAACGCGTGTCTGCTTCAAAACCACGGCGTCATCGCCGTCGGCGAAGACGGTGACGACGCGATGGAGGTCGCGGAGATGGTCGAGTTCGTCGCACGGATTCACTATCAGGCCTCGTCGATCGGCGATCCGGTCGAGATGGACGATGAGGACCTGTCGTATCTCATCGATATGTTCGGCACCTACCGAAAGAAAAGCACCTGACACTGCCGGCTGTATCCCTTCTACACCGCCGCGGACAGCACCCTTTGATCCGAACCACGACTGGCGGACTCCGAGACGTGAGAATCACGGCAGTTTGAGGGGCGCTTCCCCCGTATCAGGCGTTGTCGACGCCACCCTCTCGAACGGCACCGAAGTAGTCTGCGGCCGCGTTTCGGGTGCCGATCTGTCCGCCTTTGAGCGCGACCTCCAGTCCATCGGTGCTAGATCGGTCCGAGTAGAGTCGACAGAGCGGCGCGCCCGGGCCGACCGGTGCGATCGCTTCGAGCGCCCGAGCCTCGAGTTGCGGAACCGCGTGGCTGCTGGTATCTCCCCCGGCGACGCACGCCCGCTCGATGGACGCCTTCTCGACGATATCCGCGAGTATCTCCCCCTGTTGACGGCCGAGGCGTCTCTCGAGGCTCGCTTCCGTCTCGAGTGCGCCTCTCTGTTTCAGCTCCTCGAACCGTTCTCTCGTCGCCTCGATCGCCGGGTCATCCGGCCCTCGCGCCGAGTACAGGACGATGCTCCGTCCGTCCGCGAGTACCTCGATCGCTCGATCGACAGCCTCGTTTTGGGCTTCCTCCGCTGCGTCGGGATCGATCAATCCAGCGGTGTCGAGTCGGACGGTCTCGAACCCGTGTTCAGCCGCCCACTCGATCTGGGCGGCGGTCGTCGGCGAAGCACTGCCGGAAACGACGACGATCCGGTCGAGCGGTTCACGCTTCCGGTAGAGGATTCGATCCCGGTCGATCAACCCCGCTTTCTCCCAGGCGGCGACGAGCGCGTGGTGTTCGAGCCCCGAGGAACCGACTGCGAACAGCGGATCTGATCGTTCGATCGCACGCCGCCAGAGCAACCGACCGATCCTCGCGAGGTGATCGGTCTCCAGGGCATCGAAGATGACTATTTCGCCGTTTTCACTCGCGGTCTCCAGCGCGGCTTCGGCGTCTTCGTCCGCACCGAGGCTGTTAACAGAAATTCGACTAATCGATCTATTTGTTTGATTTTCTAGATGTCTGCGGAGATCGCTTTCCGACATCGGCGTGACGGGATGATCGGCCATCGTCGGGTGGCGGTCGATTCGGTAAGTTTCGCCGCCTTCGACGGCAAAGAGGTTCGAGAAGACGACGTATCGACCGAGGGGAACTTCCGTCCCCTGTGAGACGGGGACGAACGGCGAGTCGAAGACAGACTGCCCGACGTCGATCGCTCGACCGATGCTCCCGACCTCGGGGGCGGAGTCGAACGTCGAGCAGACCTTATAATGCACCAGCGGCGGATCGAGGTCAGCGAGCGACTCGAAGACCGGTCGTAACTCGGCTTCCATCTCCGGGGGCGTCATCGACCTCGATGCGCCGGCGATACCGATCGCGTCTATCTCTTCGAACTCCGTTATGTCCTCGGCGCTCGGTGGCTGCAAAAAGAGCACAGCTCGGACGCCGTTGGCCGCCAGCCCCTCGAGGGCGTCTGTCGATCCGGTGAAGTCGTCGCCGTAAAACGCCAGCAGTACGTCGTCGAGTTCCTCCGGTTTCGCTTCGGAACTCATGGTTCTATACTGGATGTCCACGGCAGATCGTGTCCGTTCATCGTAGACGGGCTGTCGGCCGTGCGGAACTTGACTCTTCTGCTCTTTCAGGTGGGGTCGATAGCCGTCGTTGTGGCCGCTTCTCGGACGTACTCTGATGAGTCGGCTCTGACGACTCCGTGTCTCGGCTACTTTTCGTTGCCTCGTGCGATAGAGAAGTCATCGATAACACGTTTATCGTTGTTACGGAATACCTGTAACACGTTTATCGTTGTTATCGAAACCGATCCCGGCTTCGGACGTTCCGATCTCGGCTCCGGACGTTCACGTCTCGGAGCAGTCACAGCTGCCGCGTTCGAGAAGTTCGATGACGTCGAACTGTCTGTTACAGTCCTCACAGACCACCCGGACGTCGACGAGCGTCCGGAACGTTCCGAGATCGAGCTGGTCGGTGTCTTTGAGCTGTCGAAGCTTTCCCTCGGTGACGGAGTCGACGCGGCCGCGGAGCTGTTGGATGTTGGCGATTTCGCGCTCGATCGGGTCGGTCTCGTCGGGCGTGTACTCGGCGCCGCGATGTTTCTTGAGATAGGTTCTGATCGCCTGATACGTGACGAAATCGCGCTCGAGGGATTCGACGTCGATGCCGTCGCGCTCGAGTCGCCGTCGGATACGAGTCCGGTCGCCCCCGCTATCCTCGTCTGTCAACAGCCGATAGATGTTCTCTACCTCCCCATCGAGCGGCCGAACGTCCGCTTCTTCGAGGACGTGGCGCAGCAGCTGTCGATTGAAGTGCGACGCCAGATCGCGCAGGCTGCGCCGATCCTCCTCGGCGGTCCAGAGTCGCTCCAGTTCCTCTCCGATAGATTCCAGTTCGTACTCGTCGATGAGGCGGGCGACCTTGCTTCGGCGTCCACGCCTCGAACTGGCGGCTCCGTCGGTGTTGCCCATACAACAGCCACGGACGGCCGTTGTTAGTATGTTTTGCTCGGCGTCGGATTCTTTCACCATATTTATTTTTCGACGGCTCGAACCGGCGTGTATGAATGCCGAACAGACGGTAGCAAAGACACAGCTTACGGTTCGGAACATCGGGGGGATCGACAGCGCATCGGTCGAGTTCACGCCCGGTGTGACCGTTCTTTCTGGGGAAAACGCCACGAATCGGACGTCCTTGCTGCAGGCGATCATGGCGGCGCTCGGAAGCGACAACGTTTCGATCAAAGGCGATGCCGACACCGCTACCGTCGAACTCGAGATCGACGGCGAAACATACGCGCGAACCCTCTATCGGAGCGGGGACACGGTCACCGACGAGGGAGAGGCCTACCTCGAGGACCCGACGCTCGCTGATCTGTTCGCGTTTCTTCTGGAATCGAACGAGGCGCGCCGCGCCGTCGCCACGAGTGACGATCTCCGGGATATCATCATGCGGCCGGTCGACACCGAGGAGATCCAACGGGAGATCGATCGACTCCTCGAGCGACGAAACGAACTCGATCGACAGCTCGAGGAACTCGACGAGCTGAAGGACCGGCTCCCGGCGCTCGAAAAACGACGGACTGAGCTTCAGGCAGAGATCGAATCGACTCGCGAGGAGCTGGCCGAAACCGAAGCGGAACTCGAAACGCGAGACGTGAACGTCGAACAGACGCGCGAAGAGAAGGCCGAACTCGAAGAGCGCCTCGCGGATCTCCGCTCGAAACGCTCCGAACTCGAAGAGATCCGGTACGAACTCGAAACCGAACGCGAGAGCCTCGAATCGACCCGGGCACAGAAACGCGAACTCGACCGCGAGTTCGAGGAACTCCCCGAGGCGCCCGAGGGTGAAATAGACGAACTGGAAACGCAGCTCGATAACCTGCGTGAACAAAAGCGACGTCTCGAATCGGAGATCAACGAGGTCCAGAGCGTAATCAGGTTCAACCAGGAGATGCTTGAGGGCGAAGACGACGACCTGCTCGACGCCCTCGAGAGTCCGGAAGAGACGGATATCACGGACGAACTCCTCCCCGATAAGACGGTGACGTGCTGGACTTGCGGCAGCGAGGTTCCCCACGAGCAGATCGAAACGACCGTCTCCCGGCTGCAGGAACTCAGCCAGGAGAAATTGAGCGAGGTAACCGATCTCGAAACCGAGATCGACGAATTGAGCGACGAGATCACGTCGCGAAAGCAAAAGCGGCGACGTCGTGAAACGCTCGAACGCCGCCGCTCGGAACTGCAGGCCGACATCGAACGCGGCGAAGCGAGCATCGAGCGGCTCACCGACCGGCGCGAGACGCTCCAGGGCGAGATCGAAGTGCTCGAAGCGGAGATCGAAGACCTCGAGGACGAAAGCTACCAGGAGATCTTGGATCTCCACAAGGAGGCGAATCAACTGGAGTACGAACTCGGACGGCTCGAGGGCGAACTCGACGACGTCGAATCGGAACTCGCGGACGTCGAAGAGCGACTCGACGCCGAAAGCGACCTCGAATCCCATCGGTCGGAACTCACAGACGAGATCGCCGATCTCCGTACGCAGGTCGACCGCATCGAGCGACAGGCTATCGAGGAGTTCAACGAGCACATGGATTCGGTGCTCGACATGCTCGGCTACAGCAACCTCGAGCGAATCTGGCTCGAACGCGTCGAACGCGACGTCCGCGAGGGCCGACGGACGGTCAAAAAGAGTGTCTTCGAGTTGCATATCGTCCGACAGACCGATTCGGGAGCGACCTACGAAGACACGATCGACCACTTGAGCGAAAGCGAACGGGAGGTGACCGGTCTCGTCTTCGCGCTCGCCGGCTATCTCGCCCACGACGTCTACGAGACCGTTCCGTTCATGCTGCTCGACTCGCTCGAGGCGATCGACTCCGAGAGGATCGCCGCGCTGATCGAGTACGTCGCGGGGTTCAGCGAGTACCTCGTCGTGGCGCTACTCCCCGAGGACGCTGCCGCACTGTCCGAGGAGTATCGACGCGTCACCGAGATCTGATACGGGTTGTCGTGATCTTTTATCGCTCGGTGTCGACTTGCATTGACACCGGGCGGTAAACTGGTACAACGATCCCTGTTGGGTGGGGTGTTCCACACTTTCGAAGATTTCTTCGATCGACGCTGTCGCCCCCACATAATAGGTGAGCAAAACTACATATAACTAAAACAGTCACTATATCTGTATGTGCAGATAACTCGACGTTGCTTTTATAATCCGGCCACAAATTAATATATCAATTTTATAACCGGAAAATAAAAGACATTGGTATTATACGGTCGAAAGACCCGGCGTATATTTCGAATTAACTCGATATTACGCTCGAAAGAGTTTCGATCCCGGACGTCTCTCTTAAATATATGATTTTTACAATGATCGGATAGCTGTCTATTCGGTCCGAAGGTTAAACACTTCGACCCCGCCGATTCCGAAAGAGCTCTCCGACACCGGAGGTGGACTCGATGGCAGGTCGTCGTGGGGGTTCGGTCCGCCGTGTCCTCGCGGGGCGAGTCGTTCGAGCCGATCTGCGGGATTCGTTTCGGCCTGCTTCGACGCCGGATCTGGCGCCGCGCTCTCGAAAACCAACCGTCGATAGTTTCGAAGCTCCGACTGTTCTGGGCTCCTCTCGGGGAGGGGTCAACCCCGGACCGCCGTTCGGAGACGGAGGCGACGGTAGAGCGTCCCGTCGTCGGTGACGCTCTCGCCGCGGTCAGCTACCTCAGATAGCGGGACGGCGTCGTAGATTATCGCGTCGCGCTCTTCCACGCCTTGAGATCGAGAACCGCACCGTCGACCGTCTCGGCGTCGGCTTCGGCCGCCGCCCACCAGAACATGGGCGCGACGTCGGCCGGAGTTCGCCCCGTCGTCTCGCTGGTCAACTCCGTCGCGACCCGACCGAGATCGAGGACGGCGGCCGCCGTCTCGCTTTCTGCGGAAAACTGCCGGACGATCGCCTCGCCCCCGGCCTTCGAGACGGCGTAGACACCGTAACCGGCGACGGCCTCACGGGCGACCTGGCCGGAGGGGATCAACACCCGCGCGTCGTCTGAGAGGTGCGGGACCGCCTCTCGGACCGTGGTGAAGACGCCCCGAACGTTCGTGCGAAGGGTGTCGTCGAACGCCGAATACGATTCCGACGCGAGCGGCGTTTCGCCGGCTTGCCCGTGATAGACGCCGGCGTTCGCGATCACGCAATCGATCGTCGGCCGCTCTCCGGTTCGCGCGGCGGTCTCCATGAGGCGTTCGACGTCGAACTCGTCGCGGACGTCGGCTCGAACCGGCGTCACCGTTCCGCCGTCGCCACCGCTGTTAATCTCGTCCGCGACGGTCTCGAGGTCGTCCCCGTCGCGGGCACACGCGACGACATCGACACCGCGCTCTGCGAACAACTCGACGACGGCTTTGCCGATTCCGCGAGAACCGCCTGTCAGCACGACTGTGTCCATACCGATGACACGGCCGGCACGGCCAAGGTCGTTTCCCCGTGATATGTTCTTCCACACTCGTTTTAAAGAGGCCCCCGGCCGTAGGCGGACGTATGTCCGATTCGTCCTCCGTCGTGATCGTCGGTTCGGGGTTCGGTGGCCTCTCTGCGGCCTGTTATCTCGCGAATTCCGGTCTCGATGTCACGGTGCTCGAAAAAAACGAGGGCTTCGGGGGCCGGGCGTCGGTGCTGCAAGCCGAGGGGTTCCGCTTCGATATGGGTCCCTCCTGGTATCTGATGCCCGACGTCTTCGAGCGGTTCTTCGGCCACTTCGGCTATGAGCCGTCCGACTTCTATGAACTCGAGGCGCTCGACCCGCACTATCGGATCTTCTTCAAGGACGGCGACCGCATCGACGTGACGTCCGATCGCGGGGAGATGCGGGAGCTGTTCGAGTCCTACGAACCCGGTGCCGGCGAAAAACTCGAGGCGTATCTCGACACCTCCGAGGAACACTACGGGGTCTCCATGGAGCGGTTCGTCTACGAGGATCGCTCTCGACTCCGCGATTGGGTCGACCTCGACGTCCTCCGCGCTGCACCGGTCGGATTGCGATTGCTGGGAACGATGGACGAGTACGTCTCGAAGTACTTCGAGCACCCGAAGCTCAGACAGATCATGCAGTACACGCTCGTCTTTCTCGGCGGTGCACCGCACAACACGCCCGCCATTTACAACATGATGAGTCACGTCGATTTCAACCTCGGCGTCTACTATCCGGAACGCGGCCTCTCCTCCGTCGTCGACGCCTGCGTCGAGCTGGGCGAAGAACTCGGCGTCGAGTACGTACCCGACGCCGAGGTGACCGAGATCGTAAACCGGCGCGACGGCTTCGGGATCGAATCCGCCGCGGGCGATTTCGAGAGCGATTACGTCGTCAGCAACGCGGATTACGCCCACACGGAACAGGAACTGCTCCCCGAGCACGAACGCCAATACGACGCCGACTACTGGGAGTCGCGGACCTACTCGCCGTCGGCGTTCCTCCTGTATCTCGGCGTCGAGGGCGACGTCGAACCCCTCGCTCACCACACGCTCGTGTTGCCGACCGACTGGGATCGACACTTCGAGCAGATCTTCGAGGATCCGGCCTGGCCCGAAGATCCCGCCTATTACCTCTGTGTCCCCTCGAAAACGGACGACTCCGTCGCCCCCGGGGGACATTCGAACCTGTTCGCGCTCGTGCCGGTCGCCCCGGGACTTGAGGACACCGGGGAAGTCCGGACGTGGTATCGAGATCTGGTCTTGGAGGACATCGCCGAGAACACCGGGGTCGACCTCCGAGACCGGATCGTCTTCGAAAAGCAGTTTTCGGTCACCGACTTCGCCGAGCGGTACAACAGCACGAAGGGAACGGCCCTCGGACTCGCTCACACGCTCCGACAGACGGCGCTGTTCCGGCCGCCGCATCGCTCGGACGCCTGTCCCGGTCTGTACTTCACCGGCTCGTATACCACGCCGGGGATCGGCGTCCCGATGTGTCTGATAAGCGGCGAACACA
>LKMJ01006874.1_pt1 | contig 10718 bp, 15 predicted proteins | sample 643391 | NCBI WGS metagenome assembly LKMJ01 (sample SAMN04112250, study PRJNA286221) | soda lake metagenome | biome: soda lake; feature: Kulunda Steppe; material: water; isolation source: sample PL-Br10 brine of Picturesque Lake | place: Russia: Kulunda steppe | collected 2010-07
CCCAATGGCAACGGCGCACACTCCCAATGGCAACGGCGCACACTCCCAACGGCGCACACTCCCAACGGCATCCGCCTGATCCCTTGCAAGGTGTTGTGTCTGGTCTGCGCATACTCCCAACGGCGCCCGCGCTCATTTCTTGCAAGGTGTTGTGTCCGGTCCTCATAGACCGCCCAAACGCAGCAGGCACAGCAAGAAAAGTCGGCCCACACAGGCCGCCCAAAAGCAGCAGGCACACCAAGAAAAGCCGGTCCGCACCCACATGTGCACGCCCACGACGATGTCGGTGTCCACATGCACGATGAGCTTCATTAGCGTCTTCTCATCACGCCCGCTCAGTGTGTACCTGCACGCCAGGCCCAGCCGCCACATGCTCATCCTCCTCAGGGCTCAGGCTCCGCTTCCTGCTTCTCCTCCTTACCTCCTTAGACACAGGACAAAGGTGCGCAGAGCACATACCCATGCAACAGGACATGTCCAGGAGACGTCACACATCCAATTCAACTGCATGCGCGCATACTTCATGGGCCTAGGCACAGGCAAACTTTTGAGGCGCGTCTCTGACAGCACGCATCCATTATTTCCACTGTGACTGCACATCCGCACAGTGACGGCACATCTCCACTGCGACAGTACAAGCGCACACACAAAAAGGCACACACACGCACACACACGCACACACTCACTTCATGGGCCTGAACTTGGACACATACACGTCAAGGTCCCCAGCCAGCTTCTGGATGGCCTCCTCCTCAGAGTAGCCCACTGCATCGCAGGGGCATCGCGAGATGAATGTGTGTGTGTTTGTGTGTGTGTGTGCGCGCGCGCGCGCGACTTTGCTGAGCGGTCGCAGCCAAACGGCAAAGTCAGAAAGGCACACGCCAGGCCATACAAGACAAGCGATGGGAGAGACGCAGCCCTAGCAGGGCCTTTGACAGAGTGCATTCACTCCTCTGTCCACTTTGTTCATTCCTCCGTTTGTTCTTTCACTTATCGATTCGTACATCACTCGTTCATGTGTCCTTTCACCCATGCATCCACCCATTTGCCTGGGCTCCATCCACTGATTTGTTCATAGGGCTCATTTGCTGCCACCAGTGTTTTTCATGGCTCCTACGGACAGATGCCAGGCACAGCTTGCACTAAGGTGCACAGCCTAAGCACGCACAAGGGGGGCGTGGGGGTGGGTCCTTACGCGAAGTGAGAGCACGTGGCGGGGCTGCAAATAAGGGGGCGACGGGTCCCAACACACAAAACACAAAGGGGGCTGGGCTCAGACCTTCAACACACACGCCCAGATCAAAGAGGGCCTCATTGTATGTGACAAGTGGGGAAGGCACGTGAGGGAGCAAGGTCGCCAGAGCAGCACACGCATGCCCCAGTCATGGTCCACCCATGTTTGCCATGGTGAGAGGAGCCTTTTTGGATGCGGAGCACGATGTACTGCAAGAAAGATAGCAGTAAAGGATTGTCTCGCCTTTGGTGTCCAGCATAGCCTTACCTGAGGCCAAGGGAGGCTGGCAGAAAACAGCTGAGGGCACATTGTCGTAGTCAGGGGCCGCCAGCTCACCGTTGCCAAAAGCGCACCTGCAAAGCCAATGTAGATAAACACGGGTTAAGGAAACAAGCCTCCAGGCAAAACCAATAGAAAAGGTCAGGAAGGTCAGGGGATTGAAGGGGCATGCCTGTACAGGAGGTGGAGAGCTCATGCAGCACATGGTCTGCGTGTTTCAGAGAGCGCAGGGAACGAGGCGCTCACCAAGAATCACATCACAGGCTTTAGCGTGGACACATGCACGCATGCAGCCCAGATCCGCAGGCCCATGACTTTTCATGACGGTGACGCAGATCCAACAAAGATGCCCACCCGTGGGCGCTGCGCACCTTTTCCCCTGATGCACGTTCTGGCACCCCCCCCACTCCCCCTCTTACTTTGCAAAAGCCATGCCCTCCATCAGCGCCACTGGCGTGAGGTTGATACGGTTAGTGACGTCGCCGATGGCCCAAATTCCCGGCACGCTGGTGCGGCTGTGCTTGTCCACCTGCAGGCACACGCCCACATGTGTGCGCGTACGTGAATGCTGGCAATGATACCGATGTCGGGCCATCACACAGCTGCGCCAGCTGTGGTGCAGCTGGTAGCTGGTCGTGTCTGGGGCCGTCAATGATGCCCATGGCCACCGCTGTGGCCACAGGCGTGCGTGTGGTCTTGGTTGGCGGTAGGGATGTGCCTTTCTGCCAGCTGCAGGAGTGCGGCCCAGCCGCAGGGCTCGTCAGCGGGACAGGGCTCGGCCATGGCTGTAGAACCACACGGTCGGATGAGGGAGATGGTCACAGATTGGCTGGTTGATTTGCATCGCCTGCAAACCAGCCTGGCCCTGCCTGGCCACACAATACTTCCGTGGGCTTGTGCGCATTGGACGCACAGACACCGCGGCCTGGCAACATCCAGGCCCGACTGCTCATGCCCACCATGATGGCGCTGTTGGCCCTGCCTGGCCACACAATGCTTGCGTGGGCTTGTGCGCAGACGCTGTGGCCTGGCAACATCCAGGCCCGACCGCTCATGCTCACCATGATGGCGCCGTTGGGCCCGAGACTGACCCCCACTTTCTCAAGGCCCAGGTTCATGGACTTGGGCGCGCGCCCAGTGGCCATCATCACCATGGCGCAGGCCATGGACGTCTCGGCGCCCGTGCCGTCCTGCCGAGCACAGCAAAGTGCACGCCAAGAGACACAGCAAGACATGTTCCAAATTGCAAGCTCTTTGGCTTCCGCTGACACTGCTGACAGTATGCAATCATGTGGTGGGCCAGGCTGCTGCCCATTGACGTGCATCCAAGGTTGCAGGTGAGTTCACAGGCAACAAATGCATCTGAGATCACAGGCGAGGAATGTAGCATTTTGCATGCTGCAATCAAGCAGTAGAGAAGGTGGGGGAGATGCGCTCAAAGAGGTCTGGCACCCATGCGCATGCAATGCATGGGGAAGGGGGGCTACGAAGCAAAAAAGGTGCAACTGCAGGACTGCAAGCACAGCTTTACTTGCAAGGGGTGCAACCACTCAGTGTGGGGACTTGTGAACCTACTCACACTAGAGCTGCTGCTCTCAGCCCAGGTGGGCAAATAATCAATTGAGCTCCATGGTGATCTCCAAAGAGCTTGGTCAAATGCCCCAATGCAAGACTTGCAAGCTTTGCCTCTTGCGCTCAAGCAGCAAGATGTTTTGTACGAGGCATGCCTACCCTCCCTCTTGCATTCAAGCAGCAATGGAGGCAAGCATACTCGCCATTTTGCACGCACTGCACCTTACGCATCTCACCTTGTAGAACAAGGAGTACGTCCCGTCCTCAAGCTTCTCAATCTTTGTGGGGTTGCACAGCGGGTGGAGCTGCACAAACAGGTAGGGCAAAAGTAAAGGCACTTGAAGGCAGTTGCACAGACTAACAACTTGACATCTCAAGGTTGTTGTAGTGGAGAGCCAGACAAAGCGAGCGGTTGTGCCCAAGGGGCTGCCAGGAGGGTAAGCCTCTGTTCTCCAGCAGATAGCAGCTACGGCAGTGCTTTGCACATGATGCCTCATCTAACCCAGCAGCTGGCACCCCTGTTCAACCCCTGCAGTGCCTCTTCTAGCCACACCCCACAAAATGCTTTTTCCGAGCCGATTCTGCCAACCCAGTGACTGTGGCCCTTCCAAGATGCTACTGCCAGCCAACCTTGCACACCCAACAGCTGCGGCCTCAGCTGGATGCCATTCCCAGCCAAACCCAGAAAGTGTTACCTTAAGTAGATGCTGCTCCGAGCAGGAAACGTTGTGCTTGCAGTGCCGCCCTTGCTTGCCCCCTTGCGCACTGCCCTGCCCATGTGCATCTCCCACCTTGAAATGCCATGACTTCAGGCAAGACCTCGTTCCTTTGGCTAGAGCAGCCAGGAGAGACAGCCCACACAGTGCATCGAGGCCAGGCCTTGCAGCTCGGCAACAAAACAGCCTGGGCTCTTCCCCCCTTGCTATCCCTTTTGTGCCCCCTACCACCTTGATGCCCCTCTCTGGCCCCCTTTCACCTTGATGTCCCTCTTGGCCAAGTTCTCCGTCACTTGGCCACGGCACTCCTCATCGAAGCCGCGCAGCACGCGGTCAGCCCGGTACATGAGGTGCACATCGCCACCCAGCCCGCTGAAGATGCCCGCAAACTCGACAGCGATGTACCTGCATCAGGGTGACGCAGGTTCGGCACCGCGGCCCCAGCTACCCCCATGAGCGCTCGCTTTCAAGCAAGAAGGCCCAGCGTTGCTGCCTGGGCCACAGGCGCTGCACCAGCCTTGTTGACACAGGCTCCACACCACCTTAGTTGGCCAGGCGCCAGGCCGCAACCCCAGCTGCTGCTAAATTCTCAGGAACATCGTGAGCTGCTGCTTCAGGGAACTGGTGTTGAGAGCCCGGGGCAGGCACCTTCCTCTCAGTCCTCAGCAAGCACGCATCAGGTTAAGGCGGGAGAGAGCGCACATCAATTCAGCTTCTGGAGGCAGTGCACATGCACATGTGCATGTGTGCGTTCACACGTATGTGTGTAGATGCGTGCACGTGTGTGCACACGTGCGTGAGGGGGCGCGTATGTGTGTTGTGTGTGTGCGCATGTGTGTGCTTGTGTATTTGTGGATGTGTGCTCATGCGCGCGCTGCGCTTACCCAGAGCCCAGCACCACGATGGGGCCCTTGGGCAGTGCCTCCAGGGACAGCGCCTCATCGGAGGTAATGGCGTGCTCCTGAAGGAGGGGCAAGCATCGCGCGGAGGGGGTGGGTGAGAGGGGCGTGCAAGGGGGCACGCAGCTCAACACAACACTTGCCGGGGCTGAGCAGGAGAGCTCGCAGTGCATGGGGAAAGCGGACGACCTCTGGGACAAATCCAGGGTGCACAGCAAGCAGGCTGGTGATGGGAGAGGGGCCGGTTGGCGGACCAGGGCCGTCAGAGTGTGTGCGAGAGTGTGTGCGTCAGGGCCATCAGAGTGTGTACGGGGCCCCACAGGGCCACTGCTGTGCGCGTGAGGCAATCAGGGCCCACAGCAAGGCACTGGAGGGCCCTCAGTGTGTGTACATGTGTGTGTGTGAATGTGTGTGTGTGCATGTGCGCGCGTGAGTGTGAGGCCATCAGGGCTCCCAGCATGAGAGGCCGCACAGGCGCAGGGAGGGCAAGCACTTGAGCGGGGTGCATGCAGGCGCGTTGTGGGTGACAGGGCACACAGGCAGGCACTCCAATTCCCAGGACCCAGGGGACCCATACGGTTGCGCCACATTACGGCAACGGTGCAGGTGCAGGTGTTTTGCCGCTGCGGATACCAGCGCCTGCCTGTGCGCCCGATGGCAAAGACCTGTGGCATCCGTCCTTTTGCAAGGGCCTGTGGCATCCATCTTTTTGCAAAGGCCTGTGGCATCCAGCACCTTGCTGCCCCATGGTGCCGCCCCATGGCGCAGCATGAGGCCTTGCCCACCCGCAGTGCAGCGCGAGGCCTTGCGGCATGCATGGCCATGAGGCCTTTCCGCGCTGGCACACAGCGCCCTGGCACCCCTAGCGCTCTGACGCACAGAAATCTGACACGCAGCGCCCTGGCACACGGCACTCTGACACACACCGCTCTGTTGCACCACGTCCCACCGCACACGGGCACACAGGTGCGCGCGCACACACACACACACACATACACACTGGCAGATGCAGAAGCACACGGCGCTCTAGCACACAGACAACACCTTGGCACATGGCTCCTTCCCTCACTCTGCCTGAAATTCAGTTTGCCCGCCTACGGGCCGAAACAGCCCCTGCCTGTGCACCGCTTCATGTGCGGCATGCGTGCATGCTGCTGCTCCATGCGTGCATGCTGCTGCTGCACGCGTGCCTGCTCGTGGGGCCATGCATGCTGAGGACCTAGCAGTAGGCGTTTCTGTGCCCAGCCTCATCTGTGTATGGTTCACAACAAAATACCAGGGGCACCTCGCAGCAAGCTGCCCTGGCATGAGGACATACAGCAAGCAGGCTGCGACCCGTTGAGAAACCAGTTAGTGCAGGTAAACCCTAAGCTGTCACCTACCTTTCACCTGATTTGAGCGCTTTAGTTTTGGTTTAGGGTTGCAGGCCTTTTAGGCTTCAGCTAAGCTGCCCTCGTTCGGCGGATACAGCTATGTAACCTAACCTAAGCTGTCACTCCAGCGCAGCAGCACACAGTTGAGCATGCGCGTGCCGCGCGCCTGTCGAGAAATTAGTGCAGGTTAACCCTAGCTTAGGCACAGCAGCATACAGTTGAGCATGCGCGTGCCGCGCGCCCGTGCGCGCATGTGGCACATGCGCTCGTGAACCAACATGGCGGGCACGCCACGCACCGCGCCAGGGATCTTGAGCTTCGTGACCACCCCCCCTGTGGCGATCAGCACATGCTTGGCCTTGAGCAGGCGCTTCTTGCCGTCGACGGAGGACACCTCAACCGTGTGTGCGTCCACCAGCGAGCCACGCCCCTCTGCAAGTCAGCAGAGCACCCGCATGGCTCGTGTGAGGTTTTTTGTGCGCACTTGCGGGCCGCATCTCTTCTGACTTTGCTTGCACCACAGATCCACATATGCCACCCGAGGTCGTGTGTGGTCTCGCTCTCTGAAGTGCAGCGCAGACAAGAAAGCTTAAAAAAAATAACCTTTGTTAACCCATTGTTTTCTTTGAGAAGGCCATAAACTGCCCTCGTTCGGCAGGTACAGCTTTGTAAACCAACCTAACCTTTGAGAAGGCCTGCAGTAGCACCGCACTTCCTGAATGAAGGCGTATTTTGTAAACCTTGAAGTGCAGCGCAACCGCAAAGGAGGAGGAGGCACTGATCAGGGAGGATGAGGGGGGCTCTCACCAATGAGCTCCACGCCCGCGTTTTTCATGATGTTCTTGTAAACCTGGTTTAGCCTCTCAATCTCTTTGGCCTGCAAGGTATGCGCAGGGCACATTGCGAGCCGTTGCTCTGCATCTACCCTCCAACTGACAGGAACTAGCTCAGCCTTGCCTGGCATGGCCGCCAGACGCTCTGCCATAAAATGTATCGAATCTGGCTGCATCGTGTGATAGATGAAGCCCTCCACAGATGTGCAAGTCGACGCTACTTTTGGACACGGAAGCTGCCTGTCAGATGCACCAGCCCCCACCCGACACATCCAATTTATGATCTTAGCTTCCCAAACCACCAAGCCAAACCACCAAGTCAGCATGCCAATACCAAGCATAGCCCTGCCACATATTCCAAGCTCAGGCTTCGCCAAACATCAATTGCTCAAAATGAAAATGTCTGCCACAAAAAGCACTTTCGCTTCTGGCGCCATTTTGGTGCATCATTCCTGACAGACACTCTGCCTTTCCTTGTATACATTGCTAAGTTCATGCAAGGCCTGATAGGCTTTTGCTTAGCTGCCTTTCGGTTAGATAGATACAGCTGTGCTACCTTACCATACCTAGTAAGCTCCAATTCCTTTTAGCAGGTAGTACACGCACAGCCAGTGCCAAGGTAACATAATTCTCGCCTGAAAGGCCCAGGGCTTGCCACTGGTCTGCCTCTGCAGCCACACCTTGTTCTTGACCAAGGTGCTCCAATCATGCTGGCCTTCACCCAGAGACCAACCAAAGCCGGCGGCATCTTTCAGCTCCTCCGCCACGTGAGCTCCGTACACAAGCAGCTTCTTGGGTACACACCCTCGGATCACGCACCTGCACATGCGCACGGATGAATAACTTGTTGGAATAAATATGGAATTCAAGTAAAGCAAGTAGATCAGATCATAATCTGTGCGCTGGGATCAAGGGGCTTGAACTGTTGCAGAGCGCAGGAAAAGGATTACCACTGAAGAACTTCATGCTTTGATGATGCCTGTCTGCTTACGTGCCACCAGCTCCTCCCACATCCTCTGAGGCGATAAATCCAAAGGGCAGCTCCACGCATGCCACCTTGGCTCCATAGAGCTGAGCAGACACGCGAGAGGCGCGCACACCTCCGCTGCCAGCCCCTGCAAGCAGAAGCAGTAGCTGCTTGACATGATGGTGTCCTCACTGGGGATGACATGGATGACTGGAGAGCTGGCACCGCGTGGATGACCTGGATGCGCCCTGCCACCTGACATGCAAGGATGCATATGCCATGGAATCTCACCGATCGTCACGAGGTCGTATTCTTCTGCCATAATCTTTAGAAGACAGAAATATGAAAATGATGCTCGTGTGGCTCGATGCCAGTTCAAATTTGCGATCAAACATACAGTTGCATAATTTAATCGTTGTTAATTGTGCTATAACATGTTTCTCCACTTGGTTAGAGCTGGCCCGACTGAGCTTGTCATAATCAACGTTAGACAACACGGAGGGGCTAGATATACCAGGTAATTTGACACATGATCCTCACTATTTTCTAACAAATCTTCCAAGAGGAGGTAGCTCGGCGTCCTGCACCATATGTTTAGTGTGCCTCCTTAATCGGTGATACTTATCATACTACTTCGAATTTAGTGGTCACCCCGTTAACATCATTCAATGAGGAATGGCAACCAGGCACATGGTTTCCACCTGACCCCCATTCGTCTGACCTGAGTTACACTTAAGATTGAGGTGGGACCCTAGGTAGAAATTCAGCTTTATCAGTGGACTTCTCTGGAGGGGCCAACAGGATGTCCTAGGATGTCTAGTAATGTTCCTTTTCAATCCGAATTGTATGTGTCCGAGCTTAAAAAGATGACTGTGTCCGAGCTTAAAAAGATGACCCTGGCGGGACCTTTCTTATGCACACTACCAAATATCCTGTAGACAGCAGATTTTAATCTAGACGTAGCAAAATACGTTGCACAAAACGTTGAAATGCCAATCAAGCATGAATCCATATTAGATAAAGAAAAACTAGGCAAGCAGCCAAAAATGACTCCTCACATCAATTAACTAAAAGGGGCCGCTTGGGAAGAAAAGCCCCTTCACGGGAAAAAAAGGGCAGTCAGTGAGGATCAGGAGGGTTGCAAGCAGACAAGCCAGCAGACCTCTCCTGATTAGTTTGAAGGTGAGGAGAATACTCAAAAGAACATCTGGTCTGCACAAGCTTATGAGCATAGTGCACAGAATGAGCATGAAACTTGAGAGCGAGTTTCTTGACTCTTTGCGAATCAAGGCCGAGACTCTTCAGAGGAACCAGAGTGTGAGGATGTAAATAACATCCCCTACACCTAAAAGACATGAAGGACATGGTCTCCTGCAATGCTGCGTCTAAGGCTGCCGTGCTGAGCATGGGCAGCTTGGAGCTGCTGCTCAGGGCGAGTGTCTTCACAGTACTTGATCTCAATGAAATGGGTGGAATGATGCTGCCAAGGGAGGTTCTCGGGCGAGTCTGTCTGGGCTGGTAAGCCGTGGCTGGTGTTGGGGGTCTGCCTCCAGCTGCAGTGGCTGCTGTAAAAGAACCCTGCCCCACACCCAAAACCACCCTCCTTCGCTCCTTAAAGTAAGGCCTTGATCATTGGGATGATTCTGTTGATTTAGGGAATTGATCTTGCGTGTTTTCTTTGGGTCACTAAAATGGCATCAGGGCGAGAAGTGAGTCTGTCTCTTTAATTGTGGTTTATAGCAAATATCCAAGCTGGAGGAACTCTGGGTTCTGCTATCACAGGTGTTTGAAGATCGTGCATTCTTTGAATAGAAATCATGAAGAAGTCCTAATAATCTCTCTCTCTCCCTCTCTCTCTCTGACTCACTCAGGCTCTGGTCATAGCTTGAATATCGAGCGGCTCCGGCATGAAGGGCACAGAGTTCCTAACAAACTCAGAATCTGCACTTAATGCAAGTGGCACTCTCTGCAAGATGAAGAGCATGTCCTCTTAGATAACCCGAGTGCTGACTTGACAAACTTGCGCGTCAAGCACCACCATCTCTTCCGCAACTCTTTAAGTAGCTCAAAAGGCTAAGAGCCTTTATAAGCCAAGCAGACACCTAAGGTCTGGCCTTGTTCGTGCATGAGTGCCTAGAATGCTGTGCCTAGATTTCAGAACTCAACCTAGCTTGCCTTTTGTTGGTTTTGGTTGCAGGCCTGTTTGGCTTCAGCTAAGCTGCCCTTGGCACTGAATCAGCCATGGATAATTTGATCCAACTGGGGCGCAGACATAACAATGCACAACCTCTAGGCCCACACCCTTTTACCATGCCAGAAGATGATGAGCTGCCCACTTTGGTCGCCACCCATATCTCTGGAATTAACATTTCATCTTCGCCTGGGTTTGACACAAGTACACCAACCTTCATTAAATGTGCTTGCAAGCGCGTGCCCAAACACAATGAGAGAAGTTGGGAAAATGTCAACGTGCTGGTCCCTCACATTGCTGCTCTCTTCAAGCTGCTCATCGCAAAAGCCAACATCCCCAGGTCTTGGAAAGAAGCAAAGCTCACTCCCATACACAAGAAGGGGCCTGTGACACAGACAGGGAACTACAGAATGATTGCGGTTAGTGGCACGTTGTATAGACTTTACTTTCATCTGCTACGCTCCATGATTCAGGACTGGTGCATCCAACACAACAAGATTCCGGACACGCAATACGGGTTTTACCCAGGCAGAAGCACCTTGCAACCACTATTCATTCTAAGACACATAAAGCATGCTGCACAGAGAATGCAAAGCGGGTCATCACGGTTGTATGCTGCATTTATTGACTTCAAACAAGCTTATGATTGTATTC
>LKMJ01006875.1_pt1 | contig 10717 bp, 8 predicted proteins | sample 643391 | NCBI WGS metagenome assembly LKMJ01 (sample SAMN04112250, study PRJNA286221) | soda lake metagenome | biome: soda lake; feature: Kulunda Steppe; material: water; isolation source: sample PL-Br10 brine of Picturesque Lake | place: Russia: Kulunda steppe | collected 2010-07
ACACGATGTGAATGTCAGCAGCAGGTCCCCATGTGTCAATGTCAATTCGTGTGATGCTCCCTCCACTTGTCGTTGGTCTGTGTATTTGCCTCGGGATTATTAGCGGTGCGGCCGGCGCAACAATGCTCACCGATCACGACGTACAGATCGAACAGTACGGCTCTGGCGTCGCCCTCGAGGACGAATCGGAGACGTTTCTCTGGCAGTACGAGTCGTATTCGGTTCAGGTGAGCTTCGCCTCAACCGGTGAATCGATTCATACCGTTTGTCTCCGCGTCGACGACGACGAGGAGAATGATACCGACGAACAGCCACAGCCAGTCGTCTGTGAGTGGACCGCCCTTGGCTCCGATGAAACCGCAACGGTCACACTCAGCCAGTCGGAGTGGCCCGAAAACGTCTCGGGAGACGAGACGCTCGCAATCGATATCTACCCCGATCGTGATACAGCCGGCGAGCCTGCCCAAACAGTCACAATTCCGGTCCACATTTTCGAAAAAGACGGAGATCTCGCGGGCAACGGACTCACAAACGAGCGTGAAATCGAACTGGGAACGCACCCCGACATGGCAGATACGGACGGTGACGGACTCACCGACGGGGTCGAAGTCATGTTAGGGACGAATCCACGAGATCCGACGACGCCGTACAAAATATCGGTCATCGTGGTCGGTGTCCTGACAACGGGCGCATTCGGGGCTGTCCTCGTTGCGGGGCGAGTGATGGTCGGGTTGCGCTCGCTCGGACTTGTCGGTCGCCGCGAGCAGTCCAGCCAGTCGGCCACTAGTTCCGAGTCGATCCAACAGCAGTTCGAGCCACCAATCAGGGACGAAGCACGGGTCGAAAAGTTGCTTGAATCGCACGACGGACGGCTCAAACAGTCACAGATCGTCGATGCAACCGACTGGTCGAAATCAAAGGTCAGCCGGCTGCTTTCCTCGATGGAAGACGACGGCGATATCACACGGATTCGGCTGGGACGAGAGAATCTCGTCTGTCTTCGTGGCCACGAACCGCCCGACGTCACGCCATCGTGGGACAAATCATAGTCGCTAACACGCGAGTTCAGAGAACCATCAACGGCAACGTCGCGTCACGTTCAAATCCGTCGGCCCGCTACAGCCGGTAATGAAGGCCGCAACGCTCCGTGAGCGTGCGGGGTCGCTTCCGACCGATCCCGGCGTCTATCAGTTTCATGACGGTGAGACTGTTCTCTACGTCGGCAAAGCGGTCGACCTCCGGTCGCGAGTCCGCTCGTATACTGATCCACGGAGCCAGCGAATCGGCCGGATGGTCACAGAGGCGACCAGTATCGAGGTTGCAGTCACCGATACCGAAACGCAGGCGCTCTTGCTTGAAGCCAATCTCATCAAGCGCCACCGGCCACGGTACAATGTCCGACTCAAAGACGACAAATCCTATCCGCTGGTTCAGCTGACCGACCATTCGGTTCCACGGCTCGAAATCACCCGCGACCCACATGATGCGGCGACCGTTTTCGGCCCGTTTACCGACAAAGGGCGGGTCGAAACCGTCTGTAAGGCGATTCGGGAAATCTACGGGCTGCGTGGCTGTTCGGATCACAAATACGCCGGTCGGGACCGGCCCTGTCTCGATTACGAGATGGGACTCTGTACTGCGCCCTGTACCGGCGAAATCGACGCTGAAAGCTACCGAGAGGATGTCGCCTCAGCCGTCCGGTTTTTCGAGGGCGAAACCGGTGTGTTGGCCGAGCCACTACGGGGCGAAATGGAGGCGGCTGCTCAACAGCAAGCGTTTGAACGAGCGGCCAATCTCCGAGACCGCCTTGAGACGGTCGAATCGTTCCATGGCGGTGGGGGTGAAGCTGTCGCGTCTCGGAGCTATGACCGGGCGGTCGATGTCCTCGGCGTTGCCATCGAGGGCAACCGAGCGACGGTGGCCCGACTCCACAGTGACCGTGGCCAGCTCGTCGATCGCTCACGACATACGCTGACTGCACCCGAGGGCGAAGATCGAGTGGCGGCGTTGCTCTCGGCGTTTCTTCCACAATATTACGCCGAACGAGAGTTCCCCGATGCGATCTTGCTCTCGGAGCGACCCACCGACACCGATGTTCTCAACTGGCTCGACATCGAGGGCGTCGCGGTTCGGGTTCCGGGAGCTGGACGGGAGGCCAAGCTGGTCGAATTGGCACTGAAAAACGCCCGACAAGGGCCAGTTCGTGGCGACCCACTCGGGGTGCTCGGCGAGGAACTCGAAATTGGTCGGCCGACCCGAATTGAGGGCTTTGACGTCAGCCATAGCCACGGGAAATCGGTTGTCGGCAGTAACGTCTGTTTCGTCGATGGGGATGCCGAAACCGGTGATTACCGGCGCAAAAAGCTCCCTGATCGCAACGATGATTATGCGAACATGCGCGAACTCGTCGCCTGGCGGGCCACTCGGGCCGTCGAGGGCCGTGACGACCGCCCCGATCCGGATCTGCTCATTATCGACGGCGGCGACGGACAGTTGGGAGCCGCACTCGATGCACTCGAAATCGTCGACTGGGATGTGCCAACCGTTGCCCTGGCGAAAGAACGGGAGTTGATTATTACGCCCGACCGCGTCTTCGATTGGCCCAGCGATGCCGGTCACCTCCACATCTGTCAGCGCGTCCGCGACGAGGCCCACCGGTTTGCCGTCCAGTATCACCAGACGCTTCGCGACGAGGTGTCGACGGCGCTTGATGGCATTCCGGGCGTTGGCCCCGAAACCAGAACGCGGCTGCTCCGACGGTTTGGAAGCGTCGAAACGATCCGAAACGCCTCGAAAGCCGACCTGCAGGATGTCGAGGGGATTGGTGAAAAAACGGCAACAGCGATCGTTGGTCGGCTGTAAGCGACGTGGCTGAACTGGGAACACGGACGCTCGCTGTCGAACACGGGGGTTCAGTACTCGGTGTTCGGGACAATGCCTGCACCCTTAAGTTCACGGAGTCGATGACGACTATATGGACTATACGTTGGCAATTGAGAACGCACCGGAGATGATCCCTGGTGGGACAGGTGTCCTCTTGCTTCATCCGAGCATCGGCGAAACCGACCGAATCGATACCGACTTTTTCAAAACCGACACTGATCACTTCCTCGTCGTCTCGACACGGACAACCGCCCGTGAAGTCGAACAAAAGATCGAACACTACGACGTCGACGAAACGCGAGCAGTCATTCTCGATACCCTCTCGGTCGAGCGTGGCTACTCCCGGCGGGGCTCGGAGCACGTTCACTACGTTTCTTCGCCGGACGACCTCGACGGTATCGTCACACAGGTCAAGAACTTCCTCGACAGCCACGACGGTAAACTCCGGCTTAGCGTCGACTCGCTAACTGAAATGATCTACTATGCTGACGAAGAAGGCGTCTACGAGGCAACAAAGCAGCTGTTGGAGTTACTTGCCGAGCACGACGCAGTCGGGATTTTCCACCTTTCGAAAGAAGTTCACGACGACGACACCCTCGAACGGTTCCGTAAGCTGTTCGACGGCAGTGTCGACCTCAGCGACGACGGCAGTGTCGAGGCCGAGTTCTAACTCCTACTGCTCGGTTAGTTTCTCAAATGTCTTGTCTGCCCACTGGACGGCGTACGCCGCGCCGTGATCGCGGTAAGCGGCTGTGTCAAGGGCGCTAAATGGTGTTGGAAGTTCGAGGCCGTGTTTGATTGCTGAACAGGCGTACTCGGTTGCTTCCGGGAAGCTCATCTCGCCGTGGGCGACCAGTCGCGAGAGATCGTCGAGTCGAGGTTCGAGCCGCTCGCCAGCGTCTAGCCACGTTGCATACAGCGATTCGTACTCGGTGCTGTCTTCCCAGGACGCAAAGACCTCGCGTGTCTGTAGACCAACCCAGCCATCGAACAGGGCGGCAGCGATTTGGTAGACAGCAGCGCCACCGAGTCCGACTGCGGTATCGAGGTCGCGGTATGATGCAGCGAAAAACGGGAGAAAGTGCTCGGGGACATCACAGTGAAGTTGAACAAGGGCTTCGGCCGTGAGAAACGCCAGAAAGTCCGACGGGGTTCCTTGCGCCCGTTTTTTTAGCAATACGGTTGGTGGCTCGGTCTGTCGCGTCCAGACAACAGTTCCATCGCCCGGCATGCCGACGGTGAATTCCGAGCCCGCATACCGATGAAGGACTGTCGGTGCGGTGCTAGGAAGCCACTCATCGGGATAGCTTGCCAGGTCGAGACGCTCGGCCAGCAAGCCGAGATCTTCGGCGACCGCTGGTGGCAACGTCTCGAAGTCGGTCTCGACATCCAAGACGATTGCTTCGGGTGCGTACTGATCGCGAACAGCCGAGACAGTCGGCGAGAGTGACCGTTCGCTGAACATTACGCGAAGACGTACGAGAAAATAATCCCAGCCGAGAGAACTGCCGACACGCTCACTGTCGCGAGGACGATCTTGGTAGCCGTGCTCATAGCCACGGGTTTTCGCGGGGCGGCAATAAAGGCTTCAGTATCAGCCGACGGCCGCCGCCAACAGCCCGAAACCGCCCATGATTTTATGCGGGTTCGTGTGGAACCGAATCACATGCACATCCGGGACGCAGTCGAAGACGACGCCGAGGCGATCGCAGCACTCGCAGACGCACCGACTGATGTCGTCCGGAACCTCGTCCACGACCGTAGTGTCCGGGTTGCCGAGCGCGAGCAGGGCGGTCACGATCCGAACACCGATACTGAGACACTCAGTACGGAGCTGTTGGGCTTTGTGAGCTTCGATGCCCACGATCAGACGGTTCATGTAACACAGTTTGGTGGAACGCCGAGTGCGTGTGAACAGCTTCTCGGCGAGCCGGTTCGCTTTGCGGCCAGCGAAAGTATGGCTGTCGAGCTCTTGGTCGAAGAACATGCGACCGATCTTCAGTCAGCCGCCCAGGCTGCCGGATTCCAGGAGGTCGGGTCGGGACCGATGTTCCGTGGGTCGCGAACGGTTCAGTACCGCCACCAGCCGTAATACCGCCACACTGCGATTATGCAAACTTCCGGACCGTCATATCCAGTGTGTCGAGGTCGACAATCGGGGCATGTGCGACGTCGGGATTGATGTTGACTTTTTTCTGGAAATCAGTCTGTGATTGCCAACAGCCGCTGTTGACCGCCAACACGTTGTGGTACTTGCCCCAGCCGAGTTTATGGACGTGGCCGGTATGGAAGATGTCAGGAACGTTGTCAATGACGAGGTAGTCCTTTTCTTCGGGTGCAACGCGAGTATGGCCACCGAACTGCGGTGCGACATGCCGTTTTTTGAGCAGCTGGTACATCGCCTTGTGTGGCTCCTCGTAGCTGGCTTTTTCCCCGGGAAGCTCGGCGATAACCTCGTCAAGTGAGACACCGTGGTACATCAGCACCGAAACGCCCGCAATGGTGACTGTCGAGGGGTTGCTCGTAATTCTCGGATTGTGTGCCGACATAATCTCGCGAAGCTCCTCGTCGAACCCGGGCTGTGGCTCGGCGAGTCTGACGGCGTCGTGGTTGCCCGGAATCATCACGATTTCGAGATCACCGGGAACGGATTTCAGGTGTTCAGAAAAGGCTTCGTACTGATCGAAAATGTCGATGATATCCAGTTCTTCGTCCTGATTCGGATAGATACCAACCCCCTCGACCATGTCGCCGGCGAGTAGGAGATATTCGACACTGGCGGCCTCGTCGGTATGAAGCCAGTCGGCAAACCGGTTCCAGGCGTCAGCCATGAACTCTTGGCTACCGACGTGGACGTCCGAAATGAGTGCCGCCTGAACGTGGCGGTCAGCCGTATTCGGTCGGAATGTACGTGGAACATCGGGGAAATGAATCGAATCGGTGAACAAGATTCCGGCGTCATCCGAAAGCGTTCCCTGAACCGCAACGCATTCGTCGAGCAACATCTCATCGACTAATTCGGCGATGGGCCGATCTTTCATGACGAGCGCGGGAAACGTCCCAGTCGTGTCTTCGAGTTCAATCAGCCAGTGGCCGCTTGCTGTCGAGCGAATATCGTTGATCAGACCGATCATCTCGGCTTCGCTGCCACCGGGCATCGAGGCGATTGCTGAGGCTGGACGGTGGTTAACACGGCTGCGGAGGAGTTTTGAGAGCCGCTCGTAGCGGTCACGAAAGGTCGTCACGAACTGACTGTATTCGCCCGTTCCCGTGCTTTGGCCGGTAATATCACCAGCAATCTCCGCAGGCGTTGGCGTCCGACTTTGGCGATTCGGCTGTGGCTCGCTTGACTGTGGCTGATTCGTCTCTGGTACTGCTTTTTTACACCCCCCATTTTCGACTGGAGAAGGCGTTTCATTCTTTGGTTTTTCTTTTGTTTTTTGTGGAGTTGAAACGGTGGTGTTTCCGTCGTCGACTGATGTCGTATCGTCGGCTGGTGTTGTACCGTCGGCTTCAGCGGTTTGCTCTATTGGTTGACGCTGTGCAGAGACTGCCGGTGGATCGGGTGTTGGCTCGGCAGAATCGAGACATGCACGGACATCGGCCGCGGATATTCTGAGCGTATCGTCGGCGACGGCCTCAACGACAGCGTCAATTGCAGCCGCTGGATCCGGGGCTCCCGCAAGAAGCGTTATCGCCTCACGTTCGGCGTTGTAGCCCTGTTTTGCCAGCGTCTGTACGATCCGTGACGGCGTCTCTAATGGCACTAGCAAGTAGTGTGCCGTCCCCCAGCAAAAGCATGCCGAACAAATAGTGTGTTATTGGGGAGACACGGACTATAGCGTTCTGCTATCGGGACGACACGGACTATCGCGTTCATCCCCTACACTGGAGCCTACGGGATTCTCGTGGTGCGTCGGTCCCCGACGAGAGCAAGGAGAACAGACTGCTGTCGTAGCTAATGATACACGTAAGTGATGGGTATCTAGTGAAAACCTGACTGCTTTCCGTTGGTGAACGTAGCAATCAGACACTGAACATACACTGCTCGGTGCTGAATGTTCCCAGAAGGTTCAAACAGGGTCCGGGCGAACGGAATGACAATGACTTCTGGGGGGCGTCGGTCGCCGGGTGACGAGGAGCCGGACACCGATTCAGTCGCAGGAAATACAGACGGTGCCGAGCCGACAGTACCGTCATCAAGAACTGAGACGAGCCAGTCGGAAGCACCCCAGACAGCAGACACAGAAGCAACCCACGCGGAAGGAACGGAAGCAGCACATTCGAGTAGAACAGAGTCGACCCGGGAAGCAAGCGCAGAATCGACCCGGACGGGTGGAACGGAACCAACACCGACAGCCGGGGCGAACGTAACCGACGAAAGCGGGTCCGCGAGAGCCCCAACAACGGGACAATCGACAGCGCCAGACGAACCGCTCTGGAGACGGTTTTGGACGGCTGAAGACGGCCCACTGCTATTTCTCAGAGAATTTCTTCTCAGCGCCGCAATCGTCCTCGTCGTCGGGCTGTTGCTGTTCGGACTCAGTGGTGTCTGGCCACCGATGGTGGCCGTCGAAAGCGAAAGCATGGAGCCGAATATCAATCAGTACGACCTAGTATTCGTTACTGAACCGGGGCGGTTTGCACCCGACGGGGCGGACCAACAAGGAATCGTCAACGCTGAATCGGGCGAAGTAGCCGGCTATGAGTCATTTAACCAGCCTGGAAGCGTGATCGTCTTTACAAATCCAGAGGCAACAGGGCCACCAATTATTCACCGGGCACATTTCTTTGTTAAGGAAGGCGAAAACTGGCATTCTCGTGCCAACCCAGCGTATATTAATGCCGATAGCTGTGATGCGCTATCGAACTGTCCGGCTACACATGACGGCTATATTACGAAAGGTGATAACGAAAACAGCAATCAACGGTACGATCAGGCAAACGGAATTGCCCCGATTGTCAAGCCCGGCTGGGTTGATGGCGTCGCCCGGGTTCGAGTCCCGTATCTCGGCTGGATCCGACTTACACTGACTGGCGCAGCAAGCGTTGGCCCGGTGTTGCCGGTTGGAATCGCTGCCATTGGTGGAGCAACAGCCTACACGCTCGGACGACGAAGTCACCACTGACGATCACAAAATTATCGCTGATATGCACCTATTGATCGGATGAAGCAGTTGTCAAATACCGGACGAATCAGGTATCAAATCGAGTGATTATGCGGATTAGTTATCAAATCGAGCCTGCACAAACGGCTGGACATTTTCGATATCGCCAAGCCGTGAATCCGACAACAAGACTGCCTCGGTTTCATCGAGCGGAACCGAGAGGCCCATTTCCTTGGTTCGGCCGTACCGCCCTTTCGAGACCACGACTGCGTTGACGATCCCAAGCATATCGAGTTCGCTGATCAGGTCGGTCACGCGGCGCTGCGTTAGTACGTCGGCGTCGATTTCTTCACAGAGCCGTTTGTAGATGTTGAATACTTCGCCGGTGTTGATATTGTGGACGCCGTTTTTTTCCAGGAGGATAATCGAAAAAAGCACGATCTTACTCTGGGTCGGGAGTGTCCGGACGACTTCGACAACGCGATCGAGTTCAATTTTGTCTTGTGCTTGTCGGACATGGCTTTCTTCAACGAGATCCGCCTGGCTACGCTCTGCGAGCTCACCGGCTGTGCGAAGTAAATCAAGCGCCCGTCGTGCGTCACCGTGTTCCTGTGCGGCGAACGCCGCACAGAGCGGAATCACGTCCGTTGTGAGTGCATCGGATTTGAATGCGACATCTGCACGGTGCTGGAGAATATCGCGAAGCTGTGTCGCGTCGTATGGAGGAAAAACAATCTCTTCTTCACCAAGTGAGGATTTAACACGTGGATCGAGAAAGTCAGTAAATTTGAGATCGTTCGAAATCCCCATAATCGAGATTCGCGAGTTCGTGAGTTCGGAGTTCATCCGCGAGAGATTATAGAGCGTGTCGTCACCGCTTTTCTCGACGAGTTTGTCGATTTCGTCGAGCATAATGACGACAACCCGTTCGTTGTAGTCGACCGCTTCGAAAAAGGTACTGTAGACTCGGTCGGTTGGCCAGCCGGTCATCGGAACCGGCTCTAATTCTTCAGCGTCGTCGGTGAGCGAATCGATCCGTTCGTCGACAGCATCAATCGAGTCAAACTCCTCTTTCGAAATCGAAAGGTGGGCATCAGCGTCGATATCAGCCGCCGAGTGATCTCCAGCGGGCGGATGGCTGGTGGCTTCAGCGTCGGGAATCGGTGGTGATGTGCCTTCGTTTTCAGTTTCGAGATCGGCACGGACGGTTTCGAGTGCAGCAATCTGAGCCTCGATGAGTGCGACGTTCTTTTCGATGAACTTGTTGGCGAGCTGTGCAAGCACGCGGTACTGTGTATCAGTCACCTCGCAATTGATATATTCGACTTCGCAGGGTACGTCGTACTTTTGTGAGGTCGATTCGAGTTCTTGACTGACGAACTTTGCACTGGCCGTTTTCCCAGTCCCCGTTTTGCCGTAAATAAGAATGTTAGAGGGAGTTTCACCGCGAAGAGCCGAAACCAGAATCGTCGCCATCTGATTGATTTGGTCGGTCCGGTGTGGGAGTTTATGGGGGGTATACGAAGGCCGGAGAACCTCTTTGTTTTCGAAAATCGGTTCGCCAGCGAGCAGATCGTCGAACAGGCCCTTGCTTTCGTTTTCAGCGTCGTCTGCAGACGCAAGCAGGCTATCGAAATCGAGGTTTGACGAGGCTGCAGAACGGTCTCGACTGGCGTCTCCGGGCCCGTCTGTGTCCTCAGGCTGAGTCGCGTTTTTGCGTTGGTCTGTATTTCCAGGCTGGGCTGTTTCGGTTTCTGGTGGCGTTGCTGGCTGGCTGTCGGTGGCTTTGTCATCCGAATCAGTATTGTTCTTCGTCATACTACCCCACTGTTTCAGGTGGACAACTCGGTAGATGAGACCTCTATGCGTTGTAAGAGGGCTCAGACGCTCGATTAGGGATCCGCATAGTGACTACCGTGTCCAAGTGATGCACGCGAACCAGACGAAGAGATAGTACAAAAACGTTCTCCCTTTGGACCGCAACGTCGACCTGAAACGGTCATATCCACTACGGACCGATGATTTAGCCGATCAACGTATAGCTGAGAAAGATAGGTATTCTATAGCATAGCCTCAACTAGCCCCCACCCCTTTGTTTCGACTGGAACAGGCTACGAGAGTGGGCCGCCGCGGCGGTGTTATTATACCGATGGTTTTATATCTAAAAAACAACAACCAAACCCGTAGTAGAGCAAAAAGATATAATTTCTTTGTTCTTGTTGTTTGAATTAGAGTAGGAAAAGTCAGACCAGAAAATCCGACGGTCGATTCGCTCCCACCTGTTAGCTGTTCCAGTCGAAACAAAGGGGTGGGGGAGGGGTCGAGACGATACCAACCGACTATGATTGTGACAAATTGCGCCCCGGAAAAGCTGTAACCAATTGCGGTCCGAAAACTCTGTTACTATTCACCGCACACAGCGGTTTTATCCTATAACAAACCGATCAGCCATATTGAGTACTGCATCGTCGAGTACTACTTCGCTGAGTACCGCATCACCGAGTACACATTTTGAGAACGGTACTTACGACCGTACCTAGGGTGCCCTTACTCTGGCAGTATTTGCTGTCTGTCAGACGGTCGTGTTTGTGGTGAGTACCCTCGTCTGACGCAGTACTTAAGTGTTCACGGCATGGAAGATAGGTTCATACGCCCTCTCACACGCACGATATGCGGGAGGTGCGGGAGCTATAGGATGGGTCTGCTTACAAATCTAAAAGACAGCA
>LKMJ01006877.1_pt1 | contig 10716 bp, 12 predicted proteins | sample 643391 | NCBI WGS metagenome assembly LKMJ01 (sample SAMN04112250, study PRJNA286221) | soda lake metagenome | biome: soda lake; feature: Kulunda Steppe; material: water; isolation source: sample PL-Br10 brine of Picturesque Lake | place: Russia: Kulunda steppe | collected 2010-07
GGGGGGGGGGGGGATGGTGTGCATGCCATTGGCCATTCTGGCACCGTTTTGCCAACATGTTTGCAGGAAATTGGCACTTTCCCAAACTTGCTCTTTTCCTGCCGCTTTCCAGCACTCAAGCCGTACTTGCTGTGTGAGTGTGAGTGCAAGTGTGCACGGGTGTGAGTGCGAACACAGGAAATGCAATTTCCCTACAAGTCTTGCATGCTTTGCTGGACCAAGCCTGAGGGTTACGGCCAAGCATGAGCAATCTGAATGATTTTTAATGGGGCCGATTGAGGGTTTGGGAAGGAAGCGCCACGCTAAAATGTTTGCTTACATTATTCTCTCCTGAAGGCACAGCTCAGCAGCAGAGCTTCACATGCCCAAATTCACAGAGTAGATGTGGCCCAGTTTTATACATGTGCAGGCGTTTCAAGATTGGAGTATGGGGCAGAGTGCGGGAAACAGTGTGCGCTTTTCCATGATGTAACATATTGTTTTCCAAGATTTCCTTCCACCGACCGCACCAATTTTGACTCCCAGGGAGCATCGTTGGAACTAAAAGGATTCAAGCTATCCAATGGTGTGCTCAGGTCGGGAAACGGTGCGGTGCTTGCTAAGTTTTGCCTTGAGGCCACCTTAGCCTAAGAAAGGGAGACCCAGTGTTGAGGAAGACCAGGGTCATTTCACAGCGGTCCAGCTTTAGAGTCGTGTGTTTCTATCTGCAATCAGCTGAATTCTTGTCTAGAGGCAGGCATTTCTGTTAATAGGCGGCTTAGCTGTTGTTTAAGCAAGGTAAACAACTACTATGGTGAGTCGCCATTGGCAACTATGGAGAAAGCAGTACTTCACAGGTATACGCGTAGGCAACTACTCAGGCAGAACCAGTTCTATCTTGACGAGCAATTCTGTCTTTCTTGCTTAAGACCGTGTTGCAAGTAGGCACCTGAGGAGCATACGTAGCCTTGCTCGCTGGCCGGCCGGCTTTCCAGCTCCATTTGGAATTCAATCTTTTACTTATGATGAATCTTACAAGAGCGTAAACAACTGCATTCCATTTTCTTATTTTTAGCCTGCCCAGCATCCTGTTCCATAAGTGACTTAGGGCAAACCCACTTGCAGTTCACTGGACTTATCACTTGTCCGGATTACTCACCTTGGAGTCAGTGATTGGGATGTTGGTAAATAAGTCCTTTATAAGGGCAACAAAACCCCTACATGATGGAGTAAGACGCAAATGAACAGTACAATGAGGATGGTCTGAATCTGCTTACCTTTTGGGAATATTATTTCATGAGATTTTGCTCAAGCCAACCAAGGTAGAACAGATGCTCTCATTGACATAAGCAAATATAATGTTCAAATATTATTTACTTCTGCAAAGCTGTGTTCTTCTCCTACCTGTTGTCATCAAAGGTAAGGGTGGGAAGCTTTGTGGCGCACACTGCGCGGACAATGATCTCCATTTCCTCTGCCTCATTCAGTATTGGCTTGCTGGCACCATCAGCTTTCCGAACCTGCGCATGTCATACATTTACGATCTATTTGCATTTAAAATGATTTTTGAAGCAGAGCAATATGAAAAACGAATACAAGACAGACAAAATCTAATGAGCTGGAAAATGAATTGTCCTATGGGGCCACCTGTCCTCTATTCCTAGAAACTTCGAGAATGGCCCCACAGTCCAGTACCTGACCCAAATAAAGACATTTATCGAATCCACGATGTATATGCCAAGTATACAAGGTTAAGAGAATGCAACAGGGCTCAGAAGACTGGACAAACACAGATTGATTTTAACAAACAATTCTCCCACCCCTTAACAAACTGAAAAGAAATGATAAACAATTCACTTGAAAAATCTTGACTGTATTAACCCCGTGCTTAAATGTACATAATTCCTCCCCCCCAAGTTCAATGCACAAAGACATAATTATGTCTTAGGCTGCCACTTCCTCCAATCCCAAAAAACGTACATTTACGATCACTTTGTTAAGTTTTTAAAATACATCATTCTCTTATTCCAAGGACCCGTGTACATGTAAGCACTGGGTGGGGAAGGCAGGGTGAGCAATGCCACTTTCAATGCACTTCATAGCAGAATTATCATCTGTTTGTGTCTGTGATAAGCGTCATAAGTTTTGACCCATAACCAAGCATACAAGTGGTCTGTATGATGTACAGTCTTAAATGCTGGCCAGAAATATAAGTTCACCTCGCGCAGCTCGCGGCCAGCAATGCCTAGGGAGGTCTTCAGGGCGCGCAGGCCCCAATCATAATGCTGCTGCTGGCTAAGTAGCTCCCGAGATAGGCTGAATAGGGTCACCTATGCATAAGAACAAAGCAAGAGGTTCACTTAGCATGCTTCTGGCTAGTTTAAAGCAAGCAACCCCCAGGCCCTGGGAAAACAATGACAATGATGATGATGCTGATGCCCAGTAGAAAAAGACACATTATTTTTGTATGGCTTCACCTGTCAGTGCAAGCACTCACTGGCAAGAGTTACAGTTTACGCCACATCACAGCATGGGCCTTAAGAACATAATTGTCTTACTGTGAGCATTGCACCAGGATGATACAGCACCAAGTTCAACATCACCAACTCACCAACTTTCGAGCCAAGACCTTGGCGTGCTTGAAACCCTCGGACACAAGAAGCACCTCAGCAATCTGCTCGTTGTTTGGGACCGTCATAGCAATAGATCTATGAGTGCAGAACAAACAACCAACAAACAGCATCTTTTCCATGCTAGGTCTGAATGTTTGTTATCAGAGACTTTTCATCCCCTAGCAATCATAGCTTGTCCAAGCTGGGATAGAGAGGCCGCTTTTTGGCAGCAAGTCGCCTGTAATAAAAAGTTTTAAGTTATGAAGAGGGCCTTAATGGAAGCACAAGCTGTAATACAAAACATAATAAGAGCGAATGCAAGCAGTTTAGCACATGGCACATCCTACCGGAACAGCTGCTTGAGGTTGTCAGGAAGCTTCGAGCGGCCCCCATATCCCTTGCCAGCAGGATTTAGGGTGACAAAAATGCCTGCATTCCTGTCCACTTCCACAGTCTTGTCCATGAATTCCATTGTGGCGGCACCCTCCTTCAAGGCACCCTGAATTCATTCAGATAAAGATAACAGCTTTACACCAGACCCCACTTGTGTACAGATGGATCAGCATGGCCTGTTGCAATGTTACCAGAAGTAAGCTGATTTCAGGCAACCATTGCCGCTTCAACCATCAGCCCCAGGGCCCCAGGGCCTACCTGAATGATTTGAATTTGCTGGCTCACAGCTGAGAGCACCTCCTCATCCAAGCGGTTGAACTCGTCAAAGCAGCCCCAGGCACCACACTTGACGAGCCCCACAAAGATGCGGCCCATGGCCCGGAAGTCAAACTCTTCATCACAGTTGAATACTAGCACCTGAAGGATAAATGCACGTGACAACAATTCCCAGAAGCGCGTGTATCCACGCTGCAGGCACATTGAAAAAGCTGTGCATATCAGGCTTTCATGTGCCTGCTAAAGCGTCTTGATGCACTTGCTGAACACACACACACACAAAGGAAGACACATACATACACAAACGTGCACATATACACAAGCGTACACACGTACATACAAACATACATACCCAGACAAACATACGCATACACAGACAAACATACACATACACAGACAAACATACACACATACACACAAACATACGAATACACTCACATACGTACACACATGCACACACAAACGTATACACACAAACGTTTACACATATACTAAAACATACACACATACATACACAAACGTACAACACACAAACGTACACACTTACACACACAAACCTACACACATACACACACGCACACACACAAACCTACACACATACACACACAAACCTACACACATACACACACACACTGACTGTATGTCTGACGGATGCCACATGATGACGGCCCAAGATGACCTTTGCCATCAACTCACCTGCCGGGCAAGTGCCTGGCCCAGTGCCTTCACAGACTCAGTCTTTCCAGTACCTGCAGGGCCGTAGGGATTCCCTCCGTACCCAAGAGCCATGCCCTGCACACGGTATGAAGGAACTTAAGCCAGCCATTGGTCCTGAGAAAGAAGGCTTGCAAAGCGGTTTACCTAAGAAAACGCAGGAAACAATCATAAACTATGGCTGAATCATGGCATGGGACTAGAAAGTGGGATGGCTGAGTTTTATTACCTGGGTCAGCGTAAGGTAGCACTTGTCAGTCAGTGGTGTGTACACGAGCTTGGGCGTGTTGCCTTGATACTCCCAAGTGTACTGCGGGTGTGCAGAGCATAACAGATTTTCTAGTCATGTTGCCTTCTGTACAATCAAGCATATCATCCATTTTGACACATCCTGATATCGAGGCACTGAAATGAAGAGAAGGGCCCAGGCAACTGGATGTGCTCCATGCAGATCGCTCTTTCAAAAGTTAAGGCTAGAGCAAGAAGCTGGTAAACACTGCACGCCATACATCTGCTGCAGAACAAAATTTTGAACTTGCTGCATGCCATTGATAAATAAATCACACTGTGAGTAGAGTGAAGTACCTGGAAGCTGGCCTCTGCCATGCATACATCGACCCCCCCCCCTTGCCCAGTGTAGTACCGCAGCTGCCGAGTCCAGGCCCAGTCAGTGGGAGATGATGTCCGTTCTCTGCAAAAAGTGCAGGCATAGCATTAAGGGCAATTGATAGCCCACTTATGATTCCCTGCACTTCTTTCATTCCCTGCACTTCTTTCATTCCCTGCACTTCTTTCATTCCCTGCACTTCAACAGGAGACAATGTGCATATCAGGCTAACAAAAATGAGGCGTCCTGCGTCATCACTTGCGTTGATTAAAGACAGCTGTCATAATTTATGAGGCCAAATGGGTTTTTGGCTTTCTGGACAGCATGCTCGCCACAATGGAAATACCTGGAAAGCTGCTCCAGCACGTCCAAATAGTGAATGAAGTCCAGCACCAAAGCCTGCAAGGTATGTGAGGTGGAAGATCTAACTGCTTTGGCACTGCAATTGCGCAGAACTTGGCACTAGATGCCACAAGTAAGGAACGACCACACAGGTTGCAGGTGGGAAAAGACAAGTTTGCCCTGGCTTCCTGGCAAGGGTACTGGTAAAGCCACTAGTGCACACCATGAATTCCCAGCTACCTGCTTCTTGAGCTGTAAGAGGCTGCTGCCGGTGTAGTCTGAGACTGCCAATTGCTCCAGAGCAGCCGACATGTCTTTGGCAACGCGCTGAACCCCATTTGGTTGACACAACGCTTTCTCGACCCTGAACACAAAATGTGTCGCAAATGTGTCCTTAAAGCAGATTTCATGCCATAGGTAACAATGCAATCCTGCTTAGAGCAATTGTCTCCTATGAATATGCAAACGCAAAAGATTGCCTATCCATGCCAGAGCATAAGTTTGCAGCAGACCGTACAGACGCTAAGGAACTACAACGAGTAGTCAATAAGACTCACACATCCGTAAAGGACACGGCTTCCTTGAGGCACAGCGTCTGTGAGGCCGCAGCCTTGAATTCATCTTTTATGCGGCCTGAGCAAACCTGCTCCAGTTGTGCAGCCATGACAGACCGCATGCACCTGCACAAGGCACATACACATAAAAAGCAACAAGAAAAAGCTGCGTCATGGACATCATGTTGGGACGGTGCCTTAAAGACCTTGAGACTCCCTTAGGATAAGAATTACGAGCAATTGCGCAGCATGCACCTGAATTACTCATTGGCACTACCAGTTGTGCAGTTGTGCATTCAAAGTAGCACTGACACTGACCAACTTATGTTGACACAAACTTTGCAAAGCAATTACGTGCTTGCAGTTCAGTGCAGGATTGCAAAAGCTTGCATTGAAAGTTAAGCACTCACTTTGCCAGGCCGTTGAGCCATTGCTCAATGGATTCAGTAACTTGTACACTGCCTGTGAGCTCGACCAGCTCCCCTGCCAAGGATTGCATGCTTGTAATGGATGCCTGGTTAGGCGAAAACTTGACCTGTCCAGGCAAAAAACGATGAATTTCAACCAATTCAGCATCAGTGTCCTCAAATTGGCATGCCATTTTTGAAAACATGGACCGATGCACCATCTGCTTGAAATAAGGCCAGACAAGATACATCACCTTGTGGATTCCCGCGAATAACTTCTTCAAGTGGGACTGGATAACAGCGGGGTTTTGTGCTTGACCAAGAATTTCCAGCAAATCGTCATCTCCCAAGAAGTAGAACCTGCATTTGAGGCAAATTAACCAACAGAAAAGCTTTTGAAATCACAGAAACGCTTGTTGATGTAGCCTCACATCCTCACACTAAACCAGTTGTACAAAGGATAAGCCGCTAGCTGGCAAATTCAGGTAGATTTTGCATACCTGGGAAAGCTCGATCGCTTGTCCTCCAAGAAATCAGACAATGCACGCTGGCAGACATCCAGCTGCTGGGCCATTTGAGGGAGCTTCTCACGGATGCCCATGATGTCCGCAAACGACACAACCAACTTGCTGCTCTGCAAGGGGAAGCAGCAGTGGGACACATTGCAGTGAGCAGGCATAAACGTGTGCAGTCTTGAGTGTACAAAAGGGTGCCAAAATGACAGTATTGCAGATACATAATGCAGCAAGGGCTGGAATAGAAATCAAACAGGACTTGTCTACGGAACATCTGCCTAGATAGCTGGGCTAAAGCGTTGAGCGGGCATGTTGGGTGAGATCAGCGTATCCAATGGACTTAATCTAGCATAAAGTCCTTGTTCATTTGAAAATTGCACTCATCAATTTGCGAGGGCTTCCCATCGAAAATCTGACAAGGTCTAACTTGGCAGTGTAGACAGAACTCAATATGTTTGCTCACCTCCAGTTGATACATGACACGTCTGAATTCTTCATCGACATTTCTGAATCGCGCCTACACAAGATAATATACAGGCAAACTCTTGCAAGATGGCTCAAACGCATGCACATTCAACGTTAAAGCGATCCCTGGCTTTGAGGTGGATTCAAACAGCCTAACCTGCTGAGAGCATATTTTTCCAATAAAATATGCCATTCATTACATTATTGGGCGTTACACAAGAAAGCAGAGCTCACCTGCTGTGCTGGCAGTGCTCCTCTGCCAAAAATTGGCTCAAGGTATACCCACTTGCGCTGGATCTGGTTCAGGAGCATGAGCCCCTCCTGTAAATGTTTTGAGCAGGTGAAGTGCGTTGCTGCTTGATCCTAGCTAGACCAAAGAGAATTGCAAAGGGAGCTCTACCAAGACGCAACACCTCAAACGCTGTCGGGCATGGTTGGAAGGTGGCATGAAACCTGCCATCGCTACCAGATGCATTCGCCCATGTTGATAAAACCTTTGCTCTTGTAAAGCTCTTTTGCAGGTTATTGGGCAAGTGCAAATTAAAAACTAAGTGATTGTTATTACTATCATTTTTAAAATCATTATCATTTTCAATTGAGTATAGAAGGCAGGGTCATGTCATTCGCTTGTTTTGAATTTGCAATGCACGAATGAATAATTTGCAAAATCCAAAATACACCCAAGGATTTAATCAAACACTTGCCCGTGAGCTTTGATGAGAGGAGGTGATGAGAGGAGGCGGAGGAGGGGGAAGCACTAGCTGATGCCAGCTAACCCTCCCCCCTTCCCCCCCCACCCCCTGATTCCACATACACACATTTGAAACAGCGCTTGAGGCAAGGTTGTTAATGTGGGACCAATCTAAGGTGCAAAACAGAGTAAAACAGGTGCATTGCAGGGCCCATGTGGGGAGGGTCTTTAAAATCCGCGAATTGTTGTTTTACAACACGGCAAATGATTTGATAAATTTCGAATTCACGAATGATTCAGAATGCGCAAATGATCCATCCCTGATAGAAGGTGCTTCCAGCTGCAGCCCTCAAGTACTGCCATACTGCAAAGCTTTCCTCCAAAGCTCAAGTGGTTACCTGCAAGATGCTGAGCTTCATCTCCCAGCTTGACACTTCATCTTTAAATTGTGGATAGTAGCTAGACTGGCGTAAGCTAGCTACAAGGCTTTGATGGTCACCAACCTGCATGGCAGGCACACAAAAAGCAAATGTGCACTGTGACATGCACCGAGCTTGGAAGAAGCTCCCCAGGTTGAGACTACACCTAGTATAACTTACACAGCACAAGCAGTTCATTTGATGCAACAGTATGTATGATCGTTAACAAATATGTGGTGGGCAAGCAGTATACCTGCTTGTATTGACCTGTACCCACACACAAAATGAGTTGAGCATGACATTATAGGACAGTGACTTAAGCGTAAAGGACGCAGAAAGCAACCATGATGGCTCACCTCTGCCTGCACATCACGCCACTCTTTGATCAAGGCAACTGGGCGACCCTGGCGGGCTCGGCCAGAAGCAGCAATTGGCTCACTGAATGTGAACTCTCGATCCTGGCCCCTGCACTCAAAGCAACAAATCAACATAGAGACTTACACTCAGGCTCAAATGGACCAGGCATGAAAACTACAGCGCCTTTATGATAAACAGAACAAGTCATTGCTGGGCATTGGATTAATTAAGGTGCTGTCTTGTTTGCTCATCGCTGTTCAGGGCTTTGAATTGAGCGTCTGTGCACCATGCATTAGGAATAAAAGCCAGTACAAATGGAAAGAGCAACTGCCAACCTTTACAAATCTTATGATGAGAATGCACATCGGAAAATTACAGCAACGAGAACAACAGACCATGAAGAGCTGTAGGGGACGATAGGTTACCATCAACGTAATAAGTACAATTATAGAAGGTCACCTACAAACGCTCAACAATGTGCAAGGCATGCAGCCTGCATGCCAGGGCTTCAAAGCGCACCAAAGCTTCAGCTCAGCAAGGGCCTTGCGAATCATCGCCTCCCCTTGAGCCTGCGCATCCAAGCTCTTGATGGCTTCTGCACAGCTCACCTGTGCCACAGACACACTAGGATTAAAGAGTTAGGTGACCTTAAGCGTTATCGCCAATGTGCTGGCATCTGCGCTCCAGCGTGTATGAGCTTAGTCTTGGTTTATGAAATAATCGACAAAGTGTATGGAGGCTGATATATCAAAGCTAGCTCAAGACCTTAACGCAGCTCGCCTTTGTCGCAGGCGTAATTGGGGAGGGGGACCTTTCACCAGCATGCAAAAACAAGTGCAATGGCAGGCATACTGGCTACAGCTCAAACACCATGTGTTTGACTTTAAAACAACTTTGGGATATTGTTAGCAAGCATGGCACCCCTATGATCTTTGCTGAGAAAAGCATTCGCGCAACAAGGTTTTGGCATCAGACAACTTACACTGCAAGAGTGGCTTATTTAGAACAAATGAGAGGAAATAATGAAAGGGCACTAAAAAGTAACAAGACTCAGCAGGCACAAGCGCCGCTGGTCAGTTCTCGAGTAAACACATGACTTGAAGTGACAGTGTGCAAGCCACTTGCGGTTATGCCTTGTACAGATGCTGAGCAGTGAGTGTAAACTACATTGCAAGGAGACTTGCCTTCAAGGCAGCAAAGCAACCCAAATGCAGCAGGAATGCCACTCACCACTTTGTCAGCCACATCCAGGAAGTGCGCCAGGGTGATGGTCTCGCGGCTCACAGACCCCTCACCTGAGGTCTTTAGACCCAGCATTTTGAAGAGCTGCAGGCATAGAAGAACATTGCAGTGCAGCATGTTGGAAAACAGAGAAGTGCAGAACAACACTGCAGGACAGCAATATGGAGAGAGTAAAGATCAATATGAAATCCCTGCTTCCAGCAGCAGAAGCTTTGCTGCACAGAAGTGCGGATTGTGACACCATGAATTGTTGCTGGCACCTGGTCGCGCAAAGCATTAAATTTCTAAATCCTGTCTATATGCAACCAATCGATGAATACTGGTGGTATGCAAAGATCCATCAATTCCATAATGCCCTAGATATGCAAGGAGATAAACAGGACCTCAATGCATTCGCGAGGCTGATACCTCCAGACCACGAGAGAAGAATACGCATCTGACAAGAACAACATATTCCAGGGTTTGGAGGTGCAGACAAGCAACAGCTTAATAGATTAGTTGCACACAAGTATACCTGTAGCCAGTGTGTATCTTCCCAGCCTGCACCACGCATTGTTGTCTTCAGGTGTGGCAAGCAAAGCTCGTATGACCTAATCTCCTACACACGCAGAAAAGGCATGTAGGTTTGCTGAGAACAGTATACATTTGCAGTAGATTTGCCTATATCTGTGCTAATTTGCAGAAATAGACGGGGTATATATACAGTTGTGAGCAATCCAATGCATTTGCAATTGCCTGTCTCATATGTCCATGGCTTGTAGCAGTTTGCAATAGGATAACATAAGCTGTCCAGCTCTTGTGCTGGCTAAAGCCAATTGCACTATCTATATCAGCAAAAAAAGCTTGAGTTTTTAAGTTATAAGCATGGACAAATGTGGAACTGCTTAGGCCGCGGTCACACACATTTTTTTCACTTTTTTTTTCACTCGACCAAAAAAAAAGTGAAAAAAATCGCGGTCACACACGAAAAATTTTCCAACCCCAAAATTTTTTTCACTTTTTCATTCAAACCCCCTAAGTGCACTTTTCACTTTTTTTTCACTTTGGGCGAAAATGGGGGGTGGTCTCAGGAGGCCCCCAGCGAGGGTCCCAATCATGCTAGACCCCTAGAAACCCCTTGTTTGGGGTTTTGTATGTTGGAAA
>LKMJ01006878.1_pt1 | contig 10716 bp, 14 predicted proteins | sample 643391 | NCBI WGS metagenome assembly LKMJ01 (sample SAMN04112250, study PRJNA286221) | soda lake metagenome | biome: soda lake; feature: Kulunda Steppe; material: water; isolation source: sample PL-Br10 brine of Picturesque Lake | place: Russia: Kulunda steppe | collected 2010-07
CACACGGTGGAGATTGGCAACAGCGATGAGGAGGCCAGGTCCCAAAAGAGAGGCCGGGGCAGACCTCCCAAGACAAACAAAGCCACGTCACAGCTCCCCAATGCAGCAGGAGGGGGCAATGGCCGAAGGAGAGGCCGGCCACCCAAGCATCCCAACCATGCAGCCAGCAACTTAGCCAGCCAGCCAGCCAGCCAGTCAGCACAGGAAAATGTCCAGTTCATCCATGTCCTTATCCTGCTGCTCATCCTGCTGCTCATCCTCATCCCACAGCCACTCAACAAACTCAACAAGATGAGACAGGACGTCGGGAGGTTCACCTTGTCTGCCCCTGTCTATTTACCTAAATGCCAATATGGATGTTCTGGCTTTTTTTTGAATTTTCAAGGATTAAGAAGAATCTCATAATTAATCACAATGGTTGTAAATGCGGGGGTGATTAATTATGGGGTGATTAATTCGAGTGATTAATTCAGAATTAATCACAAACCATTGTAAACGCACCGATGAGATAATCTTGACGAGCGAAAATATATAAATTTATCAGTGCGCCTGCTGATGTACGATAAATGATGTTTAAAAATAATTATTATACCATAGGGGCGATGGCCACAGTAAGTCGGTTCGCAAACAAGAGTATTCTCATCACAGGAGGTAGCAAGGGGATAGGGCTCGGCCTGGTTAAAAGATTCCTTGCATGCCCCGGGAGCAAGGTGGTGGCAACGACCCGGAAGCCGGCTGAAGCACAAGAGCTGAAACCCTTAATGCGCGATTTTCCTGAGAGGCTCCAGGTGTTGTTTGTTGGTGATGTTCACTTGCATGGCTATTCCATACAGGCATGATGCCTGTACAACACAGGCGTACTCAGGTTCTGCATACATCAGTCACAGATAGTATACGGCCCTATTTTGTTTGAGAACAGGTCGAAGAGCTTGATGTCTCTTGTGCTTCCAGCATCAAGAAGTTTGCTTCCAACTTAAAACTTGGTGGTGTCAGCCACGTGGATGTGAGTAACCAGTTTAGGTCAGGATTTGTCGATCTTTACAATTATGAAAGAGTCAGGTTGTCGCAAAACTCTTTTTCTCTCCGTCTGCTGGGCAGACAGCATGCAGGCTGGAATCAGTTTGCATCATCCGTTTGATGGTAGCAGGCCTGCATTTGAGGTTGACCTCCCTTGTTCAAATTCAGATGTCTGCTCTCTGGCTTTACGCGCAGGTTCTCGTCAACAATGCTGGAATCTATGGTAAGGGTGTATGAGTCACAGCATGCGGTCTTGTTTATTGTTTCATGCATGCCGTGTCTGTCACACCTAATTAGTACAGCTCCAATTAGTGCTGCGTTCTGACCTGGAGGTTAATTGATTCAATCAGTGGAGTGCTTGATTTTGTTATCAGTTCAGCTATAGCTGTTATGCTCTGCCACGAGTCTAATTTGATTGCAGCAGTCTCTCTGCGTGACAGCCAATTTTGATATAAATAAGCGTTAGACTGCCTCGCTTCCTGAGCAGGACGGCGGCTGGGCCTAACAGAGCTGGAAACTGAAGATTTCATTGCAGCTTTTCAAGTAGGTCACCAAGTCCCAGGTCACAATACACAGGCAGGATATGAAATTTTAGAATTGAAATGAGGGTTTGAGCAGACTTGCCCCAAATGTTTTGAGTTTGTTATACAGCGCTCGGATAGGCGAGCAGCAATGTTTTTCACACAATTTTACCACCCCCGTTTATGGTTATCCTATTTCAGACCCACACTCTAAATTGCCTTGCACGCAGACCAATGCCATTGGGCCATTCTTGGTTGTTCAGTCACTTTTCTCAGCAGGCTTGATCGGGAGCCCAATTCCTGATCAATCAGCTGCAGCTCAGCAGGAGCAAGAATGGTCTACGCTGATTGCCAACATCTCCTCGATTGTTGCAAGCCACGGAGACCAGGAGGTTAGCAGCAAGATGGGTGGGGGCTACGCCTACAGGTACAGACTGCACTATGAAATAGTCTTGGAGAGCAATGGCAGACCTTTGGAGGGTTGAGTGATCTTCATTGTGGTCCATCTAAGAGTCCTGGTCCATCTAAAACCAAGGGGCTTGATTCCAATCAGACCCAATTCAAGTTATTTGTCTTTGCGCATTCTTTGGTCCTTTGTCTGATTGAACTCGCGGGATGGAAAGGTCTTGAAATTTCACGAGTACAGCCTTTTAGTAATGAACAAGCTAGCATGTTTTAAGTCAGGAGGCACGCATGCAATTGAACTACTGGGTATTTTTAGCTGTCCATGAATTGCAGATTCTATTTCATTCAACCTTCTGTACTGGTGCATGCAGGGCAAGCAAGGCTGCGCTCAACATTATCAACAAAGCCCTCTGCAATGACTTGAGTGCATCACATCAAGTCCAGTCCGTGTTACTTCACCCAGGATATGTGAGCTAGGTTAAATTTTTTGTTCAGGCTTACTTGCGCCAAGCTATCAGCTAATGCTTTAGCATGAATTAACAGTTCTGCTTATTTGCTGTGTCTTTCTGACCCTAGGCCCTATTGATTGTGTTGAATGCAGGTCAGGACTGAGTTGACAGGAGGCCTTGGAGATGTTGATGTGGAGGAAAGCGCTGCCGGTCTCTTTGCGGTGCTGACGTCAGGAAAGCCGCTGAATAACCGGTTCTACTCCTTTACTGGACAAGAGATCCCATGGTGAATTATTCTCAGACTTAAGCTGAGCTCTTCAGGTCATGTCAAAAAATAACGAGTGCCTAGACTATGGATATTGGAAAGGGGGCGCAGCATCACTGCATGAACTACTTGACTTTGTGATCCATGTGTTAGGATTAGTAACTGGTTTAAACCTAGGTCAGCAGGTCTTTGTAAATCAAATAAGTGTACCTACTCATCTCGTGGGCGGATGCTATAAAACCTTGCTCAGCCAATTGAGTGCAGTTATGAGGTAGCACTCAATATTGCTAGTCCGCACCAGCACCCAAATGATGTAAAGCAAGGAAAAGAAAGAGTTCACCAGCAGGGATTACCCTGCAGGCCTGAATTAATGGATGGGTTGACAGCTGGTGCAAGCACCCTCAATCAAACCGGGAGGAGGAACACCAGTGAAGGTCGGCAGAGTTCTGAATTACCATGCGTTTTTTCTTACTTGTCTGTGCCTTTTTATGGTTCTCTGTTTTGTAATGCCTTTTTATGGTTCTCTGTTTCGTAATAGATTGAGTTTGTGTTGATGTCTAACATGTTTCTTTTTACTTTTTACCGGCATCCAGGCCAAGCTTACTAAGTGGTAGCTCAGTGTTTTATTTGCAGATGGTGCCCATCACTCCAAATGAGATTCTTGCAAGCTCAATTTGTGGCATTGCTTTGCAATTTTTCTCTTAATCTAAAATGCTGTTAGGTTGCTCTTGCTAGTTGTTGCTCTGGTTATGTGTCATCACGAAGCGGTATACACTGTACATGGTGGCGCACAAGGGGCCCAGGAAATAGGTGAATTCCCTAAGGGGCCATAGCAAAGAAAGTTAAGTTACAATGGGTTTAGACCTTCAGCAAGATGTGTTGACTGCTGGGCTTGCACACTACCAGCCCGAAAAAAAATATCCATAGTCTCAGAGAGAAAAAGGAATGATTTGTATGTCTGCTTTAAGAGAAACAATTTCACATCCTCAGCTCCAATGTTGTCTAAAAAGAAAGCGCATGTGTCTCCAATGTAAGTCCTACCAGCAAAATCAGCAAACTGTTCTTCGAATCTCCTTCTTAAATAGCACATTTCTAATCAAGGGCACAAAAAAGCAAAGAAAGGCTGCTCACATAAATTTACCGAAAGGAAGCAGGTCCAGACTTTGGCAAGAGAGGCAAGGTAAGGTAAGGTAAGGTAAGGTTTTAAGGCTGTATCCGCCGAACGAGGGCAGCTTAGCCGGTTGTGGCCTCCAGTGAGGTTCGAACCCCGAACCACAGGTTACGAAGTGGATAATCGGCTTTCCATCTCAGGTCCATCCAAGAGAGGCAAGAAACGCAGGCCACAAAAAACTGCACTGAGCCTGAGGGCCAGAGGGCTGCTCTAAAGAAAGCAAGACAACGAGAGGTGTCTGACGGTCAAAATTGCAGCAGACCTGCTAGGCTTGCACAGCCTGCACAGCCTTAGTAAGTCACCAAGAAACAACTTGTTTTTTTGCTTGAAGCAAGGAGCCCCTAAGTAAAGTTGCAAAGGAGGCTAAGAAGGAATGTTCCCCACCTAGGTTATGCCCCATGGAGGAGCTAGAGCTAGGCCTCTGGGGGACAATGAAGTCTAAGAGACCCTCCTTCACCTGGCAGGTGCTCTCGGACACAACTTTTAACTTTGATAAGTTTTAACCCCACCATCCCCTCACATTCTATTAAACTCCTAGCTCGCCGCATGGCACCTAAGGCACACACAGACTACACACCACACGCTACTAGTAGAGTGCAAGCTAGGGGGGAGACGGAGTCAAAGATGAAGGGGCAAGAGAGCCACACCTTAAGGACACCAACTCCATTCTACTTGATCAGCTTTTGCATCTGCTGCTCCTGCCTGAAATTGTACTCCTCCAAAGGACACTGGGCTTCTTTTTTTTATCTGAACCCCACTATCAGGGTTGCTCGCTTCGGCTGCGGCTACGCAACGGCTGTGCTATGCTACTGTGCGCAACAGCTTGCCAACACAGTAGCACTTTTTTACCAATTCAGCTGGTATGCGAAGAGCACTTTAACCGGTAAATTCATCCAGCATTGAAAGTGCCCTGTACTAGTTTACGATGCGCCGGGCCCCCCATAGATTATGGTTATGCAAGGGGCGCAAGCTTGCGCTTACGCTTATCTAAAGCTGGCATAGATGTGCCCTGTGTCAGGAACGTCAGCCTTTTCGCTGCTCTCTTCAACATGCTTGCTGGGCTTTCATGTTCGTTTAGATATTTTCAAGGAGTGCCGGTGCTGCGGTGGTGGCCACTTATGGGCCAAACACTTGGAGTGGCAGTTTAGCTTAGCCGCATGGTAGAAGCTGGCACTAATGATTCTTGCATGGTGACTCCAGAAAGTGGCATTTGTAACATTGGAGAAGCCTAGTTGAAAGTCTTCAAGCCAGGATCAGCTGGAGTCACCCACTGCAATGGTACTCCCTTGTTGATGTAGAGGTTTAAGCAAACAAGCAAACTGCCCTGTGCGGATGTTAAGGGTGTAGGCAATGTTGCGGACATGTTGACAAGTGGGGTGGGCAAGTCCGAAGCCCTACGTAATGTGACACAGTTCTTATCTTTCAAATCTAGCGGCTTCACTACGGGAGGGTCCATAGCACCGTAGCGTGCAACCTGTTAACCGACAACTGTCCGGTTGTGATGTCTGCCGGATGAACAGGTTAAGCCAATTCTAATTATATCAAAGGTGGAGCTTGTACATAAGATGCAGGCGCTCAACAACAGCAAGATGATGCGGATGCGCACCACTGCGCCCGGGCTGAAGCAGCGCCAGGTGGCTGCCAACCCCCACCCAAACCGCGTGGTAAAGACCGCTGTGGTGAACAAGGAGCAGCTGGCCGGTAAGGCCGTTCCTGACGATGATGCTTGCATTCCGTCGTGCCCTCGAACGCTCGTGCCTAGACCCCGACTGGCTGTCGTGGAGTGATCTTGACGCTGATGATAACTCATGTAGCAGTCATTTAACCTGAACGTGTGCTCTAATCGCATGCTGTCCGTTCCGGAAAGGAGGGACTATTGTTCGCACCCTCGCTTTCCACCCCCACCGCGCGATGCATCCCCGCCTTGCAGGTGCTTACAACGAGCTGAAGAGCTACATCCAGAGCCGATACTGTGAGTGCGGGCCTGCTCGTACTCGGCATGGCAGAGCATTGTCGGCTTGCATCCATCACACAATTGCACCTGTGTAGCATGTTGCCTGGCCTGAACACCTGCAGGACTGTTCTCCATTCTGCACAGATTATGTGTGGCTTTAACTGTGTGCAGGGCTAGTGTACCCATGGGCAAGGGGAAACCTACTACAATCAGGGTGGTTTGAAGACTGCTTTGCATTGTGGGCGTGAAGTGCACCATGAAAACCCTGCTGTGAAGAGTTGGGCTTCATTAGCTGCGTTGCTGACCCAGCTTTTGCGGTTTTGCTTCAACCACTCAGGCAACCCTATCATCATCCGCCTGGCTTGGCACGACGCTGGCACCTACGACTGCACCAAGACGGAGTTCCCCCAGCGTGGAGGTGCCAATGGTGCCATCCGCTTCCAACCAGAGCTGAGTCATGGCCATAATGCAGGTGTGTGTGGACCACGTAAATGGCAGGTATTAAGTGGGGAAAGTCCGGCAAGCAGAGTGGTGGCTGTGTGAAGTGCTGTGATGAGATTGGGCGCGTGATGTAGCCTAAGCAGCCACCTCATATGATTTCGGCACCACTGCAGGGAATGAGGAGCTAAGCTGTGTCAAGCTGGCCGTGTTCAGTGTTGGTCCACTTAAGGAAGTTACTTGCCACGATGATTCTGAAGATCGAAGACGGCTTCTAACGGTCCATCAGAGATGGCATGGCACTGCACGTTGTGCTGTCTAGTGTGCATCTTTGTTCCCTGACCCTCTTGCAAGCAGGCAAAAATTCTTATATCTATGTATTGTTCCTAAGTCTCACCCTTTTTGATCCATCTGTGCACATTTAATTAAATAGATGTCACCTTGCACCTGATCCTCCTCCAATTAGGCCTTGCCCTTGCCCTGAACCTGCTCAAGCCCATGAAGAACAAGTTTCCAGACGTGTCGTACGCGGATCTCTTTCAAATGGCATCCGCTGCCGCAATCGAGGCTGCGGGTGGCCCCAAGATTGACATGCAGTACGGCCGTAAGGATGTGACGGACGAGCAGGGCTGTGCCCCTGATGGGCTCCTGCCTGGTGAGTGCTTTTTTGCATTCCTCCAGCTCTCTTGCTGCGTCTTCGCACACGCTTATGACATGAGACTCGAGGCAAAAAATGCTGGTTTTATTGTATGCCGACACCCGTTTTCCTTGTCATGGCCTGGACAAGCTAGAACCCAGGTATCTGCGTCACTGTGATGGTGTGATGAGGCGAGCTGGGCAAGAACTCTCCTGCCTGCAAGTTCGATGAGTGTACATAGTATTCAAGCGGTGAAGTTCAGGCAGTGCAGGCAAACACGTGCATTTATGCAAAGTGGATACTTGTTTCATTCATTTATCACTTATCAGGCCACAGCTTTCAATACATGGCACATAGGCCATGGTAGTCCAAACATAAGGCAGTGAAGAGCTGCAGGTGTCAGTCTGGCTTACAAGGCCAGCGGCATGAGCCTAGGGAGCCTCTGGTCGTACTCTCAACTGACTGGATTCATGGTCCTGCTCAATCAAGGATCCCTTATGCCTTGTCAAGAATGACTGAAGCCTGCCTTTTTTGGGCCACTTGTCTGCCTGCAGCCCCCATGCATGGCAGCAGTGCGACTGCAGCGGACCACATCCGCAAGGTGTGGAGCGGCTTACAGTCTTATCATGTGATCAGGTGGCTCTTGTAGGCGCACAGTCTTATCATGTGATCAGGTGGCTCTTGTAGGTGCACAGTCTTATCATGTGATCAGGTGGCTCTTGTAGGCGTACAGTCTTATCATGTGATCAGGTGGCTCTTGTAGGCGCATAGTGGACAAGCTTGCTTGCAAGTCCTCCTGGAAGATGGTCATACCAGCTGAATCAGGGCAGTTCAGCCTGGAACCTAGATATTGTGATATAATGCACAAATGTGTAGAGGGCAAGGGCCTGAAGTGTCATGATTCCATGCAGGGGAAGCGGTATACACTCGGGGTAGTTATGTGAGGCACTTAGTTCAATGTGTTGTGAAATTCACATCATGAGGGCCTGAGATGTGCTGCTTTATGCTACAATGTGCAACCTGTTTCTAGACTGAATGTTATGTCTTGTTGGCAAAGTAATGTTCCAGTGGTTTCTTGTCCCGAATCGCTGGCTTGTGCTACAGTGATCCCTTTTACCTTGGGTCACGTGTGCACTGGGATGGCACATCACGTACCCTTACTCCTCTTGCCTTGCCTGGATCCCACCCAGGAACAAGTTGCTTCTCCATTTGCCCACCTGGCCTCATTAGCTTTGATCTCTTTCCTGCTCAACCAATTGACCGTGCACAGGTGTTCAATCGCATGGGCTTCAATGACCAGGAGATCGTGGTTCTGTCAGGGGCCCACACGCTGGGCCGCGTCAGAAAGGACCGCTCTGGCCTAGGTAAATTGCAGCCCTATCAACGGCTCTGGTGTTGTGGCCGCGCATGCGTGCATGCATTGTGGCTTGCACTAAGTGTGTCAGTGGCATCAAGCACACAGAAAGCAGAAAAGCCGGTCTCATCACAAAATGTTGATTGTGCCTGCACGCAAACTATGTGCCAAGTCCTAACCTGATCAAATGGCGTTCAGGAAGAGAAGAGCTGCAGCAATTTGCACGTGTGTCTGCAATTGTTTGCTTTGGGGCAGTTCCATACTGTCGATAGGCATATGCTTGTTGTATCTAGTGCCTTTCAGCCTGCCGCTCAGCCATTCTAGGGCCGAGTCGCCCACTTGGGTGAGGGCCCACCCATTGCTATTGGCATTAATTTGTGTGCTCGCAAGGTAGGAAGCTCCCACCTCTGTATTGACTGCTTGCATCTTGATCAAAAGCACTTGCCACCAGCACTCAGCGCCTTACACACGTGAACCAACTGCGCCTTACACACGTGAACTACTTGTTTAGGTGTGGATGAGACCAAGTATACCAAGGATGGCCCTGGCCTGAAGGGTGGCACCTCCTGGACTCCCGACTGGCTTAACTTCAACAACAGGTATCCGGGTGTGCAGGTCAGGAGGCCACTGCAGGCTGCGCGGTCCCCGATGCGTTTGCACCGTGGTGTTGGAGTAGTGTGGACATTTTGCCACGTGCGGTGCTCGCAATTGATAGGGCAGCACTGCTTGGAACTGGGGCATGGACGAGTATTTGGCTAGGGCAGCCAGGAACCTTTCTCAATTTCCTGATGTGCGCTCATCAACAGGCAGACATACACAGTTGCATGCACTCAGTATGCAGTGCCAAACAGCTGAGCACATGCCCATGCACACCTGCAGCTACTATGTGGAGGTGAAGGCCAAGCGTGATGCTGACTTGATTGTGATGGACACGGACGCTTGCATCTTCGAGGACGAGGGCTTCAGGTGCGCTTTCAGCTAATTTGACATGTCTTAGGGCGATGCTCCTTTGAGTTCAGCCTTGTTTTTCTGGGTGGTGCCCCCTCAAGCAAGTGCCAATCCCTGGCATGGTCCTTAAACGTACGGACGGTGGTCAGCATGTTAGTCTTGACAGGTTGGACCCAAGGAATTGCCATGCAACAAAGGCCCGTCACTGCGCTAAGTTGACTGATGCTAATTCGTCTGAGCTCTTGCTTCCTGATTGCATGCACACCTAGGCGCACCCTTACACGCAGGACTTTGCCAAGACGTTCGGTCAAGGCTGTTGCATTAGTGTAACATGAGGACTGAGCATCCTCTTATATTTAGTGGGGGCCTTAGAGTTACTGCACCACATGCCACGCGTTGCTTCTTGCCTTGAGCTCGTGCTGCTTGGGTCCACTCCTTTCCGCAGGCCTTGGGCGGAGAAGTACGCAGCTGACCAGGCAGCGTTCTTCGCTGACTATGCAGGTGAGTTTTTCAAGAATGGCATGTTAAAGCTCAGCAGACATCCTCCTTATACTCCTGCATGCAGTTGATGCTATGCATACCCAAAATGAATTGAAAATTACATTTAAGTGAATTAGACTAAATTTAAGAGTTGCCCTGTCCCAGATGAGTAGAGATTATCAGCAGCCTGTTCTTTGTCAAGCACTTAATAGATGCTGCTGGAGGTTGATGAAGCGCTTACACCCTTTCATCTTGTCCTTACAACTCACACTGATGCGTTTGTGATATGCGTGCTTGCAGTCGCTCACAAGAAGCTGAGCGAGCTTGGCGTTGAGTGGGAGGAGGGTGCCCCTGTGAGAATCTGAGGTGCCTCCAGATCCTTATGTTGACTAATGGTCTCAGGCGGTCATGAGGAGGTGTACCATGACATGCAGATATACTGTGACAGTATATTAGATGTATGGTGGCTTTCCACTGAACCCAGACACTGCAGCAATAAGCCATGAGTAGAGATATAGCAATAGCCCTGCAACGTTCTGTTGTGCGCACAAGGGTGTACCACCACAGGAATTTTGCCTTACTTTTGTCCCCAACGTGGGGCTATCGTGATGTAACAGTTTGTACAACAATGAAAGACAAACACTCTAGCCTGCCGAGATGGTAGAAGTAACCTAACCTAACCTGCCAAGATGGAATCTTGTCATTTGCAGGTTGGATTAGCCACCAGCCTGGTCGATAGGCCGCGGTCACTGACCGCGCGTGGCAAACGCAAAATTGATCATACTTCAGGTAAACATTCTGGGGTAATGAGCAAAAAGAAATGGTCACAAGCAGGGAAGTTCAGGGGGGTCTGCGACATGTTCGGTTTGCCCGGAACTACTTTTTGAAAACTTCCGGTTCCCCGGAAGCCTGTTTAAAATGTTTCCGGTTTGACCCTAGAAAAAAAGCCCGGCCGGGGGCGCAGCCCCCGGCCGAGTGAGTCACTGCGTATTCAATTTATAAACATAACAAGTACATGTAACCTTGTCTGGTGCTCTTCCCATGACATGGGGCTTACTTGGTTATTTATCACTCTCA
>LKMJ01006880.1_pt1 | contig 10714 bp, 10 predicted proteins | sample 643391 | NCBI WGS metagenome assembly LKMJ01 (sample SAMN04112250, study PRJNA286221) | soda lake metagenome | biome: soda lake; feature: Kulunda Steppe; material: water; isolation source: sample PL-Br10 brine of Picturesque Lake | place: Russia: Kulunda steppe | collected 2010-07
GACATATAAAATAGATTTAATTTAACATTCTCTATACAACGCTTCCGCAGCACCAATATTTTCTTGAACGTGACAATGTAGATAAAGTGCATTTTCACCTAGTGCAAGTGTGTACTGACCGTTAAGGTTAGAAACTGGGTTTGTAAAGAAGAATTCATCTAAGTCAAATACGGTTTGAATTTGAGCAGGATGACCTTCTGTAGCATACCCGATAATATTGGTCCCTGAATCACTTTTAAGATTTTTTGATAGTTGTTTATTAAGTGTTCCTAGACCTTTAAGTTCTGTTGTATCTTCCACCGTGAATTCTATATCTGTCATAATTGTTGGATATCTTTTTTTAGGGTCTTTTCCTAACATATGTTGAATCTGGTCAGTTGGTGCTAGGTGCGGATTTCTTAGGTTTTCACCTGATTTGTAGCCATTCATCCATGCGTAAGCCTGAACGTATTGCTTCTCAGAGTCATACAGTGAAGCATCAATCCCTTTTGATTCAATTCTATGATTAAACATTGGTTCCGTTAGGAATTCTACATCTGCGAAACGAAGTAAGCTTGAAATTGGATACGTTCTTACCGTTTGACAGTCAGGCCTATCATCATAGACAATAGCTGTTAAAGATGACTGTCTGTACGATTGCATAGCTTCACCGATTGGTGTCTGTGATTTTTTCCATAGTTTTTCAACATCTTCTTTTCGCTGTTTATATTTTGATAGTTCAAAACAGTGTTTCGAGATTATTTTGGCCTGATTGCGTCGATAATTAGTTTCACTATCAAACATTGTTTCTGCTCGCTTATCAATGGCATAATACATTTCAATAGGCGTAAATTCTGTTCTATATAGTTCTGTATCTGCCGCATTTCGAAGTTTTCTATTTACAGAACTCTGTAGCAAACCACGAGGTACGGCAGGGAAACTAAGTTCTTCAAATGCCTTGAATGATTGAATCATTTCAGGGGTTGTGAAACATATTGCCTCTTTTTCTATTTTACCTTCTTCTGCCCGTAATCGCCCTAATCTTTGCATGAAACTTGAAGCATTAAAACCAGTGTAGATTAGTAACTCTACATTCCCAATATCTACACCAACTTCAAGCGTACTATTAGCGATAATAACATCAGCATTATCCAATTTATCAGATGTGTTTTTTGAACGCATTCCTGAAATTGGCTCTACACGAAGGTCTGGTAGAGCGTCTTTAAGTTCATAATATACATCATTAACTTCTGCAACGCCATCCAATATTACAATTGAGCGTTCACTATCCTTAATACGCTGTAAAATTTTATGGAAATAGTCTTCGGAAAGAAGTTTCTTTTTTGTAGCAAATGGCCGTCCACTGATAAAGGTAGTATCTACTTGTGGCATAACGGGATTGTAGGGTTCTGTTGAATTATATGTAACTTCAGATACGGGTTTGCTATTTTCTGTTGAGTCAATCCTATGATATATACTTTCATCATTGGGTCCGAATTTTTCTTTTAATTGTTTTTCGAGTTTTTCGTCAGGTGTAGCACTCAAGAAAACAAATCGTTTCAGATTACACCGTTCATCATCTCTGTGGTATAGTTCATCCATCCCAATGACAAGCGTATTTTTCCCTTTTGGTCTAGCATGGTGGAATTCATCAACTACAACCATATCGGCTAATTCTAGATGTTGGCGAACAGATTGATGATACTGTCCTCGTAGAATCTGAACAAATATGTCAGGGTTTGTTAAAATAAACGAAGGACCATCATTTCGTTCTGCATTAATTAATGCTTGTCTAATTTGCTCACCATTATTCAAGTTTGCAGAAGAGAGGTTTCCTTTTTTACGCTGTTCCTCTCTGTACTCTTGCATACTATCTGATGTTAGTTGTTTAACAAGTACATCTTTATCAGGAAAATAATCATTTCCTAAATCATTAATACTCTTAAATTGGTCTGCTGTAAGTGCATTTGTTGGGAAAACAACAATTGTAAACATATCTTCCCTCATGGTTGGAACGGCATAGCTGAATGTTTTTCCACCACCCGTGATTGTTGTATTCATAGCTACAAACTCATTTTTATTTTCAATTAAATCCCTCATTTCAGCTTGATGCTCATATGGTGGGTAGTGAGTCTGACCTACTACATCGGGAAGCCAATTATTAGCTTCCTTTAGTTCTTGTTTTAACGACAGTCCATCAATTTTAACATTCATTCCTTCAAGTTGTGTCATTGTTTAACCCCCTTAGTTTCTGCATACAGCATTGCCCGAACTACGGTTCCATTAATTAATGGGCTTCTAATTGATTCAAATTGTTCTCTACCAGACCCAATTTTATTATGGGTTTCAGCTAGCTGTTTAGCAAACTGGTGAACTGAACCACCTTTTCTTACGTCAGGAATCGTTAATTCAAGTTCTGTCATGTTTACTAAGTCGTCTATTATGTATTCAATTACTTCTTCTGTTGTATTAATACTTTTCATTGTATACAGCGTATCACACGTAATATTCATTATTGAATGAGCTAGCATTGGGTTACTTTCTGATAATACATTACCTAGCTTTTCACCTAGTTTTTGAGATTCAGAAACGATATCTTGTGCAAACACATCTTCTTTGGCGGAAATTGAATCAATATTGATTGCATCCCTAGATGCTGAATTAATTTCTTCTTTATTATCCACATTGTACTGCATGTGGCCAAGTACTCTTGACCCAGGTAGGACTGTTCTATCATTCAAGTTGCTGTAGTAACTAATTGTATCAATAGCTGAATCTGTTTTATCACTAAGCTTTAATAATCTCTCAATAATTTCAAGCCGCTCTGGGAGACTGGTTAGGTCTGTCCGATTTTCAAGTAAATCGGTAAACTCAGACAGTTCTGGACCGTACATCACAAGGTCTGTTGTTTTGTGATGATTCATATCTAATTGTGGTTTTCTTGTTACGCATACACGAACACCACTAAGTAAAGAGGCAAGCGTAACACACATAACACCTCTTACAATAGATTCTTCAGAATCATTTGGTAGCGCAAGACGGCTACTTGCTTCATCCATTTTCATACCTACATCAAATGCTTGCTCTCTATTTACCAGTGAATCAATACCTGAATCTTGTTCAAGAGATTTTGCGATTATCTTTTCATATTCATCTGCCATATTATTCAATCCAACAGAACTATCTTTACCACTAAATAGTTCTGTCTTGAAATATTGTAAAATCTTCTTAAAGCGCAAATATGATGCAACAGAGATGGAATCTGTTGGGTGAATAGTTACGTGAAGCCCACTCGTATCGTCATAGTTTTTAAACTGTTGTGCCCGAACGTTAAGTGAAATCTGGCTTAAAACAGAGAGTGGTTTCACAGGAACCACATTATCTAACTTTATTTCATCAAATTCATTTTGTTTATTCCTTGTAATGAATGGAACATTAAGAACATCAATATCTCTGTGTGATAACAAGTCGGGAGAACTTGGATTCTGCTCTGTTTTTTCGCCTGAAATATAACAAGATTCAACGCTCCCACATTCACTCATTTTTGATAGTGTTTTCGTAGATGGATTTTCAATTACAGGTTCACCATCTATACTAATACTTTTAGCAAAATGTAGGTAAAGCTCTCGTTTGATGTTCTTTTTGTTTTTACTACCATAGTAATTCCAGTTCTGGAAATCATTCAACTGTGTAGTAATTAGACTAATAAGTTCTCTTTGTCTCTCTTTTCCTGATTTTCTAACAGTATATCTATTGTATAAATCGTGGGCTACGATATATTTTGCAGGCCAATTAATTGGAGAGGTATTAAGAGAGTTAGATTTTAGGGTTTTAATATACGCATCTTGAGCCTCTTCACTCAGGTCAAAAATATGAATAATCGCCCCCTCCATCGTTCTTTCATGAGGTTTCTCACTATTTTCATTTATGAGTTCTGGGACTATTTCTCGGTATACGGTATGAACAAGTGCGCCCATACCTTCAATAAACGAACTTTTAGGAATTTTTAATCCTGTTAAGTTTGATACATTTTCTATTTGAGACTGAGATTCGTTTGAAATATCCCATGGTCTATTCTGTTGTTCGACAGATGCCTGTACAATACGTTGAATTAGTTCTGTCTGATTGAGACATAGTTTTGCTAAATCTGAAATATCATATGAGCTTGGCATAGTACCAAATCCAGTGCGTGAATCTGTTGAATTAATATCTCCACCTAAGTATGCTTTATTTCGAAATATTGGATATCCATCTCTTAGATTTTCTAAGAATCTATTTACAGTATTATTCAGTAACGTTTCATAATCGGGGTATGTAATTGTTTCAGAGCGAGCATATAATACACCATTATCTCGAATATCAATAGGTTTCAATCCATGGGAGACCATTTCTTCTTTGAGTGACTTATTAACCAATGTTTGCGTGATAGAATCACTAATATCGACAGTATGTGCGGCTGGAAGATATACTTCGGCGTGGTTTCCGAAAACTGTATTTATATCTCTTTCAGAAAACTCCACAAACTCTTCTGGTGAACTAATACTCATAATTGCATCAACAGTTCTCAAGTAGGGTCGGTATGATGTGAAAACTGTTGTTGAGTCATCAATGTTTGTCTCACCTTGATTGTGAAGACCAACAGCACATGAATGAAAGTCTTTTATGGTGAGTGAATTATTTGTATAGTCCATCAATGATAGACTGTCAACCCAATCTTCTATCTGTTCTAATTTTATATCGAATTCTTTCCCGTTATCTGTCGTAATAATTTTATGTAAATCATGCACTATCCAAAGAGCTGATAGGCTTCTTAAATCATCCTCAGATAAATTATCTGATTCTTCCGTAATATCAGCCAAGATTTCAACACCAGGTAGAATGTGGGACATCATAGACTGGTTTGAATCATTATAGAATGGTTTAGACATTGATTTTGCAATCTGGTTCATAAAACCTTTTTCCATCATTTTTGGAACCACAATTTCTTCAAAATCAATTAGTGCTTGAACGATAGTCTCTGAACGATTAACATCTTCGCCCATGACCTTTGGCCCTTCTTTAGAAAAAGAAGGGATTAATTCATTTTCTTCTTTTGATTGTGTATCTTGGATAGGCATGTGCGTTCTTACTATACAATATATCACACAGCTTGTTAAACATTACGATACTTTTCCAATTTAGTACAACCTTATACGTTTGTATTATACGATTACAACATCATACGTTTGTATTTATTGTATGAGACATTAAAATGCCCCTGTTATTATTAAGGAGTTAATATAATAGTAAATTAAAGTATGTCATTAAAATGTTCAATATTCGGTCATAAATTTGGGTCTCAAGAACAGAAAGAAGTTATTGAAGAACACAACGGTGAAGAAGTCTCTGTGAAAGTACGGGAAAGAAAATGCGTTCGGTGTAATGAAATAGAACAGGAAAGATTTAAAACGACAATAAAGACAGATAATAAAGAGAAGAAACCAACGCAAGATAAAAATAATAATGAAGATGATAAAAGTAACGCTGAAAAACGTACAAAAAAGTATGATAGAAAAAGTGATAGCTTGGTAACTGATAAATTACCAAATGAAGGGGCCGTCATACTTGAAAATAACCGAAAGTCAGAAGATAGTAAAGATAATGAGATAAAACAGAAAATAACATGTAAAGGGTGTGACTATGAGAAAATATCAGAAACATTAAATTATCGGAATGGGGACTGTTGTCCAAAATGTTCAGATTGGCTAAAAGTAAATAATATTAGATAGTATGATAAGATTTTAATATATGTGTATACTCTATTAAGATAATGAATCACCCTAAAATCTATGCGCACGTATTTAGAAATTCAATGCCTTCAGAGATTCAAACTGATAAAGTTGTATTGATTGACACTCATAATTTCACAACTACGGCAATTGAGGCGTTGTCTAATGGTGCAGAGTCTATTATCCCTCTAAATAGTCTGAAAGGTGGAATATCAAATGAGATAGATGTTGTTGCAGGAGATAATAATTCTAAACTTCGAAATCATCCTGCAGATATGACGCGAGATATTGTAGAAGGAAAAACGGTCGGTATTAACTCATGGAATGGAACCAAAGCTGCACATTCTATTCGTTCCTTAGATGGTGGCGACACTGTATATGCAGCATCACTTACAAATGCACCTGCAATTGCTTTAGAATTATATAATGAAGATGAAATCACATTCATCCTCTCAGGTTCAAATGGTAATACACCACCTGAAGATGTTATAACAATGCAATGTATAATTAACTTAATAAATTCTGAACCAGATTATGCAATGAACGTCTGCAATAATTATAAATTATTTTATGAGTTGTTAGTTACGCAGATATATGAACAAATTCTTTCTTGGAGTGACGAGTCTGAAAATAAAGGAACACCCTTTGGAAACCCAGAAAATCATGCTCAAGAGTTTGCTTCTCAAATCGGTTCTAAAACAATTACTCCAGTAATGAGAGAAGAAAGTAAATTTCATTAAATTCCCGAATTTGAAATTTTGGGATAAATATTTTTGGCTGTTTTTTCTGCTGATATAAAGGAATAGTTTTTCTCATCCATGGGTTTGAGACTACAGGTATCACAGGCAGGACAAGGCATTTTATATGCTTTTATATGGTCTGGGCAGATATGGAATCGTTCGATACAGTTAGTACATTCGTATGTTTGTCCTTTATTCACAGAACTAAATTGTATTGTAGAAAGTTATATCTTTTGTTCGTATTATGAAATTTACTATCAAAGTATAGTAATATTACCACTAAATAATAGTAATATTACTATTAAAATGTAGTAATATACTATGTTAATAAAGTAATAATACCACCAAAAAATAGCAAAATGCGTATCTTTTTATGGGTTCATCCATAATACCAAATTATGTCGAAAACTGTTATAGAGATTTTTAATAGTTTAAAAAACAACAGGCCTATACAAAGCTATGTCACAGAAAACAGCATACTATCTACATCTTCTTCAGAAGGTGTCGTATACGCTGAATATACGGGTACTGATGATAAATATTACGTAATTAAAATATCTCGGACTGAAGAATCTCAAACAGAAGCAATGCACAAAAATATACAGAACCCTAGACGAAATAATGGAAATTATTTAAAAACAGAATTTAGCCATTGTGAATACCAGATGGGTGTGTTTGATTTAGGTCTATTTAGAACAGACAAATCCATACCACACCATCATATTCATAAATTGTGTCATTGGCAATCGGAGCCTACAGTAACACCAATAAAAACAGCATATAGCTCGCGCCAATTACAGAACGTATGGCTGGATTTCAAAAATAGATAGTGAACAACTATACATATCCGTTTGTTTTACGGAATTCGAAATATTAATATATCCGTTAGAAATTAATATATAATATGTCAAACTGGATTGATTTGCCGAAGGAATTAGATGGTCTAGATGCCATGCTATTGAGACCCAAATTAGATTCTTTATTAATACGTGATGAAAAGAACAATGTAGTTCATAATTATAAAGGAATTGAAATGGAATGGTATGAAGATATTATTGAAGAATTAAATATTGGTGATAGTTATTCTGTCAAAATGAAAATAATATTTCTTGCAAATAATTCTGAAAACTACACACGAATTGGTCAAAAGCCAACAGAAAAGATAGATGGTGTAGATAATAAATTTAGTATATTTTGCCAAGAATGTGAGGGAGAAACAATATTTCAGGTTCAAGGTTTATATACTGGAAAGCACGCAAAATGTACAATATGTGGACAACATGCAAGCACAATTATAAATAACTGCTCGTGTGATGATTTAGAGAATAGTTTATACGTTAAACAGTTATGTGAAGAAAAACACTCCTGTTATAAATGCGATAAAGAACTATATTGATATTTATCTTACATCGTGGCATTCTTTACACCTGGCTTCATATTTCTCACTTGCTCCAACATCAATAACAGATGAATCATATGGCGCAGGTTCTCCGTTAATTAGTTTTTGTGTTTTTGTAGCTGGTTTACCACACACTTCACATATCGCCGTTCTCTTTTCAACATTATCAGCAATAGCCAATAAATAAGGAAGCGGTCTAAATGGTTCACCCCTGAAATCTTGGTCTAATCCTGATAGAATAACACGATATTCCTGTTCTGATAATGATTTTACAACTTCCTGCAATTTGTTTTCAAAAAGATTTGCTTCATCGATAACAACAATATCTGTATCTTCTTCAACTAAATGAAGAATATCTTTAAGTTTTTCATTTGATGGTTCTACAGGTGTGGCATCAAGCTCTACGGTATTATGAGAACAAATCGTATCTTCTGTATATCTATTATCTATACTTGGTTTGAATGCTTGTATTTTATATCCTGCTATTTTTGCTCTTTGCGCACGGTTTATTAGTTCACTTGTTTTTCCTGCAAACATACAACCGCATATTACCTCAACTCTACCGTTTGGTGTTGTCATACCTACATCCATATAATTATTCAATTACAAAAAAGAGGCCCTATATTAAAAATCCTTCTGAAATTATATACTACATAATTAAGTCCAAAAATATATGGGTCATAGGTTATCTATCTTATTTATGGTTGAAAAAAGAGACCTTTTAAAATCTGCAGGCTTAGGAGTTTCAGGGGCGGCTGTCGCTACAGTAACCTATAATAATAATTATGAGTCTGCAAAAGTGAAAGCTCAAGACTCAAACAGAAATTCAACAAGAACAGACGTTATAGTAGATGGAGATGTTAAGTATAATAGGGCTGCTTCTCCTTCAAAAGAGGTAAAAATGAATCGTAATGCTAATATGGAAGCAAGTCCGAGCCAATGTATTACAGGAATGTTTAAACTGTATGGTGGGGATTACGATGGAAAAGTAAGAATATCTGTTCATTTCGTATATGAGCAGGATGGTGAAGTTAAGCAAGCTCAATCAGGTATGTGGGACCTTAATTTTGAGAATACAGATAGCCATAATATAAGTACAAAATTAAATTACGCTAATGTTAATACAGAAAAAATTATCGTTCGAAAAATGATAATAATACATCACTCTATCATGTCCTCATTTTAATTATCAACAAAATCAATATCAATTATAAAACCCCACGTAAACTCTTCCTGAACATGTTTATTTCCGTCTTCCTGTATTATTATCTCATAATCTGTATCAAATCTATATTCTCCAACAGGCATACAATCACTATTATTATAAGACCCAAATAAATCTAATGTAACAGATTTTTCTGATTGTGCGCGTATATTTGTATTATAGTCTACGTTAGCTAATGGTATTTCTTCCTCAAATGCTAAACAATTTTCAGCGGTAGCTTGTTCCTCTGTCCACTCTTCTGACCTCACGAGCATAAGTGAAGGTGAGTCATCACTATTATACTCCCCACCGAATACAGCGCGTGTTTTATCACCTGTAATTGTTACATCTTCATCCGATTCATTGCTAATTGTAACTTCTATTTGAGGAGGACTAAATTCACTTACGGTATCATCTAATATCTCAACATCAAATGATAGAGAATATTGTTGGAAGGTTGGGTCTGCAGCCGTTTCTGATATATTTACTTTTATTTCCTTATCTGATGTAAAGTCAGGCCTTGAACTTGTAAATCTATCTATACACCCCGATAAACCAATTAATGATGTTGTACCTGCAACTTTTAGTAAATTTCTTCGTTTTTTGTCCATTTTATAAATAATATATCTCGAATACTATCAGTTCTTCGCTGTTATGGTGTATTAAACATCATATCACACATCATAATGTTTATGTACTTGTAGTATATTAATTGAAGTATGGGATTATTAGAAAGAACCTCACGCGTTATTCGTGGTTGGATGAATTCAATTATTAGCTCTGCAGAAGACCCTGCACAACAATTGGATTTGGCTTATGAAGACTTACGTGATGATTTAGATAGCATTAATAAAAGTATCGTTGACATTAAAACAGAACGTAAACGTCTAGAGAATAAAGCTGAACGCTTACATGATGAAGTTGAAAATCATAATGAACAAGCACGCGCAGCAATGGAACAAGATAAAGAAGAACTAGCTCGGAAAGCACTTCAACGGAAAAACGATAAAATGGAACAGGTTGAAGAGCTTCGAAATGATGCAGAGGAACTAATCGAAACAGAAGAAAACCTTAAATCAAAGAGAGATGAAGTTCGAGAAAAAGTTCGAGAATTCAAGCGTAAGAAAGAGACACAAAAAGCCAAACACAGTGCTGCTGAAGCTGAAGTTAATGCTGTAGAAACGCTATCGAGTGACCTAGGAGGTAGTGATAGTGTACAAGGAGCCATGGAAGAAATGGAAGATGAAGTAGAAGAATTAGAGGCTCGTGCTGATGCACTTGAAGAGTTTAGTGAACAACAGAATATTGAAGAAGATATCGAATCACAGCTTGAAGACTTGACAGAGCAGAGTTCTGTTGATGACGAACTAGACCAGCTTCGAGATGAAGTTAAAGATAAGAACGTTGAAAAAGAGGAAGATTTAGAAGAAGCAAAAGAAAACTAATTTCTTAAACCTGTAACTTTGTCAAATTATTCTAAACAGTTACAAAAATGTAAAATCGAATTTACAAAAGACTATACAAATTATATGTTGCGTTCTAATGTTTTCATTAAAGATTCTCTATCTGCATCACAGGAATCTGCAATTGTTTCTCCGTACTTTTCACCTTCAATAATAAATGA
>LKMJ01006881.1_pt1 | contig 10712 bp, 11 predicted proteins | sample 643391 | NCBI WGS metagenome assembly LKMJ01 (sample SAMN04112250, study PRJNA286221) | soda lake metagenome | biome: soda lake; feature: Kulunda Steppe; material: water; isolation source: sample PL-Br10 brine of Picturesque Lake | place: Russia: Kulunda steppe | collected 2010-07
AAATTATAATAGATTTTACGATTGTTAAAATATGTAAAAGTTTTATTGTAGATATCTTTGTGCGAATAAGTTATGTTTAGCTTATTTTTTTGATAGAAAAGGCCTTTTAAATTTCTATAAATGTTCCAAAACCTTTTTGCGTAACTTGAATTTCTAATCATCTATGATTATTATGAGGCCGACCGCCACATAAAGAAAGGCACAGTTGATTAATACTGATTAAGCGATTATATTTTTGATATTATAGGATTTTAATTAGTTAGTAGAACAATAGTCTGTACTGTCTTTTCTCCCACATCTTTGCTGTCGATAAATAAAATAGAAAAGAAAGAGTTTTTGCGTTCTTGAAGTAGACTGGCAGGTATTTTTCTGGGTTGGCGATTGAAAATAGTCTTATCTGAAGATGTCTAAAATAGAGTTCATGAGGTTGCTTGCACCTTGATATAGGAAGTTTCCTGTAATTAAACCTCCCTCGTCTTCTTCATCTTCTTCTGGTTCCTCTTCCTCCGGTTCAGGCTCTTCTTCCGGTTCGGCTTCTAATACTTCTACGTCTACGCTTTCTTCAGCGTCCTCTACAGTTACGGTGTACTCGTACATTCCGCTATCCGGTGCTGTGGTTTCAAAGCACAATTCTCCTGTTCCGGTGACGGTGTCTATATCAGCGTCGTTCCGGGCCAAGGAAACTTCTTGATCTTCTTCGGCGTCAACGTCTACGCAAATTTCGAAGTCGTCACCAGCCTCTACGGTTTGAGGTGCACTTATCTCGCCAAGTTCTGTCGGAGCTATTATGTTAATAGTGTCGGCAGCTTGTTCGTCCAGAGCTTGAACTATTATTTCGTGTTCGCTTGCCTGGTCTATCGCTAATTCTGTGCTGAATGTTTCGTTTTCAATTGTTGTGTTTTCCTGTTCTTCCTCATTTAGGAATATGGTGGCGTTCTCCCCATCTTCAACATCGTCTCCGGTAATGTTGCCTTCTATAGTGAAGTTTTCTCCTACCTCGGCAGTTTCAGGCATGGCTATATTTATTTCGTGTTCTTCAGCAGGTAAGGTGTATGTTCTTTCTGGTTGAGGTTCTGGTTCTGTTTCTTCCTCTTCCTCTATTTCAACTTCTTCTGGTTCAGGTTCTTCTTCGGGCTCCGGTTCTGGCTCTTCTTCTACCTCTATTTCCTGTTCTGCGTCTTCATGATCCCAATCTTCGTATTCTTCTGGTTCTTCTTCAGGCTCGGTTCGTTCAGCTACGCCGGTGTCCCATTCTTCTTCCTCTTCTTCTAATTCTTCTGTTTCTTCATCTTGGGTGGCTGTTTCGCTATCCCAGTTGTCGTTAGTATTTTCTGCGTCTTCGTGATCCCAGTCTTCTTCAGCTTCTGTCTCATTGTTTATGTCTTCTTGCACTGCTGTTTCGCTATCCCAGTCATCTTGAACTGTTTCTATACTTTCGTAACTTGATTCTGCATATTCTTCGTCCCATTCTGCAGCTGCACCTAATCCTAAAGTAATCATTATTATGGATAGTGCTAGTGCAAGTTTTATTTGTTTTTTCACTTCAATTTTCACCTTTTTTTTGGGTTGGGAAAGAGTGTAATAAATGAGGGTTTGGTTGAGTTTTCCGATTAGTCTCTTTCTTCTAATTCTTCGTATAAGTCAGAGTAATCTTCGTTCTGCGGAAACTCTTCTGGCGGAAAGATCCTAGAAAGTTGTTCTCTTTCATTGACGCCTACTACGGTTCCGTCTTCTTGTAGGTAGAATTCTGATCCTGTTCCGAGTTCTTCGTATTCGTCTTCTACAGCCATTTCTTCCCAAGCCAGTTCGTTGTATTCTCTTAGAAGTTGCTCTTCTACGTTGTAACCTTCTCCTGCATCGGGTCCAGGAATAGTTTCGTATTCTGCAGTGTCCATGTAGCGGTCAATGGGCTCTTCAGGCTCTGGTTCTTCTTCTGTTACTGTTTCGGGGTCATCATCTTCTATTATTCCTGGTCCCTCTATATCGTCGTCTCTATCAGCATATAGTCCTGCTCCAACTGCTCCTACACCTAGTCCTATTGTGCCTGCAACGATTCCTGTGGCTAGCAGAGATCTTCTGTCTTCATCCACTTCTTCTTCATTGTTGCTGTAATTTGAGTTGTTGGGGTCGTTGTTGGGGTCGTTGTTGGAGGAAGAGGTTCTTGAGCCAGGCATTAGCGTTCTTCTAACATCTTCCCACCTAGTGTTTGATGTTCGTGTTTGTTGTGGTTTTGTCGGATCTATTGGTTTTTTTTCATCTGTCATAAAGGTTCACCTTGTTTCGGTTAGTTTATAGGAGGTTTTTAGTATTCTTTTGAACTTTCTAGATCTTTATCTAGTTTCTAAGCTGTTTTGGTCTCCTGACTGAAGTTCTCTGTATATTTTTCGGTCAAAGTTGTGGATGATGCTGCTTTTAGGTTCGTGAGCGGAGTCTACAAGATCGGAGATATACGCGTCTATGGTGTCATATTGTCTGGTTTCGTCGTCGATATACTGCCTTCTGACCAGATCGTAAGTATCTCTCATGTTTTCCAGAATTTCTATTGACTGTGGTTCGAAATCTGTTTTAGTATGTTTAGCATTTTCCTGTACTGTTTCTACGGCTTCTGCGTATTCTGTAGTTAATTCGGTTACGTCTTCTAGAATTTGGCTGATATTATCTATTCTTCTAAATATTTCTTGTTCTGCATTCTCTTTGTGACGTTGTTCTAGCCGGTCTCCTGTTTCAATTTGAGAGTAGTCGTGCTCTCCTGCAACTCTGTATACTCGTCCAAGAGATTTGAGTTGTTCTAGTTGTCCTTGAAGGTCTTGCATTGCGTTGTTGTAGGTATCTTTCAGTTCTTCTCCGTAGATTGCTAAAGCATTATCTAGATAGTTGAGTTGTGATGTGATTCGGTGTTCGTAACTTTCAATTCTGTTTTCTATTTCGGGTCTGTTTTGTTTAATCAGGTTTAAAGCTTCTTTTTCACGTCCTAGAGTAGCTAGGCTTGTTTCTTCGGCTATTCGTTGCCCTGTTCGTTTTTGGTTTTCTTCTATTACTTTATTTCCTAAAATGGCGGATTCAAGCTCTATTTTTTCTTGTAGTTGGTTTTCTCCTTGGTCTATGAGTCTTAGTGTTTCTTCTAGTCCTTCTTTTAATCTTGCTAGACCGTATTTTTCTTCTAGTTGCGCCATATTGTGTCCTTGGAGAACTGTTCGTACTTCCTCTGGTTGCCATCCTTGAGAAGGCATTTCTCCAACTTCATTGTCTACGAAGTTAACAAAGTCTTCTAAACTGATAATTTCGTTGGCCATTGTTACTTCCCGTTCTTCTGTAGAATCCCAGTCATATTCAAAGTGTTCTTGTAGTTGGAAGTCGTAGTCTAGAAGTTCTTGTAGTTTTTTGTCTGATTTTTCTGCTCTTCTGTCGGCTTCTCGATGAGAGTTTAGAGCAGATTTTGTTTCGTTTCTGTAGTTTCTAGCTTTTTCTCTGTTGTCTATTTGTTCTATTTCTTCTTTTTGGTTTTTTTCGTCTTTTGTAGGATCCATTGTTATTTTTTCCAACTTATGTGTTTTCTGGAGATTTTATGGTATGTTTAATAATAGAACTTTTACCTAATAAAGAAATGAAAGCTTTATTACATCTTATATGTTACAATGTAATTTTTTCGATGTTATTGTTGTGTTTTATACTTTTTGAGGCGTTTTTGTGGTTTTCCAGAGTTTTTGGTGCAACTCCAGAGTGTTGTTGTTAAAGAGTAACAAACACCGTAATATTTTTATTACATGTTCTTGATTACAGGTTAAGAGGCACATCAAATGTCGGACAGATCATACAATCCCGGAAAACTCGATTCAGGAAAGCTTCAAAACGTCTCTAGCTTAGGGAGTTGGCTACAGTCAAATGATATAATAGGTGAATCGGACTATACAGCAGTTGTTTGGCCTAAAGATTTCGAAACAGTAAGATCATTACATATGGAGGGAGGATTTAATCAAATAACTCTTCTAGATGACTCAGAAAACTGCCGGATGCTTGATAAGCCGGGAATAACTCAAGAACAATATATTTCTCATGATTTCGCAGAAGTAGGTGGAGGAGTCTACGATTTTGAATATACGAAAGCAGTTTCCTCAGATATTGCCACACAATTAGAAAACGGCCTTAGTTTAGATGAGGCAATGGCTTCAACAGCACGCACATCTGAAAAATTACTTAACGGAAGCGGTACAGCAGTATATAATACAGAATATCTAGAAGCAGATCCTAGAATTCAAAAACACCATTCTTTAGAAGAAGATGAAAGATATGTTTCCAGATTTAAAGACATCATAGAAAGAGAATTAGATGTAGATGTAGAAGTATACGAAAATCCGGAATTCAAAAGATCTGGGAAAGACCCATACCTAGTATGGGGACTATAAAAAATGAAATCTTACGGATTTAACCGATCGTCAAGACAATTATTTGAGGAAGAAATAGGTTTCAATACTGAAGAATTGGACGAAATTGAACAAAAAATCGGCATCCCACTTAACAATACTTTCGATACTGTAAGAGAAAGATTTTTCGAAACTTTAGATGATGAACAAACTACTTCAAAAGCAAAAGCATGTTCTGTTGCAGAAAAAAGCCCTGTGGGAGTAGAAATTGTCTTAGAATATGATGAAGACTTTAAAAAAGAGAATCTAGCACATGAAGCAGTCCACGGTAACATGTTAATGCCGGACGGAGACATCTATGATAATATAGTAGAGGACAGATTGGTTGATCAGCAAGTTTATGCAGAATTTGTTGCATACTTAGCAGAAGACCAGATAAATCCGCTAAAAACATCTCCTGCAGAAATGGTAGGTTTGTGGCAAACTCAAAAAGCATACCACAACGATGTGGAAAGTTTTGATATACTTACAGGAAATTTACAAGAAGACTACAAGATGGCCTTAAAGGGTTGTGAACAAGCTTATTCTGCAATAAACTATCAAGAAGCCAGAAAAGATATATTAGCTCAAAAAGCAGCTGAAGAATATACTTTAGATCCAGATATGTCAATAGAAGATTATGTGCAGCCAGATGAAAATCTTTATCAGGAAGTAAAACATCATATTGATGGTATAGAGTCCAATGTCCTCGCTGAATTCTAAACTTAACGAAGACGAATTAGAATTTGTTCAGAAAATGGTTGATGATCTTAGAGAATGGGTCAAAGAGGACGAAAACAATTTGGATAAAAAAGTAGAAGTATTAATGGAAAATTTACTTGTTAAGGTAGGTTTTCCTTATGATAAAGAAAAGTGGGGGAAGTCTGCAGATAGTTTAGAACAAAAAGAACTTCTTACAACATTTGAAGAAGAGCTGGGAACTAAAGCTTCTTCCATTGTAGAGATAAATGGCCGACAGGATGAAAGTTTGGGAGGTTCAAATGTGAAGCATTATGTTCGCTTTGAAAAGAAGCTTTTTGACGAGTTCAAGTAAAAGTTTCTCAGTATTTCTTTCAGTATCTGGATTTGGTTCCGAAAGAATAACTCTGGTTTCTGAATCTCCTGCTGTAACTTTTGGAACAGTGTTTCCAAAGGTCAATGACTTATGAAACCTGATAGAGGTATGTATGTTATTTCTGTTAGAGCACGCTAGTTCTTTTCGGCGTGTTTGGTGTCGGTTGCCTACTCTTTGAACCTATTTTCCTGTAGCGGGAGCTTTATTCTCATACTGATTTCAGAGAAAATGTTGCTTCATTATCATGTTTTTTCCAAAGTGAAAGTTATCTTGGTGGAGAAGAGCTGCATACAGGATAATTTTAAATATTGCTTCTGTTAAATTCAAGACTCCCTTTTTATAAAGCTTAACGACTGATTTTTTGAAGCTAACAATGTCACTAAGCAGCCTAGAAGAAAAACTACTACAAGAAATAACACCGATCCAACAGAAAGAAGGATATGAGGAGATGGTGAACATTGATGCAGATTTTGACTGGGAAGAAATGACTAACGGATCGATGAACTCTATAAAAGCAGAGGAAGATAATCCTGTAGACTACAGAAGAACAGATATAGCTTCTATACCTTATAATGAAGAATCTGCAGTTACTGCAGTTAAAGCAGTATCTAAAGCGTACCAATACCTCTTAAGCCAGAATAGGAGCCCAACTATAGCTTATAGTATGGAAGGTCCGGAGAGTTTTGTGGCTGTACCAGAAAAGGATGTTCAGTTCGCAATACAAAAACTACCTTATTCTAATGGAGATAGACTAAATTTCTCTATTTTTTCAGACAGACCATCCAACTATTCTAATCCACGTTACAAAGCACAATTTTATTCGTCTTTTCAAGAGGAGATGGAAGAAGAACTAGAAGAGATAGAGTCATCTCTAGAAGCAGAAAAGATGATGGATCGATTTTGGTCGAAATTAAAAAATCTCTAGAAAAGTTACAGTTCTCTTGAAATCAGTTCTTGGTGTAATGAGGTTACTGTTTTTTTTTTGCGGTCTTTGGTAAAGCAGTTGGCATTTTCTCTATTCTAACTCTCACATTATGCTAACATTGTTTGGTGAAAGGAGGAAAATGAAGTAGATTTCAAGTCTCTTTTTTTGGTGTTTGGTTTTTTTGGGAGAAAATAGTGTTTGAAGTCTCACATCTGATATGTGTTCTATTTGGTGAGGGGAAAAGAAGCAAGTTTGTTATTCGATATTTTGTTCTGGGTAGGCAGATCAGGGATCCATTCTCTTTGACTGACTTTTGTTACCTGTCTTCCGGTTGGGGCGGGAGATTGTGTGGCGGAATGGTGGTGTTTTGGTAAGGTTGTGTCGTTCTGATTTTTTTGAGAAGAGTGTTTATTCTCACATGATGTTCGTGGGTGTGTTTTTTTGACGAACAAGCAACCTGTTAAGAAATAAAGAACATTCAACTGTTTTTAAAGTCTTGTGCGATAACTGTACAGTGAACAACTCTACTTTGAGAGTTCAAACATAGTGAACAACCAATGCCACAAACATACACAAAAACCTTCGAAGACTTCCTCTACGACCAATTAGAGGACAATTCAGAAGTATACGCAAGCGTACACATAGGAGCAGAAAAAATCCCACAAATTGCAGAAAACGAAAAAGTAGACAAAGTAATCATGTTTGACGGCCAAAAACCTTTCGCAGATCTGGAAAAACACTTCGCACAATACGAAAACATCATATTCGAAAACGGATTCGAATACTTCAACAGCTCTCCAGCAGACGCAGAATTCATAAGCCCTCCAGGAAACCAAGCAGAATACCAAATAACACCTGCAAAAGGACAATTACTACTCAACTCATGGGCTGAAAAATCAGACCAAGCAGTAGCAGACACAGGAAAAACAATGTTCCTAGACTACTCCTGGAAACAAGCAGTAAGAGGCAAAGCAAGATCAGAAGACTACACAATAGACAAAGTACACAAACAAACCGAAAACGCACTGCAACAACACTTCAACGAAACAGAAACAATCATAGGACCAGAATTCTCAGGCGTAATAGCCCAAAGAGAAAACCAAAAAACCAACAAAATAGAAGAAACTCTACAAAATCTCAAAAGAAAATACTTATAGATTATAAGCAACAAAAGGTTTCTATAAACACATGAACATAATAAAGCAGCTTTTAGGAGAAGAAAACGCTAAAGAAATAGATAAAAATGAAAAAAGCATACAAGAAGAACAAACACTAAACGCAGACTTCCTAGGCTCATGCTTAGCACTAGCTGTATATGATCCGCAACAACAAGAAGCATACCTAAGCCATTTCCCGACTATAGGTAACGAAAAACTAGAAACACAACTTGAAGACTACATAAGCGAAGTAAAAGACAAGACAGAACCCCCACACGAAGTATTCTTAGGAGGCACCATGAACCCTAACGCCAACCCTCTAGAAGAAGAATACACAATAAAACAAGCAAGAGAAACCGCAGAAGAACTAGCAGAAAAACACTTCGGAGAACAATACACCTGCGACTGGAGCAACGACATAACAAGAAGCAGAGTAATAGTACACCCACAATATGGTATAATGTACGAAGAAACAGTCCCAGAACACGAAGAACAACCTAAAGAACCGAGTACAACATTTCAAAACTACATGCAAACACTATAAATCAAGAAACTTTTTCACTCGGAAAGATAATCTTTCAATTCATCAAAATCTATTTCACTTTTCATTCTATCTAAATCCCAAGCTATAGGACCTTCCTCACAAGCCCTATAATCAGAATCATACAAACGCTCCAAAATACCCATAGTCAAACCCACATCCCTAGAATCAATACTCTCGTTGTAAGACGCAATATCGCTAGCCAAAGCCCTATCCAAGTCAATCTCATAAATACTAGAAACCACGTTCTTCGCATTTTTCAACATAATAGTCCTCTCTCGCAAACTCAAAGAATCATAACTCTCACTCAAAGAAGTATAGTCCTCAGACATTAAACTCACAATGAACAGGAAACAATAAATGAGTGTTCAAAACAGGTAAACACTCATTCAAAAAAACCAAACATTGCGTTTTACCCCACATCTACTCCTATTGGGTATACCCAATAGAAACAGCGAGATTATAAGATGTGCTCAACCACCTAAAACTCTCGAAAAACAGGAGCTCATACAGAAATTTGCAACTCGTTTGAACTCGAGCAGAGTTTTTTTGCGAACTTCTCGAAAAATGAGTGTTTGGTATCTACCAACACTCACTATTTTTGGTCAAATTTTCTGGTTTTTTCGAAAAGTGCTCTTAACAAAGAAGGTATATTGGGAGTAGTTGGTGAGTGAGTACCCCAAAACCGTTTGAAGTTATACCTTCTTTGTGCTATAACCATCTCATATATTTTGGTCTTGAACACAGGGTCGGAAGTATCTGAAAAGTACCTTTTCGCCGAACGGCGATATACCTTCTTTATTATAAGTATTTTCGGATACAATGTAAAATCAGATAATGAGTTCAAACAATACGAACACTCAAGAGCAACAAATCAGGCAATGGGAAATAATATATCAAAAAATACTAGACGATAAACAAAAACAATTTCCTCCACAATTTTGGGAGGATCAGGGTCGAAAGAAGGTGAAACACCTACTAAGGTATTATGTAAACCAAACTGCAATTGGGCTCAGCGAACTTAAGGAAGGAAATAAAAGACAAATAATTGCTTCAGCGAAATTAAGAACTCCCTTAGAGCAGCTCTACAATAACAATTCTGTTAGAATGGTGTCTGATGCATTCCCTTATATTGATAAAAAGAATCTGCGATGGACCATAAATAGAAAAATTGATTGGGAAAGAGTGTTGGAGCTCAGAAAAAAGTGCTGCTCTCTAAGATATATAGGACAAGAAATCGGGTGTTTAGGATCAACAATAGCTAGGAGAGCGGATTCAGAAGATATAGATCTTTCTGTTCCTGGAGACAAATCCACAATATACTCGCCTGTTAACGAAGTTGAGTATTTCTGGAGGCAAGCTGAAAAAGCGAAAGAAAGAAAAATAACTTTGGAACAAATGATGCAAAACCTAAAGAAAGAAAATGGCTGGTCTGAATCAAAAATACATTTCTTAATGCTAGAACATGATATTAAGAAAGCAGTAAGACGATACGGGTCAATGTTCCGTAAAAAAACAATTTATGCAGATTATAAAAACCAATTGCATCCTACAGAAAAACTAGTAGCTGAAAATTTAAACAAGAATGAATTAGAAGTCTTAGAAAGTTATGGTGCAGATTTTCTGTATAAAAATCAGACTATAATTGAGGTCAAGAAGAGTATAAGCAGCTATAGTTTAGAAAGTGCTTTATTACAACTAACTTATGCTAAAGATCTGCTAGATAAAGGCCATGAGTTGGCCATATATACAGAAAGCTATGATATAACACAATCAGAGCTATCAATGCTAAAGAGAATTTTAAACTTTTATAGGATAAATATTTACGAATATAATAAGGAAAAAGAAGTTTTTAGACATGTAAACTATAATAACTACTAGTTAATCAACTAAAATTCTAAAAATAGGACGGCTGTTCGATGTGTTTAAACACTCATATACAGGGTTTTAACTCTGTGATGAAAACAAAATGTTTTAAAAAGTATGGAGTGTTCGTTTATTTTTAACATATTACATAGTAAGGATGTTCTAATAAAATGAACACTCTTGAGGTTTTTGTGAGTCCAAACCGCTTCAAATTCGCGAATTTCTCGATGCAATATTTTAGATTAAGTTTTTGTCCTCTATTTTAGGGGTGTTGAACTATTGGTTTCCAACTGGGAGGAGTACTTATCTGAACAGAAAAAATCCTTTTCTAGATCTAAGACTCATACCTATAACAATTCAAAGATATGTTTCACTAGTTCAGAAAGACTTAAGATACAACTATTATAGATAAATCCTGCGAAAGACAACTTTTGAAAAATTATATCTAAAAGTAGGTACTCTGCTTAAATTCAAATTTCTATTAAAAGTCTGAGAGAGTATGACTAAAAACCATTAAAATTGTTGATAGTGACAATTATTTTCTGACTTCTTAGACTCATCATATTCTACAAATTCATTAGATCCTACGTTTTGTTTCAATTAGTATTCTATTTTCTGACTTCTTAGACTCCATAGGGTAACTTGCTTGCAATGGACAGGTCTTGTTTCAATTAGTATTCTATTTTCTGACTTCTTAGACTCCATAGGGTAACTTGCTTGCAATGGACAGGTCTTGTTTCAATTAGTA
>LKMJ01006882.1_pt1 | contig 10712 bp, 10 predicted proteins | sample 643391 | NCBI WGS metagenome assembly LKMJ01 (sample SAMN04112250, study PRJNA286221) | soda lake metagenome | biome: soda lake; feature: Kulunda Steppe; material: water; isolation source: sample PL-Br10 brine of Picturesque Lake | place: Russia: Kulunda steppe | collected 2010-07
ATCCCTGCGCGCTCTCTCCTCCCCCATACTGGGACTGCGAGAATGGTCAGTTGAAGTTGCAGGGAGGCACCCCTTTCCTGCAGCAGCTTCTGCGCCACAACCGCACAGGCTGGGCCAGAGAGGGGGACGTGGTGCCAGGGGGCGCACTGTACAGAGCGTACAGGTGAGGGAGCAAAGGTGTGCAACTGGATTGAAGCTGGCTGCGAGGATGTGAGCCTTTTGGACATTCTTGCATTGGTGCACACACAACTCACGCACGCACATGCACACACATATACACGCATGAATGCACGCGCGCACACACATGCACGCGCACGCGACACACACACACACACACACGCACACACACACACACATGCGCGCGCGCGCACAGGATTGCATGCACGCATGAGCGCACACATGCTTTTATGGCATGTGCAATTTTCCTTGTGCACCTGAAGGCCTGGCATCTCAGCATTACAGACATACCATCCATTCGCATCTATGCATTGCACAGGCTGATATACAAGCTTGGGCAAGGCAACCAGGGAGAGGTGTACCATGCTGTGCCTGAACCTGTGATCGAAGCATCAGGTGAGGCCTGAGACCTCATGTAAATGTGCCGCACACTGAGCCTGCTTCAGACTTCTGGTCTCGTTGATCTCATTGTCTGTGCCTCAGGCGCAAAACAAATGGCTTGTGTGGCTTGCCAGTGCAAGGACGAGCAGGCACGGGGGGTAGTGGGACACGCCTGTCCAAACTTGGGGGATGAGGATTGTGATTGGCCTCGAGGTATTGCGCTATTGAGTAGCGCATGACCTGTGACTGAACCCCTTGGTGGGGTTCATTACTAGAGTTTCTGTTCATGCTGAGGGAGCTACACCGCTTGTACAGGGCAGAGTGGCTCCCTTGGATCTCAACAGCAATCACAGAAGTCAAGCAAGCTGCCCCATGTAGCCATCAAGGTGTTCCTCAGACATGGCTTTGCAACGAACGAAGCAGCTTTTGACATGGTAAGGGGACTGACTCCTTGCTTGAACCTCACCTGCGCACTGACATCTAGCAGCAGGAAACGGATTTCATGACCCTGAATATGCAAGATAGGGCAGGCTTCTGCAAGATTTGGAACTTGGTGATCTATGTTTGCATGGTGGCTCAAGTGTCTGGGCACGCTCTTGCGCACATCGGAATAGGTTACCCTGTCTGGAAGTCTGGGCGCGCATCCGAGCAGGCAACCTTATCTGGAGCTTTGGGTGCACATCCAAGCAAGTTTCCCTGTCCGGGACTCTGGGCTCACATCTGAGCAGGTTACCCTATTGTCCCAGGATACTGGAAAGATCTGTAAATTTAATGTTTTGCATCCTGGAACTGTGCTAAGCCGCCTAGTATGGGATCGGAGTTTGGCAAAGAATCATAGATTCCTTTTATGACATATCGACACTGTGGATCACAAGCGACACCAAATCATCCCTTTTGGACATTGCAAAAATATTAGATGAACAGGCGCAGGGGTTGGGGAGTTGTGTGCTCTGGTCATATCCTTTAGAGTTAATTCAGCCCCAGACCCGGATTGGTTTCTCCCAAACCCACTAAGGAACGCATAGGGGTCCACATTGATACATAATTGGGACAAGACGGCACCTGGCGAGGCTCCTTGAGCCTTGCTTGCATACAATAGGCACAGCATCTGCCAGCTTCCAGCCCTCCTGTCCCTGACGTAAGGCACTTTCTGCGGAAATGTTCATGCAGATTTTTACACTCATGAGTACATCAATTGAGCACACTTAAAAAGTGCAAGCTTTGGGCCCCGGTAGTGTTAGGGAAAAGGAACTCCCAAAAGGCGGCCTAGTGACGCCCCCCTGGATTTGCACAGCAGCAGAGGCTTAGTCATGGGTCAGTAGATTCGTGTTCTGCACGAAACATCCCCACTTGTACAATGGCGATGAGGGTGCCTCCGAGGAGGTGCAGCTGAGCTGGACACTTGCCAGGGGAGCAGAATGTGGAGTCGCTTGTAAGAACTTGTTTTGCCCTGCTTCCCACCACCCAAAGCTCATCTGGGAAAAAGAGTTGTATTTGCTGTTACAAAAAGACCTCCAGCTCAAAAGGTAACCAAAAAGGTTTTTGCTGTGTGTCTTCCTGGACCCTAGGCGATGGCGGAGGATGACAAATTCACTATGAACCATCCTCGGGTGGCAAGGATCCCAATGAGCCTTTGGGGAAAGATGCTTTCATGTTTGAACCATTCAAATGTGCATGTCAGCGCTCATTGATGCTCAAGCCGCAGCCAATCCCTGTGCATTTGCGAGTGTTGATTGCAAGACATGCGTCTCCTTTGCGCCTGCAGGACCTGTTCTATGCCCCAAACACATTTCGACTGTTGGACGTCATTCCACACATAGTCACTGACAAAAATTGGTGGAGCTGGATGGGAGAAGCGAGCCTGGTATGTGCTATCACAGTTGGGGCAGCGTGCTAGAGTTCTTCAATTCTCACATCAACAAAGACGCATGCCGGGCAAACTCAAACTGCAAGGATTCCTACTGAGATTCGACAAGATTGGTTGGACTGTGGGCTGCATGCAGGTTTACGAGACAGGAAAGTGTCATAGGTTTTTCATTGGCCCAGTGCACTTGCTCAAGTTCCACATTAAACAGTTGCTGCTGACTCTGCAGCACGCACATGCCTGTGGGAGGTAAGGTCAAAGGTGGGCAGCACCTTGCGTTGCCACAGATTTATGTATCATGCACCTGGCAAAAGAAGGTGCCAGTCTAAGCATAAAGCATTCTTGAGATTGCCTGACATAGCTTACCCAAATGAGGGTCAGACAAGACAGCCGTTGATGCCTTGCTGAGAACACATTCATGACACGTTAGAGCATGTTGCTTGTGAGTCACAAGTTGTGACACTCAGGAACGACTCAGGAAAGCATGACATGAAAGGCACTGCCAGGCTGTGCAGGAAATGCTAACACGCACCCTTTTCCACATCTCCAGGCAGCACCTCGACATCTCGCTCGTGAACATCTGCCTCCTAGATGGGAAGTATGTGCGGCTAATAGACTGGGGAGAGAGCACACATAAGGGGATGACCACCGCTAGTGCCCACCGTTTTGGTTACGCACTTGGCTTCTCAAGAGGGCCAGATTGGATGCGGGAGGACATGTGGCGCATTGGCACCACCATGGCATCTGCTGTCTTTGAGATGCCATGTTTGCGCCTCATGACCTGCAAGAAGGGCACCCTGCGCCGCATTTTGGGCTCCTGCAGCTATTATGCTTACTTGGAGAAATACAACCTACATGCTCTGTCTGCAAGGAAGCGGGCAAGCCCAGGGTTCCGTTGTTCCCAAGCAAACTGGTCTAGCCTGATCTGGAATGCGCAGGTTGCAGAGAGCGCAACTCCAGATGCCCTGGATTTTATCAGCAAGCTGGTTAGATATGACCATGGCCTGCGCATGTCAGCGAGCCAGGCCCTGCAGCACCCATACATGCTGTCTGTGCCAGACCAATGACGAGCATGTCAGCCTATGAAATCTGAGTGCTCATGCCTTGTGTCAGGCAGGGCTCAGTCCTTGTTCAGCATGACTTGCCTGAATCATGTGGGCCTGTTTAATAGCACTGCTGTCTGTGGTGTGTTCTGGCATAGATCTAAAACTATGGATGTAAGGGGATGAGTACAAGTTCAACATATCTAGGAGGGACTCACTGCTACTTCAGTGAGCAGCTCTACACTGAGCAGCATTGCCATAAACTCCCTGGAGAAGAAGTTTTTCACATCATTAGGAAAGGTTAAGGTTTTCAAGGCTGTATCCGGGCAGCTTAGCCGGTAGTGAGCCTCCAGTGAGGCTCAAACCCCGAACCCACGAGTTGCGAGAGTGGATAGTCGACTTTCCATCGCAAGTGACCCACCGCCTGCTCAAGAATCCGGAGCATCATTAGGAAAGTTCAGTATCCAAAGAAACGAGTAAGAAGATAGGGGTAATCGTAAAGGAGGCAGTCCAATGGTCAGTTGAGTTGAGCAAAGCACTCCACGTGCGTGCCATTCAACTTTTTTATTCTTGAAAGTGCGTTTCACAGTGGTTACCAAAGGGGGCCGCCCTTTAGTCACCGGGCGACTAAGGTTCTAAGGTTTAAAGAATAAGGGGTGACTAAGACTCCTTCTCAGGTTCATCTCCACTGACTTGGTTGTAGCTAGCCCCTATTGGCCATTCGCTTTGAAGTATTAATTTTGGGGTTCAGCCAGCCAGCCATTATGATGACAAGAAATTCTAGATTTCAGAATCTCCTTGTTTGAACAAATTGAGGTTCCAATGAGATTTGTCTGATTGCTACATGTCATGCCAAATCATTGTTTTTGACAGAAAGAAAGAAAAATAGAAAAGAAAAAATAGAAAAGGAAAGAAGAATAGAAAAGAAAAAGAAAATTACGCTAGCAGCAAAAAGCTCCTCACATCAATTAAGGAACAGGGGCCACTTGGGCCCCCCCCTTTCCGGAAAGAAATGCCCCTCCACCAGAAAAGAAGAAAGCAGTCAGTGAGGATCAAGAGGATTACGGGCAGTCAAGCCAGCAGACCTCTCTTGGTTAGCTTGAAGGTGAGGAGCATGCTGAAGAGAACATCTGGTCTGGACAAGCTTATGAGCATAGTTCACAGAATGAGCATGAAACTTGAGAGCAAGTTTCTTGACTCTTTGCGAATCAAGGCTGAGACTCTTCAGAGGAACCAGTGTGTGAATAGCACCTTCTACACCTAAGAGAATGACATGAAGAACAAGGTCTCCTGCAATACTGCGTCTAAGGCGACCATGCTGAGCATGGGCAGCTTGGAGCTGCTGCTCAGGGCGATTGTCTTCACAGTACTTAATCTCAATGAGATGGGTGATGCAGCGTTGCCAAGGGAGATTCTTGGGGCGAGTCTGTCTAGGCTGGTAAGCTGTGGCTGGTGATGGGGGTCTGCCTCCAGCTGCGGTGGCTGCTGCTAAAGAACCCTGCCCTCTACCCAAAACCACCCTCCTTCCACTCCTGAAAGCAAGGCCTTGATCATTGGGATGGTTCTGTTAAATTTGCGTTATGGGATTTTTTCTTGTGTGTCTTTGGAGTCACTAACATGGCGTCAGGACGAGAAGTGAGTCTATCTCTTTGATTGTGGTTGTAGCAAAAATCCAAGCCGGAGAGACTCTGGATTCTGCTGTCACAGGTATTTGAAGATTTTGCGTACAATGCTTGTCAGCACTGCCCACATCTGTGGATACAAGACAGGATCCTAGGGAACCTTTACTTATGGCTTTTGTTATAAGTCTGCCTGCAATATTGTGGCGTTCAGCCACCATGTTTCTAATGATGGGATGCTGGCACCCTGAGAGGATGTGAAGTGCACTGTCTTGGCAGGAGCAGATGGGGCAAGACTAAGGCTGATGGACTGCTTGAAACGGGCAGCGTGTGTTTTTGTTTAGATCCTGCCAGACCGGTATTTAATCACTGTCTCTTTTTCCTTGTGAGAGATGCCAGATATAGACCAGAAAGCATTACTGATTTTGCTGTGGGCACTCTTGATTAAATTCTTGATTAAATTCTTGTAGTAAATGCAGTAGCTGGTATCAGTTTATGCGTTGCCTAATTTGTTGACCTTATGCATGTGTGCTTGTAGCACGTCGTGTTTGTTGGGGAGGTAGCGCATTTGCGGTTGGTAAGGTTGGGATTGATTACTGTTGTCAACAATAGGACATTTTGTGTTTGGATCATCCGTGGAGGTTGCAAGCCATATGATGTTGTAAAAAGGGTTACCTTCATGCCCTGCCATTTTTATACCAGTGTCAGCAGCTTGAGGATGTTTGGCCACATTTGCTATGTGATTAGCGCGCTCATTACCAAAAATGCCGGTGTGGGCTTTTACTTTCAGGAATTTGATGGAGAGTGTCGCAGTGTTGAGGATTGCTTTGGTGATAGTCTCAAAGAGGTTGTGGTGGATGTGGTAGGTGTGCAATTCTGGGTATCTGATCTGTTTTCTTATTTGTCTGATTGAGTTTTCACTGTCGTAGCTATCAGAAAGTGGTCATGAGTAACAGCAGCAGCAATGCCTGCAAGCTCAGCCCTATGGACAGTATTAGTAATGTTGGAGCCATCGGGATTCACACAATGGATTCTGTTGGTGTCAGATATGTAGACGCCTGCTCCAATGATCTGTTGGTGGTCATGACGGATGCAGCTCCCATCTGTGTAAGTGATCTTCTCCCCGTCTGCTACTTTAAGGGCCAGATGAGGGTTTGATTTGTCTTGGATTTGTATAGTTGTCGTTTGTCCAGTGTGCAGTGATGTGTCGTGGTTGTGGCGCTTAGCAACTAGGAGGTGGTCAGGCTTTGATATCTTTTGACTTATCAGCGATTCAGGTCCTCCAGATCCTCACTAGTTCTTCTTTTTCCCTGGTAGAGGAGACCCACAGCTCTTTGGGCCAATGTGTCTCCTTTTTTATTTTTATTGATGAAGGGAGTGGTTTCACTACCTACTAGGTGTAGTACATAGTTTTCTTTGTTTCAGCTTGAACACACACTCAACACCTGGGGCTCAGTACTAGAGCTGCAACCAAGAGCCGTCAGATCATAAACACAGTCTCAGACATCAATTCGGCAAGCCGCAGGACAGCATGACAAATTGATGAGCTTGATAGAGTGCAGCCAATTTTCTCTGCGAGAAAATTGAGTGCAGGTCCTCTTGCTACTAGCTTCAAGCAAGTTCAACAAGTTGCCATTCACATTCTGTCAACGAGCTTAGATCGTCCTGATGCAGGCATCACACTTGCATTGCTAGAAAAGAAAAGAAAAGAAAGAGAAGACTACGTCAACAAGGTAACCCCTGTTTGCGTAAATTAAGGAAGAAGTTTACATCAGGTGCAAGCACCAGGCAAACCTCCACCATCAAATTATGATGAAGGTCATTAGTGGGGTTGGGAGGGTTCTGAAAAGAGCCATATGTTCTTTCTTTGATATTCTTCAACCTCCTACTTGTATTTATGATCTTTGTTGCATATTGAATAGAATGAGTGTTTAGATCGAGAGTTTTCTTACTCTACACTGGTCTAGGCCAAGCTTACTGAGGGGTAGGTCAGTATGACATTTATAGGTGGTCCCCATCACTCCAATCAGGATGGTATGTAGGCTTACTTTGTGGCATTGCTGTGCAAGGGCGTGTTTCAATCCATTATGCTGTCCAGTTACTCTTGCTAGTTGTTGCTCTGGACGTGTATCATCACAATATTTTACTTCAATGAGGTGTACATCCCAGCGCAAAGGGTGTATAGCCTGTATGTCTCTTTGATGGCCATTTTTCGTCCCAATTGGAAGTATGCAAATAGCATCTGGCCTTGAGCAGGATCGAAGTTCGTCTGCTAAAAGGTTTGGTAGAAGCCATTGGGGTAAAGTCCTGTTGGCTACATGTGCTGGCAAGACCAGGCTTTGTTGAGCCATCCGTTTCACTTCCAATATCTGTGAAAATGATGTTTCCTCCAAAATCGCCTTTGTTCAAGGTTTTGATGATGAGCCTGGAAGCAATGTTATGTCTTTCAGTCACATGGTTTGAATTGAAGTACTCTGACAGCCAGAAAGCATATGGATTTGGCTGTCTGGCTGATGACACAACAAATAAGATGAATTAGTGGCTCTGCCGTAGAGGTGGGCCATTTTCTGAGTGTAAAGAGTACCCGTTCTAAATTTCATGACATTCCTTATCTGCGATACATTGATTCTTGTATTGCTCCAAAAAGAATTGTTAGTTGTAAGATTCACGGAGGTGAGCAGTCTCTTCCAATAGATATAGTAACCTGAGTTGGTATTAGCGTCTCCAAGTCTGTGATGTTTGCTCGTGTGAGCTTTTAGTCGGTCCTTAATGTTTTGTACTGGTGCAAGGTTGATTTAAGTGGTAGTGTCCGTAGTCTCATTCTTCTCTTCTGCAAGCCAGTATATATGGGCGAAAGGATTACCTTCAGGTGATGGTGGTAAGATTGCTTCGTCATGTCCACTGGACATGGCATAGTTATGGAGAGCAGCATGTTTAGCTATACCATCGGTAAATTCATTTCCAATCACACCAATGTGGGCTTTAAATTTGTAAAAGTTGATGGGAGTATCTGATTCGTTAATCATGGAGACGATTTGTTCCAAAAGTTTGCAACGTGTGTGCTTCCTGTGTAATCCAGGAAATAAGAGTTGTTTCCGTATCTGAGATAGAGAACAAGCACTATCCGTGGCTATGTGGGTACACTTGACCTTTAGTGCAGAAGCAATGGCAGGAAATAAGTATGACCTCTAAAGAAAGAAAAGAAAAAACTAGGCAAGGAGCATATAAGCTCCTCACATCAATTAAGGAAAAGGGGCCACTGGCACTTGGGAGGAAAAGCCCCTTCACCAGAAAAGAAGAGAACAGTCAGTGAGGATCAGGAGGGCTGTGGGCAGACAAGTCAGCAGACCTCTCATGATTAGTTTGAAGGTGAGGAGAATGCTCAAGAGAACGTCTGGTCTGTACAAGTCTCATCAAGACGGATTGACAAGGGGATCTCTTTGGTTGGGAAACAGACAAGACCATCCATCGGGGCTGTGAGCCTCCAACTTGGTAACATAAAGCTAACATGCTGTCATTCTGACTCTATCAGCACAATCATTGCATCTGAAGAGCCAGTGCAGTTGAAGGAAAATACTTTTAAAACAATCTCAGCAAATAGGCCCCAGGTTACTCTTTTTCCTTAATTGATGTAGGGAGTGCTTCACTGCCTGCTTAATTTTTTTTCTTTTCAGCGATTCATCATGGGCAGAACAAATTCTCTTTCCTCCCAGTCATTTTGTTATCTTCACCCTCAGGCTCTTTTGAGCATGGAAGAATGGGACGCGGTTTGATTTTTACCTTGTTGCAAGGCTTGTGTCAAGCAAGTCACTCATTGGAGCTGGATGTGTATTTTTTCCTTCTCTCCCTTACTTTACTAAAGTAGTACCCGCCATCTGCCACTGGTGGTATGCCTGCTTACAAAGGCTTCGTAAAAGCTTGTCTTTCCATTTTCTGCTATCATCGTTTGTCACCTACGGCTTACAGTGACCAGCAACAAGCACTGCCAGTGCTGCTCAGTGAGCAAACATGATGGCTTTTGGATGAACACTAGGGATGGGTAAAAAGGGTCTGATCATCATGCCAAAAAGACTCTATAGAGGCTCATGTAGGCTCTAAGGAGGCTCTACAGAGCCTCGACAACGGTCTGTCAAACCCTACTTACCCATCCCTAATGAACACATAACTGTACACTGTCAGGTCTCAGACCAGGCTGGTGGTGTTGTGCCGGAAAACTTTACCTCCTTGAAAGAGAATCCTTCAGCTGGTTCCACACTTTTTGGACAGTTAAGGCAGAAGACGCAAGGCTTCAACATTCTTGCCCTTGTAGCCTACAGCTAAGGTGCAACTCACAAACTACAGGAAAAAGGCGTGTACTTGCTGTTATGCCACGGAAAGCAATGAAACAAGTGAAGTGCATGTCCGTCCAGAATCATGAGGGACGATAATATAGTACGCGCATAACTGATGGCAACGAGTCATAGTAAAGACCAACCCCACACAATGTGAGCTGCCATCGGCGGCAGGTAACACCATGAAATTAAATCCGGGAATGCCTCATAAATGATGAGTCATAATTAGCTTCAAGTGATCACACAAATAACTATAAAAGGTTCTCCTGGGGCTGCTCACATTAGCTTGTCACTGAACACGTGTCTCTTACATACAATCACACTGCCTGCTCGCTTACCATAGCAGGCACCCTTTAAGAAGCCGTTCCAGAGTGCTTCGACGCGCACAGTACTTTCTCCCCTCTCAAACATGATGCATGTGGTCCGGGGTGCTGGCTCAGCAGATCCCTCTCCTCACATGCCTAAGCCGAGGTAAATAACAAGTGACATGCACTGCATGCCATCAGTCAATGCCCGGCCGCCTCCCGCAGGGCTACCAAGCCTTCGCGCGCTCCACTGTCCCACACTCAAGAAAAATCACCACAGGGCGTAGGAATACGCTCCACTGTCCCACACTCAAGAAAAACCACCACAGGGCGTAGGAATACGCTCCACTGTCCCACACTCAAGAAAAATCACCACAGGGCGTAGGAATACGCTCCACTGTCCCATACTCAAGAAAAATCACCACAGGGCGTAGGAACCAGGTGCCTCTCGTTGCGGACAACCCCGGCACCGTCCTGAGAGAAGACCTGCCATGCTTGGCCCGCATGGGGGGCATGGGCACCCATCCTCAGAGTACACTCCTGTTGCACACCCCACAGCCCACACAAGGCCGCTCTTGTCATCCATCTCTTGTCATCGATGGATGCCATCCAGAACAAAGGGAGGCCCAGGCGTGGAAATGCGGGCCGCCACGCGGTGGACATGCGCTCCCCTTCTGCTCCCTCCCACTGTGTCAGCTGCGCAATGTCGAGCAGGGGGAACCAGTCCTACCTCTGGTGCCAAGCTCGTCACCCCACAAGCCGACACAAAAGGACACCGCCAAGCTGTTCACACTACGAGGCAAGGTGGTCCAGCCACCGCAACGCGCCTGCGCCACCAACGCACGGGCATGTTAGCCGGCCATGGCATGCAGCGCAGCTGCCCTGCCACACTGCCACCCTACCACTCTGCCACACTGCTGCCCTGCCGCCCTGCCACACTGCCACATTGCCGCCCTGCCACTCTGCCGCCCTGCCACACTGCCACACCGCAC
>LKMJ01006885.1_pt1 | contig 10708 bp, 10 predicted proteins | sample 643391 | NCBI WGS metagenome assembly LKMJ01 (sample SAMN04112250, study PRJNA286221) | soda lake metagenome | biome: soda lake; feature: Kulunda Steppe; material: water; isolation source: sample PL-Br10 brine of Picturesque Lake | place: Russia: Kulunda steppe | collected 2010-07
CACTACTTTAGGTGGTTGGCGTCGTATTTCGGCTCGTGTGCACGCTCGTACTCGCCTGGCAGGTGTTCGAGGACGCGCCGGTTATTGTTGCAGCCAATCGCGACGAAGCGTTCGATAGACCGTCAGAATCGCCAGCGCACCGGGACTGGGGAGCGCGCGTCGTCGCGCCGAAGGACCTCGAAGCCAACGGCACCTGGTTCGGATACAACGAACACGACGTCGCTGTGGGAGTGACCAACCGCTGGCTCGACGTGGATATCGAAGGGGAGCGCTCGCGTGGCCTGCTGGTCCGCGACGCGCTGGGGGCCGAAAGCGCCGAAGACGCCGTCAGAATCGTGGAGCGGGAACTCGACGAGTGGACGTACGACGGGTTCTATCTCGTTGCAGTGGACTCGAATGCGGCAGTTCTGGTGGAAGCGGGCGGATACGGGCGGACCATCACCAACCTCTCCCCCGGTGTACACGTGATAGTGAACGTCGGTGCTGACGGCCAGTACTCCATTCCGAACCGCCGTCAGGAGGTAGCCGAGGAACAGGCCTCGAACGCCGACAGTATCAGGGAGACTCTCCAGCCAGGACCGGGAGAGCAAGCAGAACAGTGGCTCAGTCGGACCTCCGAGATACTCGGTGACCACGAGTACGGTGCCTGTGTGCACGGCGACGGGTTCGGCACAAAAAGCTCGCTGTTGCTCTCGCTCGCCGACGAGGTCACGTTCGAGTTCGCGGACGGGCACCCGTGTGAGACGCCGTTCAAGCCGGTGACCGACACAGTACAGTGACCCACTGACAGGTTCCGGCGAAAGATGAATCGAAGCTACTATTTAAGTAGCGCAGTGACACAGAATGTACATGAGCACCACATCGGCGGAGGACGAACTCTCCGAAGACGAGCGCCGAGGGCTCGAACTCATTCGTGAGACGGGAGGAATCCACCAGAGCAACTTCTGGAAAGAGCTCGACGTGTCGTCCCGGAAAGGGAGTCGCATCGTCGACACACTCATCGACAAGGACCTCATCAACCGCGACGAGACCGTGTATCAGGGCCACAACACGTACTACCTGTCGCCGACTGCGAAGGACCTCGATTTCGCCCTGCTGATGGCAGGAGATATGCTCTCACCGTTCGTAGGAGACGAGGAAGTCAACGCACAGAGTGATCTGTTCTCGCAGTGGGTCATGAATCTCGCGTACGAAGAGTAACGGAGTCGCCTTACGGCAACCGTGCCGAGTTCTCGGAGCCGTCTACGAACGGGAGTGAAACGACTGTAGCGACGATTTCAGCTTCGTCAACCCGGACCGAGAGTGCCGCATCCTCACCTACTTTCCCCCCAACACCGCGGTCGACGAGCGCGAGCGCGAACGGGACGCTCCGAAGGGGGCTCACCATCGTTCTGGTTATGCTCCCGACGTTCTCGTTCCCGTCGAACACCGATGCACCCGCCTCTGCGAGTTCTTCGGTCACGAGTCCGACGAGGCGCTTGGTCGGCTCGCCGCGGTTCTCCACCCGGGAGACGACCTCCTGCCCGACGAAACACCCCTTGTCGTAATCGACGGCGTTGTGCAGTCCGAGGTTGTTCGGCACCTCGTCGACGAGTTCGGTCTCGAACAACGGCGTTCCCGCTTCGAGTGTGAGCGAGTCCCACGTCTGATAGCCAAACGGCGCCGAGTTCAGTCCCCGATTGACGAGCGTGTCGAAGACAGAGAGCGCATCGTCGGCGGCCGCCACGATATCGTATCCCTCCTCACCGGTGGGCGCATCTGTCCGGATAACCGTCACGCCGATATCGCCCATCGACCCGCGTGCGAACGTGAGCTGCTCGTCAGGCGTCGCCTCGGAGAACACGCTCGCTAGCTTCTCGGTGGCCTTGGGCCCGTGGACACCGAAGTGGGCGAACTGGTCGGTGGCAAGGTCGATATCGACGTCCTGAATGAACGTCTTCTCGCTCCAGTCCTCGGCAATCTCCTCACCAAGTCCGGGCGGGAGGAAAATCAGCAGTCGCTCCCCAGCGTTGAAGATGTACATATCGGTTCGAATCCTCCCGTGGGGGTTCAACAGAAGCGAGTAGACACCAGCTCCATCGGTGTCTGGGACGGTGTTGGAAACAGCGTTGTCGATGAAATCAAGCCGGTCTTCCCCCGTCACAACGAGGATATCGGCGGCGTACTCGATGACGCCTGAGACGTTTCTGACGGCCCGGTGTGACCGCTCCGGGCGGCCGTACTCGATGACGACTTCGCTGCCGCCGCGTGTGCCGAACTGTGCTCCGTGGTCTTCGTGGACGTCTTTCAACAGTGTCATTCTCTCTGAAATGTTACTGCGACTGTTCGATTACTCGCTCGGTGAGCGGCTCGATTTCCTCCCCGTCGGTGGTCAGGAACGGACCAGGTATCGTTCCGGCGAGTGTCGCGCTGGCAATGCCGACGGTCAGTGCTCGGGCCGCATCTGCCCCCTGGATGAGTTCGTGCAAGAACCCTCCAGTAAACGCGCCAGCCTCTCCCGCCGGGTCGAGCATCTCCGAGTCGATGGCCGAGCGCTCGTGAATGACGTTCGTTCCGGGCGTGTCGTGAAGCGCGACTGCGCTCCCATCAGCCCGCCTGATAACGACGATTTGCAGATCGTACACCGCCGAAAGCGTGTTCGTCAACTCCCGTGGCGCACCCGTCTCATCGAGAACCGTCGACACCGCGTCCTCTGGCGCGATGAGAACATCGACTTCCCCAGAGAGCTGTTCGAACGCTTGTTTGAACGCACTGGGTGAGTCGAGTCCCGGAGTAAAATCGAGTTCGACAGCGGTGACTGCACCGCTCCCGCCGCTTGCCCGGAGTATCGCTTCGATAGTGGCCGCGGCCGTCTCGGAGAGGACTGCGCTGCTCAACGCAGTGTACACGACCGACGCTTCTTGCAATCGAGCCATCGGGAACTCACCAGGTTCGGCAGTCGAGAGGGCAGTCCTCCCACGGTCGTGCCAGGACTGTGTCTCGCGTGGCGACGCCGACGATTCGCGGAAGGTGAGGCCCTGCCGGAGGTCGTCTTCGGCCCAGGAAATCTCCGTCTCGACACCTGTCGAACGGACCGTCCTCACGACGTTTCGTCCGATAGCTGTCTCCGGTACTTTGCTCACCCAGAGGCTGTCCGTCCCGAGCGCCGACGCGGCGGCGGCGACGTTACTTTCGATTCCGTCGGCGTACAGCTCCAGGGAATCCGTCAGTTCGACACGTTCGCTCCCTGGCGGAGAGAGCCGGAGCGGTGTCTCTCCAAACGTTACGAGGTTTCCCATATGCTACCACAGTTCACCAAGTGGCTTAATTAAACTGGTTAGCGTACTCGCTGGCCGAGCCCTCAAGTTTCTTCCTCGATATCCGCGGGCTTTTTCGCCGTCTTTGCTTCGTCCATCTGCTCGACAACCTCCGAGACGGTCTCCTCAACAGTATCTTCGACCGTCTTCTCTACTGTGTCTTCGACTGTCTTCTCTACTGTGTCTTCGACTGTATCTTCGACCGTCTTCTCTACTGTGTCTTCGACAGTATCTTCGACCGTCTTCTCTACTGTGTCTTCGACAGTATCTTCGACCGTCTTCTCTACTGTGTCTTCGACAGTATCTTCGACCGTCTTCTCGACCGTGTCTTCGACCGTTTTCTCTACTGTATCTTCGACCGTCTTCTCGACCGTCTGCTCGACGGTGTCCTCGACTGTTTTCTCGACAGTGTCCTCGACGGTCTCGCCGACAGTTTCCTCTACCGTTCCCTCGACGGTCTCGTCGACGCTCTTCTCGACGGTTTTCTCGACAGTCTCCCCAACTGTATCTTCGACAGTTTCGCCAACCGTCTTCTCCACCGTTTCCTCGACTGTCCCTTCGACCGACTGCTCGACAGTCTGCTCTACTTTCTCCTCGACAGTGTCTTCGACCGTCCCCTTCACCTGTTCACCGACCTGTTTCGAGACGGTATCCTCGACGGTCCGTTCGACCGTCGGCCCGACAGTCCGCTCAACCTCCTTTCCGACAGCGTCCTCGACCGTCTCGCCCATCTTCGCGCCGACACTGTCCTCGACAGTCTTGCCGACAGTTTCATCGACGCTCTTCTCGACCGTTTTCTCGACCGTCCGAGTCATCCACTCGGGGTCGAACCGCGCCATCTTCCAGACGACGTGAATCACGTACGAGAGCAACACACCGACACCGAAGGCCAGCCCTATCATCCCTGGACCAAAGACCATCACAACAACGGCGGCGAAAATTAAAAACCCATACGTGAGGTCGACCAGCGCGTCGACGCGAACGGGATTCATATTCATATGGTTACTTTCGGAGGCCAGGTTTAATCCTCTATGGATTCGATAGTGGGCATTATCCGCTGTTTGCCACCTATGGTGGCCCCTGGAACAGCTACTCGCGGGCGTCGTAGACGATTTCTCCGCCCACAACAGTCATCGCCACGTCGATACCGGCGATGTCGTCGGTCTCCCAGGGTGACTCCTCCAGGATGACGAAATCTGCACAGTTGCCGACTTCGACCGTCCCCATCCGATGTTCGTCGAACCCGGCATACGCGGCTCCGGAGGTGTACCCACGGAGCGCCTCTGTAGTCGAGAGACTCTGCTCCTCCGCTGGGGCGTTCACTACCTGGTCGACGCCGAACAGCGGGTCGATGGGCATACAGTCACTGCCGAATGCGAGGTCAGCCCCTGCGTCCTGTAGCGTTCCGAACTGGTTCGAGGTTTCGCGACGCTCGTCGCCGAGTCGGTCGGCGTACAGACCCCCCTCCTGCGCCCACTTGAGGAAGTTGGGCTGGGCTGATACCACGACATCCTCCTGTGCGAGTCGCGCTATCAGGTCCTCCCTGAGCAGTTCGACGTGTTCGATACGGTGGCGCGTTCCCTCAGTTCCCTCGTAGGCGTCGAGTGCCACCTCGATAGCGTCGTCGCCGATCGCGTGCATCGTCATCTGTAACCCGGCGTCGTCGACACGCTCGACCAGGTCGTGAACCTCTGCCGGGTCGACGACCCACGAACCGAACTCCTCCGGGTCGTCATCGTACGCCTCGGAGAGGCGAGCCGTTCTCCCGCCGATGCTCCCATCGATAAACGTCTTGACACCACCCATCTGGACGCGAGCGCTCCCGTGATTCGTCCGGAGTCCAGTCTCCAGCACTGCATCGAAGTGGTGACGCCAGTAGTTGATGCGAACACGGAGCGTCAGCTCCCCGTCGAGGTCGAGCTCCCGGTAGACACGGGGCGCGTGTGAGTCCCGGACCATATCGTGGACGGCCGTGACACCGAGGCTGTTAGCTTTCGACTGGGCGGCACGGAGATACTCCCGCGTCCCGTCAGGACCGGGCTGTGTCTTCTCCCTGAGCGTTTCGAGCGCGTCCTCGACGAGAACTCCGGTGGCTACTCCGTCTACCGTTCGGACATCCCGCTCGGGCATCTCATCGAGGTATCTATCGAGGACGACGCTGTTGACAGAGGCGAGATGGAGGTCCTCGCGGTAGGCCACGACCGGCCGCTCAGTGCTGACGCCGTCAAGCTGGTCGCGCGTGAGGTACTCACCACCCCAGTTGCTCTCGTCGTACCCGAAGCCGAGAATCCACCCCTCCTCGGTCTCGTCGCGGTTTGCCGCCAGCAGCTCGAGGCAGGTCTCCGGGTCTTCGATCCCTGAGAGGTCGGCTTCGGCGGCGTATCGGCCGACAATTTCCATGTGCGTGTGTGCGTCGATGAACCCTGGCAACAGCGTCCTGCCGCCGAGGTCGACAGCGTCAGTTTCGACGCCTTCGAGAAACGCGATTTCGTACGTCGAGTCGACACGCACAACCTCACCATTCCGGACGGCAACCGCTTCGGCGCTGGGTTCTCCAGATTCCTCCTCTGTGAGCGGGTGAACGGCCCCGTTTGTGAAGATAACGTCGGCAGCCTGGGTCATGGTAGCGTTGCCGACCCCGAGTGCGTTAACGGTTTGGAAAGCGGCGAACGGACCGGCAAACACACGCCCCAACTGACGCTACCTGTCGATAGCAGTGCGAACGTTCGCTGCGATTGACGTGACGGTTTCGTACTCGTCATCGGCGTACGCGATGACCCGAACGTCCGAGAGCGTTTCGGGCTCGTACTCGAGAACTGTTTCTGTGATTATTCGCGCGCCATCGCTGCAGTCGAACCCGGCGACGCCACAGCCAAGTAGTGGGAGTACCATCGTCTCTGCGTCGAGGTCGTCGGCCGCTTCGAGCGTGTTCCTGGTCGCCTCAGCGATGCTCTCCGCGGTCGCTTTCCCGTCCCCATAGTGGGGCATCGCAGCAGCGTGAACGACCCACTCTGCGTCGAGGTCGTAGGCGTCAGTGACGGCCACCTCGCCGAGTTCCACTGGCCCCTTCGAGACAGCGTCCTCGTTGAGTTGATCTCCACCAGTGCGGCGTAACGCACCAGCGACACCTGACCCCATCTGGAGGCTCGTTCCCGCTGCGTTGACCAGAACATCCGCCGATTGCTGGGCGATATCTCCCTGGATAACCTCGAACTCCATCTCTCTGTCACCTCGTCAGAACAGTTCGCTTGCGACCCGCAAAGTTCTAGGGCGGCCTGAGTAAACGACAATCGACCCCAAGATGGCGGCCGGTATCGTGAAGCGGAGACAAAAAGGCTTATTCAGCACGGTGTCAGAGCAAAGCCCATGGGACGCATCGATGTCGAGAAAGTCCCCTACGAGGACTACTCTAACCGTCAGTTAGCAGCGATACCGCTGGCGGTGCTTGCTCTCGCTCTTGCGGTGATTTCCCTCGCATTTTTGCTCACAGGGACACCAGTCACGCTGGGTTTCGAGTTCACAGGTGGGACGACACTCCAGTTCACTGCCGAGGACACCTCGACCGACGAGGTCCGCGAACTGGTTGCCGATTTCGATACCGAGACAGTTCGGTCTATCGGCTTCGGTGACGACTACGAAATCGAAACACAGCTCGAAGAAACCGACGAGTTAGAGACGGTAATCGAAGAGGAGTACGGGGATGATGCGATACAATCGGTCGAAACGCGGTCTGCACAGTTCGGCGGAGATACACAGCGTGAAGCGCTGCTCGGTGTCGCAATCGCGTTTCTGGGGATGAGTGTCCTCGTAGCACTGATGTTCCGGACGCTCGTTCCGAGCGTGGCAGTCGTTGCATCGGCGTTTTCGGATATCATGATTCCGCTCGCGCTGATGAACGTCTTCGGCATCGAACTCACGCTCGGCGCCGTCGCCGCGCTGTTGATGATTATCGGTTACAGCGTCGACTCCGACATCCTGTTAAACAACCATATCCTGAAACGACACGGGGACTTCTACGAGAGTGCGTATCAGGCGATGCGGACGGGTGTCTCGATGACGCTCACGTCCATCTGCGCGATGATAACGATGGCAATCGTCGCACGGTTGCTAGGGATTCCGTTGCTCGATGATATCGCACTTATCCTGGTGTTCGGTCTCGTCGCCGACCTGATGAACACGTACATGCTCAACATGAGCCTGCTTCGCTGGTACAAATACGAAGGGGTGAAACGATGATAGATATCAGAGACAACTGGCGGATTCTCCTGCTCCTCGTACTGATTGTTCTCGCGGCCCTGGCACTGTTCGGTCCGCTCGGTGCCGACTCCGAACAGAGCGGTCTCGACGAGGAAGAACAGCAGTTCAGCGACCCGACAAATCTTCAGTACGGGCTCCAGCTTTCCGGTGGAACACGAATCCGTGGTGTGCTGGTCGGCCTGACCGCTGAAGACATGGCTATCGACGCCCAGGAAACCGATAACGTCGAGCGAGCGTTAGCTGACGAACTCGGCCTGGACGGTATCGACGTCCGAGTGCGAGATCGCGGCCCAGACACCGCAGATGTCGAGGTGTTCGAGCAGAATATCACGAGAGCTGACTTCGTTGCTGGACTCGACGGCGTCGGTGTGGACGCGACCGAAGACGATATCAGGGATGGAACGACCCAGGAGACGCGTGGCGAAACCGTCGACACGCTCTCTGAGCGTATCGACCGAACTGGACTCGGTGGTTCGAGTGTGACGACCGTCAGCTCAGCCACCGGTGGCCACTTCATCGTGGTCGAGGTCCCGGGTGAAGACCGCGAGACGGTCGAAGAGCTCATCGGGGAGCCTGGCCGCGTACAGATTATCGCTGGTTACCCCGAGCAGACCGGAAACGGTACCGAGCTCCAGACAGAGGAAGTACTGACGAGAGACGACCTGACGAACATCTCACCAGCACAGCGCGCTGACGATCAGCAGCCACAGCCCCACGTTCCGTTGACACTCAACGACGATGCCGCCGAGCGATATGTCAACACCATGCAAGACGCCGGGTTCACCGGCGAAGGGATTGGGGTCTGTGAGTTCAACGCGACCGAACACGACGGTCCACAGGACGACCAGTGGTGTCTCTACACCGTCGTCGACGGTGAGTACGTCTACGGTGCGAGCATGAGTCCCGGTCTCGCCGAGACCATCAACTCCGGCGACTTCCTCACGAACCCGTCGTTTATCATGCAGACCGGGACGTTCGAGGAAGCACAGCAACTGGAAATCAACCTCCGCACCGGTGCGCTCCCGACCGAGCTGAGTATCGAGTCATCGAGTTTCATCTCGCCGAGCCTCGCCCAGCTGTTCAAACCGCTCGCACTGGCGACTGCTATCGCTGCCTGGATTACCGTGGCGTTCGTCGTCTACATCTGGTATCGTGACGTTCGCGTCGCCGTCCCGATGTTCCTCACTGCGACCAGCGAAGTGTTCCTGTTGCTCGGGTTCGCCGCCGCAATGGGAATGGCGCTCGACCTCTCGCACATCGCCGGGTTCATCGCGGTCATCGGAACCGGGTTAGACGACCTCATAATCATGGCGGACGAGATCTTACAACGAAAACAGGATGTGAAAACAGGCCGGGTGTTCCAGAGCCGGTTCCGGAAAGCGTTCTGGATTATCGGCATGGCGGCTGCAACGACCATCATCGCGATGAGTCCGCTCGCAATCCTGAGCCTCGGCGACCTGCAAGGGTTTGCTATTATCACCATCGTCGGTGTCCTCATCGGTGTGGGTATCACCCGACCGGCCTACGGTGATATCCTCAGACACCTGATGCTCGACGACGTGAAACGGTCGTAGCCACTCCATACTTTTTATCAAACCGGCGGAGGTCCACACATGGAAGACAAGGAGGTACTGGTCACTGGTGGTACCGGTTTCATCGGCTCGAACATCTCGAACGAGCTCGCTGGAGAGAACGACGTGACGGTCGTCGACGACTGCTATCTCGGCGATCCGGAGAACTTGACTGACGATGTGACGGTCGTCGAGCGGAGTGTTCTTGACGACGACTTGCCGACGGATGTGGACGTGCTCATGCACCTCGCGGCGCTCTCTTCGTATGCGATGCACGAAGACGACCCCTGTCTCGGCGCACGGGTGAACATCGAAGGGTTCGTGAACGTGGTCGAACAGGCCCGTGATGATAGTTGTGACATCGTCGTCTACGCATCGACCTCCTCGATTTACGGCACCCAGACGTCCCCCTCTCCGGAGGAGATGGACGTGAGCGTCAACACGGGCTACGAGGCGTCGAAGATGGCTCGCGAGCGCTACGCCGAGTACTTCTCGAATCACTACGACATGTCAATGTGTGGACTGCGCCTCTTTTCGGTCTACCAGGGCTACGGGGGTGCGGAAGGCCACAAGGACGAGTACGCCAACGTGATTGCACAGTTCGCGGACGATATCGCTCACGGCCATCGGCCCGAGCTCTACGGGGACGGGACACAAACGAGGGATTTCACGCATGTCGAGGACGTCGTTCGTGCGTTCGAACTGGCAGCCGAGAGCGAACTCGACGGTGTGTACAACGTCGGGACTAATCGACGAGTATCGTTCAACGAGCTTGTAGAGATGCTTAACGAGGAGCTGGAGGCAGACGTCGAGCCCACATATGTCGAGAACCCGATTCCCGAGGACGTCTACGTGCACGATACGTGCGCCGACTCCAGTAAGATTCGAAAGGAAACAGGCTGGGAACCTGAGATTTCGTTAGAAGAGGGCCTCCAGCGAGTCTGTTCTGCGTACACCCCACAGCAGCAACAGCACTAGCTCCCGGCTGTAGAAGACGTTAGCTCACGTACGGGAAGTCGATTGGGAGATTTCGGTTTACCGTCGACCTGAAGCGGTTAGAAATGGCAAAGAGCGTGAAAAAGTAGATGCCTGCACCAGTAGCGACGAGCAATACGACGATCGCGACGTTGTGGTGAATGACACCAGCGGTCTCGATCGTTTCGAGGAGACCGAAGACGACGATTCCCATCAGCAGTGCGGCGAGCGTTTGCCTCGTCATTTCTCCGAGGGGAGTGTCAAACTCGATGAGCCGTTTGAGGAGCACGTATGCGAACGCGACGCTGACGACGACCGAGACGACGCTGGCGATTGCCGCGCCTTCGATGCCGAACTGGGGGATGAGAACGATATTCAGCCCCGCGTTGAGGAGAATGAACAGGATGTTCACGCGGAACGCGAGGTCCGGCCGGTCGATTCCGTTGAGCGCGTTCATCAGCTGCTTTTGATAGGAGTACAGAAGCGTCGCGAGGATGAGCAATGCGAGAACCGTCGCTCCGTCGACGAACTCGGGGCCGTATAGGCGCATGAGTCGCTCGGCGAGAATGCTCCCACCAACGAGGCCAGGGATAGCTATCAACCCGGTGA
>LKMJ01006886.1_pt1 | contig 10708 bp, 8 predicted proteins | sample 643391 | NCBI WGS metagenome assembly LKMJ01 (sample SAMN04112250, study PRJNA286221) | soda lake metagenome | biome: soda lake; feature: Kulunda Steppe; material: water; isolation source: sample PL-Br10 brine of Picturesque Lake | place: Russia: Kulunda steppe | collected 2010-07
ACAATCATGGAAATCGAAATTGCAACAATAGGCGGTTACGAGGAAGTTGGACGGCAGATGACTGCTGTCCGTGCTGGCGACGACATTGTCATTTTTGACATGGGTCTCAACCTCTCGCAGGTCCTGATCCACGACAACGTCGAAACCGAACGAATGCACAGTTTGGACCTGATCGATATGGGTGCAATCCCTGACGACCGGATCATGAGCGATCTTGAAGGTGACGTGAAAGCGATCGTCCCGACCCACGGTCACTTAGATCACATCGGCGCCATCTCGAAACTGGCCCACCGATACAACGCCCCCATCGTCGCGACGCCGTTTACGATCGAACTGGTCAAACAGCAGATCGAAGGCGAACAGAAGTTCGGCGTCGAAAACGACCTGATCAAGATGGACCCCGGCGAGACGATGACCATCGGGGACGAGGGCTGCGAACTCGAGTTCGTCAACGTCACCCACTCGATCATCGACGCGATCAACCCCGTCCTCCACACGCCGGAAGGCGCAATCGTCTACGGGCTGGACAAACGGATGGACCACGATCCGGTCATCGGCGACCCGATCGACATGAAGCGCTTCCGTGAGATCGGCCGCGAAGGCGTCCTCTGTTATATCGAAGACTGTACGAACGCGAACAAACCCGGCCGAACGCCCTCCGAGTCCGTCGCCCGAAAACACCTCAAAGACACCCTCTACAGCATGGAGGATTACGACGGCGGGATCATCGCGACGACGTTCTCGAGCCATATCGCTCGGGTTAAATCCCTCGTCGAGTTTGCCGACGATATCGGCCGCCAGCCGGTCTTGCTTGGCCGTTCGATGGAGAAGTATTCCGGCACTGCAGAGCGACTTGACTTCGTCGACTTCCCGACCGATCTCGGGATGTTCGGCCACCGCAAATCCGTCGACCGCACGTTCAAACGGATCATGAACGAAGGGAAAGAGAACTTCTTGCCCGTTGTGACCGGCCACCAGGGTGAGCCGCGAGCGATGCTCACGCGGATGGCCCGCGGCGAGACTCCCTACGAGCTAGACGAAGGAGACAAGGTCGTCTTCTCGGCCCGTGTGATTCCCGAGCCAACCAACGAAGGCCAGCGCTACCAGTGTGAGCGCTTGCTCGGAATGCAAGGCGCACGCATCTACACCGATATCCACGTGTCGGGCCACCTCTGTCAGGAGGGCCACTACGAGATGTTAGACGCTCTCCAGCCACAGAACCTCATCCCCGCCCACCAGGATCTCAAAGGTTTCTCGGGCTACGTCGACCTCGCTGAGAACCTCGGCTACCAGCTGGGCCGTGATGTCCACGTCACCCGCAACGGGAACATCATCCAGCTCGTCGACTAATATGACCACCCCAGAGGCACGCGAACAGGCGGTGCTTGAGGCGGTCGAAAAACGCCGGGAACTGGTCAACGATGCCATTCCCGAGGAACTGCCAATTCAGCGGCCAGAGCGGCTCTATGAAGCTTCCCGCTACCTGCTTGATGCCGGTGGCAAACGCCTCCGCCCGGCGGTCCTGTTGACGACCGCCGAAGCACTTGCCGATGTCGAGCCGCTTTCGACGCCCTACCGGTCGTTCCCGCCGCTCGAGAGTGACTGGGATCCGACAGCTAACGACACCATCGATATTATGGCTGCCGCCGTTAGCGTCGAAGTTATCCAGTCGTTTACCCTGATCCACGACGATATCATGGATGACGACGACCTTCGTCGAGGCGTCCCATCCGTCCACAAGGCCTACGACCTCGAGACGGCCATCCTGGCCGGTGACACCCTCTACTCGAAGGCATTCGAGATCATGCTCGAGGCCGGGGCTCCCCCCGAGCGGGCTGTCGACGCCCTCGCGGTGTTGGCAACGACCTGTACGAAAATCTGTGAAGGCCAATCGCTCGATGTCAGCTTCGAGGCGCGCAACGATGTGACGCCCGAGGAGTACCTCGAGATGGTCGAACAGAAGACGGCGGTATTGTATGCCGCCTCTGCGGCGTTGCCAGCGATCTTGTTGGGTGCTGACCAGGAGACCGTTGACGCGCTGTATGGGTACGGTCTCGATATCGGTCGTGGCTTCCAGATTCAGGACGATGTCCTCGATCTGACGGTCCCAAGCGAAAAGCTGGGCAAGCAACGCGGGAGCGACCTCGTCGAAAACAAACAGACGCTGATCACCGTCCACGCCCGCCAACAGGGGATTGACGTCGGTGACCTGATCGACACGGCCGACGTCGAAGCCGTCACTGAAGCCGAAATCGACGCCGCTGTCGAGGCACTCGAGGAGAGCGGTTCGATCGAGTACGCAAACGAAACTGCCCGTGAGTTAGTTGACCGCGGAAAGCGTCGACTTGAGGTCCTCCCCGAGAACGAGGCCCACGAGCTGTTGGCCGATATCGCGGATTATCTGATCGAACGCGGCTACTGAGCTCGTTGTAACCGCTTTCGACTTCGACTTCGTCTTCGCTTTTGCCACCTCGAGTGAACACCGCGGAGGTTTTGTGATCGGAGGGCAGAGAACGACCAATGGCTATTGACGAGGAGTTACGCGAGCGGATCGAGCGTGAGGCTGAAACACACGCGTTGCTCAACGCAGTCAAACACGGAAGTGACGCCGAAGTCGGGGCGATTATGGGGCCACTTATGGGCGAGAATCCCGACTTTCGCCCCCATGGGAACGAGGTTCCCGGCGTCGTTGCCGGCGTCGTTGCCCGTGTAAACGACCTCGAGGCGAGTGACCGACGGAGCCGACTCGAGGAACTCGCTCCCGGGGCGCTTGCGGAACTCGAGGCCGAAGACGAGGCCGACGAGTATGACTTGCCGGCACTGCGAAACGCCGAGGAGTACGACCAGGTGCGGATGCGGTGTGCGCCAAATCCCAACGGGCCGTGGCATATCGGTCATGCCCGGATGCCGGCAGTGATCGGGCGCTACAAAGAGCGGTATGACGGCTGGTTTGCGGTGCGATTTGACGATACTGATCCCGAGACGAAGCGGCCGGACCTCTCGGCTTACGACCAAATTCTGCAGGATATCGAGTATCTTGGTTTCGAGCCTGATGAGGTCCTGAAAGCTAGTGACCGTCTCGAGACCTACTACGAGCACGCCCGCGAGTTGATCGAGATGGGCGGGGCCTACACCTGTGACCTGCCGGGCGAGGAGTTTTCGGAACTGAAGAACGCGGGGAAGCCATCGCCAAACCGGAACAAGGACCCCGAGACGGTCCACGAGGAATTTGAGGCGATGATCGACGGCGAGTACGAAAGCGGCGAGATGGTCCTGCGAGTCAAGACCGATATCGAGCACAAAAATCCGGCGCTCCGTGACTGGGTTGCCTTCCGGCTCATCGATACGCCTCATCCGCGCGAGGAGGCCGCCGATTACCGCTGTTGGCCCATGCTCGATTTCCAGTCGGGAATCGACGACCACCTGCTCGGAATCACCCACATCATCCGCGGAATTGACTTACAGGATTCGGCCAAACGTCAGCAGTTCGTCTATGACTACTTCGACTGGGAGTATCCCGAAGTGCTCCACTGGGGGCACGTCCAGGTCGACGAGTACGACGTGAAGATGAGCACGTCGACGCTTGGCGAGTTGATCGAATCGGGTGAGCTTGATGGCTGGGACGACCCTCGAGCGCCGACGCTTATGAGCCTCGCTCGACGGGGGATTCGGGGGGCAGCCATCACCGAAGCGATGACCGGCCTCGGCACCTCAACCAGCGACGTCGACCTCCCGATGAGCACTATCTACGCGAACAACCGCGACCTGGTCGACGACGAAAGCGAACGCCGGTTTTTCGTCCGCGACGGCCTCCAGATCCCCCTTGCTGGTTCGACACCTCTCAGCGCCACGCCACAGCGCCACCCTGACCACGAGAATCGTGGCAGCCGCGAGATTCCGGTCGGCGAGACGGTCTTACTTGAGGCCGATGATCTTCCGGCCGACGGCGAGCGGGTCTGGCTCAAATCCTTGGGCTGCTTCCGGTACGTCGAACAGCGCCTCGAGGTCACCGACGACGACATTGCTGTCGTCCGTGAGGGCGATGTGGATGTCGTCCACTGGGTGCCCGGCCGAGAGAGCGTTCCCGTTCGAATGCGGACGCCGGATGGGGATGTTGCTGGGCGAGCGGAACCGGCTGTCGGCGAGGACGAACCCGGTACTGTCGTCCAGTTCGAACGCATCGGTTTCGTTCGGGTTGATCGTCACGACGAGGCAGAGGGCGTTGTCTACTATACCCACCCCTGAGTTGTTTGTCCGATTTCAACAGGACACCTTACAGGACGAACACGGCTATCAGAAACCCAAACAGTATCGTCGTCGTCAACAGCACTTGCACCGCCGAGGAGGCAAGCACCCCGACGGTCGCATACACTGCTGACCGGCCGCTCGATTCGATATCGCCGCCGTTACGGGCAAACTCGAGGACGAAGACGGTTCCAAAGAGGCCGATGAGCAGGCCGATGGGGCCGGTGATGAGCATGAGGATGATGGCGACGACCACGGCGGCGGCGGTTGTTCCCCACGACGCACCGCCGGCGCGGGCGGCGACACCGCTTCCGAAAAATTCGGCGAGGAGGGTACAGACCCCCAGAATCGTGAGGACGACAACCGCAAGTGTGCCGGGTTCAGTAAATCCACTCGACCACCAGTAGAGGAAAACGCCGGCCAGTGAGAGGGCACCGCCAGGGACGAGCGGAATGAGGGTCCCGACGATGCCAGCGAGAAGCAACGCCACTGCGAGGAGGGTGATTGCCTCGACCATATGTGGCCCACGACAGCCGCCCGCAAAATCGTACCGGACCGGCACAGATACGCGCCTACGGGGAGTCGGGTACGAACAGAGATGACACAAACCGCGATTATCGTTGGTGCCTCCTCAGGTATTGGCGAAGCGCTCGCCCGAACACTTGCGGCAGCGGGCTACGAACTCGGACTCGCTGCACGGCGAACGGAGCGCTTGAAAACCATCGGCTGCGAGTTGCCAACCAAAGCCTACGTCGCCCACATGGATGTGACCAACGTTGAGGACGCCCGCGAGGCTTTTTTTGAACTGGCCAATGCAATGGGTAGTGTCGATCTTGTTGTCATCAGCGCCGGGCTTGGCCACGCAAACGCCGCCCTCGAGTGGGAGCCTGAACGGGAGACGATCGATGTGAACATCCGTGGCTTTGTGGCGATTGCGACTGCAGCACTCGAGCAGTTCGACCGGCAGTCTGTGTCTGGGCCCAACTCCGACTCTAAGCCTGGATCCGAGTCGGAGTCCGAATCTGCAACCATCCCGACAGGCCAACTGATCGGTATCTCTTCGGTCGCCGCCACCTTCGGAAACGGAGTCGCCCCGGCGTACAACGCCTCAAAAGCGTTTGTCTCAACCTACCTCGAGGGCCTCCGGTACCGGGAGGCCCGTCGGGAGTCTGATGTGACGATTACGACCGTTGAACCCGGTTACGTCGAAACCGAGATGAACCGCCTGGTCGGCGACGACCGGTTCTGGGTTGCCAGCCCGGAGACGGCGGCGACACAGATCGCTCGAGCGGTTGGGCGCTCGCGCTCGACGGTGTACGTCACTCGGCGTTGGCGGCTGGTCGCGTGGGTTCTGATGCTATTACCAGAGCGGGTGCGCTCGAGGCTGTTTGCGTGATGTTTGGAGTATGCGTTAGTAGTTTAGTAGTGGCCTCGGTGAGCGCCCGGCGGAACCCTTAGGCCTGTGGCCTCGTAGAAGAGAGGTATGATTGATGTGGGTGATGCGGCACCGGAGTTTTCGCTCCCGAAAGCCGGTGGCACAGTGTACAACGATATTGATGACTTTTCGCTCTCGACGGCCATAGAGGACGGGCCGGTCGTGTTGGCGTTCTTTCCGGCGGCGTTCACTAGCGGTTGCACGGTCGAACTCTGTACGTTCCGGGACGAGATTGGCCAGTTCAATGAGCTCAACGCGCAGGTGTACGGTATCAGCGTCGACCTACCGCCGGCCCAAAACGTCTTCATCCAGCAGGAGGGCCTTACCTTTCCGCTGCTGTCGGACTGGGACCACGAGGTGATCCACGAATACGGCGTGATCCGAGCCGATATGTACGGCCTGTTCGAAGTGGCCCAACGGAGTATCTTTGTGCTCGACGCCGAGGGGACAGTTACCTACCGATGGGTGGAACCTGAGGACGCCGAAGAAATCGACTTCGAGGCGGTTGTCGACTCCGTTAGGTCGGCCGTGGCTGATCTGACTTCTTCGTAGCGTCGTCGGTGTCTACTTGCCCGTTCGGTTATGTGATGGGAGAATCGTCTTCTACTCGGTTGTGACTTGTATCTTCCAAAAAATGCAACACTATATTCATTTTGTCTCAAAGTGTTCCAGATTTTCATAAATTCCGCTATCAATAGAGCTATGACCATTGGATATTTATTGCTAGTATGGAAAATGACCTGCAAGAGAGTACTACTGCAGTTATGGATCTTCATGCACTGCTTTCATTCGACGGGTCGTTTAACGAGGTTGCTGAACGGGCAGTCGAGTTGGGTGCGTCCTCACTCGGCGTTGACCACGGCCATATCGCTCGTATCGTTCCTGAACTCAATCACTGGAAAGCAGTTGCCAGTACGGATGCAGGGGACGGGCCAGTTCCTGTCGGAACCATTGTCGACTACCAAACGACGTTCTGTCGCCATGCTGTCGACACAGACGACACGATCGCTTTGTCTGATGTCCCAAATCAGGGATTTGCAGACGATATCGCCTACGACAGCTACGGCTGGGAGTGCTATGCGTCGACGCCGATACGGATCGACGGCGAACTATATGGAACCCTCTGCTTTGCTGATAACACTGTCCGGCCCGACTCGTTTGGTCCCACAGAGGTCGCGTTCATCGACTGCCTGAGTGAGGTGTTACAACAAAAACTCATCCTGAGCGAACAGGCAACCGCCATTGCAAACAAGAACAAACTCCTCGAGATTCTGAGCCGGGTGCTCCGTCACAACCTCCGAAACGATATGACGGTTGTCCGTGGCCATCTCGATTTCCTGCTCGAGGAGATAGACGATCCGACGGTCGATTCGGGAGCGCTCGTTTCGAACGTCGAACGGATCATCTCGCTGGCCGAAAAGTCTCGTGAGCTTCGACGGATCGCCCAAACCGATCCGGGCGTACAGAAAATCGCGATCGATACCCTCCTCGTCGACCTCGTCGACAGCATTGAGCGGGAGTACCCGACTGCCGCGTTTCAGGTTGACCATCCGAAAAACGTCGAGGTGGTCACCGCGCCGACGATCGAAACCGCACTCCGTGAGTTGCTAGAAAACGCAGCCAAGCACAGTGAGGACCCGACGTGTGACGTTACGGTCAAGCCGACAATGGATGCCGTGCACATCACGATCCGTGATAATGGACCCGGCCTGCCACAACAGGAACAGAACGTCTTAGACGGGGAACGAGAATCGGCACTCAGTCACAGTCAAGGGATCGGCCTCTGGATCGTCCACTGGGCGGTCAGAAGTTTCGACGGAACAGTCTCGACAACTGTGTCCGATGGCGGTACTACAATTTCGGTCACTATCCCGAGAATCGACGAAAACGAACCGATGGTCGAACAATCACCGAGCCAACAGCTCCTTCAAAAAAGCTAAACCAGTCGCTTAGTCGACAAACCGGTCGCGAAGCGCCAGTGCCGCGTCGTTTCCATAGCGCTCGACCAACGGGCACAACGCTGCACAGAGTGCCCGCAGACACTGGCCGGTCGACCGGTAGGCAAGCCGGTCTGCAACGTCTGCCCACGGCCGACCTTGGAGGACGCCGGCAACGAGAAGCCGCTCGTGGCGATCGGAAAGCATCGACTCGCCGTCTGCCAGATATCTGACGACCAGCCGCCGGAAGGGACCCGGATCGGTATCGATCAGCCCCGGTCCGTACGCCGTGGCGACGATCACCGCCCACTCGTGGTCGGTCAGTTCGAGTGGTGGCGTCGCGCCAATGCTTCGGACGGTGGCTCGGATGACGTCCGGATCGAGGCCTGACAACGGAGCCGAACAGATGGCTGGCAGTCGCCGCCCGAAGCGGGTTGCGTGGCGGTCACAAAGCCGGCGGCCGGCTGGACTGGTCGGAGTAAGCATCACCACCGAGTGTTCGCCACTGGCGGCGTTTCGCGTCGTCGAGAGGTGCACACTCGAGTAGCCGTTGTCTTGCCAGAACGAGAGCAGTTCCGGGGTTGCGCCGAAACTGGTGCCAAGCCAGTCGAGTTCGCCGTCGAACTCCTGACGGATTTCGGTGAGGAGCCTCGAGCCGAGACCGCGCGAACGGACGGCGTGGTGGGTGGCGATCCGCATTACCCGTAGCCCGGTTGGTTTGCCGGCGGCTTCGTCCCTGAGTTGACTCGTGAGGATGTCCGGCAGCATGTTGCCCCGAATCCGTTCGCCCTCGTACATCGCCGCTCGTCTGGCAGCCGGGAGGTTCCCCTCTCGAGCGAGGAGGGCAACGCTGACGACGTGACCGTCATGACAGAGCGCCCGCACCCTGAGATTTGGTGCATCGAGCAGTCGGGCGAGGTCGTTCGGTTCGGTGCGGTAGTGGGCAAGAACGAGAAGGCCGAAGGCTTCCCGCAGCAGGTGTTCGTCGGCCACCAGATCCCTCCCAGTGAGTTTGCGATAGCGAACGCTCTCGACGGACGCGTTGGCAACGAGCGGTTCGACCGCTGGCCGCCCATCGAGGAGGAGCGCCCGAAACGCCCATACCTCGAGTGGATCGCCTGCTGCATACCGAATCGGCTCCCGAAGTGTGAGCTGGGTTACGGCGTGATCGCTCGCCGCAAGGCGCTCGCGAAAGCGAACCGAAAACCCACGGCCGGCTCCTTCGTAGCCGTGAACGGTCGTCGCGAACCCGATCCGGTCGGCTGCGAGCAACGACTCGAGGTGGCCGACTGGGAGGGCTGCGGCTTCGTCGACGAGGACGACGTCGGGGGTGCCAGTGGCTACCCGTTCGATTGCCACGTCGGGTGGGCAAAATTGGATGGAGCCGCCGGCTTCAGTCTCGAATTGGGTCTCGGCTTCTGCTGCCGTCTCCGGCCGCTGGTCGGCTTTGGTCGCCTCCCCCTCGAGACTCGAGGTGTCAATCAGCGTCTCCCCTTCGAGGAATTCCCGACTACGGGCAAACAGTTCGTCGGCGTTCCGTCTGGCCGGTGCGGTCACGAGTACGTCCTCACCGGCGGCTGCAAGCGCTCCGGCGGCGAGTCCGGCCGCACTCGACTTACCACGGCCGCGGTCGGCTTCGATGACGACGGCGTGTGGCTCGTCGCCTGCGAGTTCCTCGAGTGCCTCCACTGCGTTGATCTGGTCCTGCGTCCAGCAGGCCTCATATACGCCGGCTGGAAAGCGATGGGTTGTGGGAGTGGGATACTCGAGTGGAGGAGGTGGCCGAACCGGTGGCGGGTGCGTGAGGCCATCGCGTGGGGTTTCATCGCTCTCGCTCCTGCTGTCGCTGCCCCTACCGCCGTTGCCATCGTTATGCCCGTCACCGTCGGTACCGCACTCGAGACGCCCCCGAACACAGTCATAGATCGCAATCCCACGGTGGGCTCGAAGCAACTCGATTAGCCGCCGTCTGAAATGGCCACTCACGTCGTCGACTGAAAACGGTGGGATCGCCAGTGCCTCATCGAACCCGTCTCGCCGGTCGGGCCACGCCGCAAGCGGTGGCGTCAGCAATACGAGGAGCCCACCGCCATCGACAGCGCCGACGACCTTGCCGAGGGCGTTCGGCTCGAGTTTCTCGTGGGCGTCGAGGAGACAGACCGCTCGAGTGGTGCCCAACAGCTGCCCTGCCTGCGTCTGTGGAAGCTGCTCACACCGCAACCGGTCGTCTGGACCGACGAGCGTCGTTTCGGTTATCGCCACCGGAATCGCCGAGAGCACGGACTCGAGGGCCCCATACCCACGCTTGCGGTCGCCAGCGATCACGAGAAGGCGTCGCTCGTTGACCGCCCGAGCTTCCCGAATAAGCGCGCAGGCGATATCGACGACAGTCATCAGTGATTAGTTGGAGGCGATCCGGTAAGGGAGTTTGTTTTGATCTTGACATTCTCGTGTCAGAGCCACAGTGTGTCCAAACGCGAATGTGGGTCGTTGGCACCCGTCCACACGTTTGGACACGCTTTTATGGGGTCACACGCTACCCTGACGTACAGCCGACATGGGGTTGATGATGCTCCTAGCCCCACAGGATCTTTGCCGGGAACTGCCCGGAACGGGACGTGAACCGTCCCGGACGGCAGGGGAGCGCGAGCCCACATGTCGGAGCTACCAACCATGTCAGTATACGTCAATTTCGATGTCCCAGTCGACCTCCAAGAGGACGCCCTTGAGGCCCTCGAGGTCGCCCGAGACACAGGCAGCGTCAAGAAAGGAACGAACGAAACGACAAAAGCGATCGAGCGCGGCAACGCCGATTTGGTCTACGTCGCCGAAGACGTCTCCCCAGAGGAGATCGTCATGCACATCCCGGAACTCGCCGAAGAGAAGGGGATCTCCTTTATTTTCATCGAGACCCAGGACGACGTCGGTCACGCAGCCGGCCTTGAGGTCGGCTCGGCGGCCGCGGCGATCGTTGATGCCGGTGACGCCTCCGGCGATGTCGACGATATCACCGGCAAACTCGAGGACCTCAGCTGAGGTGACTCAAGATGAGCGCTGAAGAGGGAGACAGCAGTTCCACGCCCGCCGAGGT
>LKMJ01006887.1_pt1 | contig 10707 bp, 5 predicted proteins | sample 643391 | NCBI WGS metagenome assembly LKMJ01 (sample SAMN04112250, study PRJNA286221) | soda lake metagenome | biome: soda lake; feature: Kulunda Steppe; material: water; isolation source: sample PL-Br10 brine of Picturesque Lake | place: Russia: Kulunda steppe | collected 2010-07
CACCTGTTAGGTAGTCATGCATAACAATAGGTACACCTAATTCTTTAGCACATTGTGCACGTTGAAGCATACCTTCAGCTGTACCTGCTGTACAGTTTAAGTAGTGACCTTTAATTTCACCAGTTTCAGTTTGTGATTTGTAAATAGCTTCAGCTACGAATAAGAAACGGTCTCTCCAACGCATGAATGGTTGTGAGTTAACGTTCTCATCATCCTTAGTGAAGTCTAAACCACCACGTAAACATTCGTAAACAGCACGTCCGTAGTTTTTAGCGGATAAACCTAATTTAGGTTTAATTGTACATCCTAAAAGACCACGACCATATTTGTTTAATTTGTCACGTTCAACTTGAATACCGTGAGGTGGTCCAACGAATGTTTTCACATAAGCTGGAGAAATACGAAGGTCTTCAAGACGTAATGCACGTAACGCTTTGAAACCAAATACGTTACCTACAATTGAAGTGAATAAGTTTGTAACTGAACCTTCCTCGAATGTAAGTAAGAAGCCGCCCTTTCGAACGTCCCCTTCAACTCACGAACCCATCGTGATGGTCTCCCATCAATAGGCTCTTTCCCATACGGATGTGGTTAATTGGACAGTCATTTTTTGAAAAAATTAATTTCTGTTTCTTTCCTTTAAATTCTTTAATTTACATTTTCTTCTTTTTTTCTTTACCGCCTTTCTTTTTTTTTTCACCTTGTGGGGACTTGTCGGTGTTAACCTTTTGCTTAGGTTGGGGTAACACGCGACCTTGTTTTCGAAGCTCCAGGTCTCTAGCTAATAGACTTTTCAGTCTATCTGAGCCTACAAGCTGATCAAGGTGAGGCAACCATTGCGCGTAGCTTGCGCATCCCACGCGTTCCGCAGGGGTTAACGGGGGTTGCTTTTCGTAAGATAATCTATTGTCTACCTTCTTGGCTAGATCACCCGGTCGATCTACGCTGGGCTGTTTTCTAACCAGGTCTACCCCGAAAACCACAATCGCCTCGGCCATTCCCTCGGCTAAATTGCGCATATTCTTACCATTGGCCAAACGACTCACCAGTTGAGCAATTTCCCTTTTAGAGATAATTGCTGCCACGTTATGAACGGGGCATTTAAGCTCCACATTGAAGGAGTCAGGGGTAGAGGCGTTTGCACCACCACGTCTAACCATTTCTGAGATCGCCGTTAAGGCCGTTGACTCGTGAATTCCAAACAAAGATACCGTAGCCGCCACGACCGCGTCGATTTCGCCAGGGGTGCAACGATTCTCTTGCGTTGAACCGGCGCCCTTTACATTCGTAAGAGGAACCTGGTTCATCTGCTGCACCCATTTACTAACTTCCGAACCTAATTGAACAGGTTCTGGAGGTTGGGGACCGCTTTCGGTAGTTGTGCCATCTCTGGCGGTAATATCTTCTTCAGCACTTTGAACCGCGTCTTGGGCTTCTACACTTTCTTTACGTTTAGTCATAAATTTAAAGTCATTCTTTTTTTTTTGGCCCTTTATCTTGCGAAGAGGACTCATTTCTCTAATTTTTCTCTGATTGACCCGCGCCAACCGCGCTCTTCCAGGGAGCGCGAGAAATATTCCTTTCCAGGTTTAACAAAACTCTCCAGGTGGACTACCCTATTATCCACCAGCTTATCCTTGATGTTAATCAGACTCTTAAGAGGAGGACCCTGGTATCGAGCACCATGGATTACGTACCTGTGACATGAATGACAAACAGGTATCTGTTTCCTATTCCTTAGAGCCATTATTTTCAAGTAGTTGGCTTGCGCCAAATCTCTATAGGCCGTTTTTCGAATGTGTTTTATGTGATGCATCTGGATGTCATCCACAGCCCCGCATATAGCGCAGGGCATATCGAAAGTGGCCCTTGTTCTTAAAGAAACCCAGTTGATCATGTCAACGAAGTTCTCATGTGTCACAGTAGGTCTTTCGGTTTTGATCGGGTATCCACCAATCTCACCAGCCTCTCTCTGTAGGAAGACTCTGTTTAACTGCGACCATCTCCTCCTACTCATGCAATCCTGTTTGGCCTTTAGGAAAGTTACTAGCTTGTAACCCTTTTCATAAGTAATATCCCCCACTTTTATAGTGGCAAAGGCCTCTATGGTCTTAGTTGCAGAACTGTACCTATCCGTACCAAATCTAATCATAATCTTACTTATAGAGGATTTGTACTTATGGGCCAAAGTCTTGAAACACGAATACCTCAAGATGTAAACCCACCTATGCAAGTCACTAGGTCTAGTGACCCACTCAACATAGTAGGACATAAGCCCACGAATAGTAGCGTTAAATCTCTCTATAATCACTGTCGCTTCAAGGCCGGTCAGCCACGATACCGAGATAGGGAAACCCCTTTTATCACAGAAGCCGCGAACGTGCATTCTGTTAATTAATCTCGTACGATCTGGTCTAAAGACCAGCGGGAAGGTAGAAACCTTTTTAAGTCCTCCTTCGGCCCTTATAAATTTAGGTTTTCTTTGAGCACAAATCTCAAACCCCAGGAAATGGGCAGCCCTTTCCTTAAGATCCGTTATTAAAGACTTTTCTTCAGATAATTGCGCTCCGAGAGAGTCAAATAAGAAAACCTTAATTCTTCTTCTCATCTTTTCTAACACCGGACTGGAAGCGTTCGACAGAAGAATCCAATCGTCGGCGTACCTTACGTAGAATAGCCTATATTTCTTCGCGTATTGGTCATAATAAGGGGCCTTCACCACCTTTCTTTTCATAAGTTTAATTTCCTTTTCCATCGGGAAGATGACGGGTTTGTTCAGTTCGAAGTTTCTCGATTTGAGCTCCTCGGCCTTTCTCACCATTCGGAGCATTTTCTCCCTAATGTTGCGTCTCGTCCTATTGACAGGGCTTTTTCTCGATTTGGTTAGACCAACTTTGGAATTTAACCTATCAAGATACCCGTTCATTTCATTCATTACGAACTTATCAAGTTCGTGAAACACAATGTTGAAAATGTAAGGACTATCAATACCTCCCTGAGGGATACCGATGGAAGGTCTAACCCTGGTCTTATTGCCCTGATCCACGTAATCGTAATCAAGACGTGAAATCATGAACCTAATGAATTTCCGATCCTGTACTTTCTTTTCCAGGCAACGGATAATATCTTCCTTTCTTACGTTGTCGTAGGCTGCCGAAATATCCCCTTCCAATGCCTTAGTAAGGCCAACCGTGTGATTGGATTGGAGTGCTACGATGGCATCGTGGCACGACTTATTCGGGCGGAAGCCAAACGACCTATTCATTTTCTCGAAATCCGGTTCCCAAATTGAGACTAGGACCATTTTGATGGCCTCTTGCACCAATCTGTCCATGAAAGGCGGAATGGTGATAGGTCTTTTTTTGCTGGAACCTGGCTTATCCAGCCAAATTCTTCTACTGGAACCCCATGGGTAAGCATTCTTTCTAATTAGGCGACTTACAGTGTAGACGTCGCCCATGCTAAAACCGTCAGGTGTTATCTTCTTACGGAAGAAAACGTCCTTTTGAAGCTCCGTGTAATTGTTGAATTTCTCTTTAGAGACGGCAGCCCCCGGTGTAAGAATCCCGCGGTTACCCTTCAACCGTTTGTAAGCTAGCCACAACATTTCGGGTCTAGCTAAAACCTTCAATACGTTCGAGGTTTTGCGGAACGGAAGTTCCTTACTCGCAAACGCACAGTTCTTTCTGTATATGCCGGTTAAAGCAATTCCGGCACCGGATCTTCCCGAAAATCCTTTTTCTTTGTATTTTTCAAGAATTTCGGTAACGTAACCCCATCTCGCGGTGGCTCTACGTCGTTTCTCCTTTTCCAAGAAAACATAGTCCCTCATGTTGCTGGAATAAGTCTGATAATACGCCACGTTCATTCCTTTCATGGCGTCTCTCTTTATAAAAGGTAAAGTTGCCCTAAGTCTAGGGGCTTTTCGTAATCTTAATTTTTTCATATATATAAAGTACAGAAACATTTTTTTTTTTTCTCTAAACTGTCCTTTGCGAAGCGACCCAGGACTAACCGCACTATACAAAGCGGAATAGAAGTCAAAGGTCCTTTGCTCTTCCGTAGGCTAGGCCCCCGGCCTGGCTCGCAGACGAGCTACTCACCCGTTAAGGTGATTCAGGCTTTAGGCCCTCTCCTGGCAAAAGGTTTTACCTACCACCATACGCATTGCGTTTCTAGGTGGGTTAGCCAGTTCGACGAGTTCCCGAAATTCATCTAATGCAGAGTTAGGAGCCGGCTATGGGACAATCCTAGACCGACACTCGCGCACCCCGAGGGGAGCGGACGGTCGGTAGGACAGACTGCTCTTAAGGAGACCTCCCCCTGAACACCTATTCTCATCAGGGGGAAGAAAACAGTCAGCTCTCTCCGAGGTTAGGGCAATCCTTCCCTAGGTCCCTTCCGGTTAGGCTTCTGCTTCATCCTTCTCTGCGTCGCCTCGCGAATAATCACCCCTCGGGGATTACCGCTTCTCTATACCTGGACGTTCACCATTTCACGACGGTTCCCTCCAGTTCGTCGTCCAGGACCGACATGCTATGGTCCCCGCTGACTTTCGCCAGACAAGTAAGTCGGAAGGCTTCTCCTCGGTCTCCGGAGGAGGGTGTCTTATTTCATGCACACCAATGAATTTCGGGCACCTAACACAGAAATGGAAACGTCTAAAAAGACGTAACATTCCGGGCTAGTTCACGCCCGCACATAAGTCTATTGGATATGCTACATATGCGATGTATTGATGAAACTAAACCCCCATCCTTACGGATGAACATTTTACACTCTTTGTATACAATGTCCTAACAAGGGTTCGTTCCCGAACCGTACGTGATAGTTACCCATCATACGGCTCTCCCCCGATGCATGAGATTAGAACGGGCAGGTTGGTTTTTTTCTTTTGTTATTTATACTTTGAGAACATATGAACTTTACTTGTTTTTCTTCTTCTTGTTTTTTTTTCCTGACGAAGAATTGCCCTGTTTGGCCTGTACTCGGCGAGCCTCACGGCTTCTGACTTCCCTTAAAGCCAGTGCTTCCGCAATTGCCTGAGGGAACTCAGGATTGCGGTTGTCGTCGTGGAACTCTGCGGCGTATACTAGGTCACTAGAATTGAATTTTTGATTCGGGAATTCCTTCACTAGCGCGTTGGCCAGTGGGCCCGGCCAGTCATTTGCGAGCGCTATCTTTGCGATAACGTCCCTCATTGACTTGGCTAATTGACGGACAGTGCCCTTACTGGAAGTTTCGTACTCTATTACTTCTCGAAGGGTCTTCAGATCGAACGTTACCCCGTTGATCGTGCGTTTTAGGCTTGGGTTTCCGGCATTAGTGCCCCCTGCCTGGCATATAGCCGTGATTCCGATTACGGCCATTTGCGCTGTGGTTTCGCTTTTCCTTGCGTATTGGCGTACTATCTCGTTTACTTTTTCACGAGGTAGTATATCAATCTTTTTCTCTTCTGGGTTGTTTGACTGAACCTTTAGGGCGGAATCATCTTTGTTTAGCAGTTCTTCAACATCGTTAATGTCTTGTTGTGCTGATGTTGTGGGTGGAGTAACCTGTTCTGAAGGCGATTCATCGCCTCCTTTTTTCGCGGCTGTCTTGAAAGGATTTAAAGTTGTCATAATTTTTGTGTATAGTAAAGGTTTAAGCTTTCCGAGAAATATGTCCTCTCCTTCTCGTCAAGTACGGGAAGTGAGGGTCTTAACTTTGGGGGTTTTCCCTTACTCGGAGATTTTTGGGGTGGGGTTCCCAATTGCAGCATACTTTCTGGTGCGACTAGACGGATGTCATACAGGTCGTGCAATGACATCCCGTCGTACTTCCCTGAGTGTATGTTGGAGTGGCATCCCCTGCACACCGGAATCTGCTTCCTACCTAGGGCGGCGACGATTTTATCGAAGCCTTTATACCCTAGGTATCGCCCTCCCTTGTGCTTTAAGGGTTTAATATGGTGCATTTGGTACACCGGGGCGTTGCAAACCGCGCAGGCCGTATCAGACTTGAACTTTGTGCGGAAATTAACCTTATTTAGGGTAAGGAAATCGATGGTTGGTATGGCGATTTCTGATTCTCTAAATGCATGGCGAAGTGGTATGGCTCTTGCCATAATCTCATTGTAGTTCAGTAGTACTTCCCATTTGGTCTCGTCATTTCGGCGATATTTCGCTGATATGCGAAGATCGCTTGCCCTTGGTTTGTGCCAGTTTAGGTTGGGGTTGGATTTATCTCTGAAGCCATACCTTCGAATGACTTTCGCCACTGTCAGGCGGTGTTTAGTAGCCAAGGTTTTCAAGCAGGAGTAGTACATGATATACATCCAACGATTCAATCTACTAGGGTAGGATATGGATCTGACGTAATAATTGGTCAGGCCCATCATGAATTGGTTGTATTTTCGAATGATTTCGTGGTCTTCTAGTACGGTTAGGAAGCCTACTTCTCTAGGCATTCCCCTGGAATCCACGTATTTTTTTAACCGGAATCGGGACTCCAATCTTTCCGTATCCGGTAGGATGATTAACGATCGGAATCGTTGTGATGTGCCTTTTGAGGTCTTCACCATGTGCGCGTGTGTGTTGAAGTATATCTCGAAACCCAGAAATTGTACTTTGGATTTGCGAAGATCGGTAATTCTGGTCTTTTCCAGGCTCAGTGTAAGACCGAGTTTGTATTTAAGGAATTCCGCGACAACCAATTTGATTCTCTCGGCAGTTTCCTTGTTACCTGATGAGAAGATGGTCCAGTCGTCGGCGTACCGGATATAAGCGATTTTTTGGGGTTTATCCTCCCAGTAGTTTGTCTTAGCACGTAGGTCATTGGCTACTTTGCGGGTAGACAAGAGGTTCTCTTTGTACTCCGTTAGGAGGTTAGCTTTTTCCGATTCCGTCAAGCGATTAACCACGTATTTCTTAAAGGAAGTGCGCCAATTTGATAGTGTTGCCCGTTCCTTTGTGTTCTTTGCAGCTAGGTACGAGATAGCGCGGGCCTTTTCTCCCAAGATCGAGTCCCCAGGGAGGACTTTTCTTAAATACGGGGATTGGGACGCGTGCCTGTAGAACGGTTCGGGGCGTAGGTCTTCCAAACGATTTACTCTCTCCATTGTTTTATCCGCCCTTCTGACCGTCGATCTATTACGGTCGTAATTGGCCGCAACCTTGTGGGTGCGGGGACCTGGCGAGATAATTGTGGGTAGTTCGTTTTGTACGAACAAGTCGAATTGGTGCATATAAATGTTAAAGAACAGCGGACTTACGATACCCCCCTGAGGGATTCCTAGAAAGGTGTCTTCGTAGACACCGTCATCCATGATTCCGGCTTGGAGGGCTGCACGGATTAGGCGTAAGACCTTCTTATCTTGAATTACTTGGCTCAGATACTCCATAAAGGTGTTATGATCTACGTCATTATATGCGCCCTTGATATCCCCTTCTGTGGCAAAGGACGTGCCCTGAGCTAATCCACGTATCTTTTCGATCGCTGCGGCCGGATCTTTTTTAGGGCGGAAACCGTAGTTGTGATGGTGTTTTTCGAATATCGGCTCGTACACGCTTTCAAGCACCAGTCGCAGGGCCCCCTGGACCACTTTGTCAGCGAAATCCGGCATTCCCAGAGGACGTTTTTCCGGTTTTCCAGGTTTTTCGACGTATATTCTTCTAGCTGGGCGCCATCGGAAGGTCCCACCTCGTAGGTCCTCCGACAGTCGGGTTAGGCGTTCGTTCGTGAATTCCTCCGCTGTTTCGGGTGTGGATCCAGGGGTTAGGGTCCCTTTGTTGTTTTTGATCTGCGCCCAAGCAATTCGGAGGATTTCGGGATCGGACACCAAGTTCATGAGGTCACGAACTGGAGTGATGGGTTGCTTGTTCTTGACTTGCATTGTCACGCGTCGGTTGATTCGTTCCAGCACTTCAAGGGATCCGTGCTTTGGTATCGAACCTCGAGCTGCCTCTATGGTCTCTGTTACGGACTCCTGTCTTTCATACGGAGCCCACTTGACTTTTACAATTTGATCCCAATGTTCGGTGCGGTTGGGATCTACCTTTTTGATATGTTCTTTGTTCATAGGTTACATAGTTCTCTTCATATAAAATTTCATTATTATTGGTGGAATAAACTACAAGAAAGGCGTGGCGCCTCTTTGTAGAAACTTTCCCCATTGGTGAGTTCTAATCCGGCGGACCTGATATGCTTCGTTGCCTCTTTAGGCACCCTGCAAATTCTGGGCCGAATAATATCGATCCGCCAGCATCGGCTGCCATTCACGTCTAGTAAACAGGGCATTACGCCCATAGACTACAATGGCTCTCCCGGCATATCCCCCGCATCAAGCGGCGGGACTTAGCCGGCTCAGGTGCTTTTGCTCCAGATATTTTCCATTTTGCGCTGTAGGGAGCCCGATACCCCATATGTCCGCCTTACACAGGACGTCTCTCTCGCAGAAAACCCTTACGGAGAGGTGTGAGGTTAGAAGGGGGTGAGTCCCTCGGACGGGGCGGGTTAGGATATACATCTTCATCCCTAGGTGTTTGCAGACCCATTTTAATATAAGTTCGGCAAGGGAACTTTTGGTCCTTAGATTCCAGCGCTGATCGCCTCGCCTGAAATGTATCAGGCTTTTACACCATGCTATTGTCCCCTAGTCGTTTCGACAATTATTGTTGGATTGGCGTGATTGGTATTTGAAGGGGGCATGTCTTTTCGTGTTAATCAGGTAAGGTGTATGGCTTCGACCGGTCCCGGGTCGTGGGATTTTTACCCCATATCCGGAGTTATTCACCTCGCACGTTTTCTTCCCCAGGTACAGGTTCAAGATCGTAACAACGACCTTTGTAACGATCTAAACTTGTAAGACCGTCCGTCCATACTGTCGTCCATGTACCAGTTGATGACTCTGCAGCAACGGCAGCACCACACTCTTCTGGTGGTACTCCTGGTTGTGGAGTCATACGGAAAGCTGCTAAAATATCAGTTTCGCTAACTACGTAGTCTGGAGTGTAGTATGTTAAACGGTAATCTTTTACACCCGCTTTAAACCCAGTACCTGATTTCGTTTCAGTTTGTGGAACCATTTTATTATCTAAAAATGAAACATTTTTGTCGATCCTAAAATAATCTATCCGATACTCTTGAAGAAAATATTTTCTTAATATTTCTTCAAAAAACTAAAACTAAAATTTAGAAATTTTTAATTTTATAAAAGATTCTAGCATATTTTCTTTTATATATATATATTTTTTTTTATGTCAAGAACTTGTCCTACGTAACAAGTAGAACAAACAAAATTCAAAAATTGAACTCCTTTTCTTTTAGGATACTTCCTAAAGTAAGTATCCTATGTTTTCTTTTTCCTTTTATCCTTCCTTTTATCCTTCCTTTTATCCTTCCTTTTATTGGGGAAAGAGGGACTTGAACCCTCACGATTCTCACGAATCAACGGATTTTAAGTCCGTAGCGTCTACCATTCCGCCATATCCCCGTAGATATTCATTTTTTTTATTACTATTTTATATAATAACACATTTTGTTTTAAAAGAAAAAGTAAATTTTTAAAGAAAAATTTAGACCAATTAACTAATTGCGAACTTTAATATAAAATTTCCTTTTAGGATCTTTATTTTAAGAAAATTCTTTTATTTCTAGCAACTTGTATTGTGAAAGTACATAATATATATCGCTTGTCAAGTAAGAGCGGCGAGCGGGTCGCTCGCCGCGAGTCTAGCCTGCACGAAGTCCCCGTCTGACGACAAAATGCCGTCTGGACTTCGTGAGGCCTCCGCTTGACCGGATTCCTCGCGGAGCCTACTTCCCTCTGGTTCCCTCGTCCTATGGACTCGGTCGTCGTGCTCGTTCTTAACGAGTTCGTTAAGAGCGAAGGAAAGTAGGCTACTCGTTCTTAACGTGTTCGTTAAGTGCGAGCTACTCGGTAAGAGAAACCTACGAGCTACTCAAAGAGAAACCTACGAGCTACTCAAAGAGAAACCTACGAGCTACTCAAAGAGAAACCTACGAGCTACGCGTTCCTTAAGATATCTCATATTTAAAATAAATTTAGAAAAATTATCTTCTAGAATTCTAATATTTTTTTCTTTCTTTATGAAAATTAAAAAATTCGACGAAGAATTTGTATAAAACAAACTACTCGTCTTATAGCAGCAACTTTAGGTTTTTCTACCTTCTATAATTTGTAAGACAACATTTATAATCTAGAAAAGATTAGTGTTTCCGACAGAAACAAAAATTTTTTTTTTACTAAATAAAGTATTTTTCCTTCCAAAATGTTAAATTTAGGGTAAGATACGTAGCCAAAAATATGGATTTTTCGCGGAAACGCTAAGCTTTACTGGGCTTTAGCACATATCTCCGACGGTTTTATTTTTGACTACGTATCTATAATTGTCTTTTTTGAGTATACTTTTACTAAAAATTTATGCGTAGCCTGGACGGGCTACGCACGTTCATATATTAATTCTTTTGTTTAATCCTCTATTTTCTAAAAAAATAGAGTTCATTTTATAAGTTAATTTTTAGAAGAAATCATACTTGTATATTTCTTTTGTTGGCGAACTTTCCTCAGGAAAGTTTCAAATCTTTGAGAAAAATTGACCGCACGAAGTCGTCAGCCCCGTCTGACGACGGAGTCTGGACTTCGTGAGGCCTCCGTTTGGCCGGGGGCCAAGTCGAAAAAGATTTTTAAGGAAAATTCTTTTTCGA
>LKMJ01006888.1_pt1 | contig 10706 bp, 8 predicted proteins | sample 643391 | NCBI WGS metagenome assembly LKMJ01 (sample SAMN04112250, study PRJNA286221) | soda lake metagenome | biome: soda lake; feature: Kulunda Steppe; material: water; isolation source: sample PL-Br10 brine of Picturesque Lake | place: Russia: Kulunda steppe | collected 2010-07
CGACAACCGGACGCTTGACCTGCGGAAAGCTGAGGTGCAGGCTATCTTCGAAATTCGAGCGGAGATGCTCCGCTCGATTCGCGAAGCGTTCCGTGGCGTCGGCTGTACGGAAATCAACACGCCAAAGATTGTCGCGACCGGCACGGAGGGTGGAACCGAACTGTTTCCAATCACCTATTTCGGCGAGGAAGCGTTCATGAACCAGAGCCCACAGCTGTTCAAACAGCTGATGGTCGGCTCCGGACTTGAGCGAGTCTTCGAGATTGGGCCAATCTTCCGCGCGGAAGAGCACAACACCCCACGACACCTGAACGAAGCGACCTCTATCGACTTCGAATCAGCCTTTACTGACGCAGAGGGTGCGATGGATGTCTGTGAAGAGATTGTCATCGCCGCCTACGAGGGTGTTGCCGAAAACTGCGAGGCAGAACTTGAGGCACTTGGTCTCGAAGAAGAGTTTGAAGTTCCTGAAGAAGGCTTCGAACGTATCCCATACGAGGAAGCAATCGACCGCATCAACGCAACTGGCGAACTTGATGAGATGCTGGGTTGGGGCGACGACTTGCCGACGGAAGCCGAGCGCGCGCTCGGAGCGGAAGTCGGCGAGCATTATTTCATCACCGAGTGGCCGAGCGAAATCAAGCCGTTCTACATCAAGGACAACGACGATGACGAAACCCTGTCGACCGGATTTGACCTGATGCACCCCCGGCTCGAACTCGTCTCAGGTGGGCAGCGTGAACACCGACACGAGCGACTCATCGAAGGGTTCGAACAGCAGGGACTGGAACCCGAAGCGTTCGAGTATTACACCAAGATGTTCCGGTACGGAATGCCACCACACGCCGGCTGGGGACTCGGTGCAGAGCGACTTGTGATGACGATGCTCGGGCTTGATAACATCCGTGAAGCTGTGTTGTTCCCGCGAGACAGGCAACGGCTTTCGCCGTAGGCGAAAACGTCACTGGCGAGCGGGGGTTCGTCAGAGCTTGCTCTGACGGTATTCCCGCGAGGTCTCAGCGTCTGAGTCCGTGACGAAGACGCTGAGAGCTAGCGAGACGAGTATGCAAGTCTCGCCAGACAGACAGCGCCTGTTTCCCTGAGACGGCGCTGTTCGTCGAGCGGGAGATTGCTGACCGAGTAATTTCTGTCAGCTCGTCATTCTCAATTCGATAGACACACCAGACGCTACATTTGTACTGGTATCATACGGACCCAGCGTGAGCCGTAATGTCTCGCTGCTCTCGCTGGCGACAGTCGTGCTGACACTCTGGTTGGCACTCGCTGTAGCCGGCCTCTTTATCGCTGATTTCGGAGAAGGTAACCCAGAACCAGTTGACTTCGATGAAACTGTCTCGGTGGGATTGACGCTTGATGAAGAACTACGGCTCGACGATGACGGCGGTGAACTGGAGGTTGACCTCCCACAAATACAGGTCTTCTATTCACAGTATCCGTACGTCGTCGGCTACTGGGGAGTCGAACAGTTTGTCAACAACCACGACCGGGAAGGCCACGACCAGCAGTTCGGCCACCCGATGGCGACGTACGTCACGGTCTATGACGACCTAACCATCGAGTTAAGCGACGAATCCTATCCGGTTGTCGATGGAGACCTCCGCTGGCGTTCAGCAGAAGATGTCGTCTACGTCGTCGAAAGCGAGGCTGAAACGCCGACAGGTGAAACGGCGATTCCATTCGAGCAGGAATCGAATGCTGAATCCTTCATTGACTCGTTCGGCGGCGACATCCTTTCCTGGGAGGAGGCTCTTGACTACTCCTTTGCTGTTGACGATGCCGAGACTGTTCGTGAGCGGACGAGCGACCAGCTAGCTGCTGCGGACGAACTGGTGAGTGCCAGTAGCGAAACGCTTGAACGACCGGTGAGTGTCGTGGTAGGGGAACATGTCGATTCCGGCACGGAGAGCAGGGAACTACCGGCAGACTGGGAAGCAGTTGATGCTGGTGTCGAGACAGCAGAAACAATCGAAGACGGTCTCGCACTGGCAGACCCGGAGACGACGGTGCTGATAACGGAAGGCACGTATGAAGAACACGTCACAGTCCGGGACTCAGTAACTGTCGCTGGCGCTGGGCATGCCCATCTCAACGGAAGTGGCGATGGAACTGTCCTCGAAGTACGGGCTGATAATGTAGCAGTGACTGGCTTACAAATCGATGGAGTCGGGAACGAGACGCCGGGTGCAACTGCAACCGAAGACCACGCACATGGCGGCCATGACCACGACCACGGTGAGGCAGACGACGCTGAATGGGACGAAGATATCGAAGATGATTATGCCTCAGGTGATGCGGGTATCCTCGTCGACAGTGCAACTGGAGTCTTCATTCAGGACACCACAGTGGAGACACCTTCGAGCGGCATACTGATGCGGGACAGTCCTGATGCTGTCATCCGGAACGTCACAATCGATGGAAATCCGACCTATCTCGAAGCGCATATGGGCGTCGTTGCACTGCGGTCACCAGGAGTTATCGAGGACTCGACGTTCAGACAGGGACTCGATGGTGTCTACACGCACCATGCGAACGAAGTGGTCGTCCGGAACAACACGATGGTCGAAAACCGGATGGGAATCCATCTGATGCATACTTCGGATGCACTACTGGCCAACAACGAAATCTCCGACTCCATCACTGAGGGAATTTTCGTGATGACTGGACCCCAGAGAAACGGCATCGTTGGTAACGAGATTCGAAACACGCCAACTGGTATCGACCTTGGCGGGTCCGAATCGTATGTCGCTGATAATATTATTCTCGAAAACGACCTCGGTCTCCAGCTCGATGCAGTTTCAACGGTCGTCGAACGGAACGTCATCGTCGATAATCACTTCGGCGTAGATACTCGCGCAATGCTTCCGACAAACCGCGTGACAGAAAACGACTTTATTGGTAACGACTATCACGTCGCCGGTAGCACCGGTCCGGAACGTATCTGGACACACAACGAGCGCGGGAACTACTGGGAAGGTGCTGTCGGGACGACGGATGGCGAAACCCTTGGAAAAGCATACTCCCCGACTGACGCTATCGATTCGGAACTACACCGTGTGGGTGGGACGTCAGCGCTTTCGCAGGCACCTGCAATGGATGCATTGGCCGGCGTTGAGGGTGCTGTCTCAGGTATGCGCGATGGAGAGATAACCGACCGCGCACCGCTATGTAACCCAGTGCATGCGGACTGGTTAGACGAACACGGATGGAGCGACCGCCAGCCCTCCTGCCCTGCTGAAACGGAGTAACGAACTGATGAACAAGACACTACCCATGGATGATTGGATATCGAACGAATGGACGAACGAGGCGATGGTGAATCAGGTGATACTGGCCACATGACGAGTACACAACCAGCACAGCAGATGAGTTCTCAGGTAACTGAGGGGAACAGAGCTGCTGACTCGACGCTATTACGAGCGACAGATATCGAACATTCTTACGGACAGATTGAGGTTCTCGAAGGAGTCTCCCTTGAACTGCATGAAGGGTCCGTTACAGCACTCATTGGACCAAACGGCTCAGGGAAAACAACCTTCATCAGGGCGCTTGCAGGGTTGCACACACCGACTGCCGGGGAGATTTCATACACCGGCCCCGACAGACCCCGACAAATAGGATATCTCCCACAGCGCCCAGCATTTCGACCGGGGCAGACTGTCGAGCAGGCACTGACATTTTACGCCTCGCTGGTTGGTCTCTCACGAGAACAGGCGCTTTCGGCGCTCGATACAGTTGGCCTGCTTGATGCAAAAGACCGCGATGTTGATGCACTCTCGGGTGGGATGAAACGCCTTGTCGGAATCGCACAGGCTCGTATTGGTAACCCACCGGTCGTTATTCTGGACGAACCCGGGAGCGGCCTTGACCCCGAAATGAGCCTCCATATTTTCCAGTCGCTACACGATCTGGCAGCCGATGGGACGGCAATCTTGCTGAGTTCTCATGACCTTGCACTTGTCGAGGAAACGGCTGATACCGTTGTGATGCTGGAAGATGGAAACCTGCTATATCATGGCTCACCAGCGGAAGTCATCGCGGAAGCCAGTGCAGACTCGCTGCTTGATGTCTTTCGAGAATCAAGACAGGCCGAGACTGGTACCGTCAGTGTACGCGGGGTAACTGACGATGGGTGAACAGAGCGAGACGGCTGCATCAGCAGTCATCGAACAGAATGAGCAGACCACTGGGAGAGACGGTTCGCTCATCGAACAGCCCTCCACGGGAGCAGTCTTTACCTCGTTTGTTCGCCGAGAAATAAACACCGCAATTCTAACCGGGAGCTTTGTTGCACTGGCCCTGACCGTGTTTGCCGTCGTTGTCGGTATCACACTCGTCGGGAGCGGCTTTTCAGCAGGATACGTAACGGCCGTTATTGAGTTGCTCACACCGCTACAGTTGCTTGTCCCGGTCGTTGCGTTCGTGCTTGGCTTCAACGCCATTCTCAGTGACCGACGGAGCGGCGAACTCGACGTGTTACGGACCTATCCTGTCGCTGCGTGGCAACTCGTGATTGGCGTGTATCTTGGCCGGGCGGTCGGCCTGTTGATTGCTATTGGAGGTCCACTCGTCTTGTTGTTTATCCCCATCGCAACGACTGATACGCCGCGACTGCCGATGTACGCGTCACACACCGGGGCTGATACACCGATTTTGTACCTTCGGTTTCTCGTGATAACACTCGTGTTCGCCCTTGTGATGCTTGCAGTCGCAGTAGCCCTCTCCGCACTCGTGAGCTCGGCGAGAACAGCAATACTCGGTGTTGGTCTAGGTTTAGTAGTCATTTTGTTTGGATTCGATCTGGCGCTGTCTGCTGGCTTTTCGATTGGCCTTATCAACGATTCCGCATTGATTTCCTCGCTGGCACTGAGTCCACTGAGTGCGTTTAGAGGGCTTGTCCTTGAGATGGCTATCACTGTCACTGAGGGAACAGGGCCGGATACGGCTTCACCAATTGCCAGTTTACTCGGTCTTGTCATTTGGGGTGGTGGGTCCTTGCTTGTGGCAACGTGGGTACTCCGTTGATGAACGCATGGGAAAGCGAGACGAATTGTATAGTGGGGCCATGATAGACGATAGACGCTGACTCTGCTGCCGATCGAGAATTGCTCTCCGGTAGTTTTATAAAGTACTCAAACTGACATGTGCTCAAGAATGGCACAGAGGCATAAAGAGAGCGAGCAGCCCAGAAACGGCATTCAAGAAGATTCCCACCGACGGAATAATCAAAGAGTGCTGACAGACGGTGGGAGACGAGATGATGAGGGTAACTCGCGTGATGAACACCGGAGCGAAGGACCTGAGCGAGAGCCCCAGAGAAACCCTCCAAATGACCAACCACATCCGCAGGAACGAAATCAGGGTTATGAATCCCATGAGCATCACGGTGGTGACCGTGAGTACCAACAGGGACGAGGACACGATATCCCAGAAGAGACGAACAATCACTATACGGAACCGAGAGACCAGTATCAACACGGACAGGGGGGACAGCCCAACCGCCATCACCAACAACAGCCGTACGAAGGTAGGTACGACCAGCCACCACAGCAGGGGAGACACCCACAAGGACAGCAGGAACATCACAGCCCACAACAGGGTGGGCAACAGCCTAATGAGGGCTATCAACAGCCACAGGGCTATCAACAACAGCCTCAGGGAGGGTACCAGCAGCGTCAGGGATATCAGCAACCTCCCCAGCAGGCTGAAATAGATGAAGACGATGGCGTCAGTCGACGGAAACTATTGTTTGGCGGCCTTGGACTGGCGGGAGCAGGAGCAGGCGGCTGGTATCTCTTTCAGTTGATTGGAGAAGATGACCCGGACGAGGTCGCTGAAGACTTCGTCGCGGCTGCTGACGATGCAGACTGGAGCGAAGCAAATTCGCTTTTGCATTCGGAGAGTATGCTGAGCGATGCCTCAGAGGTAATTGGGATTATGGGTCAGGCCAGCGATGCTGGGCCAATTCTGGATTTTGCTATCGACGAACTCGATATTTCAGCTTCCAATAGCCGGGTTGTTCGAGAAGACGATGAACGGGCGTTTGTCGAACTTACTGTGACGGTTGATATCCCGTTTGTCGGCGACCTCAGTATCGACCTCGAATTCGAGATGCAAACTGATGATGGGGACTGGCGTGTGTTTAATATCGGGCTTGCCTGACAACAGCGGTGGTGGGTCTTGAGCGGATTTTCTAGGTTCCCAGTGCAGCAAGCAATTCGTCAGTAATATCGTCTTCTTCGTAAAGTTCGCCGCCGTGGTCTGCAGCAAACGCTTCAGCATCCCCGGATTCGGAGAACCCGATAACCGACGACCCCATCGCCCCCTGAATGTCACTGTCGACAACGAAGGTCAGTTCGTCCGTCGGGGCAAACGCCTCTTCTTCCAGGTGTTCCGTGATGACTGTCGCGCCGCCATCGTCGCGCAGGTCGTACTCAACTGTCGAATAATCCGTCGCATAACTGCCGACTGGTTCGAACCCCTGGCTGTCCTGTTCGTGGATAAACTCATACAAACAGAGACCACTGCAAAAGTGTGCTACACCATCCTCCCTTTCCGCAATCTCTAACGGTGCGTCATCGAGATAATACGATTGCCCGACTGGACCAGGATTGTTCTGGATGACCATGTTGCAGTTATCGCAGTAGAGGTCTTCATCTGCAAGAGAGATGGGTTCAGGCAGTTCTTCATCACCAAGACAGCCAGCAAGTCCACCTGCTGCACCGGCCACAATCGTCCCAAGAACAACTCGTCTTGTCGGATATCTGCTCGGACGTACGCGCTCAACCATAGCTGTACTAGCCAGTATCAGCACAAAGCACCTCTGGTGTGCCCGTCGAATGCTCTTCGTGGGATGGTTTACCGTCGAGCAACTGCACCTGTTGCAACAGCCAGCGAACCTGCTAGCCACGAGAGAAGCCCGAGCACGCTCGCAATCGGATTGGCTTGCTGCAGGTCAGTCTGAACCGCGGTCGAAAGCACTGTCTCGAAAACAAGGCCACGGTAGGCGCTGGTCGGTGATACGGAAAGCACAGTCGTCAGCCAGCCATCCGCAACTGTACCAACCGCAACCCCTCTGAGAATGAGCAGGTCAAGACCAATTACAACCAGTGCAAGGACAACAAGGCCGAAAACGAGGGCGCCTCGCTGGGTACTTGCAAGTGCCGAAACTGCAATAGTCATGGCAAGCACGACCAGCCCAAACAGGAGGGTTAACGCAATAAAGCGGACAAATATGAGCGGCGAATCGACCCCCTGATGGGTTGCCAGAAATGTCGGTGCATCCGGCGATGTGAAAGCAAGATAGACACCAACAATCGCTAACGGGACGGTCAGCAGGACACTCAGGACGATTGCTCGTCCGACGAACACGCCGATAATATACCGGGAGACAGACAGTGGATAGGTTGCAAGCACATCCAGCTCTCCTCGGGTAGAATCCGAGATAATCGTCCGGTAGCCAAGGGCGACTGCGACGGCAGGGACCAGAAACTCCATCGGCAAGAGGAGGTCAACTGCGGTTGGGAGATACTCCAGTTCAGCGTTACTGACAAACAAGACGCCGAAAGTGACGAGCAACACACCAACCAACAGGGCAACCGTTGAGCGAGCACGGACGACTGAAACAACCTCGCGAGCAGCGACTGCCTGAATCTTGTTACTCATTATCCTCCTCCGTATCGAACTTACTCATCGTCCACCCCCAGGACCGCGACCTGGTCGTCCGGTTTTTCGACAGCCATATCGAACACGTGCCAGAGTGACTCAGCATCGTGAGCGGTACAGAGTTCAGTCGGACTGCCAGTATCCACGACTGAGCCACCATCGAGGACGATAACGTGGTCAGCCCACTGTTCGACTAATGCAAGGTCGTGTGAACTACAGATGACCGCTGTGCCGTCGTTTGCGAGTTCCTGTGCCACTTCAAAGGTCCGCTTACGCATCGACGGGTCGAGACCGCTCCCCGGTTCGTCCAGCACGACGACTGGTGGGTCACCAACTGTTGCCTGTGCGAGCCCGAGTAATCTCGTCATCCCTCCAGAGAGGGTTTCGACACGCCTGTCAACCGCATCCTTGAGTCCAACGCGGGAAAGAAGTTCTCGGGGGTCATCGTCAACCAGAGCAGTATAAAACTCGAGCGTTTCAAGCGCGCTAAACTGTGGTCGGAAAGATGGTCGCTGTGGGAGATACCCAATCTCTCGCTCTGCATCCGGGCCGAGATACTGAACCGTTCCTCCTGCAGGCTCTAACAGTCCAGCAAGTGTTTTGAGAAATGTGGTTTTCCCGGAACCGTTCGGTCCGACAACGGCAGTCACTGTTCCTGCTTCGATAGTCACTGAGATATCGGAAAGGACTGACACTGACTGATATGATTGCGAAAGGCTATCTGCAACAAGAACTGGGTCACTTTCGTCGGTCTCATCTTCGCCCATCTCCGAGCTGGCTTGTGATTCGCTCATCGGCGAAACACCCGAGTGGACTGATTGTGGATGCCCCGCAAGCAAAATTGGGCAGCTAAAAACAGCTGTTGATTGATGGCATTAGTCGTCATAGTCTTCCTCAAGTTCATCGATAATTTCGGGGTGGACGGGTTCAGACAAGGGCACAGTGTCGATGATATTTCCTTCACGCATTCCAGGGGTGGTATCACGCAGAGCATTGAGCGTTACCGCTGCTGGAGATGCAGAGAGCGTCACAGCACCCGGCGTCGTGAGGATTCCACCCTCAACGGGGTCAGAAGGTGAATACCGGTCCTGTCCTGGACGGACATCCGCCCCATCCCAGTAGTTACCAACGCCCTCGTGTGACCATATCAACAACGGACCGGTGCTCGGTTGGGCGGGGATATCGTTACCGATGATATCATTCTCGATGACACGGTTGCTTGGGCGGATTGACGATGCGATGATACCAACGTCGTTACCGTAGATGACGTTTCGCTCATAGAGCGAGTTGCTTGCACCTGTGCTGAGACCGCGCTCGTTCCCAACAACGACGTTCTCTGCAACGTAACTGCGCGAACCGCCTGGAAGGATGCCAGCCGCCGAATCACGAACCTCGTTACCGACAACAGCGTTACCGGCAGGGTTGGTCATGATGGTGATGCCGGCACTCTCCTGACCGGAAACGGTGTTATCAGCAATCAACGAATCGGATGTGTGCATGAAATGAACACCGAATCGGTTGTCAGTCAGCGTATTGTTACGGATGACCGTTTCGTGTGACCGATGCAGATAGATGCTATCTCGTCCGTCTGCAATCGTCGAGTTCTGAATAACTGTTGGCGACCGCATTGCCATCACACCCATGAACCCTTCGGTCCACTCTTCGTGGCCAGCAACGTCGACGTTCTCAACGACGCTCGACTCGACATCACGAAGGAGGATACCGTTCGTGGGTGTTTCGATAGCAACGTCTTCGACGTACACACCAGAGACCTCAACGGCCGCAATGCCCGCATCGCCATGGCCATAGCCCTCCTCAACACGGTCATCCCAGTCTTCATCTTCGTTTGCATCGGACCCATCTGCTGTATCGTGTTCGGGTCCATCACTTGCACCACCCTCCACATCAGCGTCTGTATTCTCCCCAACACCAGTGATGGAAAGCCCCGTCACAGCAACGTCGTCTGCCGCTATTTCGACGACAGAGTCGTTCCCGTCACCAACCAGTGTTGCATCTGGTCCTGCAAGCGTCACGCTGCTCTCGATTGTTGGTTTTTCCTCGTAACTACCGCTCGAAACGAATACCGTCGTTCCCTCCGGGGCACGGTCAAGTCCGTCTTGAATTGTTTCTGCATACTCAACGCCATCGTCTACAATGGATAGCTCTGCAGGTTCTACCGCAGCCTCCTCATCACCGACAATGACGCTAATTGGCCGCTCAGCCAGCGGTCTGTGGTCGTTAACGGAGTCATCAGCCAGACGGTGCAGGTCCGCCACACCATCCCGAATAACTGTTGCATCATCGACCTCGAAGGAGTGCTGCTGGAGCGTCGCCCAGTCAACTAACTCGCCACCGAACTGGGAACTGAACTCCTCAGCAGCGGCGACGTCGTTAAATGGGACGGCTGTCTTTCCTGAGGGGGTCCGGGCTTCGCTTTCGATAACGAACGTCGCATCCTCCACGTCGACCCACGGTTGTTCATCGTCCGTTTCCAGATACCCCTCTTCTGAGAGTGTGATGTCGCTGGTCGAAAAGTCGCTCACATAGACTGTTACGGGATAGCCAAACTGTTGCTGGTGGCCCTCCTGCTGCAGTGAATCTATCGCGTGTTCGACGCCGTGATAGCCAACGACGAACTGATACTGGGAGTAAAATACCTGTGCTCGGGGGATAACCTGTCCTCGCTCTTCGAGACCGAACTGTGCCTCGCTTGCAATTCCCGCCGTGGTTGCCTCGTCGAAGGCCACCGGCTCTGGCTGTGCCCTGTCAGTATCAATGGCAAAGGCACCGGCCACGCCAGCGATACCTATTAGACAGATGATGAGAACGGCGTATCGAAGTGAGCTACTGGTTGCTACTGCACCGACGGTCGTCACTGGGAAGTTGTAGTCGTTCGACTGGCTTAGCTGGACTGGTACGGCTCCCGAATGAGTTAGTATCGCCCCTTCAGCGTGGCAGGCTCACAAGAATCCGTCTGTTTCGCCCCCACCACCAAGGAGCTGGTCGGTAAGGCGGGCGAACCG
>LKMJ01006889.1_pt1 | contig 10705 bp, 11 predicted proteins | sample 643391 | NCBI WGS metagenome assembly LKMJ01 (sample SAMN04112250, study PRJNA286221) | soda lake metagenome | biome: soda lake; feature: Kulunda Steppe; material: water; isolation source: sample PL-Br10 brine of Picturesque Lake | place: Russia: Kulunda steppe | collected 2010-07
ACAGTCACAGCAAATGCATGCACATGGGTTGAGGTACACGCTTGGACAGAACGAAGTCATAAAAAACAGTCACAGCAAATGCATGCACATGGGTTGAGGTACACGCTTGGACAGAACGAAGTCATAAGAAACAGTCACAGCAAATGCATGCACATGGGTTGAGGTACACGCTTGGACAGAACGAAGTCATAAAAAACAGGGACAAACGGTAGCTCAGCTTGGGACAGACACAGCTGTCCAGCGGTGACAAGCAGAAAGAAGTAGGAGCCACGGGCCCATTTGCGCACAAACTGCATCACAAGGGCCCGTTCTATTGCGCACAAAGCTAAAAACCTCTATTTCAGGGTAGAGCCATCGCTTTGCTGTCACCTAAGCAGAGGAATCCCCCTGCTACGGGCGGCTACAAGAGCAGGCATGCAGGGGAGTATGCATCTCATTGTCCTTGCTCAGCAGCAGCCCAAATAGCTCAAATAGCAGTGAGCAGCACAGCGCAGTCAGAAGACGGGCTCTGGGTGTACAGGCTGCAAGCGCCTCGTGCCTGCCCCAAGCCATATGCCCAGGTCTTAACATGATGTGCACGCTGCGTGCGCCTCCCGCCTGCATCAACCTTCAAATATTTGCTTGCACGATGCACTGCTCCAAGCCAATGAGCTTGTGGGACCCCACTTGCCTGCCCACTTCCAGCCCTATAGCACTGCTGTTCCACACAGCCACCTAATTGGAGGCGATTCACATCGGGAGGCGCCTTCATGTCTGCCCAAACTCACCAGCTGCACCCCTACGTAGCCTCCCACGCCCCCCATGCCCAGCAGCACCGAGATGGGCCAGGCATGGTGCAGGTCCCCGGACAAATGGGGGAGGATGAACCTAGCCCCCACCACAAGGGCAAGCATGCCCAATGCAAAAGTGCCTGCAGGCACGGGTGTAAGCAAGGGGCCTGGTGTTTGCGTAATCTGAATCTAATGAAGCCTCGGGCGTGATCAAGTGCACCCTGCGACAAGATGATCATACACACACGCGTTTATTAATGCAAGGGCTTGGGGTGGGGGGGAAGGGGGAGGGCATTTGAAGGGGGTGACAGGAGGGGACGGGCACCCAGCTGCGGTTGCCATTAACCACTCGCCAAATACCCCAACAGGGAAATACAGTGTGCGTACGGTGTGAGGCAAGGAGGTGTTATGCGAGCACATGGGCCACCCTCCTTTGCAGCTCTCTTCTCCCCAAAGCCACCACAGGCTGACGCTGCAAGACCAGGGCTCAGAGCAGAGCCCTGAACAGCCAGGCTTACGCTGCAAGACCAGGGCTCAGAGCAGAGCCCTGAACAGCCAGGCTGACGCTGCAAGACCAGGGCTCAGAGCAGAGCCCTGAACAGCCAGGCTGACGCTGCAAGACCAGGGCTCACTGCATAGCCCTGAACAGCCAGGCTGGCGCTGCAAGTCCAGGGCTCAGAGCAGAGCTCTGAACAGCCAGGCTGGCGCTGCAAGACCAAGCTCCAGTGCAGAGCCCTGAACAGCCAGGTTGGGCCTGCACCTAGATTCTGCACAAAGCACGCCGAGGGGCACCCAAGGCACTGCAAGGACCACGCCAAGGCGCACCCAGGTTCTGCACAAAGCGTGCTACAGGGCACCCAAGGCACTGCAAGAACCATGCTATGGTGCACCTAGCTGATGCACAGACCACGCCAAGGCGCACCTATGTTCTGCACGAAACACGCCGCAGCGCCCATGTGCCACAGGCCCGGGGTGTTGGACATCAGCAGCTGCGCCGCCCACAGCTGGGGGTTGTACCAGGCGGCGGCACGGCCCTCTGCTTCACATATGTGCGTAAAGGATGACAGCCTGCTCAGGCGCCCGTCGGCGAGTGCCGCGACAAACAGGCGGGCCAGCATGACAAGCAGGCCTGCTTGGAAGCTGCGCGTGCACATCGCCTGCAGGCATGTGGACAGGCATGGGGGAAGCTGTCTGCGCAGCGCCGTGCTCGCGGCTGATGCCTGTCAGCGCCGCAGGCCCTCAAGGATGCAGCAGGTCCGCAGCACTCCATTCTACCCCTAACCCCCACTGCGGGCAGAGAGTGCACGCGCAGCGCGCTCATAGCCTGCACGGGCGCCGAAGACAGCGCCTGGCAGGGCCTGGCCTCAGCACACCACAGTGGCTGTGTCCCCAAGTGGGGCCTCAAAGCCTGGCCCCGCCACACCACAGTGGCCGCGTCACCCGATGCCTCTGCTCAAAACGCTGAGAGCCCTCTTGCCGTCCACAGTGTGATTGCTGTCCGCTGTGTGATCCTGCGGATGCCCTGACAGCGCCAAATTGACACAGAGCCGTGTGCGCGTGGCAGCAAGCATCAGGCTCGCCGACGCACAGGGCCCCCTGCTTGTTGGGCCCAGACAACCTGGCACCACCAACACAGCCGTTCAGGGGTGTGTGTGTGTGTGTGTTTGTGCAGGGATGGCCGAATTGCAGAGGAGTCAGCCGTGCGTGCCTGCAACCTGATCTTCATCTGTGCAAGTCAAGCGCGCGCATGTGACTTCTGCCTCTCTGCAAAAGCACAAGCCAGGTCTACAGCTGACATGCGCCTCACCTGTGCTGGCACGACCTCTGGCCACAACACGCCTGCGTGCCTGTTCTTGCTCCAGGGAAGGCACCACACTGCTGCAGCTCATGCACACACGCACGCAAACACACACGGGAGCAGAGGCACACACAGGCGTGTGCACCATAAGTCCCTGCCGCCCTTGTGCGCATACAGCGCGCTCACCTGCTGCCTGGATAGCCTTCCTTGCGCGGCAGAGTCCTCGAGCAGCACAGACACTTTCTCTACTGCTGTGGTCAGATTCTCCACGTTATGGGCCAGGGGCTCCATCACAGCCCTGCAAGAGGCCATGCAGCGGTCGGAAGGCAAGTCTGCGTGTATGCGTGCAGCGGATGGAAGGCCCTGCAGGGTGAGCAGCCACGGCAGCCCTGCAATAGGCTGTGCAGCATCCAGAAGGCTCTGCTTGCGTGTGTGTGTATGTGTGTGCGTGCGCGTGCATCCAGCGGATGGAAGGCCCTACAATAGGCTGCGCAGCATCTAGAAGGCTCGACTTGAGCGCGCGCGCGAGAGCGTGTGTGTGTGTGTGTATGTGTGTGTGTGTGCACGCATGCGTGCAGCGGATGGCAGGCCCTGCAGGGGTGAACAGCCATGGTAGTCTGGCAAGTTCACATGCAGCAACCGAAAGGTGCTGCACGGGCTGCAGACATACGCGCTGAGATTAAGGCGCGCTTTGTGCAGAGGGCAACACAACTTGCTCATGAGGTGGAATGGCTTGAACAAGGGGTGGTACAGCTTGCTCATGAGGTGGAATGGCTTGAACAAGGTGTGGTACAGCTTGCTCATGAGGTGGGATAGCTTGAACAAGGGGTGGTACAGCTTGCTCATGAGGTGGAATGGCTTGAACAAGGTGTGGTTCAGCTTGCTCATGAGGTGGAATGGCTTGAACAAGGTGTGGTACAGCTTGCTTATGAGGTGGAATGACTTAAACAAGGTGTGGTTTAGCTTGCTCATGAGGTGGAATGGCTTGAAGAAGGTGTGGTACAGCTTGCTCATGGGGTGGAATAGCTTGAACAAGGGGTGGTACAGCTTGCTCATGAGGTGGAATGGCTTGAACAAGGGGTGGTACAGCTTGTACAGGGGCTGTGGCTCACACAAGGGGTGACACTGCTCACTCATGAGGCGACATGGCTCAGATCTGAGGCTGCGAAAAAGCCACGTGCAAGGCCTCCATGGTGGCACGCACAGGACGAGCCGCCCGTGGCTTTTAGCGTTGTCCACTATGCAGCTCTCACATGTGCTGAGCAGGGCATGCTCCCGAGAGGCATGCACGGCACCACCGCAGGGTCCGCTTGCGCGGCACATCGCACTCACGTGCACGCCGTCCACGCCTGCGCCAGCCATGCGCGTGTCTCCAGGTCCAGCCCGTGCCTGTGGTGCACTACCACGTGCTGCGTGGCGGGGTCGGTGAGCCTGAAACAGGGCCCCAACAGCGTGCTGTCTGCCTTGGCAGTGGCTGAGGAACAGGCCAGGTTGAGCGCAGGCAAGGGGGCAAGGGATGGGAGTGGGCGGACCTGCAGTGGCGCGGCATGCGCTGCTCGCCTGTGCGTGCAAGCAGGAGGGCTGTCCTGTTCACAATGGACTCTGGGGGCACATGCAGCCCCAGGCCCTTGTTGTTGCTGCAGCCGCTGTCTTTCGCGCTCCAGCTGCCGCTGTCTTTCGCGCTCCAGCTGCCGCTGCTGGTGACCGTGGTGCTGCTGGCTCCCTCTCTGTTCTTCCAACTCCACATGCTGTTCCGGCTGCTGCTGCTGTTGCTGCTGCAGCCGCTGTCCCTCTGGCTCCATCTGCTGCTGCTGCTGCTGCTGCTGCTGCTGCTGCTGCCCACCTAGCAACTGAGACATGCCCTCCCTGTGATGGCCAGCGCACCCAACACCATGCCCTCCTGTGTTCACTGCTCCCCCACTTGCGTCCATGGCACAGGCGTAGCCAAGCGCAGCAGAGCCGCCTGACCCCCTGTCAGGCCTTGAGAGCCCTGACGTGGCTGCACAGTTGGAGGAGGCTGTGCACGCGGGCTGTCCAGTCCCTTGCAAGGAGCTAATAGCAGACGCTGCTGAGGGCGCCTGCTGGGCCTCCCGCCTTTGGTGAGGGCTTGCGGGGAGTGCCCCAAATGGGGCAGGTGCTTCTGCTGCGCTGATGAGCGGCTGCTGCGGTGTGTGTGCATCGATGGATTGGGGCATGCTCTCGGCCCGTGAGTGGCCTGTGTCGGTCTGCGTCTCTGCCTGGCGCACGGCTCCTCTGCTATGTACCCTGCCCACACACACACCAAAGACCATGGCTAGGGCGTGGGTGAGGAGGGACAGGAGGGAGCTTGAGATTTTGCCTGCAGGGGCTGCGGGAAGGGGGCATGCTGCCTTGCCGCGCGCGTCTGGAGGATCAGAAGTGACCTGTGTAACCAGATGGGGGCATGCTGCTTCACTGTGCGAATCATAACCATCCCATCCAGGCTGCTCCCTGGCATTTGTATCATGGCGTTGCTGTGATGCTGGCGCATCTGAACCTTGGCTGAACCTCGGGGCCTGAGGTTTGAGCCAGCTGCGCACATTTGCGCTCGCATGTGGGAGACGTTGCTGTGATGCTGGCAAATCTGAACCTTGGCTGGACCTCGGGGCCTGAGGTTTGCGCCAGCTGCGCACATTTGCGCTCGCATGCGGGATCAGAAGCAAAACGGAGAGGCCATATATTTTCAGCAACAACCATGGGCACATATCAGCTATTATCTAGTATATACGAGGGCTAAGGTGGGCCCATGGAGTCTTTGACCACACCATGAGATCATTTTCCAATGTCTAGACCCACAAAACTTAAAATGTCCCAATAAAGGTGCGATATTTTGCAAAGAAATCGATAGTTTGCAACGATCACGTATGGCCTCTTTCATTCCAACAGAATGTTACTTACATTACATTACAATGTTACTTACATTACATTACAATGTTACTTACATTACTTAGGCACAAAACAACAGTAGACAGAGTACAAATGAAATTAACCTTATTTAAGTGAACATTCATGCTCACACAATTGGAATGGACCCTGTGTGTATTGTGTTTGGTGCCAAAGTCTGAATTCAGCTTGGTGTCATGCCCGAGTGTGCTGCACCAAACTTTTACACAGTGTGCCGCGCCAGTCAACATACCAGTATGCGCGTTTTTTACCTTAATTGGCCAGCCAGTCTTTCTTGTGACACTAAATGTTTATAGGAGCAGTGTATAGCAGTTAAAAAGCAGCGTGACCAGCTGCAGCCAGTAGGAAGCCTCGGAGGGGATTTTGGAATTTCCATAGGTTGCTAGGCACAGTTAGAGGATGGCTTCAGGAACAGCCGTGGTATCCACATGCTCCTGCATGCACCTGGTAGCCAGCCTTTTCTACTGGTGCTTGTTGCAGAAATAAAATCAAAAACACTGGCAGCAAAAAACTCCCTGCATCAATTGAGGAAAAGGTGAGACATTGACCTGAAGAGCCGTGTACGGCCAGGGAAAAAGGAAAACTATTGAGGATCTAGAGGGTGACAAGCTACCCCCCTCGTGTTCATTCTGACGTTCGCAGCTTGTTCTTCTCCTTAAACATGGCCTAGCTTTCTAGTTAAGGCTTTGGTTGCAAGTTACAGGCTTCAGCTAAGCTGCCCTCGTTCAGTGGGTATGGCGGTGTAACCTATTTTATCCTAAGATGATACAAAGAGCTTGGCAAACATGTGACCATTTGCGAAGCTTACCAGCCTAGCCCTGCACTGTCCAATGCTTGCTGGCCTAGGTACTCATTTGCCTTGATCGTCTGTGAGGGCTTGCCCCTGCCCCTTGTGCAGATTACCACTCAAGACTTCAGTATGCAGGGATTGTAAGTGCAAGTGAAGCATACAGACATGTTTATCATGAAGTGGAGAAGGCATCCAAAAGCATAGCTAGCTTAAGGGTTACAAGGATAAGCCTAGGTATATCCAAAAGAGAACTGCTCAACACGGAGGTAACTGTAAGCTTGCGACATCAGCATTTACCTTCAAATCAAATCAGATAAATGCAAACACCTGCAAGTTCAAATATATCTGCAAAAAAACAAGGGTCAGTTGGATGCAGAGTGACAGCATGCAACTGGGGCAATGTAAGACAGCCATAACGCGAGTTCAATATACCTACGGAACCTTATCCAAAAAGATAAACCTTCAACAACAAAATCATAAAATGTAATAACATGCCTAGGCCAAAGGTCGATCCATCTAACTAGAGTTTCATATCCAGAATATTCTAGCGGTGCACCTAGGCTACAGCTCATGCCCAGATCTCTACAGCTAGTCGACTAATCCTCTTGCTTCTCCTTTTCAGGCTGTTCCTGCTGCCTTTGCCTAATACTTGCAAACATCTCCAGGTCCTGTCTTGTTCTATACAATCTGTGCTCTAAAACCAATAGATAGTGGGAAGCATAAATGAAGGCGTTCAGTGCATGAGACAGCTCATTCATCTTGGCCTGCAAGTGGGATGGGCAAAGTGTGAGGGGTCTGGAACACGCCTTGCTACCATAGCTGTTCATGCTAGTCTTACCCAAAAATTAGCTGTTCACGCTGCAGAATTAATGGACAGCAAAGCTGCGTATGTGCATGGCGATAATGCCTGTGCAGAACTGCTGCCCTGCCGCTATAGAATGCTCTTTGCACGGGGTTGCTGCCGCACAGCGCTCAAGCAAGCCGTGACACTTGCTTTGGCAAAAGTGCACCAGCTGCATGCCATGAGCCGCCGCCCTTGCCGCTGTAATGCGCTCTCTGCGTATGGGGTCTTTACCACAAAGCAAACATGTCTGCTCATTGTGCATGTGCAACATGTAAGCGCTCATGCAAGCCGTCACACACAGCTGCACCACCCTCTCCAGGGCCTTGGCTGGTGTATCAAACTCTTGAAGGTTCTAACTTGTGAAGAGAACAGATTGGGGGGAAGCAAGGGCAAGGCAGCAGAGCGTTGGCAACCACCTTGTGGAGGCCAGCCCTTGAAGATTGCCGCCTTCATGCACAAGGACACGCCAAATCAAGGACAACAAGAGAAAGCAAGAGGAGTGCATTCAATGCGCATGCGTGTCAGGCTATGTGCTGGCTTTGCGTGCTCACGCAGCCTCAAGACTTCAAAGGCAAAGTACACGCCCGTCAACGCACACGCACACCAGTTGCTCACAAGGGGACTGCCCTTCTGGCCCTAGCGCACTGCCTGTCTGGCCCTAGCGCACAGCCCTTCTGGCTCTAGCGCACTGCCCTTCTGGCCCTAGCGCACTGCCCTTCTGGCTCTAGCGCACTGCCCTTCTGGCCCTAGCGCACTGCCCTTCTGGCCCTAGCGCACTGCCTGTCTGGCCCAATAGCGCCAATGGGCAGGGGTCTGCACAGAGGCCCACTGGGACATTCATTTGGCATCGGTTGAATTGGTGGCACCCAGTTTGCACACTTGCACAGTGGCACTGGTTTGCTCGCTTGCTCAGTGGCACTGCTTCGCACACTCGCACAGTGGCATTGGTTTGCTCACTTGCACAGTGGCACTGGTTTGCTCAGCGTGTTGTGCGACAGAGGGACGGCGGCTCGTAGCACGCAGCTGGTGCAAATTGGCGCGGCAAACGATTGATTGTTGCACCGAGGTCATGGGGGTCAACTGAACCATGAGCAGCCATTGCACTGGACTGGGTAGGATGACCCACCTTCTCTTGGCGGGATCTAAGCAGCAGCATCAAGGGCCCTTGCAAGCCCTTCACTGCCTGTGGGGTGCACGCAGCGATTGGCAGAGGGTGAGCAAGCAGGGCAGGAGAGGGAAGAGAACCACTGGATGCTCTTCTGAACTTGTGACAGTGTGTGCCTGCAAGCTTGTGACAGTGTGTGCCTGCAAGCTAACTTGTGACAGTGTGTGCCTGCAAGCTAACTTGTAACAGTGTGTGCCTGCAAGCTAACTTGTGACAGTGTGCGCCTGCAAGCTTGTGACAGTGTGTGCCTGCAAGCTTGTGACAGTGTGTGCCTGCGAGCTTTGGGCAAAAGCAAACTTGAATGCAGACAACACCCACAACGCACAAGCGCACATCGGTACAAACGCACATGCACACCCACCCACTTGTACACCCATGCTCACTTGCACACATGCACGCACGCGAAGCCATGCTCATGTACACACGCTCACACACTGCCATGTGTGGACAGCCACGCACATTGGCCAGGCCTTTGCAGCGGTAGAACAGCTCCATGCTGAGTGACGGGCAGACCGGCGCATTAAGGTATTCTGCAGGCAATGCCATTGGCAGTCCGCCACTGTCAATCTGCTGCTGCCCCCCTTGCACCCCGCCATGCTCCTCATGTTGCTGCACCTGGCACTGCTGCTGCTGCTGCCTGGACACTTCCTCCTGCAGGTCCTCCGCGGCTGCGGCTAAGTGTGCCTGCAGCTCTTCCACTGTCCATGTGCGTGGGGCCTCCTGCGCCAGCGGCTCTGGGGGCGTCTGCGCAGTTTGAATGCACCGGCAGCATAAGTCGGGGGCGGTCTCTGCTTCACCGAAGACAGGCGTGCATTTGTCAGGTAGCCATGGCTCCAAAAACTGGTGTGTGTGCATGCATGCGTGCACGTGCGTGAGTGTGTGCCTTGTGTACCTTGTGTGTGTATGTGTGTCGTGTGTGTGTGTTGTCGTGTGTGTGTGTGTGTGTGTGTGCGTGTGTCGCCCTGATCAGGCCAAATTCTTCGATGTCGCTCCCATGGACAGGCTACAAAAGCCATGAACCTAATGTCGTCGCAGTCCCAAAAGCAGCAGCGCGCAACCAGCTGTGCATCAGTGGACGCATATACTTCCAAAGCCCACTTGCTCTTGCTCCGCCTGAGCATTTATTACCTCATACCCACGTATGCACACGCACATACACACACGCACGCAGACACACACACTCATGCACGCAAACACACTCTCTTGCACGCACACACATACACACGCGCACGTGTGCTGGTTCTCACCATACGTGGAGCAGGGATGGTGTCCTGGACCTGGGCCAGTTGCTGCAGCAAAGGCACGATGCCGCGCGCGCACTTGACCCAGGTACTGCGTACCCTAGGAAGTGAAGGGCGCATGAAGTCCATATGCAGGCATGTCAACATGTGTATGTGAGGCTTGTTTGTGTGCATCTGTCTGGTGTGTGTGCGCGTGCTTCCATGTGTGTGAGTGTGCGTGTGTATGTGTGTATGTGTGTGTGCATGTGTGCACGTGTGTGCGCGCTTGCGCTAGTGCATGCGTGCCGTGCTTGCAGATAGGTGTGCAAGCAATTGTGTATGAGTTTGAGCACAAGTGTTTGAATACGAGCGCATGTACATGTGCATGTGTATGTGTGTGAGGGTGTTGGGTTGTCCGTGCAGGCGCGCGAGCGTGTGTGCGTGTGTGTGTGCGCGTGTGTGTGCGCGTATGCTTGTGTGTGTCTGGGTTTGGGTCTGGGTGCTTGGTTTGGCTTGTGGCTGGTTGTGTATGTGTGTGTGATACGGGCGCACACATGTTCCCGTAAACACACATGCTTGCGCACCTGTGCGCGTGAATGGAATTGGGGGGCAGGAGCTTTTTCAACTTCCTGGGAGCCAAGGTGCTGTGCGTAGGGAGGGGGGCATTCAGCACACGCTGCAGTGTGTCGGGGGCCCACCCCACGGGCTGCTGGCCACCTAGACGGTCAACCTCCTCGCGCACCACCTGCTGCAGCTTGTGGTGGAGGTACTGCATCTGCATAGAGCGCACGCACAGGAGGGATCTGTGCGTTTTAGTGGGGCACGTGTGCAGTTGCCGCGTGCGTTGGGGGGGTGCGTGTCTGTGTGTGCGCGTCTTAGAACAAGACAAAGGAGTCTACACTGCTTACACGAGCACCACAAGCTCCGCCCACGCCGACATGCCGCGCACCCTTTCCCCCTTCGTACTGGCACCATAGAAGGCTCGCCCAAGCATGCTGCACACGCCACCCGTGCACATGTACAAGCATGCACAGGCCCGAGTGCGCTTGCGCACACTTACACCCACACCCACACCCACGCGCCCACACCCACCCACCCACACCCACACCCACACCCACACCCACACCCACACCCACACACACATGCACACACACCCAAACACACACCCACACCCACACACCCACACCCACACACCC
>LKMJ01006890.1_pt1 | contig 10704 bp, 12 predicted proteins | sample 643391 | NCBI WGS metagenome assembly LKMJ01 (sample SAMN04112250, study PRJNA286221) | soda lake metagenome | biome: soda lake; feature: Kulunda Steppe; material: water; isolation source: sample PL-Br10 brine of Picturesque Lake | place: Russia: Kulunda steppe | collected 2010-07
ACACGCTCTTTTCTTGTGCCGTTGCACGCAAATGTGTTCGTTGAGGCTTCAATTTGCAGACTTGTTTCACGATTTACCTATGGCTCACAAAATTACTGTCAATCAGACTGGAGCTTTCTATTTCTCTCAAGCGTGTTCTGAAGATGTCTTCAATTTTTCCAGAAACAAACTAATGATTCCTATCGTTTTATTTCAGAGCTTATGGATGTTTTTTTGATGACTGGTGTTCACTGGCACCAGCAACCTGATCAGTCAAACTACCTGGCTGAAGGTCATAATTAAACTTATGTTTTGCCCCTGCTCTTGTTGTGTGGATGCCTGAGGTGGGGTTTTCCAGACATCATGATGCTTCTCTTCCTTCTCTGACCTGGTGAGGGTAGTCAAACTTCGGACCAATGTGTCTCCTTTTCCTTAATTGATGTGGGGAGTGGTTTCACTGCCTACAAAATTTTTCTTTTCTTTCTTTCACCTGAGGCTCACTAGTGTCTAAGTTGTGGTAGTCTGTAAGTTGTACTAGGACCTTTCCTTATAACACGCTGCTAGTTGTCTGGTTGATGCAAAATAATTTAGTTCATCTAAACTTTCCAAGCCTACAGGTTTGAACCACTGCAAGCAAACTTCAAAGATAAAAAATAAGCCAACGACCTGAGATCAAATTTACAATCAGACTAGCCCTTGAATAAAGCAATCTTGGGCAGGTGTCACCTGCCAGGTGAAGAATAATCTTGATGCTTATGCCAAGGTGCCGAGTGCAGGCCCTCTTTGGGGCCTTTGCCTTTGCTCAAAGATCAAGGTTCACGCAAGATAAGACAGGAGTACAGTACAAGGGCTTGCTATGACTTTAACACTCGGTGGCTTAAGTGGTCACAGTCTGCCTGTATTGCCTCGCAGCTGCTCGCACAGCTCCCACACGGCACTCGCAACTTCATGCAGGCGCGCAAGGGCGGTGTACTCAGCCACATCCTCTGGCAGCCACAGGGCCGCCATGACATGTGCTTGTGGCGGAGTGCCCTCCAAGCAAGTGCCCACAGATGGGCCTGGCAAGCACGCAGCTGCAGCCGCCTGCATGCAAGAGACAGGGGCTTTGGGCGCACATGCAGCATAAGCAAAGCATAAGGGACAACCTGTTGGAATAGAACAGGGCAAAGCCGGCTTACTTTTGGAGTGAGTGACAGAAGATGCTCGAAGGCGCGGGAGGGGGGAGGCGATACAGGCTAATCCGTTGAGGAGAGCGTGGGTTAGGGCCAAGCAAATTAAGGAGGCCCAGGCATTGGGTTGCTGTACCTTGGTCTTACTGTCCTTCTTGGGAGTGCCGTGCTGCAGGAAGCGCGCGGCTGTAGCTCACATTCTGAGCTGTCAGTTGAGCAGGTCTGCTCCAGGCAGGCTACTCAACCCCAACCTAGGTATGCCTCAAGAGTGGACACACACGTGCACACAAACACACACACTCTCACACTCTGTTGCACAGACCCACATATGCTCAAAGCAGGACGAACGAGTAAGGGCCGCCCTGCCGCACCCGCCCACATGAGACAGTATGTCTACCTCACCAGCTGCCACAGGAAGCACAGCTCACCTGCTGCAGGGCTCCTGCTCCTAGCCCCGGCTGTCCTTGCCTCCCCCATGGCACGTCTGCCGGTGCTTCCCCCTCCAAGCCTGGCTGCAAATCTGCCTGCCTCTGCTGGAGCCACTTGCATAATGGCTCTAGAACCTCTTCACAGAGGCGGTCCACACACTGCACGCACAGTACATCTGCCCTGACCTCGTCAGCCTCACAGCCACACTCGCTGCCCGCGTGCAGAGCGTCAGCCGCAGATATCACCGCAGCAATGGAAGGGGCTTGGGTGACGTCGTTTGGCCTGGATAGGCTGCGCTGTGTCAGGCCATGCTGCCGCCTAGCACGCGCTTGCAGCGCAACAAGGCGCACTAGGCTGAGGCATGCGGCACACAGGTCAGCTGTCGCGGGCACAGGTCCACGTACGCACAGCATGCTTGCGCCCAGTGCGCCCGGGACCTCTCCAGCGCTGCGGGGATCCGTGCATGCAGGGTGGTATGGCACAGGCGAGCTGGGTGCTTTTGAGCCTCTTGCAACATGCATTGCGCCGGACATGTCTGTGCTGCCCGCTGCCTGCTGCGTGATGTGTGCAACTGTGGCGGTGTCTGCTGCCTCCAAGGAGTCCATCAGCATCAGACAGGCCAGGCCCAGAGGCCAGGGGGAGGCCAGTAGGGGCAGCGGCTTCAGGGGTGCACATGTATTGCTGACCACACCCAGGAGCATGTTTGTCCCGTCTGCTGCGCGCTGCTCTGTCTTCACCTGCTGCTGCTGCTGCTGCTGCTGATGATGATGATGATGATGATGATCATGATGATGGTAATGAAGCAGTGGCACTGCTTTCTGTCGCTGCACTGCTCTCTGTCGCTGCACTCCGGCCGCCGCCGCCACGTCCTTTCGCAGCCGCTGCACAAGCAGCGCAGCCACCTCTGGAGGCAAGGCCTGTGTCAGGGTAGACATGGGCTCGCTTCCGTTGCCGCACCACTCCCAGGTCTCCAAACCTCCCCTAGCGCGTGTGCCAGGGCTGCCAGGCGGTGAGAGCAAGGCATGTTGGCCTTCTTGGTCATTCCCCAGACACAGGCTACCAAGCGACGCCTGCAGGTGCAGCTGCGGCTGTAGCTCCTGTAGATGGGCACCATGACGGAACTGCTGAGCAGCAGGCGGGTGTGCCTCTGGCGCAATGTGGGAGCTGCTTGCGCGTGCTGGGCGCGTGCTGCACACCACACTTCCGCCAAGCTCCGAGCAGCTGCAGTGAGCGGCATGGGGGAGCAGCATCCGCTGCAGCAGGGCCAGGCGTGGGCCGGTTGGCAGGGCGTCCAGCACGGCATGCACTGACCTGCAGGGACAAAGGAGGCACAGAGGGGGGAAATACTCAGAGGGTGAGCCATGCCAAGCCAGGTTCAAGGCTTTGCAGGCTTGGGGTGGGTGCTTGCCGATGGTACGCGGGCGTGCGCTGAGATGCTGCAAGGCCCTGCAGTGCCAGGTTACATGTGCTGCACTTCTGGCCCACAGCCAAGCAGCGCTCAGGCAGGTAGTATGTGTCGAGGAGGTGCAGGGTTTATGCTGAGCGCCGCATCATTTGCATCCCCTTCCAGCTAAAATGGTAGGCAGCAGGCTTGCAAAAGAGGCACAGCGAGGCTGGCATTGCCCAAAGTGGGTCTGCCAGTTTGAACACATCTCAGAGGCAGACATGCAGATGGGTCCAGCACAAACATGCTAAGTTGAATGCACAAGGTTTTGCACACACAATGTGCACGCGAGGATGTGTGCACACAATGTCAAACACACACACATGCGTGGTGTGACCAAACATATATACACACCTGTAGCCCAGGCTGCGCAGCCTCTCCTCAGGGCTGTGTGCCACGCAGCTGCACGCCCCACGCAGCGGCCCCGCAATTGCCGCCACTGCATGCTGCTCCTCCACTCCCAGCACGGGTCCCCACTCGGAGGCCAGGCCTGCCAGCAGGCTACGCAAGCTCGTGCACTGGTGGTGGTGGTGGTGGTGGTGGTGCTGCTGCTGCTGCTCATCTTGTGGATGCCTGCCATGGCTATGCAACAGGTTGGCAAACTGCATCTGGGCAATAGTGGAGGATGGAAGTGCCCTCTGACCTTGGACTGGTGCATGAGCCGCCTTGGTCCTTAAGACCTGCTCTTCTTTCTGTTCGTAGGAGGGCAGTGTTTGCGGGGGGGGACAGGGTGATGGCGGTGCCGCTAGGCGTGGCACACAGCTCCCTGCTTCCAGCAACACAAAGCTGTGGCGCGCAAGAGCAGCAAGGTTGGCTTCCGCACTGAGGTCCATAGGGAAATCTGGGTTGATGGGCAGCAGCTGCAGGGACGCACAGGAGCAACCAAAAGTGTGCTTCATGCATCAACTCATCAACAAAATCAGCATCTTCATGCAGGCGCAAGATTGATAAGGGCTGGCAGCAGCCATGTGTAACTTGCCGGCACCTGAAATTGCCAATGCATGGTTACCTGAAAGGCATTTGCTGACAGCATCATGCTTCGCAATAATGTTTAAAATTGATGTCAAGCATGGCGTCTGTGCACGCCATTGTGCCTTGCCAGCCACCAGGGTGCAGCCCCCAGCTTGCTGAATGCAGGTTGCATTTGGCATTTGTTTGCTGCATTGAGCTGCAGTCCAAGCAGTCCATGTTGCTTGGCACCCAAGCTGTGCGTGACCATCCATATTGATTGGCCAGAAAATTAAAAGATAAAGCCTTGAGTATTTGCTTGCATACACAAACACACCCTTAAACATGATAACACAGTTACACATACTTTGCAGGCGCACACACGTATACACACATGGCGTAAGCAAGCCGTTTTGTAGGGCATTTGTGATAGCTTTGAGGATGTATGTACCTCCTGCAGCATGCTGCACCTGGGCATTTGTACAGCCTCAAGGAGGCAGTGCGCGCAAATACAGGTGCTACATGGGCGTGCAAGACATGAATTACTGGCTCTGATGCCTTCCCTGCAGCGCATACCTGCAAACAGACATAAGCATAGCACAGTACTTGCAATGCAAGGAGTGTGGGCAGCTCAGGCGCCCAGAAGAGTGTACTTACGCTGTAACAGGTGGCCAGGAATGGGTAGGACATGGACGCCAGCAACTACACCAGCGCAGCAATTGGGAACACAAGAACAAGTAAGTGGCGCAAGGAGATGCAGCCGAGTCCAAGGAGGAGCAAATGCAAGCTGCACGCAGGTATGCTGAGGCAGTGCATCACGGAGATGTGCTTCACTGCCCTCCAGTCCTGGTAGGTGTTATGATACCATGTACAATGGACACGAGAAGCAACGTGATACAAGGCGGTGAAGCCTGGCGCATGCCTCTACACAGCACGCAAGTGCATGCTCTTTGGATCAGCAGCCAAATAATTAGGGCCTTTGTCCTTTCAGGACCGCACCTGTCCCCATATCCAAGCCAATACTAGCACAAGCTCGTCTTCTGCAGCTTAACACACACCCATCACAGGCAACTTGCGCCTTGCTTGCGGTGCTGGGGGTATGGATCCCTGGTGGAGTGCGTGCTCTTCCACAGAGCACAGACACACATCAAGTGCAAAAAGGGCTCTACGACCATGCATTTCACAGGGCAGGCTTTGCACAAGGTCAAGATGTGGCGTCCACAAGGCCCTCAATGACCCAAAGGCGCGCACCTCAATGCGCGCAATGGCGCACTCTGGGGATACAAACAGCACTGTGTTTTCATCCCCTTGCTTTATCTGCTGCCGCCGCAGCTGCTGCTGCTGCTGCTGCCGCCAAGTAGCCATGAGCACCGTCACCCCCACTCCTGCTAAGGCCTGCTGCAGGCCCTGGTTTGCTGGATTCCTCTCCTCCGCAACTATGTCGCGCCATCCCCGCTGTCTCGCGCACCCACCAGCACGGCTGCCACTGATGCCCCTGCCATCTTTGCAGCCGCTGCCATCGTTGCTGTCTATGCTACCAACACTGCCCCTGCTGCTGCCGCTGTGCCCCGCCGCTGGATCTACCCACCCATGAGGCACCCCAGCAGCTCCATCCTCACACCCAACCCCATCTGAACCCCCCTCCCTTCCCTCTCCTGCCTGGCCTGCCTCGTCCACTTCCTTGCTCATGCTGTCTCTATTTGCCGGAGCAAAAAGCCCCAGGACCTTGGCCCCCCTCCGCCTCCACCCCGCCAACCCCTCTCTGCTCGCTCGCTCGTGCACCGCATGTACCACAGCCAGCACCTGCCCCCAGCTCACCACGCGCACTGCACCCGCCGTGGAATCGGTCACGGGTGCGGAGGCAGCTGCGTGTGGCTTGTTGCCTGCCACGGTGGCCGCTGATGCCACGTGTATGGCCGCCAGCGCCAGCTGGGTGATGCGGTCCAGGTGGTCCCCGCCAACCTCCTCAGACACCCCTGGGCAGCTGTGGCCTGCACTGCTGGATGCACAGGCAGGAGTGGAGGTGTCGTGGCTGCCGGTAGCTGCTCCTGAGGCCTCTGCGCGGTGACCTGTCCAACTGGCATCTCTGGGGAGCATGGGCGGAGGGAGTGCTAGGGGGGGCAGGCCGCCCAGCAGCAGCCACGCCACGCGCAGGCAGGTCACTGCAAAAGCTTGGCAGGCATGCACGGCCTCAGCCTGCGCTGTGCCATGGGCGGCCTGCGCACAAGAGGGGAGAGAACCAGAGGCAGCGAACGCAGTTGGGCTGCCAGAAAGGGTTCATGGTGGATGTGCCTTGTGCTGCACATAGATAATCCCGGTCTGACTGTGCCAGCTTTGACACAGCGCCGCATGGTTTGAGCCAAGAGCCTAAATATGTCACAAAATTCTTGTGCGTCCCTTCCTTGTGTAATGTAGTCCCTGCCCAGTCCTTTACACATTCACTTGATTCCGGACCCGTACTAGAACAAGCATGCACACAACCAACGCGCTCTCATCTTTGTCCAACCAGTGGTGCCCGATGCACAGCAGGGTCCATGGTTGCAGGGATTTGCATTTCTGCACGACCTAGTGTTCAGGGCTGGCTAGAATAGCTCTGACTACATGTGTAGTTTGCCCGCCCTGAGGCTGCACTGAGCAAAATTCGGGGGGGGGGGGTAGCTCCCTTGTAGAGTTCTGCAGCCCCTGTCCAGCACCAGTTGCAGAGATGCAGGTCCCTGTGCTCTGCTCAAAGTCTTTGCTACCTCAATCTGCAAGTCCTTCATGCACACGGGATGTGGTCAAGCCCTCTTGATTGAGCAAGTCAGAGCGCAGCGTGCAACTCTCGCTCAACCCTCGCACTCAGCACCCTTACCCCTCTCCATGCCCTTGCCACCCCGCTCCAAATCAGGCTCCTCTCTGTGCGCCGTGATTCCCCATGGGGGTGCCTCATGTCACATGTGTCATGCATAAGCGGCTTGTCAGTCCCAGGGGTCACATACCGGGCGCGCACACACGCACCTGGGCCTCATGAGCACCCGCAGCGCCGCTGCTGTCCCCATCCAAGGTGGCAGCTGCCTTAGCAGCCCCCACGGCTCCAGCACTTCCAGCAGCCCCAGCAGCCCCAGCAGCAGCAGCTGCAACAGGGCGCCCTGGTGGCCCCTCCTGATGCTTGGCCATCTCTGGCAGCAGCACGCTCCGCCACACGCCCTCCAGCCCAACCACAAACGGCTCCACCATCACGCGCCCCGCCACACGCGCCGCCCTCTGCCGCTCTGCTTCATCCTCATCCTCTTCATCATGCTCACCCCCATTCCTACCAGCACAGCCACTGCCATGGACAGATGCCCTGGCAGCAGCTATCACTCCTCTTGGCCCCATCTGCTGCTGCTGCTGCTGTAGCGCACAGGCGGCATGCAGCGGCTGCGCTACGTCCCACAGGTAAGGCCCAACCTGTGCCGCAAGCTCCTCAATCGGCCCCAGAACCTCTAGCGCACAAGCCAGCCTGCGCCGCGTGACCTGCAGGGGAGAGGGCAAGCAGTGCCGGCAGCATGATAAGAATCACCATTTCCCAAGCCAGCTGGGGGGCAGGGTGGGAGGCGCGGGCCACAGCAGCATGCTCTTCACCCGCCCCAAGGGGAGCTGCCCTCCCACAGTGAGGATTAGGTACTGCACGGAGCAAAAGCTCCTGAAGGCATTGCAAGAAGCAGCTCTCCAGGGCACTGAGTAAAGCGACTCCCGTATGCACCGCAGAACGCGGTTGGCTTTGAAAGCTGCAGTGACCCACGGCGCAGCAAGACACAAATCCCTGAGGCACGGCACCACATGAAGCAGGTTCCTACGGCCATCATTTTTAGGGGATGAAGGTTCCTTTCAAGAGCACTGGTAGAATGCAGGACACATCTTACCGCGTGCTCTGCCGTAACAGACAGGGTGCAACTTTGTTGCGTGCTCTACTTTGGCACACAGGATGCTCACACACTGCATGCACTGCTGCAGTGACACTGCCAGATTGGGCAGAGCTTGCCAGGCAAGATTCACAGAGGGCTGCACACGTGGACTAAAAACATTTAAAAGTATTGTTGCCTGGCATTTGATCAGGAGGCATGGTCAAAGAAGTGACTACAAGGAAAGAAGAAGCTTTTGGGGACACGACGCTACTTGTGTCCAATAAGTTATGACTGATAACATGTTGGAACTGAGGGTTTGGACATCTGGCAGAGGTCACAGCATGCTAAAAACAGGCCTCTTAAAGGTTGCATTGCAACTGCAGGGCGCCAACTAAATCAGCCTGGTTAACAGGTAAGAGGGCCGCATAGCTCACCTTGGAAAGCAGGGGGGGCAGCAAGGGCAGCAGGCTCAGCATGAGGAGGTAGGCAGGTCCGTCACAACAGGAGCTGCAAGCAGGCAAGGGGGGACGGGGCCAGGGGCAGCAAGGCTGTTACACTGCGCGTGTCCAACTCAGCCCTGCAAGCTCGGTGCAGCATGAAGCGAGAAGGGCTAGGGACGAAGCCCAGAGCCCCTTCCCAACAGCTTCAAAATCCAGGCAAAGCTCTTGCCTCAGCCTGGCCTCCAGGGCACACACCTGGAGTGCTCTACTGAGGCGTCCAGCGTCCCAAGTGCATCAGGCAAGTTTTCTCCCCACATCTGAGCTTGCGACACCATGCTCTCAGGACACGAACCTTGAGTGCTCGCCCAGGGCCTCCAGCAGGGCAGTCAGCATCTCCCTTGGACTGGCCACCTCTGCTGCCGCGCGCAGCAGGGCAGGGAGTAGCAGGCTGGCCACCCTGCAGGCATTTCCCCCCCAATGCATGTGAGTGCGCGTGTTATGCACCTTTTTGTGCATGCGTGTGCGTGTGTGTGCCGTCATGGCGGACTGCGCTAGATTGATGGGGACCCCAGCCCTTAAGCAGAGCATCTGCACAAAAGCGGTGTTGGCCTGTGCACCAGAGCAGAAGGGTATCCGCGTTTAAGTTCTCAATCAATACTTTATTACAAGCGTGAGACAACAGCAAACACACACATACACACACCTCGTAGCCCAACAAGGCGATGACTGCACATCATGCATGGCCTACCCACCGGGAGTCGTGGCACCCCAGCTGCATTAGCTTGGGGGACACATCCAGGATGATTTCGCCCAAGAGCAGCAAGGGGCGAGAGGGTGCCTGGGTCGCGGCAGGCAGGGCAGGGTGTGCAAGGGTGCTGCTTTGGCCTCCTGCTGCTGCTGCTGCTGCTGCTGCTGCTGCTAATGATGATTATTATTATTATGATGAGTTTTGTGATGGTTGCAACACACACAACACATATCCCACGGGGTGATTCTCTAAGCTCTGAGGCTGAGGTATTGAGGCAATGTCCAACGGTGCATCTGGTCCTGAGTCAGTTCTGTGATGCATGAAGATGCCAAGTGGCCTCTCATGCTTAGCACGTGCCTCGTGGCTATCAAGCAGGACTAACCCACCCTGCTTCATGAATGATGCACACAGATTGCCTTCAGTAAAAAAAGCCTTGGGTAACTCTGGTAAGTGCGCTAAACCAGAAATAGGCAGTGATTGAGAAATAGGCAGTGTGAATTAGGGAAGGTCTACTTGTGAAGCGTCAAGGCTGCCTTGAGGTCTTAATTCAGAATCAAAAATATGAAGCAGCTGCCTGTGTGCATCGCAAATCGTTTGCCATGGACAAAGCGACGCATGCACCCCATTCCCCAACTTTGCCTCCAGCCGCGCCAGGTCGAACACAGGATTTATTTGAGGCACATTTGAAGCCCATGTCCATGAGAATTGTATACTTCTCTCTACTCAACATATTTGACTCCATCTCCAGGCTTAAAGATTGCATCCCCACCTCTGTACCCAATGGTACCCATGCCCCAAAGCTGTCCAGCAGGCACTCCAGCAGCTCTCGAGGCAAGCCTGTTCGTTCGCCCAGTGAAGGTGATCAAACTTCTTTTTTGGCAGATGCACGAAGGACACAGGAAGCAAACATGCAAGTGCCATTAGCTGTTGACACAGACTGGCTTCAGCCTTCATTTTCCATCCTGTGACAATCGCACATAGCATCCACTCACTGGTTGCGATTAGATCCTCTTGAAGAGCCAGATCAGCTGCTTGTGAAACAAGTTCAGCAGCACGCGCTGGGCCCTGCTCTGGGTCATGAGAAAGGTGCTGGATTTGCTCTGCAAGCACACTTAGCATGTTACCTCCAATCAGAGATGCTCAGGAACCATTGGGTTCTGTTCCTGCACCCATATCTTTGTAAAGAAATTGAAACAAGTGGAACCAGAAGACATGCTCTGTTGATAGACCCAAAGCGACGAACAGCTACAAATAATAGCAACAAGTATCCGAGTAAGTGAGATGATTGCCCGAATAATGGCAAAACTGAAAAGAAGGCGTTCCTTGCCACGCTTCAAATATTATTGCATCTAGAAAAAGTACCTGTAAGGTTTTCGGGGCGTTCTATGTGACGGTTGAGTTAGAAGATTGAGATTAATAGATGTGTCAGATCTATCTCTAATTTTAAGAATACATGTCTTTAAATTGGATCTCAAATTGGTAACATTAACTTCTAAGGGCTAGCTTCAGTTTCAGATCAAGCCTTGCAGCAAGCTCCCATGACTTAGCATATAAGATGCCAAGGGATCCGAGTGGTGCAAAATGTGAATACAATGGATCACAAACCACTCAAGCTCCAATTCTGCACTGGTGACCTCAATCACATTGACATGCGCCTCCCAGTACACTTGCGAGAAAGCAA
>LKMJ01006892.1_pt1 | contig 10703 bp, 12 predicted proteins | sample 643391 | NCBI WGS metagenome assembly LKMJ01 (sample SAMN04112250, study PRJNA286221) | soda lake metagenome | biome: soda lake; feature: Kulunda Steppe; material: water; isolation source: sample PL-Br10 brine of Picturesque Lake | place: Russia: Kulunda steppe | collected 2010-07
AGATGGGGATTCCGATCGACATTTATACGCCGATATTCGTGATGAGCCGGGTGGGTGGATGGATCGCGCACGTGCTCGAACAGTACGAGGACAACCGATTGATCCGGCCGCGAGCGCGCTACGTCGGCGAGCGCGAGCAGACGGTCACGCCGATCGACGAACGGTAAAGACAATACGTTACCTCGTTCTTATCCGACCACACTGTCTCACCGGTGATGCTTTCACGCGGCGGTGTGTACTCTCCGAAGAATGACTGAGGAGTTCGGCCTGCTCGAGATCGAGGACGGAGAGCCGCTCGGCGATGAGTTCGACGAGATCGATGTCTCGGATACCGAGGCCGACCGGATCGCGCGAAAACAGGACCGCGAGTTCCTCGAGTTTCGGAAGCGGATCAAGGATACAGAGCAGTTCAAGGTGGAAGCGTCGGTTTTCGACGACGCGACGCTCGGTGCGATATATAAACTCGTTCAGGACGGCTACATCGACGCGTTCGGCGGCCCGATCTCGACCGGGAAAGAGGCGAACGTCTACACGGCGTTAGCGCCCGACGGCGAAGTCGCCGTCAAGGTCTACCGGATTAACGCCTCCGACTTCCGAGACATGCGTGAGTACCTCGATGGAGATCCTCGATTTGAGGGGATCGGATCCGACAAAAAGAAAGTCGTCGTCGCGTGGACGAAAAAGGAGTTCGCGAACCTCAAACGCGCACAGGCTGGTGGCGTTCGGGTTCCGAACCCCATCGCGATCGAACGAAACGTGCTCGTTATGGAGTATCTCGGCGCCGAAGACCGGCGTGCGAAACGGCTCAATGAGGTTCATATCGAGAATCCACAGACGGCCTACGAAGTCGTTCGCGAGTACATGCGGCGGCTCTATCGCTCCGGTCTCATCCACGGAGATCTCTCTGAGTATAACATCGTCGTCCACGATGGGGAACTCTGCCTGCTTGATCTCGGCCAAGCGGTCACCGTTCATCATCCGAACAGCCGCGAACTCCTCGAGCGAGATTGTTATAACGTGGCGACGTTCTTCCGGCGTCAGGGGCTGGATATCGACGAGGATGCCCTTCTCGAAGCAGTCACCGAACCTGCTGACACATCGGCTGACGGCACCGAGTCGTAAGCGCAACTTTTTCAGCGTGCCCCGAGATACACCGGTATGTTTGACATCGTCCCCGAGTCCGCGATCGAACAGGGGCGGGCGACGGACGCGTATTTTCTTCGAACGGAAGAAACGCTGAGACACGCTGGACGGAACCCACACGTCGTGGCCGAAGTGACTGCGGATCAGTTCCCGACGGGGTCGTTCGAACTCTTCGCTGGGTTGGCGGACGCCGCCCGGCTGCTCGAAGGCCGCAACATCGACGCGGATGCGATACCCGAAGGAACGCTGTTCGATGGCGGTCCTGTCATGCGTATCGAGGGTCCGTACCTCGAGTTCGCACGGCTCGAAACGTCGCTTCTTGGGTTCCTTTCGCACCCGTCGGCGATGGCGACGGCGGCGCTTGAGGCCCGCCGAGCGGCCCCGGAAACCTCCCTTTTGAGCTTCGGTGCTCGGCACGTTCATCCCTCGATTGCCGGGATGGTCGACCGAAGTGCGCTTTTGGCCGGATTCGACGGCTTTTCTCACGTCGCCGCTGGCGATTTGATGGATCGGGAGGCCGCGGGAACGATGCCGCACGCGCTCATGATCTGCTTCGGCCCCGGGAACCAAGAGCAAGCGTGGGAAGCGTTCGACTCGGCAGTCGATCCGGACGTTCCTCGAATCGCCCTGTGTGATACGTACGATGACGAAGTGGATGAGGCCGTTCGTGCCGCCGAACTCGGGTTCGACAGCGTCCGTCTCGACACGACCGGCTCACGGCGTGGCGATTTCCGACATATCATTCGAGAAACACGGTGGAAACTCGATATACGCGGTCACGAGGACGTCGATATTTTCGTCAGCGGTGGGATCACTCCCGAAACGATCACTCAACTCGCGGATGTCGCCGATGGATTCGGTGTCGGAAGTCACATCACGAGCGCTGCACCGGTCGATTTCGCGCTCGATATCGTGGACGTCGAGGGAGAGCCCGCGGCGAAACGCGGGAAGTTATCCGGAACGAAAGAGGTATACCGGACGCCGGACGGAGCTCACCACATCGCGTTAGCTGAGAGCGATGGGCCGGATGGCGGTCGGGCGCTCTTTGAGCCGCTCGTCCGTGACGGCGAAATCGTCGCCGAATTCGATCTCGATGCGGCGGCGGAACGCGCCCTCGCTGACGCTGAACGCGTCGGATTCGAGAGTGTATAGCACGGCGGTTCGATTCTTCGCTCACAAACGAATTCGTCGGCGGTGTTATCGGACGAGGAAATAGACCTGTTTTCGAGCGTCGTGAAACGAGTACCGCGAGTCGATAAGCTCTTTCTCTTCGAGGCGGTTCAACGCGTAGCGAACCGTTCGATCTGGAAGGAGCGACTGTTCGGCCAGTTGCCCCTGCGAAAGCGGCCTCGTGTCCTCGAGCACCTTTGCGACAAGCTTTGCGCTCGGTGGTAGTTCCCGAAGCCGTTCACGGAACTTCGGGTCGGCAAGCGGCGATTCGGTTCGGGGCGAGCGGTCCTCCGTGGTTGTGCTCATACCCTCTTCTCTCCGGGAGCTATTGGTAAAACTTGGCTATATGGATAACAAAACAATACAGATAATCAAGGGAATATAAGGGTGCCTAATATATTGAATAATCGATGAACGTATGTCCATTTATGGGCGCTTGGAAACCATTAATCGCTTCTATCTTATGTTATACACGCTTCTGTCTTTTAACCGTCCACTTATTCTCTGATCTCTTCGATTCCATCGCTCAACACTGAATTTCTCGCCCCTTGAAACGGCCGTGTCGAGAACCCATCGGCTTCGTGAGGCCCCTCGTTCAACGGCGCACCAGCATCCTTTTATGTTCCCGGAGGGTCGGTTTCTCTAGTGTGAAGGGTCAGGAGTGGTACCAAGAGAACGACATCGCCGAAGCGTACGACGACAAACGTTTTACCGGCGGCGGTCGGTTCATCGACCGACGAGAAAAGAAAGCCGTACTGGACGCACTCGGACCGGTCAGCGATAAGCGGATCCTCGAAGTCGCCTGTGGTACTGGGCGGTTCACTGTGATGCTGGCGAATAAAGGGGCCGATATCGTCGGGATGGATATCTCCGAGGCGATGCTCGAACAGGGGCGGGAAAAAGCTGTCAGAGCCGGCGTCGACGGACAGCTCTCGTTTATGCAGGGTGATGCGGGGCGGTTACCGTTTCCCGACAACCACTTCGACGCCGTCTTCGCGATGCGGTTTTTCCATCTCGCCCCCGATCCTGAAGGGTTCATCAAAGAGATGCGACGCGTCACGAAAGATCGGGTCTTCTTCGATACGTTCAACCGATACTCCGCCCGATCGATATATAATTGGGCGCTTCCGATGGGTTCTCGACTGTACTCCGATCGAGAGGCTAGAACACTCGCTGTCGGTGCAGGGTTAGAGGTCACCGATGTCGAACACGATTTTATCCTTCCGTACGGCTTTTATCGTGCGATTCCGAAACAGATCGCTAGCCCGTTCCGAACGGTCGATACGGCGCTCGGCAGAACGTCGCTCGGTGATCGCATCGCGTCCGTTTCGTACTGGAATACTCAGCTCTCTGAGTGATCACGCCGCAGACACGGGACTTTTGGTGATTGGACTCTCTACATAGTCGTATGGATCTCTCGGTGGTGGTCCCGACGCTAAACGACCGCGACGAACTTCGGAGGTGCCTCGACGCGCTCGCAGCGGAAGCACCCGCTGAGATCGTCGTGGTCAACGGGCCGTCGACCGATGGGACAAGCGGGATGGTTCGGGAGCACGACGCTGTCGACGTCCTCGTGGAAATAGACGACCGAAACGTCAACGTCGCACGAAACGCGGGACTCGATCGGGTTCGAGGTGACGCGGTCGCCTTCGTCGATCCAACGGTCGCGGTTGAGCCGGGGTGGCTTGTCGCTGCAGTTGACGGACTGTCCAACGCGGATGCCGTGACCGGACCGACCCACGAACAACTCGGTGCCGGTGTCGCGACCGATACCGTTGAAGATCGCACGATCGCCGGTCGCCGGGTGATGTATTTCAACGGCGGCAACGTCGCGTTCACTCGCGAACTGATCACGGCGCTCGATGGGTTCGATGAATACCTCGATATCGGCGGCTCTCGCGATGTCGCACATCGCATCGCCGGTTTCGAGTACGATCTCATGTGGATACGTCGGATGTGCGTTTCCCGGGAAACGGCGGCTGATGGCGGCGCAACCGAACGAGACTGGCGGGATCGGTACCGATCGCTGTCGTACCGATTGGCGAAAAATTACGGGCTTCATCCCACCGTTCCGTTCCGGACCGTTCGACACGCGTTTGCCGACGCGAGCGAGACGCTTCGAGACGTCGCACGCGGCGATGCGAAGCCATCCGTGTGGTTCGGCAACGGTCGAGACGTCGCGTTAGGTACGGCCATTGGGTACGTCGCCGGACTCAAAGCTCGCTACACCGACCGGACCCCACGGCGCAACCCACGGGGCGTCTCGTCTCGGAAGGATCGTGCCGTTACGGTTCACGACCGTCGGTGAATCCTCGTCATCCCCGTTCTTCCCGAACGGTTCGTCCGACAGTTACGTAACCTTTATATAGAACCGCTGACGACATATCAGGTGAACATGTCACCACAAATGCGTCAGCGGCGCGGACAGCCGCTTTTCATTCTCAGTGAGGACTCACAGCGTACCCGCGGCAAAGACGCACAGTCGTCTAACATCATCGCCGGTAAAGCTGTAAGCGAAGCCGTTCGGACGACGCTCGGCCCGCGTGGGATGGATAAAATGCTCGTCTCAGACGCTGGCGACGTCGTTATCACGAACGATGGGGCGACCATCCTTCAGGAGATGGATATCGAGCACCCGGCGGCGCAGATGATCGTCGAAGTCGCCGAGACACAAGAAGAAGAAGTCGGTGATGGGACGACGACAGCCTCCGTTCTCGCGGGGCAGTTGCTCGCGCAGGCGGAGAACCTCCTCGATGACGATATTCACCCGACGACCATCGCCGAGGGGTATCAGGAAGCCTCCCGAATCGCGCTCGAGGCCATCGAAGAGCAAACGCTGACGGACGAACTCGACGATGAGACGCTCATCTCGGTCGCGGAATCGTCAATGACCGGCAAAGGAACCGGCGACATCGATGCCGAATCGCTCGCGAAAACGATTGTCGAGGCGATCCGACAGGTCCAAGCGGAAGACGGCGTCGACCGCAACGCGATCACGATCCGCACCCAGACCGGTGCGGGCGCGTCGGCGACGGAACTCATACAGGGTGTCATCAGCGAGGAGGAACCGCTCCACGACGACATGCCCAAATCGGTCGAAGACGCCACGATCGCCGTTCTCGACCTCGATCTCGAAGTCCGTGAAGCCGATATCGATGCCGAATACAACATCACGAACGTCGACCAGCTCAATACGGCGATCGAAGCCGAGGAGGCCGAACTCCGTGGCTACGCCGAAACCATCGCCGAGGCTGGCATCGATGTCGCCTTCGTTACCGGTGACGTCGAGGACCTCGTTGCCTCCTATCTCGCGAAAGAAGGTATACTCGCGTTCGACTCCGTCGACGATGACGAAGCCAGCGCGATCGCCCGCGCGACCGGCGCGAAAACCGTCGGTACGCTGAACGATCTCGAGGACGACGATCTCGGTCGGGCCGAGACCGTTCACGTCGAGACGTTTGGCTCGGACGATCTCGCCTTCATCGAAGGCGGCGCTGCAGCCGAGACGGTCACCGTCTTCGCTCGCGGCGGCACCGAACACGTGACTGACGAACTCGAACGCGCGCTCGAAGACGCGCTCGATGTCGTCACGGCCGCGCTCGACTCCGGTGGCGTCGTCCCCGGTGCCGGTGCGACCGAGATCGCGATCGCAGACCACATCCGTACCAGCGTCGCACGGGTCGAAGGACGCAAACAGCTCGCGATCGAGGCGTTTGCCGATGCGGTCGATGTGCTTCCCCGAACGCTCGCGGAGAACACCGGAATGGATCCGATTGACGCGCTCGTCGACCTCCGATCGACGTTCGATGCCGAGGGCAGAGCGGGACTCATCAGTGAGGGCCAGACCGGAACCGTCGGCGATCCGCTCGAGTACGGTATTCTCGATCCCGCGGCTGTCAAACGCGAAGCCGTCGAATCAGCGACCGAGGCCGCGACGATGATCGTCCGGATCGACGACGTCATCTCCGCCGAATAGGTCACGTAACGTTCTCGCTTCCGATTTTTTGATGACTCCGAAACCTACCGAGTGTCGTCTGTGAACATCTGGATAGCGCCACCGACCTCTTTGTATACTTTCACATGCATCATGCCTGTTAGGGACACACTCGATAGCGTGTAATCGGCCATAAGGAATATATTGTCAACTCCGTTTCACACCGTATGGATCGACGAACGTATCTCGAGGGACTCGGTGGAGCCGTGTCAGTCGGCGCACTCGCCGGTTGCACCGGAAATGGGGGCGAAACCAACGGACCAGGGACCACTGACGGACGTGAGAACGAAAACGACGATATCAGTGGTGAGGGGGATGATACCGATGATATTACCGAATACGGTATCCTCTCGACCAGCGTGACGGACCAACCGAACGATATCGGCGATTTTGAATCACTCGTCGTGACGATCGAAGGCATCTGGGTTAAGCCTGCCAACGACGAGGGCGGTGATGATGATCCGAATGGGGGCAATCAGGGTGATGGCGACGCAGACGAAGACGGTCGTTCCGATGCCGAAGACGACAGTTTAGAGAGCGATGAAACAGACGACGAAAGCGCAGATGGATCGGAAAGCAGCGACGACGAAAGCGCAGGGGATAACGGAGTGCCCGAGGACGAGGGTGAAAGTGATACCGAGACAGAGGTCGACCGAGGCACCGGTCGCTACTACATCGAATTCGAAGAGCCGCAAGACGCCGATCTCGTTCAGTTACAGGGCGATAACACTCAGCTAATCGACGAGACGGAACTCGAAACCGGCGGCTATCAGTTCTTGCAGTTGAATGTCGCAGAAACGAACGGGACGCTGACAAACGGTGAGGTGGCGCCCGTCGAAACGCCTGGAAACGCCCCGCTGCAATTTAAACACGAGTTCAAAATCCGTCCCGAGGAACGAACGCGTTTCATCGCGGATTTCGCCCCGTTCCGACGCGGTAACGATCGGTACCTCATCCGTCCAGTTGCGAGCGGGACCCAGGTGCTCTACGGCGACGAGGAGTACGACAGCGAGAATGCTGAATCCGATGAAGATGCTGGATCCGACGTTGCGGACGGTGACACTGACGACTCTCACGACAGCGGCGAGCCGGATACCGAGGACGACGAACCGAACAACGGCGGGTCGGGCAACGGCAGACCGAACGACGCGGCTGGCGGATCGATACGAACGGTTCGTTTCTGAAACCCGACTGCAGTGATACTGAGATAGTACTGCGTTGGTATTAGACGCCCTCGACCAACCGTTCCAACTGTTCGGGCGGGACGGCGCCGCGGGCGACGTGACCGTCGTAGGCGAACGTTGGAACGCCACTGATACCCTGTGTTCGGGCCTCGCTGAACTGTCGGCGAAGCTCCTCGCGAAGCGTTTCATCGTCGAGGGCGGAGTGAACCTCCTCGGCGTCGATTCCGGCCACTTCGGCGAGTTCGATCAATACGTCCCGATCGCCGATGTCTCGACCGTTCTCCCAAAGCGCCGAGAAGACCTCCTCGTCGAAGGCCAGCCACGTCTCGTAGTCGTGGTGCTCCCGGAGGTAATACGAGAGCATCTGTGCCGGGAGCGAATCGATATCCGTCGCAATTTCGATCTCCATCTCGGCGCCGTACTTCTCGGCGAGTCGTCTGACGTTCTGTTTCGCTTGCTCGAAATACGCATCGTCTTTCCCGTCATCGACGGCGTGATCAATCGTCCCGTCCGGACGGCGCTTCTGCGAACGGAGATCGAACGGACGCCAGTCGATCCGTAGCGCTGTTTCGCGCGTTTGCTGATAGCGCGATAGCGACGTCCGTCCCAGATAACAAAACGGACAGACGTAATCCGAGTAGACCGTGACCGCGGGCTTTGTAGAACTCACATCCGCCGTTCGCGCCAACGATACAAAACGGTGTTTCATATCTTCGCGATGGATGCACAGACGGGCGCTGCGACGCGTTGACCCGACGTCGATCGACCTTAGAACGGCTCGACGTGCGGTCGGAGATCCAACTCTAACGTCCAAGACGATCGATCTTGGGTGACGAGATGCCAGTACGAGTCCGCGATCGAATCCGGATCGAGAAATTCCTCTTCGGCTCGGTCCGTTTCGGCCGTCCCTTCCGGCGGCGATATCTGGCCATCGATGACGACGTGTGCGACGTGGATCCCCTTCGGTCCGAGTTCCCTGGCCATCGATTCCGCCATACCACGGACGGCGAACTTCGCCGCGCTGAATCCGACCGCCCCATCGCGACCCCGGACGGCCGACGTCGCACCGGTGAAGATGATCGTTCCACCGTCCCCTTCGAGCATATCGGGGATGGCCGCCTGCGAGCACAACAAACCTCCATAGGCTGAAACGCGCCACGCTCGTTCGAACGCCGTCGGTGAGATGTCTTGAACACCTTCCCACGCACCGCCGCTTGCATGGTTGAGTAGCACGTCGATCGGTCCGAATTCGGCTCGAACCGCTTCGAATCCGGCTTCGACCGCCGTCGGATCCGTGATATCCGTTGGAACAGCCAGTGCGCTTTCGCCCAATTCGGCCGAGAGCTCTTCGAGATACGATTCCGAGCGGGCGAACAGTCCGACGCGACAGCCTTCATCGAGAAACCGTCGGGCGAGCGATTCTCCGAGCCCCGGTCCGACGCCGGCGATAACCGCTGTCTCTGTCATACGCTCATCGAGGACGGCGAGACACAAAACCGTTCGTCCCGTGGGTTTTTGCCGTTTCCAATCGATCGGGCGTCCATGGGACAACTCGATGACGAGACGGTGATAGTCACCGGCGCGAGCCGTGGACTCGGGAGATCGATGGCGAAACGTTTCGCCAGTGAAGGGGCGAATACGGTTTTCTCAGCGCGGAACGAAGCCGACCTGGAGGCGGCCGCCGCCGAAGCCGACGGGGAGGCGCTCGTCGTGCCTGCCGATGTGACTGACGAAGATGCGGTCGAGCGACTTATCCAGGCGACAATTGACGAGTACGGCGAGCTAACCGGACTCGTCAATAACGCGGCCGTCGGCTTACTGAGCCTCTATAACGAACGCCGCGAGATCGCTGACATCGACGCTGAAGACTGGCGACTCATTATGGACGTCAACGCGACCGGCCCGTTCCTGTGTTCCAAACACGCGGTTCCCGCGATGGAATCCGGTAATATCGTCAACATCTCCTCGGGACTCGGTCGCCGCGGCTCGGCCGGTTGGGGGCCGTACGTCGCCTCGAAATGGGCGCTCGAGGGATTCTCAAAGACGCTTGCATACGAACTCGAACCGGAGATAAACGTCAACTGCCTCGATCCCGGCGGCCGTGTCGATACGGCTTTTTGGGATCACCTCCCCGACGAAGAGCGTGCGTCGATTCTCGAATCCGACGTGATGAATGACGCCGCCGTTCTGTTGTTAACACAGGAACCTGGAGGTCTCACCGCTGAATCGATGCCAGCAGGCGACTGGGAAGCGAAGCTCGGGTAGCCAAGCCGCTAACACGGCCTGTTAGACCGGCTCGCTTTCTCGGTCTCGATCGCGATCTCGTGAGTCACGCTCGCGCTGTTTTCGATCTGCGGCCAGCTCTCTATCGATCTCATCGTCGAACGCGGACAGTGACTCGACTTTTAGTACGTTGCCACCACCGGGATCTACGACCATGATCTCATCACCTTCGGCGATCTCACCGTCGAGCGAGCGGGCCTGATAATACGGATTGAACCCCCCGCTTTCGAGTTTGACCTCGCCTTCGCTTCGGGTTACACGCTTCGTGACACGGCCGGTTTTCCCTCTGAGCGACGACGAATCGCTGGTTTGGCCGGTCCCTTTGCCGCCGTAAAAATCGAACTGTCGATAGCCGTATAGGGCGGCTCCCCCGGCGATGAGAACGATCGCCGCCAACACGAGCGGGAGCGCCGCCGCCGGAAGGAACGGACCGAGTACTAATCCCGCAAGCCCCGCTGCAAGTAGCGCGATCCCGACGACGATGAAGTGTGCGCCGGGGGCGAACGCCTCCATGATCATCAGTGCCGCTCCGAGGAGCACGAGCAAGAACGGCACCGACAACCCGAACAGTTCGGCCATACTCGCTGTAGGGTTTCTTGGTGGTTAACGCTTCGGACGAGGTACCCCACTCGGCGGTCACCGACTCGGACGGGTGTCGAGTTCCCGGTCGGATCGACTCGAAGCGCTGATCCGTTCGAGATCCGATCTCGTGTTGATATTTTGCAGGCGGTATCGGGCGTCGAACGGAAGCGCCGAAGCGTCGATGAAATCCGTATCCAGTGTCTCCGGAACGGTTTTGACTCGATACGTTTCGGCTTCGAGTGCGGACCGGACGACGGCTCGGGTACGCCGTGTCCGATACCGCCTGCAAAATATCAACACGAGATCGGATCTCGAACGGATCAGCGCTTCGAGTCGATCCGACCGGG
>LKMJ01006893.1_pt1 | contig 10702 bp, 11 predicted proteins | sample 643391 | NCBI WGS metagenome assembly LKMJ01 (sample SAMN04112250, study PRJNA286221) | soda lake metagenome | biome: soda lake; feature: Kulunda Steppe; material: water; isolation source: sample PL-Br10 brine of Picturesque Lake | place: Russia: Kulunda steppe | collected 2010-07
GGCGCCTGCTGCTGCTGCTGCTGCTGCTGCTGCTGCTGCTGCTGCTGCTGCTGACCGAGGGGTGGTGGGGCAAGGGGCGGCGTGCCGCGGCATGGAGGGCCGCCTGGCGCAGCGGCACCTTGGCTGCTGGTGTGCTGCCAAGACAGATTCATACCGAAGGGGCCTCCCTCCTGAGCGTGTGGCAGCCCAGCTGCGCCTGGGGGCGTGGATGGTAAGGGGGGGCGGCGCAGGCGGGATTGCGGGAGGGAGGTGGGCGCGCGCGCAAACAGCGGTGCAAGCGGTGGGGGCGAGCCTGAGCCCAAGCGGGAGTGCGGCTGCGGCTGCGGGGACGCGTCCTGGCCGGCAGACGCACCCACCCTTTGCCTTGCCCCCTCTGCGCCCTCCGCCCCCCCCCCGCTGCTGGCGCCGTGGCCTGCGCCTTGCTCCATACCCGCTTCCGCCACGCGCGCCAGCGCCCACACCATGGTCGCGGCGTCCCGGGGGGTGAGGGAGGGCAGCAGGAAGCTCACATGTCCCAAGTACAGCGTCAGCCAGCCCAGGGGCGGCGCATGGCGCGCAGTGGCCAGGGCGTGCAGCATGGACGCCGCCTCCCGCGCGCGCAGGCCTCCTTGCCCCTGCCCCTGCCCTTCCTCACTGCCGCCGCCGCTGGTCTTGCTGCTGCTGCTGCTGCTGCTGCTGCTGGCGCTGGGTGGGGTGGGCAAGGGGAGGCTGCCACCGGCGGGGAGAGGGCCCATGGCGCGCGCCGCCATCGGCAGCAGCGTGGTGTTGACAAAGTGCAGCGCCTCTTGCCGTTGGGGGGGGGACAGGGGCACGCCCGGGCCCCTGCCGCCGCTGTCCCTCCCCCTGCTGCCATTGGTGCCAGCTGAGCCGCTGATGGCGCGCGCAACAGCGGAAAGTGCCGCTGTGGCATGCACGGCGTTTGCGCGCCCCGCCCCCACACCCGCCCACGCCTCCGCGCCGCTGCTGCCACTGGCCCCGTCATGCACTGCCAGCAGGGCGCGCAGCTGTTGCCAGCTGCTGCAGCTCCGGATGCGCGCCGTCAGGATGCGCGCGGCATCATCCCCAGGGACTGGGCCAGCCCGTCTGCTGTCTTGTGCACGGTTGGGGGCACCCCCTTGCTGCTGCTGAGTGCACGATTGAGAGCGCGTGTGCTGCCCCGCTGCGTCAACGCCCTCTGGACTGTGGCTGCTGCGCTTGCTGCGGGTGCTGCTGCGTGCCCTGCTGGGGCTGTTGCTGCGGCTGTTCCTGCTCGCCCTGCTGGTGCCGCAGCTGGTGGGCACGGATGCTGAAGCAGGGCCTGCAGCTGCGTGCCGATGGTGGGGCAGGCGGGGCTGCAGGGCAGAGGCATCTAATCGGCTTGGCTGCTCCAGAAAGGTGAGGGAGGCAGGGGGAGGGTGAGGGAGGGGGGGGCTTGCAGCACAGGCGCTGCCCCTGTAGCTCTGCCTGCGCGAGGCTCCTAGCAGGTTGCCGCACGCCACATAGGAGGTGCCATGCGTGCTTGCTGGAGGCGTTGCCCCCACTGAAGGCTGTGAGAGGGGTTCTGGAAGCTTATGGGTAGATGCAGCTGCCTTCCCAGCAGAGGCTGCTGCAAGAACCATCATCCCTCCGCATCAGCGTCCACACACGCACCCTCGCACTTAAGATGTAGGATAAAGCTCTGTTGGGTAGCCACGCACACAGACACAGTTGTTTTTGTGGATGATGCAAATGAGGTGAAGCATTTGGGCTTACAAGCAGGGCTAGTACCACACCAAAGCAAGCATACCTGCCTGCGTCATGGTGCTTTCTGGTGCCATCTGGTGGAAATTTTAAATAATAATAAATGATGAGAAGCCGAGTAATGCTATGATCGTTTGCAACACGTTGGTCGCTGCTTTCGTCAAATAAATTCCTCTATGTTTGGGGAAATGAATTGCAATAGCTACCTGCGCAGTGTGCGTGCATGATCAATAGTGCCAGTGTGCAAAGCCTATTCTCTCTTCCCTCCACTACACACACCAGCCACTTGAAACATTCTTAGTATTTGGCGTGGCTTACTATCTATCCTTCAGAACACCACCTGCTTGCTTTCTAAATTGGTTTTAGTTTCAGCCAGGTTAGGTGGCCCCTCTTCCCTTATTTGATTTGATTAGTAAGAGTTCACTGCCTACGTAGCATGCACCTTGCCTTACCACCACTGCCTTTGGATCATTTCCAGGAAGTACCTCCAGCAGAATGAATTTCAATGCTGCAAACACCTCCAAAATCCCTTCAGAGGGTCCCTTAAAAGCAGTACTTGTGAGCAGTACTTGTGAGCAGTGTGCATGGACCATCGTGTTCGTAGGTTCAATTGCATATCATATCTCAAAAGGCCTAAGGTAGAGTCTCTAGCAGATTAAAGAGGGACAACAAGAGGGTATACAAAGCTATTCATGGACGGTGTGACAAATGAAGGGACCCTCATTACTGAAACAGAGAGAGTAAGCAGCAGACTCGGGGTCTCAAAGGACATCCATTATTCCAGTGTTGCACAAGACAATCAATCTTGGGCCATTGATACACTGCATTGATAGGACAGAAAAAATGCGTACAATGCGGGCACCCAGAGCCCATGGTTCACACGATCTTTGCTAAAGGGCACCATCTCTGTTACGATTATACCACAAGCACACCTACGAACAACACACAGCTGGCACCGCACATTTACTAACCTATTTGTTCCTACAGCCTATACACCCCCCCCCTTGGAAGGCAAATCTACTGCCATGAAGGACAGCCTGACCTCAACATTTGCCCATCCATCTTCATTGGCAGGTGTTACCATCAGATAGCTAACCTACAAAGGGAAGAAAGAAAATACTTGCAGGGGTTAGCAAAAATTGTGATGCAGCCACTGCTTTTTACGAGGAGCATGTCAGGGCAAACAGGAGTGAACCCAGGCGCAGAAATGCTGAGGAGCATGTTAACAGAAATGAAAAAGGAAAAGAATATTGAGAAGCATGAATGTGCAAAAGAGCATTATTTCAATGCTCAATTGCCAAGCCACTAGAACAGAACCTAATGCAAGGACACTGACAAGTATCAGTGCACCAGGTCATGACTTCATCCTTGCCTCATCCACTATTGAAATTGTAGGTGCTCGCTTGGGTGGGCAGGCAAGAGGGTATTTTTATCTAGCCTATAAGCATGGTCTATGCAGCAAGAGCTTGTGATTGTCCCAATTTGCACGGTCTACATGTGCATGAGCTTATAAAGACAGACATGATGTACACAGGAAAAGGTTTGCACGCATGCATCTAGCGCGCACACACACACACACGCGTGTGCACAAACACATACACACACACACGCGCGCACACGCACACACATGCACGAGCATGTACACACACACGCGTGCACGCACGCACGCACGCACACATGCGCACACATGCACAAGCTTACACGCGCGCTCCTAGGCACATGCGTACATATACACACACATGCTTGTGTGAATGATCACAAGAAGGATAAGATGCATGCTACGAGGATTTCTCCATCAGTATGCACGGTGCATCAGATGCGAACTGTACAGGCGCACACAGCCATGTGCATGCACTCACCAGTACACCGTCACGAGGATAATCATGGTATTGTTTTCCCATTGCACGGTCAGTTTGCCATCGGTCTTGTCGTTCCATCTGGTGCAGCTGGCCGCGTGCAGGCCTGCACCCGCTTTTTGTGTCAGGTTGCATGTCACTACATACTTGAAGGGCTTGTTCAGGGCCGCAAGCCTTTTTAAGCAGCCCTCCACCACATTGTTGCTCCAGGCGTCGATCTTGCTGTGGATGAAGGGGTTCTCGCCCACGGACACCGAGATGGCCTCGCGAACCATTGTGTCCACCTCGGCATCGTCCATCAGGTCATCCTCATTCAACCCGTCAAAATGCTGAAGCTCCTCGCCGTCCATGTTTCCCCCTCCTCTAAGACAAAGGACAAAGAATAGGTCGCAACAGCCTTTGTCTTGGCAGCAGGTCAATGTAATCAATATAATTTCTGCGTTGCGGTGTTAAAAAATCACAATCCCGTTGAGCAACACTCGCACTGACAGTTGACTTGACAGCTTTTTTGGCTCATCAAGGTTTTTGAACAAGCCTTTACGGTACTTCAAAATTGGTACCATTAAGTTGAGCCTCAGAATGCTGACGCAATTGAGATGCTTGCTCCCGCCCCCTCCCCATTCTTGCCCACTGCCTGCTCCTGCAGCTGCTGTATTGCAGTGCTCATCTGCATTGAGGGTAGGCATACAGGCTGCCCCCGCCTTATCCTCTTCCAATCCCAATTCCGGCGTAGCAGCGCTGTCACATCAGCCGCAAAGGGCATGCCGACACGTGCAGTGTTTTGAGGCAGCTGCCAGAGGACATACAGACATTTTTCCTGATCAGCAGCTCCAAGTTGGGAGTCCTAGGGACCATGAGCCTGATTCGAGCTCCAGCCAACCTGCAGTGCCGTTGTCTACAGCAAGGGGGAGCAGCAGGCGCCAGAGGCGAGGGCGTCTGGACGAAGTCTGCATGGCATTGGCCCCTCACCTGTCAAGAAATGTGGTGCAGTCCTTTATCCTGCAGGTTGGTGCGACAGAGCATCTGGCATACTGCGAAGTGCATGAGCCGTTGTCCATGAACAGGACCAACTGAACATGGCATGGCATCTAGTGATGCTTGGAGTTCATAAAAAGAATAGCTAAGCGAAAAGTTTTCTTGCGCCAGATTGCTTACACGCGCAGCTAGAGCTGTTGGTTATGCCCCTTCCTGCAGGGTAAAGTAACCGTGGATGGGCGTGTCGTCGTGAAGGCTGGCACTCCTGTCTCCCTGACAGCTCACGTGCATATTGCAGCAGAAGAACCCAAGTAAGCTATCTTTTCCTACTGATATTGATTTTACTGATGTCTGGGACATGGAGGGGGGCCTGCGGGAAGTGGAGGGGGCCTTGCCTGCATACAATCTATGCTTTCTGAGCTGTTCGCTGTTCTGGTGCGAGTGGCGCAACAATGACTACACCCATGAGCTCAAGTCTCGCAATGATACCCTCGCCCCAATGAAACCCTCGTCTTGTGTACATACATGGTCACACTCAATGCACATGGAGCCTGATTGTTGAGTTCCAATCTGTCTCACTGCACAACCTGAGCTTGCCTAGTCTTATTTAAAAAGTACAGGGAAGGATAAGACAGTCCTAGTGCTGCAGCAGTGCTACCCCAAGCTATCCTGTCCAGACTGATGTTGTGGAAAATGCACTAATCAATTGACAGCACAATCTGGTGATGAAATGGATTAATGTGTGTTTATCCGTTCCTCTCCTTGTAGTATTTTCCATCTTACTGTTGACAAATCAGCTGGCCAGGATACGTAGTCGCGATCCTCATGAAAGTATGCATGTTCACCATTTCTTTTCTCACACCTCACACGCCTGCCCTTTTCCATCTCAGGTACGTGTGCCGTGCAGGCCACAAGCTTGAAGCAGGCCTTGCCGCGTTTGGCATTGACCCCAGCGGACTCACCTGCCTGGACTCAGGGGTATCAACTGGAGGCTTCACAGACTGCTTGCTGCAGCAGGGTGCAGCCCACGTGAGTGTGTGCACACGCACGGTGCTCTTCTGTAGGATTATTTTTGATTTTATGTAGCATGTTCTGTTTTTAGCGCAAAAGACAATGCATTTCTTACATATGCTCACAGTAGTAGTAGCAATGTGTGTGTATGTGTGTGTGTGTGTGTGTGTGTGTGTGTGTGTGTGTGTGTGCGCTCGCTTGTGCCTGTACGTGCGTGTACATGCATACACAAGTTGTACTTGCATGCAAGATTAAAATCACTCTTAGCTGCAGGTATGAATTGACAGTTGGCCGACAATGCACATATGGCTTCCAGCAATCTTCGAACTCTCAAATCGCTGACTTATTACTCTCGCAGGTGTATGGTATAGATGTAGCCTACGGCCAGGTTGCCAACAAAGTGAGGCAGGACGAGCGAGTGACATTGCTGGAGAGGTTCAATGTGCGCAACCTGACTCCTGACAACATACCTGTTAAGGTATGGAACCATGAGGCCTTTTTGAGAAAGAAGTTGTCTCGGACTCAGCTTGCAGATGCAGAAGTATTTCCCTGACTTATTCCATTTTTACTTGATTCATGGCTGGCAAATTCCAATTTCATGACTTCAACAGCTCGCTAATTCCTCTGTGCTGTGCAATTCGCAGATTGACCTTGCCACACTGGATCTGTCCTTCATCAGCGTGCTGAAAGTTCTGCCAGCTGTCATGTCAGTCATGCGCGGAGCTGATGCCGCTCAGCAGGGCAACAACATAGATCATCAACATCAGCAGCAGCTGCCCACTCCAGTAGCACGACCTCAGGAGGAGCAACAGGAAGGGGAGCAGCACCCAATCACAGAGGAAGGTTGCCACAGACCTGCCCAACTTGTTGTCCTGATCAAGCCACAATTTGAAGCGGGTCGGGCGCAAGTGAGCAGTGGGGGTGTAGTTCGTGACCCTCAGGTGCGATAGCTGAATCAATTGTTACGGTGATGATGTCCCATAAGTGTCTCGGGCGCATTCAGTGTACATTGCATCCCTCGTGCGTTCATTTTACGCCTTGGACCCAACTTTTCACTTCAAGTGCATTTTGAGAGCACCTTCTCTTCAATACTCTGGACTCGTCAGTGATCCCAGCTGTCCGTTAGCTGCACAGGCTTTGACCTCGTTGCCTGAGACCATGCCCAGCTCCCGCTGCTGTGCCTGCCTTCATGGCGTGGCTCATGCTTTCCTGAATTGCTTATTGCTCAGGTGCATCTTAACGTGCTGACCCGTGTAACCCAAGGTATTGAAGCTTTGGGCTTTGGCTGCCAGGGCATCATTGAGTCCCCCCTGAAGGGAGACAAGTCAGGAAATACTGAATTTCTGGGGCACTACGTCAGGTGAGCCACAACTCTTCCCCTCCTTGGGACCCAAGGATGCCACGTGGGTGGCCCTCATGGCCCCTGCACAGTATTTTTGCGGGGTACCTTCAGCCAGGCAAGCATCTGGTTTACAGCAACATCAACTATCTGCTGCCAAAATTTTTGCAACCTGTTGTCTTCTGTGGGTCTCTTGGATCGCTTGATAATACATATAGTGTGCCTTAATAAATTTATTAATGCTTCATGCAGGGGCATGGCTTCGCGGGCAACTGAGATCCCATTGCTGACGATCGAGGGTCACTTGGAGCGTGCCAATTCCTGATGCCTGGTGCAGCTGCGCCTCAATCTCCTTGTTTTAAACGCCTTTGTGATGAACTCTCGTAGGATACCAAAAGGATTTGCAACAAGAGTCGGGAGAGTAAAGCTGAGGTAACAGACGCGTGCTTTTACCTTTTTAAACTCTGCAATTTCCAATTGCGGATTAAGTCCCTTGGCAAGGCGTCAATCATTTTGGTTTGGTGGTCTGTCGCAGCTTGGAGTGTCAGCAGCAGCAGCAGCAGCAGCAGCAGCAGCGGAGGCAGTGGGAGCAGTAGTACCAAAGCCCCTGGGATTGTAGCAGCCTCTCAGAACGGTGTATCTACACGATGGCGTTGGCCCTCAAGCTCGGCAGCTCTCAGGCGCACAGAAATATCGCGCTGTGCAGCACCAGCGGCAGCACTAGCAGCAACAGCATTAGTACCGGGATGGCGCCCCTTCTGAGGGGCAACCCGCTGCACTCGAGGCGCTCGGTGTTGGCGGGGCAGCATTGGGCCAGGTGAGGCTTGCGCGCTCCGAGAAGCCATCATGCGGAGGCACATCCAGCTAAGCTGTCCCTGCCTCTGCACTCTGCAACGGGGCAGAGCAGGCATGGGCAGCACGGCAAGCAGGGGATGCTGCTTGTTTGTGCGGCCAAGCATTGCCGTCGGGCTGGCGCCCACTAGGCTGGCACCGGTGATGGGGGCACAGTCACCTCCACACAAGCAACATCGCACGCGCCCACGCACGCATCGTCCCATCTCTGGGCCCTGGCTGACTTGTTCTAGACTGCCTTGCGTTGCTTCCTACCTGCCTATGGGCGTGGGCAGAGTCAAGTGCGTGTCGGAACGGCGGATACAAACGCAGTCTCACCCAATCAACTCAATGAGAGAGCGTGGCCCTGTTTGCCTTGTGCGCCCCCGCCCTCCTTGCTCGTTCTCCCATGATCGGATCCCCTTCCCCCCAACAACAGTATCAACGGTTGCTGTTGAGCAGGATGCCCAGCCCCAGGGCACACTGCTTGACATCTAATGTGTGTCAGGCACCCCCCACATTGCCTCAACAAGCCTGAGCCCCAGACCTGGCAGAATAGAGCACTTGGGTGCTCACATACACTCACCTGCACCTCTCCTTCGTCTTGCAGGGCAGCAGCAGAAGTGTCGGAGGCGCCGTCTACTGCCCCAAGGCCGGGGCAGCTGCCAGCGGACATGTTCAAGGGCATTTCTTACAGCGAGCAGTACGACGCCCTGTACAGCACACGCCCCCTGAACACAAAGCAGGTGAGTGCCTTGCCTCAGCAAACCGCGAAGTGCACACGGCTTGCCTGCAAATCTGATCTCGGGGGTGATCAGACCAGGGCCTTCAGGGAGACCCTGACCCTGTGCCAAGTTGTGCATTCTGTGGCTGTAATTGCGAGCGCACACTGGCTGATTGGCTCGTCTGCCCTGATTAGGGCTGTCTGGCCGCCACGTCAACTGGTGCTTGCCTGTCCCCCCTTTACACATCCGTAAGTGAACATGTCAGCATTGGCCTGCGCTTCACTGTCATTGTCATTAGCCTGGATAAGGGTGCCACAGCAGCGCTCGCCCCAGCAGTTACCTCCAACCATGACCAAGTTTGGTACCAGCCAGGCTCCACGGTCTCTCCACGCTATTGCTATCCTCTCCTCAACGCACACACGCACACACACACACACAGAGCTTCCCCAATCCAAGGGCTACTGGGAACTGCTGCCTGCATCAGAGGCACACTCAGACTGCATTCGTGCACGCCCTCACCTACCCCTCTGTCGCGCCCCCTCAGGTGCTGCCCAAGCCAGAGTTCCACCTGCAGAAGCAGCAGCCTGGCGCCAAGAGGGTGCCCTTCTCGGACTTGCACGGTGTGCACAAGCGCAACCTCCTCAAGCGGGAGTGGAATGTCACTGACTACCAGTATGCCGCCTTCCTGGGCGGCATGCACCTGCTGGCGCTGGCGGCCCCCTTCACGTTCTCTTGGCCCATGGTCTTCTTGTTCCTCGGATCCTACTTTGTCAGCGGCTGCCTGGGCATCACACTGTCCTACCACAGGTGCGTGCACTCGCGCACCCTGAACGTGCGTGCAAGGGTCAGCATACCAAGATCGCAGGTGTTATTACATATGTGCTTCAGCACCACAACAATAGCTGACCGTGATGTCAGTGAGGCGCTGCGAAGGTCATGCTCCTGCAGCGTGTTTGGTGGCACCAAAGCCGTGCACAGTGGGCAGAACCAGGGCATGTGCCTTTGTGGGTGGGAGTAGGAGGAAGGGCTGTAGTAAGCTGCATGTGTCAAGTTTACATGGCATTACGCACATGCTCTTTTGTCCGAACTTTGGACATCTGAAGAGGTTGCAATAGAACAGCAATTTTTGCTGGCGCCTGATCCGGTGCGAGGTCTCCTGCCACTTGTGCAATAGTGACACCTCCTGCTTCCCATCCTGCCTGTGTAGTGTGCTGCCGCTGCTATGTGGCCGCAGCCCATTTCCCTGGCCCTCCTTTTTGCTAGTCGGCCTGGTTGTGATTGGAGTTTGCACACATACAGCCAACATGCTTGCCAACATGACTGATGTGGATGCCATGCGCCTGCCTCCCCCCTCCCCGCCCTCAAGCATGGTGGCCCAACCTCACTCGGGCTGTGCTTCTCCTTTTCCCACAGGCAGCTTTCCCACCGGAGCTTCCAGACGCCCAAGTGGCTTGAGTATGCACTGGCATACTGCGGCGTCCTAGCGGTGCAGGTGCGCAGATGCTTGCTTGATGCGCGCGAATGCACTCATGCCCAAGAGCACACAACACACACGCAGGCATGCACACACGTTGCCCCCCCCCACCTCTCACACACACGCACGCACACATACACACACGAATGCGCACGCGCGCACACGCATGCGTGCACTAATGCACATGCTGCATACCTGTGCCGGGCCACCGCTTGTCATGTGCTGTTGTTGATTACTGTCATTTATTGCCTGACATACAGCAAGGGGCGATAACACCACTGGGAACTGCCGACCTTGCTGCAGCTTGCATCCAAGTGCACCACCTGAGGTGTTTTCAGCCAGAAAGGCACAGATTGTGAGGTGTTATATTGTCACTGGTCTGTAATTATGGCTCTAGCCTGACGTGTCCTTATTGTGAGGACTGTGCTGCTGGGGAGTGCCATGCTGCCGCCATGTGTGGGTGTTGCTCAAGGGTGCATATGGCTGGGTGAAGACCATGTAAGAATGGGGCTGTGGTGGGTGTGCTGCGCGCAGGGCGATCCCCTGGAGTGGGCTTCAAGCCATCGGTACCATCACCTCCACACGGACACCCCCCTGGACCCACACTCCCCCTACGAGGGCTTCTGGTGGAGCCACTTTGGCTGGCTGCTGGACAACACGGTGCGTGTTTTATTTTGGGTGGACATCAGTGTGTGTGAGTCGGTTTCGTGCTGGACAACAAGGTGCGGGTTGGTTTCGGGTGGACAACAAGGTGCGGGTTGCTCTGGACAAC
>LKMJ01006894.1_pt1 | contig 10701 bp, 10 predicted proteins | sample 643391 | NCBI WGS metagenome assembly LKMJ01 (sample SAMN04112250, study PRJNA286221) | soda lake metagenome | biome: soda lake; feature: Kulunda Steppe; material: water; isolation source: sample PL-Br10 brine of Picturesque Lake | place: Russia: Kulunda steppe | collected 2010-07
AACCTGCTGTGCCGTCTCCTGCAGGTCCTGCAGGTCTTCGAGTTTTTCCTGTGCTTCCGGTGGTAGATTTCCTTGCATAGTACGGAGGTCGGCCCCCGCACTGTTAAAGGCGTGGTTTCAGAAACGACGCGCGAAAATCATCATGCAGTGCCAGAGGATTTGACAGCACCACCGGCCTGTTCTGCAACACTCACGAGCGAGCACCAGGTATTGACACCGGCGCGAAGGGCAGCGAGGTCACGTGCTTCGATTATAATACCAAGTTCTCGTCCCGCTCGGTCAACTGTTGCTCGGCTCCGGTCGTCATCAATATCCCCCACTTCGGGCCGAAGCGACCGCTCAACAACTTTCGCGGCAGTTTCAGAGGGGTAGTCGAACGAAAGAACAACTTCGTGTATCACAGCGCGGTTGAGTTATTCGACGCCGACTTCTTTGATATCGCGGCTGCGCTCTTTGAGCAACACGCGGTGGCCGCAGTACGGACATCGCACGCCGCCGTATTCATCAAGGCTCACGTCGCGTTTGCAGCGTGAACACTTGTAGCTCATTCGTCGTCCTCGGCGAGCGCCGCTCGAATCGAGCGGTTGACCGTCTCACCGGCAGGCGTCTGGGGCTTGTACGCACCGCCAGCGAACTTTTCACCCGTCTCCTCGTTAATCCAGATGCCGGTTCCAACGCGTTTGACGCTGTCGCCGTCGACTTTCGCGTTTCGCATTTCCTTTTCAATCTCGGCGACGCGGCGGCGAGCAACCCGACCATAGCGTGCGCCAAAGCGGCCAGCGCTACCGACGCGGTTTTCCTTGTCACTCATAGTACCACTATCTCACGCGAGCGTCCAAATAAACCCTGCGAGTTCGGCTGGCACCCTCACTGCTAGTTCTCTTCCGTCTCAAAGTCGAGTCGTCTTGCGACAATAAGCGCAAAGAGGGTGCTCCCGGCGACAGCCAGAACCATCCCCAGCGGGATTTCCTCCCCCAATCCATCATCTTCCCGCCGTTCCCAATCCTTCTCGAAGACCGTCTGGTAGTACTCCCCAACCTCGTTGCCATGGAGCATCAGCCCAACTTCGCGATTGTTCCGTAGCGAGTTGTTATTCCAGTTGATGCTCCCGACGAACGCACGGTCGCCGTCGATAACCAGCCCCTTCGCGTGAATCTTTTCGAACGCATCATCGGGTTTTGCGAGTCGAATCTTGACGGGAAGGTCCTCAGTCTCGGCATGTTCAGAGAGTTCCTCTTTCAACTGTTCGTTCTCTTCCGCCGCATACCACTGACTCGACAGTAGAATGCGGACCTCGACACCGCGTTCAGCGGCATCGAGTGCAGCCGCGAGCAATGGAAAGGAGCGGTCGCTAATCTGTACCTGTTTGATATCGATTCGCTCCTCGGCAGCAGCGAGTTCTTCGGTGAGGTGTGTTTCGGCGTTTTCTGGAGCAAGCAATAGCTCCGTTTGCTCGACAGAAAGTGATTCCGCAGGGATGGAAGACGGATACGAGCCATCGCTGCTTCCCTCTGGGTCGACAAGTGTCGGGTCGTGTTCGTCCCACGGACGAGTATCGACCCACCCGGTATCGGCTTCGTATGTCGAAGCGAGTCCTTCCACGATGGCTTTCTGGTCGGTAATGGCTGCCCAGCCCCGACTTGACTGGCCGCCTATCCCGGCTGGTTTCCAGTTTTCCGTCGTTACCAGCGCCCCATCATCAACGACAGCATATTTTGGATGGTGATACCGATATCTGGCTTTCTCCCCATCAAGAACACGAACCGGAACGCCAGCACGGTCTAGCGTATCCAGTGCTGCCGCCTCATCTGCAACCATTCCACCCACGGGTGAGCCATCGACGAGTACCGATACGTCGACACCGTCATCATATGCCTCGATAAGCGCCTCGACGACACCCTCGTCAGACAGCGTATATCCTGCGAGAATAATTCGGTCAGTTGCGTTTTCGAGAAACTCGACTGCTCTGTCGGCGGAATCCGGAAGGACGAAAGTCTCGACGGACCCCCCGTCAGCGGTGATGACTGGTTTGTCCGTCGCACCTAACGGAGACCACTCACCCGTGGCGATATCGTACCGCTCTCCCTCAGGTGCGTCTGTGTACTCGTGTTCGTCAACGACGCTTCCGTTTTTTCTGAGCGTGAGGTGGTCCCCGTCGTTTGCGAGCGAAACGTACTCAGAAAACTCAGCAACCGTCCGGTCGGTCAACCAGGCGGTCCGATTGGCATCCGTTGAATAGGTGAGTTCGGTCCAGTCATCGGACTGGGCTGATTTGACGGTGTAGGTAGCGTTGGTAGGGTCGAGTTCGGTGATCTGTGACCCATCGAGATACCGCTCCTGTGGAGACAGCGAAACGTTTCGGTATGGGTCTTCGAGCGTGTAATCCGACCGATTCGCCTCAGGTGGAAACCGGACTGTGACAAACTCACCCGGTGTGTATGGGGCCACTGGATTCGGGTAGAGCTCGGAGATATATGCCGGCGAATCGTTCATCTCCTTGTGTTCTGCATCTGCACCCACATCATCAACGACGAATCCACAGGTTATCCCCGAAAGAAAGAGGAAAAGAACAATCAAAAGTCGACGGAGCACACGACAGGCTGGTTCGGTGTTTCGATATAAATGTGAGGTTCTGTCGAACTACGCTCTTCGAGAGCTGTTCACGCGTGAAACAACGACTCGTTACAGCTACGGACGGACTGCTTCCATACGCCAAGGGTTGGTACCCGGACTGCCAGCAGCCACCGGTGGCATTAGTTCCACTCTGTGAGCATGTCGAAGCGCCGTCTCAGTCATGCGTTGGGAACACCTGCCGGCAGAATCAATACCCAATGAATAGTATGTCAATGAGCATGACATGAAATGAGACTTTACCCGTAATCTATGCAAGTCATTGCCCAGTTAGCAAACCTATCAAGAGATACCAAATATCCAATTTTTACCCTAAATTTTACATAAGATGACTGAGACTGTGGTTGTGTATGTCAGTTGATGACACCCAAGGTTCAGTAATTGAACGATTAGGAGTTCGTATCGCAAATACCGTTGAACGCTGGATGCCAAGTCCATTCCTCTTTGCCATTTTACTCACGTATCTCGTATTTTTCGCTGCATTACTTTTTGGCGAGTTAGGGATCATTGAGCAAGCGGAAGGCGGAACAGCGGGGCCGCTGGGGCTCGTTGACCACTGGTTTGACGGCTTTTGGGATTTCCTTGCGTTTGCAATGCAGATGACGATTATTCTCATGACTGGCTTTGCACTTGCCTACCATCCACGAGCGAATGCGATACTCGTTCGCCTTGCACATATTCCATCCACAGCGCCGCAGGCTGTTGTGTTCGTTGCCATCTTCTCGATGGCCATTGCATGGCTTCACTGGGGTTTTAGCCTCATTCTTGGCGCTATTTTTGCCCGCGAGATGGGGAAAGTGGCCCACGAGAAAGGCATCGATGTTCATTATCCGCTCCTTGCGGTATCCGGCTATATGGGTCTCGGCCTTACATGGCACTGGGGCCTATCTGGGTCCGGACCATTGTTGCTCACTGATGCAGCATCCGTCGGTGAAGGCACAGCATTTGATATGATTCCAGACGATGGTATCCCAATCACCGAAACGATTGCCCATGGCTATGGAATCACGCTAACGATTCTTTCGATTATTTTTGCCTCTCTCGTTCTGTATCTGATTACACCATCTGGCGAGCAATCCAGTGGCATCACGGAGTACATCCCTGAAAGCGAACTCTTTGACCAGGAAACAGATGGTGGCGAAGAGGTTGAACAGGCAGACGACGAGAAAAAGACCCCGGCAGAACGTATTGATAATAGCTTGGTCCTTGGAGGAATTATTGGACTGACAGGATTTATCTATGTGTTCTACATGCTTGTGACCGACGGGATAGCCGCATGGGACCTCAATGTCATCAACTTCGGCTTCCTGATGGCAGGTGTGCTGGTCTGGACGAATCCATCTGCATACCGAGACAAGTTTGGCGAAGCGGCAACTGCTGCTGCAGGAATTATTCTGCTGTTCCCATTTTTCGCCGGTATTCAGGGGATAATGAGTGGGTCAGGTCTTGCGACGTATATTGCAGAGATTCTCATTGATGCATCGACCGCTGAAACGTTCCCTGTCATTGCGTGGCTCGTTGCTGCAATCACGAACGCATTCATCCCATCTGGTGGTGGACAGTGGCTGGTTCTGGGTCCACCGTTGATGGACGCTGCAGATGGACTTGGTGTCGAATTTGGCCATGCCGCGATGGCGTATGCAGTTGGTGACGCACACACGAACTTGCTCAACCCATTCTGGGCTATCCCGCTGCTTGCCATTACACGCATCAAAGCCCGTGAGATGTTTGGCTACGCTATCGTCATGCTCCTTGCATTGACTCCATTCCTCGCAATCGTGCTGTTCCTCTTGCCGTACGGGGCGCTTGCTATCTTCTAATCGGAGGCTTCACTTTTCTCTGTTGTAGAAAACCACTATGTTTCGTATCTACTATGGGTGGGTCGTTGTCGCTGCCTGCTTTATCGGCAGTTTCGTCGTTTTCGGTCTTTCGTACTCGTTTGGAGTCTTCTTTGAGGAGATATTAACGGAGTTTGGCTACTCACGGTCGGTGACTGCAATCGCGTTTGGCGTCCAAACGCTCTCACTCTATATCGGTGCTGGCATTATTGGAGCCATTATCGACCGGTTTGGCTCTCGACAGATACTGCTGGTTGGGTCAGCAACCCTCTGTATTGGACTGCTTGGAACCAGTCAGGCACCTTCTTTTGGAGTGCTCGTCTTTTTTTACGGTATCGTTACTGGACTCGGAATGAGCGTTATCTATATCGTTTCGTATGCGACCGTTCCCCGCTGGTTTGAACAGCGGCAGGGATTTGCAGCAGGCATTGCGTCTGCCGGCCTCGGAGCTGGAATGGTCGCTGGAGCCCCTGCATCAGCGTGGCTCATCGCAGAAGTTGGCTGGCGAACTGCCGTTCTTGTGCTCACAGCCGTTACGGCACTATTACTTGGTCTCGTGACGCTCCTGGTTCGTGATGACCCACACTCCGTTGATATCTCCCCTCCGGAGGGAGAGTTTACCGCCGTCGAGGATTCATCACCACCGGCAAACTGGCGAAATCAGTATCAGGAAATCCGACAAACTGCACTGCAACCGTCGTTTCTGTTGCTTTTTATCGGCTGGACGCTCATTTACACGACACTCTATATTCTGTTTGCTCACCTCGTGGTACATATAACTGAACTCGGATACAGTCGCGCAATCGGCGCATCAGCCATTGCACTTATCGGGGTTTCTACAGCTTTTGGGCGGGTGGTTATTGGCTATCTTGGCGACCGAGCAGGTCGTATCCGGACATTTATTGTTTGTTCATCGTTGATGGGATTGTCGACAGCCCTCTTGCCCCTGGCAACCTCTGTCGGTGCAATTTTTACGTTTGCAGTCATCTACGGCCTCGTCTACGGCGGGAATGGAGCATTACTCGCACCAGTGACCGCTGACCTCTTTGGTCGAATCAACATTAACGCGGTTTTTGGACTTATTTCTCTTTCCTTTGCGGTTTCGGGGTTAGTGACCCCATCGCTTGCTGGTGCGGGTTATGACACTTTCGGCACGTATAACCCAGCATTTGTCATCTCAGGAGTTGCAGCCATCTGTGGTGCAGTCTGTATTTTTATCGCGGATAGGGTCGCAAACCCGCAGATGACCGAATAACATAACACACTTGAAAACATACCCCACAGCATGGAAGACCTTAGCACTGTTGAGGTTGGGGATACCGTTGAAGGGTTGCAAGACAACGATGGGAAATACCGAGTTGTCGAGAAAGAAACCTCGTCTGCTGGAAAAATCAACGCTGTCATTGTTGAACGTATCGATGGTGAAGGAGAAGGGAAGCGTCTCAGAATCCCGCAATCCGAGTGGGGCGATACGTGGACCGCCTGACCAACACCTCCAGAGAGAACGAGAAAATTACACGCTTCAGCACTTGCTGGTCCTCGGCGCGAGTTGCGTTTTTTCGTAGGGATTGCTGAGTAGCGAAGACGGTAGCACTGTACCAGAGTATAATACACTGTGCGACAAGATATCTAAGAACACAGCATGACTCACGAGCACCATCTCAAACAGGTCGCTTCTCACCTTAATATTGACCTGGACCCAGATACGTTCCAGAATTACAGTGAGGCTGCACCACGCCTCCGTGATCACTATAATTCGCTTGCCCAATCCGAACCAGAACACCAGAACGCCTCCGAAGTCACAACCGGAGCTGACGAGTTCAACGCGATTCGATATCAATTCGAACTGCCCGAGACTGCTGGCCCCCTCGATGACCTTTCGGTCGGTATCAAAGAGAGCATCTCTGTCGCGGGGGTTCCGATGCACTGTGGCTCAAAAGCGCTTAAATATACGCCAGCGTACCATGCCACCGTTGTCGAACGACTCCAGCAGGCAGGAGCCAAACTCCCCGTAACGACGAACATGGATGAGTTTGCATACTTCACGACCGGGGAGACGTGTGCATTCGACCCGATTCGCAATCCACATGCAACCGATTGCGTTCCTGGAGGGTCCTCAAGCGGGAGCGCGGCGGCCGTTGCTGCGGGAATCGTCGACGCGGCGCTTGGTGGCGACACTGCCGGAAGCATTCGTATTCCAGCATCGTTTTGCCGCGTTGTTGGGCTCAAGCCGACACACCGAGCAGTCTCACGCTTTGGTGTGGCTGATTTAGCACCGTCGCTTGATTGTATCGGCCCATTTGGCAAAGACGTTGAAACGGTTGCTCGCATCTACGATACCATTGCAGGTGCTGACCCACGGGATGAATCGTCGCAAGTCAATCTGTCTGCACCAGCTACAACGACCGGACGAGAGAACGGAGTGGAAGCGTTGAAACTCGCCGTAGTTACTCCTGCGCTCGATGAGGCCGATGAGTCGGTAACAGAACAGATGCAGACTGTCACTGACATGCTCGCAAATGCAGGTCTCGAAATCGAGTCAATCACGCTCCCGCAGTATCAGCGTGCGACGGAGGCTGGCCTCGCCATCGTTGGAACGGAGTTCGCCGCTCTGGCGCTCACAGAAGGCCACTCAGTCGGAACTGGCACAGGCTACAGCCAGTCATGGGCAAAAGCAGTGAGTCAAGCAATTCAGTCCGATGCTATCAGCGAGAACATCCGCAAGCAAATCTTGCTACATGCCGCGCTCTGTCAGGAAGATCTGGGTTATTACATTGCCGCAAAAAATACTGCTTCAGCGTTCACAGCTGCTGTTTCTGAGATACTGGATGATTATGACGCAATCGTTTTGCCGACGACTCCCATGACAGCACCAGCCTTCGGAGCAATCGATGGTGCAGGCGATTTCCACCGAACAGTGTGCAACACGCTTCCATTCAATGTCTCTGGTCATCCCGCGCTTTCAGTTCCATTCCCTGCAGAAGACGTTTTAGCCGGCGTCCAATTTGTTGGGCGACCCTTCGATGAACAGACGTTATTTGCGCTTGGAGACGTCGTTGAGTCGTTCAGTGGATGAATCCTCGCTCCTAGTCAGCCAATACGCAATCTCCGGTGGCTGTCCGTGGTATTTGCTATTGTGAGTGAGAGCAGGTCAACGGAGAATAGAAAGAGCGCTCGGCAGTCAGGAGACGTTCCGATTAGCTTGCCTGTTCGTCGCCGTCACGAAGCACGCTTGCGCCGGGGAGGATGGCGACGAGTTTGGTCACGTAGCCGAATTTGAACAACCCAAACTGTGAAAGGACGCCGAGCACGAACAGCCCCAGAAAGATGGGGGCTGTATACTCGAACAACAGCGGGTCCATCGTGACATCCGCCTGTGCGGTCTGCAGTTCGCTGGGGGTAATCGAGCGGGAGGCCAGTGCAGCCCCGATAAACGAGGTGGCAATGACCATCGTGGTCCGCTTGAGGAACATTCCGAGGAACGCGGCAGCGATACCGACCGCAATAGCGGCACCGATAGTCAGCACCGTCCCCTCATCGAGCATCGGTGCGACGACGATGAGTCCGAGATACGTCCCGACAGCAAAGCCGACGGCCGCTATTGCCATCGACAGCAAGACGTAGGTAATAATCACACCGGCAACCGCCCCCCCAACGACGGCTGCAGCGACGACCGCCATCCCCTCAGTGCCGGCTGCGCTTGCGACCATCGGCGAAAGAAGGTACCCAGCACCGCCCCCGACGATGAGCCCCATTAGCGCGACACCATAGATTGACAATACCGCCCCAAAAAGCAGGATAACGATTCCTGCAGCCACCAGTCCAAGTGATACGATGTCGACCATACTCATCTGATTTTCGCCGGGAGGGCAAAACCTTTGTGTCCGACAACTATTTCGCAAGTATATTTTAAATAGAGGGGACGGAACAAGCTGCTACGAGAGAACACCCAAGATTACAACTCACGCGCAACGTCCTGTTCGACGAGTACCGCAGCGTTCGGAGCGGGTAGCGTGACCACATCGTTCGGCGCAAGGTCGTAATCCCTGTCGTCAAACCCGACGAAGGTGTCGATATCGTCAGTGATGAGGACTGTCTCTCGCTCAGTCGACTCATCTGCAGGAGCTGACAAATCGTCCCTCGACGATTCCCCTGCGTGTGTCTCCGACGGTTGTGCCGGAGCATCGTTCGGTTGTGACGCTGTCGAAACGCTTCCGCCGTCAGTCGCTGGCGTCTCGCTAAGCGACTCATTTGGGGACTCCTCACCGGTTCTGATATCGTCCGGCACTGGGTCGTCGATATCCGGCGGCACTGGGCGGCCGGCATCGGACTGGTCAGTATCCGGGCCGGAACCCATCACGTCCGCAGCGGAAACTGACGAGTCATCGGGCTGTCCGCCGGTGTGAGGTGTATCCCTCGCTGAGGCGCCAGCCGACGATTCCTGCTCCGTTATGTCATCCGCTGGTTCAGCGGCTGTTGGGCCCGAGTCCGTGCCACGGTCTGAGTGACCGGGTTCAACCTGCTCCGCAGGCTCTGATACAGTCGGAGGGTCAGCAGGTGTGCCCGTCTCGGGTTCGGCGGAGCGTTCCGCTGTGACAGGTGATTCGCCGTCGAGAATGTTCATCACCCGTGAACGGTTATGTTTGATATCCGCAACCAGTTCCTCGAACAGGTCCTGCTCTTCGGTCGTCATCCCGTCTGCCTCCGAGGGCAGTCCGGCTGCATCGAAGGAAGCCGCTTTGACGAGCTTGCCGATTCGTTTCTCGTAGATAGCTTCGACGGTCGTTTCGGCCGTACTGATTTCGTCGCTGAGTTGACTGACTTCCGGAGAGTCAAACGGGTCGTCCGCGCGCTCTGCTGCGCGGTCGCGCTCGCGGCGAAGTTGCTGGATGAACTCGGCCGCGTCCTGGTAAAATGACTCGCGCAACTGCTGGAGCTTATCGGTCTGTCGTTCTCGGTCGCGCGCGGTCTGTAGTTCGTCTAAATTCATTGCGTCCTCGCTCCCTCTGTCACTCTTTTCCCTTCTCGGCGCGGCCCCTGGCCATCAGGAACACGCCGAGGTGCTCTGGAACAGTATGATTACCCTCCGACAGTGTAAAACTATCGGCGTCCAACTCGAATTCGCCACCATCAGTTACCTCGATGACAATCTCGTTCCCCCGGAACGTCTCCGGGACAGCATCCACGAGCGGGTCAAACTCATCAAGTCCATCCCGTGGAATGCGCCTGACTGACAGGCCACTGCCACCGTGGAGACTACCAGGGAGCCGTATCAACCGGTTCGTATCCGTTGACACTGGCTCATCAATCGGTGCATTCTCCTCGGCAACGACGTGAGAGGCAAACTGCTTGGCGAGATTTTCGAAGACGTTGTGTGCCGAGAGGTTTCCGCGTTCAATCTCGACAAACCGGTTCTGGGTGAACTGGTAGGCTGTCTTCGCTTTCTTCTCGCCGACGCCGTCAAACTCCTGCAAGCGGGCGATACCCTCCTCTTCGGGAAGGTCACGGACCTCGTCCATCAGGGCATACAGCCGCTCGTGTATCCGTGCGCCCCAGCCACCCTGCGGAAGATACCGATTAGTGGCTGGGCTCTCACGGCCGGCCGTCCCGGCCACGATTTCTTCATCAACCAGTGCGTCGAATTCCAGCCCAATCCCACGAACGTAATCGACAATTTCACGGCGTGCATCTCGGTCAAGCCGTTGAATATTCTCGTCCCGGACGTGGACGTGATAGCCTCGGCTGCCCGAGAAGACAACAGTCAGGTCCTCAAAAGCAAAGTCGTCTTCGAGGAAATCGAGCAGTCGGTAGAGTGCCTCCTTACAGGTAGCCAGCATCTCCCGGTAGCTATCGTCTGCCGAGGTTCCGGGGAGGTGGTCGGCATCGAGGTCAAAAATGAGGTCGGACCGTCGCCAGCCTTTCCCGTCCATGGTTTTCGCGCTCGGGTCGTCATAACGGCCGGCGGAGAAATAGACGTGTTTCGGGCGCTCGCGGGAGAGAAACTCGCCGAGCTCACCAAGGTCGATAAGCGCGTTGTGGCGGACGTACGTCTCTCCGGGCCCAGCAGTCCACGGGACATACCCCCATTCGCGCTCGTGGGCGTCAGGTGGCGGGGTAAACTCCGTTCGTCGGTAGTGGTCGCCAAACCGACCGCGAAGATACGCCAGTGTCCGCTCGTTCACGCTCGTGGTCTACCAAGAGAACAACAATAGGTGTTTGTGTTTTGGCGTCG
>LKMJ01006896.1_pt1 | contig 10699 bp, 11 predicted proteins | sample 643391 | NCBI WGS metagenome assembly LKMJ01 (sample SAMN04112250, study PRJNA286221) | soda lake metagenome | biome: soda lake; feature: Kulunda Steppe; material: water; isolation source: sample PL-Br10 brine of Picturesque Lake | place: Russia: Kulunda steppe | collected 2010-07
CAGCGGCGGACAGCAGCGACCGTGTTAGGATAGCTGTGCCGTGATATCTGTCGAGGAAATCATGCCGACATAATCGCCATCCTCGACGACCGGGAGATGTTTGATGCCGAAGGTAGTCATCATCTCGGCAGCATCACCGACGCGCAGTTCGGGGGGAATCGTCTCGACTGATTCGGTCATCAGGTCTGTCACCGACAGCTCCGCAGTGTTTTTCCCCGCGGCGACAGCATCGAGGATATCCGTACTGGTGAGAATGCCGGGTGGACTGGTCGTGACGAGCAACGAGTTGATACCCTGTTCGCGCATCCGCTCTGCGGCGTCGCTTGCGGTGGCATCACGGGTTATCGTCTCGACAGGAGCGGACATAATCTCGGAAACGGGCGTCTCTTTATCTGACATACTACAACAATACCGTGGACCTCTCTTCATTGTTTCCACCGACGAGAGTAATGCAATTCACTTTTTCACACCTGTTCGATTTCGGGTTACCGCCAGGGAAACGTCGGAACATCCAGTCGAAGCAACAGCGGGAGTGCAACCACTGCAATTGCCATCTCCGCAAACCCAACCACGAAAAACGCGGCCTGAAAGCCGTAGTTGGCAGCAACTACTGCACCGATAACGAACCCACCAAGGAAGCCGAGGCTCCCGAAGACGTTGAACCCGCCCATCGCGACGCCACGGGTCTGTTCGTCCGCGAGGTCGGTGACGAGGGCCATCGTCGCCGGCGCAACAAGTGCGCCGAGAACGCCCACAAGCGCCATGGTGACCCCAGCAATCACCGGCGTCGGTGCGTAAAAGACGGAAATGACGGCCCCACCGTAGGCAAGCGAGCCAATCGCGACCGGAATGACCCGACCAATCCGGTCCGAGAGCCTCCCCAGTGGATACTGCAGGAGTGCAAACGGGACGAAAAACGCGCCGAGGAGGATGCCGGTTTCCGCTGCCCCTAACTCGAACGTCGTCTGGAAATAGACCGTTCCGACGAGGGCAAAAAATCCAGCGGTCATCCGGTCGATAAATCCCAGTGCGTAGGGAAGCATCAGTTCGGGGACCGAACGCAGGGCAGTCAGGGAAGCAGTGATACTTCGCGTCTGACCGGGGGTCCGGTCAGCCACCTGTGTGACCAATAGCGCGGCACAGCCCATCAACACCGCCGACCCAATCAGTGGGATGAGTGGGCCGACGGTATACAACTGGCCGCCGACAGGCGAGCCAATCGCTGCCCCTGCCCCGATTGCCAGCCCAGCAGCACCCATGTTCTGTCCGTGGCCGCCATCGAGGTCCATCAGCGTCGTAATTGCGAGCGAGAACGCCCCGATGGTCGCTGCACCCTGAACGAATCGCAGGCCCAGAATGCCGGCGTACGGGAGCGAGACGAGCGACGGGAGCGTCGCAATCAGGAGATAACAGAGCCCACCGAGTGCAGCGCCCGCCGCAGTCAGCGAGACACGGCGACCGCTTGCATCGCTAAAGGCACCCCACAGGATGACGACGAGAATGCCGCCGACGAACTCCGCCGTCAAAAACCACATCCCTGCATCGAGAATGTCGTCAACGCCGCCGGCCCAGTCCGCTGGCGTCGCTCCGAGCGCAACCACCAGATCCGGGAGGCCGGGATAGAGCAACAGCTGCGCGAACAGCACGGCAAAGACGACCGACGAGAGGAGGGCTCTATCGCGACCTGTCGAGTCCACGACGGGTCGTTGTTCGTCCGGCATGGTGTGTGTATCGGTATGGAATGTGAGAGGGTCGCCTCGAACAGTCTTGCGGAAACCCGCGGAGTAAAAACGTCCCACCCCTAACGGGAGATATGCTCAGAGATGCGTTCGACTCGCCCGGCGAACAGAGCCCTGCGGAGCTCCGGGCGGCATATGACCGGCGACTGGCGGAGACAATCGATGCCGTCGGAGCCGAGACGGTACAACAGGAAACCGACCTCGACAGGGAAACCCTCGACGCCATCACCAACGGCGAGTCGCCATCCCTCACCCTCGACGAGGCGGCACAGATTCTCGCAACTGATGAAAACCTGCCCGATGCGGAGACCATCGCTTACGAGGCACGCGATATCCTACTGATGGGGATGTCGATTGCCGTCCTCGACGTGGAAGCGCTCGCGTCGGGTATCGACGACGCAATGGAGCCAAAGGAGATTCAGCAGAAAATCGAAGGGCGGTATCCAATCTCACTTGGTGAGTATGCGCTCATCCACCAGTTCATCGAGGCACGGAAACGATGAACGTTGCAATCCTCGGCTGTGGCTACGTCGGCCTCGAACTCGGGAAACAGCTGTCAGCCCACGACGTCGTCGGCGTCCGACGCTCAGCGGATGGCTGTGCGGCCATCGAAGCCGCTGGGTTCACCCCGATACAGGCGGATATCACCAACACGGAGGAACTCGAAGCGATTCCCGATGTCGATGTGCTCGTCTTCGCTGCCAGTTCCGGCGGGCGCGCAGCAGACGCGGCACGGAAAATCTACGTCGAGGGACAGCAGACAGTCCTGTCTCAGTTTGCAGCGCGCGAGTCACCCCCTGACCGATATATCTATACCTCAAGTACCGGCGTCTACGGTGACCACGGCGGCGACTGGGTCGACGAGGGGACGCCAATCAACCCGACCACAGCGAAAACGGAAGTGCTTGCCGAGGCGGAGACGGTCGCACTGGAGGAGACAGCAGCGTATGGCATGGACGGGACCGTCGCCCGCTATTCCGGGCTGTATGGCCCGGATCGAACCCGTATCGAGCGGTATCTGAACGGTCCCGTCACCGAGGGATATCTGAACCTGCTCCACCGAGACGATGCCGCCGGTGCGGTCGCGTATCTCATCGAGCAAGACCTGGCCCGTGACGAGGTCGTACTGATGGTCGATAACGAACCGGTTTCTCGCTGGGAACTCGCTGACTGGCTGGCCGACCAGTGTGGCAAGCCAGAGCCGGAGAAACAGACCGTCGAAGAACGTCTAGAGGACGATGAGCTCTCGGAGCGAGGGCGGCGGCGAGTTATCTCCGATAAGCGCTGCTCGAACGCCTATCTCCGGGAACTGGGCTACGAGTTTCGATATCCAACCTACCGTGAAGGGTACCGAGAGCCCATTCAGACGTATCTCAGTTAGAACGTAAGCGCGTGATTCGGACCAATAGGCGAACCAATGGTGTCCGTATACGATACGTATCGGAGATAAACGACGACATACCTTTGTAGGAGGACGGACCAGCTAGCAACATGTCTGCAACCGGTATTGTCGAGGAGGTGACGGAAGCCATTGAGGTATTACCGTCACCGCTCGGTGATGATCCGGCACTCGTCGCTGGTATTGTCGCAAGCGTTTTACTACTTATTTTGCTTTCAGTGGCTATTTTCTGGCGGAGCTACCGCCTTCCCGGCCGACGGTTTGCACGGGCAATCAGCCGGGATGAGAGCGTCGGGATACTGATGCACCCCAATCCTGACCCCGATGCGATGTCATGTGCGCTCGCTGCCGCGGCAATTGCAGAGAGTCGTGACACGAACACCTCGGTCTATTATCCGGGACAGATTCGCCATCACGAAAATCGCGCACTCGAAACCCTTCTCGAATCGGAGTTCGAGATTGAGATTTCGTTCCAGCAGATCGATTCCGCTGAGGAAATAACGGAGGATGCTGTCGTACTCGTCGACCACAACGAGGCCAGAAGCTTCCCGAATTCCGAAACCATCGACCCGATTGCTGTGGTCGACCACCACCCCGGCAACGGCACTGGGCAGTTGTTTACCGACGTGCGCGAGGATTATGGTGCCTGTGCAACAATCTTCGCCGAGTATATCGACGAACTGGACTGGAACGTTGCCGACCCCGACGAGGACCTCGAAGGCGAGACTATCTTGCCGTCCGGCATCGCCACGGGCCTCGTATACGGTATCCTCTCCGATACGAGTAAACTGACCAGCGGCGTCACCGGCGCGGAATTCGAAGCAATCAGATTTCTCTCACCCGGCATCGACGAGGATATTCTCGACCGAATTGCGAATCCCGATATGGATGCCGAATCCCTCGAAATTAAAGCACGAGCCATCACCGGTCGCACAGTCAACTCGCCGTTTGCCATTAGCGACGTCGGGCCAGTCTCGAATCTCGACGCGATTCCACAGGCTGCGGACGAACTCCGCCAGCTTGAAGGTATCAGCGCAGTCGTTGTGATGGGGGAACGAGACGGAACCATCCGGCTGGCCGGACGGTCAAGCGACGACCGCGTTCACATCGGGAAAGTCCTCAGCGCGGTCGCCAACGAGATTCCGATGGCCGAAGCCGGCGGCCACGCACGGATGGGAGGCGGGACAATCTCCATTGAACACATGGAAGGCATCGGGCCAAGCGACGGGATGTCGCGCGATGAGATGAAAGCGCGATTGTTTGAAGCGATGAAAGGCGATATCTGACAGCGATTCGAACCCCCTTCGTTCGGCTCGAAACCACAGGACGAGAAAAGGATTAGATGTCAGGCTATTACTTTCACTGCGGTCAGCCTTCCGGCAAAAAAGCGAAGTTAGTTATTCCGGAACGATACCGTCGCCGGTGATACGCATCACGGATTCGCCATCAGCGAGGTTCGGCGCGTCGACGAGGCGGACGATTCGTTTGTCTGCTTTCGATTTACGCAGGTACATCCGGAACGTCGAGGTGTGACCGAGGATGTTGCCACCGATTGGCTGGGTCGGGTCCCCAAAGAACGAATCCGGATTGGAGGCAACCTGATTCGTAATGACGACGGCAGTGTTGTTGAGGTCACCGACGCGCATCAGGTCGTGCAGGTGTTTGTTGAGTTTCTGCTGGCGCTGGGCGAGTTCGCCACGGCCGACGTATTCCGCGCGGAAATGGGCGGTAAGCGAGTCAACACAGAGCAAGCGAACCGGGAACTCATCATCTTGCGTCTTGCTTGCAATCTCCTGTGCCTTCTCCGCAAGCAGAATCTGGTGGTTGGAGTTGAACGCTTTCGCGACGTGGATTTTGTCGAGAACGGATTCGAGCAGTGCATCCTGCAACTGCTCGTCGGAGGCATCCGCCTCGCCTTCCTCGGCAACACCGTGGAAGACCATCGTATCCTCGATAATCTCGTCGTCGAGGCCAAAGAGCATATCTTCGATACGCTCCGGACGGAACGTATCCTCGGAGTCGATGAAGATGGTGCTGCCTTCGAGCCCACCGTGTTCGCTCGGAAGCTGAACGTTGACGGAAAGCTGGTGTGTTACCTGTGACTTTCCGGAGCCAAACTCGCCGTAGACTTCGGTGATTGACTGGGTTTCGACACCGCCGCCGAGCATCTCGTCGATTTCGTCGACACCCCAGGAGAGTTTTCCAATCTCCTCGCGCCGTTCGAGGACGGTGGTTCCGCTTTCGAAGCCACCGATATCAGCGGCGTCGCGAGCGGCGTTGATGATATCTGCTGCGCTCGATTCGCCAATATCAGCCGTATTCGACAGCTCTCCTGGGCTGGCGACGGCAATTCCCTGATAGTTATCAAACCCGTTCTCACGGAGCTTCTCTGCTGTCGCCGGACCGACTCCCGGCAGCTCTTCAAGGTCCTCACTTGCGGACATACATCGGGGTAGTTCCCCCTGGTAGATAAAACCCCGTTAACAGGGGAGTGAAAGTGAAATCAGTTGACGTGAACCCCCGGAGAGTGTGGTCCCCGCGAACATTGAAATAGCATGACTCCGAGAGATGTCGTCGAACGAAGGATGGGACTGAATAGCACCCAGGTTCGAATGGACGTATGCGCCGCGAATTTCGCTCGTTATCTGTGCCCGAAGCGGCCCACCAAGCGCTGGACTCGTTGCCGCTGACTGGAGTTGAAAAGACACCCCTGTCACAGGCCCACGGTCGCGTACTGGCAGAACGATTAACTGCACCCATCGACGTGCCGGGATTCGACCGTGCAGCCATGGATGGATACGCCGTCCGCGCGCGAGAGACCTTTGGGGCGTCCGAAGCCGAGCCAAAACGCTTCCCCGTAGCAGGTGAGGTCCACGCGGGCGAACAGCCGCCGGCAGAACTCGACCCGGGTGAAGTGCACGAAATTGCGACGGGGGCAGTAATGCCACCGGCTGCCGATGCGGTGATTCCGGTCGAACGAACAAACGAAGGGGAGACAGCTGTCGAGATACTGAGTGCGGTCGCACCGGGTGACAACGTAATGCCCCGCGGGGCTGATATCGCCGGCGGTGACCGTGCGCTCGGTCCCGGGACCCGACTCGGGCCACGCCATATCGGCCTGCTTGCCGCACTCGGACAGGAGACGATTTCTGTCCAACGACAACCACGGGTGGCCATCATTTCGACGGGGGAAGAACTCGTTCAGCCCGGTGACTCACTCGATTCAACTGCTGGACAAATATACGACGTGAACAGTCACTCCATCGCTGCGGCGGTGCGGGCCGCAGGTGGTGAGCCGACCATCTACGAGACGGCCGCAGACGACTACGAAGCGCTTGCTGAGACCCTTGGGAAAGCCGCCGAGAAAGTAGACCTCCTGTTGACTTCCGGGTCGACAAGCGCCGGAAGCTCTGACTTGCTCTATCGCCTGATTGAACAGGAAGGGGACATTCTCCTCCACGGCGTTTCCGTCAAACCCGGTCGACCGATGCTCGTCGGGACCGTCTTCGACACACCCTACGTCGGGTTGCCGGGCTATCCAGTCTCCGCGCTCACGATTTTTCGCGTTTTCGTTGCGCCGCAACTCCGCGAGGCCAGCGGCCGACCCGAGCCACCGAGTGCAACGGTGTCTGCTTCCCTCGCGTCTCGCGTGCGCTACGACGGCGGGCGACTTCGTTTGCTACCGGTCGGCCTCGTCGAGGCGGGCGATGGCTCGCTGGTTGCGTATGCACCGGAGAAGGGAAGCGGTGCGACGACGACGCTCGTCGAGACGGACGGCATCGTCCGCATGCCGCCGGAGCAGAACATGCTTGCGCCGGGGACCGAAGTGACTGTCGAACGGTTTGACCCTGCGAGCCCGATTCCATCGCTGCTTGGTGTTGGTGAACCAGACCCCGTGTTGTGGGAGGCGCTCGATACCGTCGAACATAGCCGCTTTCTGCCACTCAGTCAGGCGGATACCAACCGCTGGCTTGCCGATGGTATTCCGGATGTAACGGTTCAAGCAGGCAGGGGCGACGACTCCGACAGAGGCACAGGGTCCGAGATTGCCACCTGGGAGCGTGAGTGGGGGCTCATCATCCCGGCCGACAATCCACAGGATATCCACGACTGTGCCGACCTCACGCGGGAGGACGTGCAGTTCGCAAATCTGTCCCCGGCACTATCGCTTCGAAGCGAGTTCGACCGGAGACTCGAGACACAGAACGTAGACAGCGACGCAATTTCGGGGTATCACCGGGAGCTGCCAGGGCTTGCATCCGCGGCACAAAGCGTTGCAGCAGAGCGTGCAACCGTTGGCATTGGACTCGTCGAAACCGCAACGGAACTCGGGCTCGATTCGATTCCGCTTGGAACGCAACTTCTCCACGTTGTGGCACAGCCTGACCGTCGTGAAAAACCGTCAGTGGCTGCGCTTGAACGGCTGTTATCGGACAAGCTATCGGGATAGGTTAGTTCCAACAAAGGAATAATTGTGCATATATTTGCCTTTGTGGGAATTAGTGTGGTAGGTTTTAATACCTTCAAAGGAATATGACGGGTGAAAAGAGAGATAGAACCGCGGTTGCTACGAACTCCCGCCTTGACGACCCTCGACAGTTTTTTCCACGAGATGAATATTCTCGATACCAGTGTCCGGATACGACCCGTCATCAGCTTTCTCGGCGGATTTGACCATATCCCAGAGGACGGTAAGGCCGGCAGTCACGCCGTCGATTGCTTCCATCTCACAGCCAGTTTTGCCCACCGTTTCGACCGTGACTTCGAGCGTGACGGTGTCTTCGCCTAACTCGAAGGAGGTCTCGACGTTCGTAATCGGAATCTGGTGACACATCGGAACGCGCTCCCAGGTGTGTTTGACTGCCTGAATGGCACCGATGCGTGCGGTCGTCAGCACATCCCCCTTCTCGATGCTGTCGTCGCGGATTTTCGAGACGGTCGTCGGTCGGAGGCGAATCTCTCCTTTTGCAACGGCTCGCCGTCGCGAATCGCCTTTCTCGCCAACATCGACCATCTGTGCTGTGCCATCAGCAGTGACGTGCGTAAACTCCTCGCTCGTCGTCCCTGGAGACTCCTCGCTCATGCTTTCCCCTGTGTGTGGCTGACGATGTGTCCAACCGTCGGGAGGATGAGTTCCTCGGTGCCAAAGGTTGCACCAGCCTCGCTGCCCGGCAGACAGAAGACCGGCACGCCGTCGATGACGCCCCCTGTCGCTCGAGAGAGGACTGCACGCGGGCCGATATCATCGTAGGAAAGCGAACGGAACAGTTCGCCAAAGCCGGGTATCTCGCGGTCGAACTGGGGAGTTAGTGCGTCGACGGTCACATCCGTCGGCGACAGGCCGGTCCCGCCGCTGGTGATAATCGCATCGACTTCCGTGGTGGAGACGAACCCCTCGACTGCCTCAGTGATTTCATCCGTGTCGTCGGTGACCAACTCGCGAGCGACAACGTCGTGCCCGGCGTCTTCGATGAGCGAAACGAGTGCATCGCCGGAACTGTCCTCCGCGAGCGACCGGCTGGAGGAGATCGTCAAGACGGCAATTCCCAGGTCAGTCAGTACCTCGTGGTGATGGTCGTGGTCATCCGCCGCTGGCATACAGATACTCCTCGCTGTGGCCTCTTGAGATAACTGGTCGGAAGAAAGGTTAATACAATATCCATGAACTATGTATAGTAATGGCAACAAAGAACGGGCGCGTTGTCGAAGGAAACGTGGATCCCGAAGAGACGGTGAATGAATTCCTCTCTATCGCAGCATTAGTCACTGAACCAAACCTTGCACGGTTGTACACGTTCATACTTGGACATGGCCCAGTCGAAATTGAGACAATCAAAGCCGATCTTGGACTGCCACACTCGACGACATACAAGTATCTTGGGCGACTCGAGGAGATGGGAGTGTTGACACGGTATGACGAACAACGGCCCACGACTGTAGCGGTCGATGCAATCCACGTACAATTGGACACTGAGCATGGAACAGTGGCGGTGACGCCCGTACTCGTCGCTGCAATTGGGCGACAGGTAGACATCGAGGATATTCGCGTATTCGTCGAGCGACAGGGCGTCCCAAAACTCGCGGCTGCGCTTCATTACACATATCGAGTGAATGCAGGGGAACTTACACAACGGACAGCAGCGAATAAACTTGGTGTCCATCCTGTAGAGGGTATGACTGTTATTAGCGCACTGCAGGATGTCATTGAGGACGCCACCAAGTATGACTCAGTTGTTGAGGCTGCTGACGAATGAGCAGTTGGGAAGCGATCCCAAAAGGTAGCCGGGCAGTCATTGACAGTAGCGTCTTGTTCGCGATGGGTGGCCCGGACAACCAAAAATACCAAGCCTTCCAGCGATTTATCAAGCAACGTAACCTCACTGCCTATATTCCATCACAGGTGGCTGAAGAACTGGGAGAAGCACCAGACGCTTACACTTTTCACCGAGACCGGCTACGGGCAGCTCAAGAATCTGGCTGGCTCGAACGCGGAGAAATCGAGTATGAAAATCCGGCCGTTTCGGACGTAATTGACCGAACTCGAAAACGAATGCTCACGCTCTCTGCCGAGGATGTGAATGAAGATGATATCGAAAAAGCAGATACCGTCCTCGCCGGGTTGGCGTTCCAACATGCGGACAACAACGGAACACATGTGACAATATTTGTCAGCGATTCTGTGGCAGAACGAGCAATAGGAGATGTCCTCTCCGCAACGGGCGTCGTCAATCGTGTTCTTGTTCTCGATGGGAGAGAGTTCATTCAAAACCTCGTGGACAGTGAATTCGATACGAGTAGCTAAGACGAGAGAGACAGGCACCACGTCGCAATAATCACTATCAGTCGTCGTCCGTCCGAACCGGAACCTGCTGTCGATATGCCTCGTTTGGAACCCACTCACCTTCCTCCTTGATGAGGTACTCACCGTAGTAGGGGACGCGTTTGCGGACAGTTCGTTTGAACGCTTCTCGAATCTCTGCACGGCTCATCTCGCCGGTTGAGCGGAGGTCGTCGTGTCGATTGAGACAGCCTTTGAATTTTCCGTCATGAGTCACCCGAACTCGATGGCAGTTGGCACAGAAGGAGGGATTCTCGACCGGGTCGACGATTTCGACCAGCCCGCCATCAATGAAATATCGCCGCCGTTCGTGCATCTCCCGGCGTTCGATGCGGTCGGCCTGCTCGGCCAGCCAGTCGTGGACGCGTTCGATGTCGATGGCCCACTCGGGATGGCCCGCAATTTCGGGCATATACTCGATAAGCTGCAGCTGTAATCCGTCGTTATCGGCGACGTGTTCGACCATCTCCGGAATGTAGCCGGCTGTCGGCTCGAAAACGACCATGTTGAGTTTAACCGGCGTCAACCCCGCATCGACAGCCGCGGTGACACCCTCAAGCACGCGGTCGTACGCACCGGACTGAGTGACCGCCGCAAACGCCTCGGGGTCAAGCGCGTCCTGCGAGACGTTGACCCGTTCGAGACCAGCAGCGACGAGTTCGTCCGCGTGGTCGGGCAGAAACGTGCCGTTCGTGGTGAGCGAAGTCTCTAGCTGGTCGGGCG
>LKMJ01006898.1_pt1 | contig 10698 bp, 8 predicted proteins | sample 643391 | NCBI WGS metagenome assembly LKMJ01 (sample SAMN04112250, study PRJNA286221) | soda lake metagenome | biome: soda lake; feature: Kulunda Steppe; material: water; isolation source: sample PL-Br10 brine of Picturesque Lake | place: Russia: Kulunda steppe | collected 2010-07
CGTGGCACATGGACCCACGAATCCGCGAGCACGCCGAGATCATCGCGACTCACTCCGTCGATCTCCAGGCGGGAGACAACGTCGTCATTGACGCCCATCCCGTCGCCGAGGATCTCGTCGTCGCCTTACACGAGGTGATCGGCGATCGGGGGGCGAATCCAGTGACGACGAGTCAGCGAACCGGAGAGCGACAGCGGCGTGCCTATCTGCGGGCTGCAAGCGAGGATGCGTTCGAGACGCCCGATCACGAACTCGCACTGATCGAAGAGACGGATGTCTATATCGCGATTCGGGCGACCGATAACGCCACCCAGACCAGCGATGTCGATCCGGAGACCAGTAGTGCCTACCAGCAGGTACAGCGGCCGATTCTAGAGGAGCGTCTCTCGAAGCGCTGGTGTCTCACGCAGTATCCTGCGCCGGCAAACGCCCAACTCGCCGAGATGAGCACGGAGGGCTACGAGAACTTCGTCTGGGATGCCGTCAACAAAGACTGGGAGGCCCAGCGAGCCCACCAGGAACAGATGGTCGAACTGATGGACGCTGGCGAGGAGATCCGGATCAAAAGCGGCGATCGGACGGACGTGACGATGTCGATCGCGGGGAATCCGACGCTGAACGACCACGGCAAGCACAACCTTCCCGGTGGCGAGGTGTTCACTGCACCCCAGCCCGACAGCGTCGAGGGCGAGGTGTTGTTCGATATGCCGCTGTACCATCAGGGTCGCGAGATCACCGATGTCTTCCTCGAGTTCGACGGCGGAGAGGTCGTCTCTCACTCGGCAGGCAAAAACGAGGCCGTACTCACAGAGGTGTTGAACACCGACGAGGGAGCCCGCCGCCTCGGCGAACTCGGGATCGGGATGAACCGTGATATCGATCGGTTCACCTACAACATGCTCTTCGACGAGAAGATGGGCGACACTGTGCATATGGCCGTTGGGCGTGCCTACGACGACACCGTCGGCGAGGGCAACGAGGCGAACGACTCGGCCGTCCACGTGGATATGATCGTGGATATGAGCGAGGAGTCGGTTATCGAGATCGATGGCGAGGTCGTCCAGCGGGATGGCACGTTCGTCTTCGAAGACGGTGAAATCTGATACGGATTGCGATCGGTATGAGCACTGCGAGGGGTGGACCAGCGAGCGATCGCGGGCCGTTGAGATGGAGCACAACGGTGAAACAGTTATTTGTGCTTACCAGCTGTTTAAATACTTTGAGGGGGATATTGCACATAGACGCAAGACAGAACCAATGACCGGGACGTACTCACGACGGTCTCTTTTGGCTGCAGGGATGCTCACCGCTCTCAGTGGCTGTCTCGGAGACACTGCAGATGACCGCGAAGTGAACGGTACTGATTCCGATACGGACGGCTCGATGTCGGACGATGCTGATGACGGGGCGGACGAGGAGTCGGCATCGTCTGGCGATTCCGACGAGGTGCCGACATCGTCTGGCGATTCGGACGGCGTCCCTGATGGAGTCCCGCTCTACCCTCCACTTCCGGAACTCGTGGAGGCAAGCGATCGGGAAGCGGTTGCCAACGAACACGACATCGAATACCGGGATGGTGCCGTGAAGGTCCAGATGGAACTTACACCGGATGGTGAACGTCCAGATGAGTACCTTGTCGAGGTGACAGTCGAATTCCAACGGTGGGTATCCGCGTTTGTAGCGGTTGACGATCTCGTGGCGCTTGCGAACGACGACAACGTTCGTTTTGTGCATACGACTGGAGAACCGAAGACGCATTCCGAATGACGGCTTCAATCCGTCAGACGGACCCGTCTCGCTTGTGTGGGCTTCGGTAGCACGGTGGAACTGATTGTAACAGGCTATGTCCCCATCTGCGTGAAGCAATCGGTGATAGCCACGAGTGTGTAGAGTGAGGTCACGTTTCGATCATCGGTCCGTACTCTGTTCCTGATCGTTATCTGTCAGTTATACCATTTCTATTTTTAAAAAAATTATTTAGTACAAAGAGCCAATATCCAATATATATGGTGAGACAAAAGCCACAACACCGGCGGATACTCGGACAGCACCGAGGAGGAGACAGTCGTATCGCGTTCAATATGGGTGTGGGAAATAGATGACAGACGATCGCAACCCGAAGATTTCGGCTCCGTTATCGAACCAGCTTGGTAACGGAAATTGGGAGGAGGCAGACGTTGAGCAAACCGACGAGATCTCGGTCCAAATTCATGTTACAGCGGGTGACAACCAAGCGGTGAGTGACGATGTCGAATCGGCTGGTGGAACGGTTTGGGCCAGTTCCGGTGACGCGGTATTTGCCACCGTTCGCGCCGAGGACGTTTTCGAACTCACGGACTCCAGCCATATTCGTCTGGTTGACAAGACACGCGGACCAAAAGAGCTTGATATTCCGGACAATCAGATTACTGAAGGGGTTGAGATAACGAACGTGGATGCCCTTCATGATGATGGGGTGACGGGAGAGGATATCACGATCGCTGTCATCGACTCGGTTTTCGACGTTGATAATCCGAAGTACGGCCCGGATGGGCGAGATCAGATACACGATACGGTTGGGCCTGACGATAGTTTCGTCGAGGGAACAGGCGGGCTACACGGGACCGGATCAACTGAAGTCGTTTCAGATATGGCACCGGATGCCGATCTCGTGCTTGCATCCTTCGATTTCGATGACCTACTGGAGTTTTTACCGCTGATGGATACCCTCGAAGAGGAGTATGACATCGACGTGATGACGATGTCGCTCGGGTTTCCACAGGAGTTCCGAATTGACGGGAAAGACCCGTACAGCGAACGGATACGGGAGTTCACCGACGACGGCGGGGTGTTTGTCACCTCCGCAGGTAACGAAGCGGACGGACCAACGTGGGACGGCCCGTGGCGGGACGAAAATAATAACGATCTATTGGAGTTTGACGAAGATGGCACCGAACGCCTTGATTTTGATAGCTCCGGTGCCGACATCTTTTTACACTGGGACGACGACTGGGATGATCCCAGTAACAATTTCGAACTGCGAGTCTACGATACGGATGGTAATCTAGTTGAACAGTCGGCTACTACCGGGCCACCACTGCAATCGGTCGAACTAGATCCTGGAGCACGAGAAATAGAAATCGAACGAATAGCTGGCTCCGACGAGGATTTACACTTCGATCTCTTTGGGTTCGGTACTGGAGCCGAATTTACGCCATCAACCCCCGAACGGAGTTTTACGCTCCCAGCGACGAGCGATGATCCGGAGACGCTGACGATCGGTGCGGTCCAAGCGACGGATACGGGGTTTGAGGACGAGGCTGAAGAGCTGAAATCCTACTCGTCACGGGGTCCAACCCAGGATGGTCGGAACGGTGTCGATCTGGCGGCACCGTCACGGGTCTCGCAAACGGATAATGGCTATGGGTCGCTCGATGATTTCCCCGACACCGGCTACTTCGGGACCTCTGCAGCGGCACCACACGTCGGCGGGATTGCTGGACTCCTCTTTGCGGAGGGGTTCACAAACGAGGAAATCAGAGAGCGACTGTTCACTGCGGGTGAGGAGATCGACGACGAGGACGTCTCTGCGCCACCGAATACAAAAATTGGAGAGGGGTACGTAGATGCGAAGGGGGCCATAACAGCTGAAAATCAAACCGTCTACACTGCGGATTACGACGGGATACTGTATGCGGTTGACACGGAGACGGGTAAGCAGGTGTGGACGTTCACTGACCCCACTGGCTGGATCGTGTCCTCGCCAACTGTCGTTGACGGTACCGTCTATGTTGGTGCAAACGACGGCACGCTGTACGCAGTGGATGCACAGACAGGCGACCACGTGTGGACGTTCACCGAACCGGAAGATCGTATCGAGTCGTCACCCACTGTCGTTGATGGGGTCGTCTACGTCGGGGCTGAAGATGGGATACTGTACGCAGTGGATGCAGAAACCGGCACCGAGAAGTGGACGTTCACTGCCCCCGACCAAATTCGGGTGTCCGCACCAAACGTAGTCGGGGGAACGGTCTATATCGGGGCGAACGGCGCAGACGCAGATGGCACCGAGACAACAGACACCCCGGCGGATCCGTCCCACCCCGACGGAGGTCAGTCACCCCAGACGCTATCGGAACACTCGGGCAACCTGTACGCGGTAGACGCCGAGACAGGTGTCGAGGAGTGGATATTTACCGAACCGGACGAAATCATATGGGGTTCGCCAACGGTGGCCGACGGCACCGCCTACATCGCGACGTATGACGCTGTGCTCTACGCGGTTGATGCAGAGACAGGTGACCAACAGTGGTCGGTTAGCGATCCCGCGGGCAGTGTGAGTACGTCACCCACAGTCGTGGATGGCACTGTCTATTTTGGGGACCAGGAGGGGACGCTGTTTGCGGCTGATGCCGAGACGGGCGATATAGAATGGGAGTTCACCGAACCTACGGGCTGGTTACAATCGCCAACAGTTGCCGATGGGACTGTATTCATCGGCGACGACGATGGGATGCTGTATGCAGTAGAGGCAACAACGGGTGAAAAAAAGTGGGCACTCAGTGCGTCAGACGAAATTATCCGATCGTCTCCGACGGTTGCCGACGGGACCGTATATGTCGGCGACTGGGATGGGACGTTGTTCGCAGTCGACACAGAGACAGGCGAACAGACGTGGGCGTTCACCGAGCCCGAAGCGTCGATTTTTTCCTCACCAACCGTTGTTGACGAGCCTGATGGCGGCGATAGCACCGGCTCTCGCGTCGAACTCGGCACCCTCGGCCACCACCACGTCTGGGCCGAAACGGACCCAGTAGACGACATCTCCGTCTCCGCTGTCGGCGAAGAGATCGCCGTCGGCGGTGAGGCAGCGATCACCATCTCGGCCCAGGCCGTTTCGGCTCTCACGATCGAGAGCCTCTGGATCGATTGGGAGGTCGTCGACGAGGAACTCGACGGTGGTACGCCCGACAATCGCATCGCGGCGGATGGCGTCTATGAAATCGAGTGGTCCGAGACACAGGAGACAGTTTCAGCTGTGGTTACCGTTGCCCCTCCAGAAGAAACGTATATTGGTGGCGAGTTCGCGGTGACTGTCCTCGGAACGGATGGTGATGACTCTGTGAGTGATGGGGCAACGATCGAGATAGCGGCGGAAGCATAGAGCGATCGTCGCTCGAAGGAGAGACACGTCTCGATCGCGTCTGTGGTCGGCGTTCGATCGGTTTTATCAGCAGTCGCCAGCAACTCTCTGTATGGCAGTACTCGTCGCATACGACGGCTCCGAACCGGCACGGCAGGCAGCAGAGCGCGCGTTCGCCGAACACGCAGACGAGGAGATCATCCTGCTTCGCGTCGTCGAAGCCGCAGACGGCTACACCGAAGCGGGGATCGAACTCGTCAGGGAGTATCTCGCTAACCGACGGAAACGGGCCTCCGAACGGATGGACGAGGAACTGACCGAACTGGTCGGCTCCAAAGACGTCGACTTCCGGACGGAGATCGCCGTCGGTGATCCCGCCCGCGAGATCGTCCGGTTTGCCGACGAACACGATATCGACCACATCATCATCGGCAACCACGGCCGATCGGGTGTCTCTCGAGTCTTGCTCGGCAGCGTCGCCGAAAAAGTGATCCGTCGATCGTCCGTTCCGGTGACGGTCGTCAGATAAGCTGACGGACGGATCGCATCAGTTACCGCCGATCGCATCCTCGATCGCGTCGACGGCATCGGCCGGGCTGTCGACGGTCTCGATTCCGGGAACGGTGTGGCTTCCGAGGCCGACGATCGGCCGGTCGTAGATGCCAGCAAAGCCAATTTCGGTGAGCGTGCCGTGGCTCCCCGCGAGCGCGATTACGCCGTCGCCGTTCATCGGAACGAGTGCGTTGCGGGCGTGACCGAGGCCGGTCGCGATCGCCGTGTCGACGTACTCGTTTGCCGCGCGTGGGTCCTCGGCGGGAAGAATCCCGATCGTGGTGCCGCCTTCGGCTTTCGCACCGCGACAGACCGCCGCCATCGTCCCGCTGCGGCCGCCACAGACGACCGTATACCCACGTCTGGCGAGTTCGCGGCCGACCGCTGTGGCGACATCGAGTCGATCGTCCGAAACGGCACTGCCACCGATAACGCTGACGCGTGTGGTCATACGTCACCTGCGATCGTCTGCGTGTATGAGCCATCCGATCACGAGTTGGGTGCGCGAGACACCGGCGATCGCCAGCCGGTCGTCCGATACCGCGAGTGCATCGCCGATCGAACGAGCGATCGCCGATCGTCAGTCGACCAAAACTGTCAGTGTCGCGTGGTGTAGTCGACGGATTTAACGCCGGGGCAGGTCCAGTAGTAGGTGAGATGACGAAAGTCAGCGTAGTCGGCGCGGCCGGGACGGTTGGGGCCGCTGCAGGCTACAATATCGCGCTTCGGGACGTAACGGACGAGCTCGTCTTCGTCGACATTCCGGACAAAGAAGACGATACGATCGGGCAGGCAGCCGACACCAACCACGGCGCTGCCTACGACTCGAATACGACGATTCGTCAGGGGGGCTACGAAGCGACGGCAGGCTCAGATGTCGTCGTCATCACAGCGGGCATTCCCCGCCAGCCGGGTCAGACTCGGCTCGATCTCGCAGAGGACAACGCGCCGATTATGGAGGATATCGGTTCCTCGATCGCCGAGTACAACGACGATTTCATCACCGTCACAACGTCGAACCCGGTCGATCTGTTGAATCGGCATCTCTACGAGAGCGGCGATCGGGCCCGCGAGAAGGTGATTGGATTCGGTGGCCGGCTGGACTCCGCGCGATTCCGGTATGTTATTTCCCAGCGGTTCGAGGCACCGATCCAGAACGTCGAGGCGACGATTCTCGGCGAACACGGTGACGCTCAGGTCCCGGTCTTTTCGAAAGTCCGTGTCGACGGGCGCGACCCCGCGTTCGACGACGAGGAGAAACAGGCGTTGCTGTCGGAGCTTCAGACCTCGGCGATGAACGTCATCGAGAAGAAAGGTGCGACGGAGTGGGGGCCGGCAACCGGCGTTGGTCACACTGTCGAGGCTATCTTGCGCGATACTGGTGAAGTACTTCCCTGTAGCGTCGTCCTCGACGGCGAGTACGGCCAGGAGAACACTGCCTTCGGCGTCCCGGCCAAGCTCGGCAAAAACGGCGTCGAAGAGATCGTCGAGTGGGATCTGACCGAGTTCGAGCGCAACCAGCTCGGCGAGGCCGCTGAAAAACTCTCCGAGCAGTACGAGACGATCAGCTGACGAGCCGATCGGGCTGGTGTGAGCGTATGCACGAATACGACGCGGTGCTGTTCGACAGTGACGGCGTTCTCGTTGAGCCACCGCCACGGGAGAGACAGGCACAAGCGACCCGGGCAGCGTTCCGTGCAGTGGGCGTCGACGACCCTGACCAGCGACACGTCGATGCCATCGGTGATGGTGTAACCGTCGACGGCCTCGCCGACATCTGTGCGGCGTATGGTATCGATCGCGAACGGTTCTGGGCGGCGCGTGAGCGCCACGACGAACGCGTACAGCTGGTCGATTTCGAAGACGGCAGTCGGACTCGATACGACGATGTCGACGCAATCTCCGATCTCGAGCTGTCCTGTGGCGTTGTGAGCAACAACCACCACAGCACGATCGCGTTCGTTCTCGAGTACTTCGATCTGACCGCCGTTTTTGACACCTACTGTGGCCGCGAGATGACAGTCGAAAGTCTCACGCGAAAAAAGCCGAACACGTACTACCTCGACCGCGCCCTCGCCGACCTCACGGCGGCGTCGGCGCTGTACGTCGGGGACAGCGAAAGCGACGTGGTCGCCGCCGATCGGGCCGGGCTGGATTCGGTGTTCGTCCGCCGTCCACACTGTGCTGAGGTGTCGCTTTCAGTCGAGCCAACGCACGTCGTCGAGGGGCTTGACGAGCTATCCGCACTCGTCTGAGCTCACCGCGATCGAACACGCAGTTTTACCGGCCCGGGATCGAGCGAAACCCTGACTGTGGGATCGATCGAGTCAGTTACCCGATCGAACGCGACACGGCGGGCGATCGTCGCCAGCGAGAGCTGCAGTTCGGTCATCGCAAACCGCATCCCGATACAGTGGCGGGGGCCGCCACCGAACGGAAAATAGGCGTACTCGGGTCGATCGCCATCGATAACGGTCGATCGGTCGTCGTCGAGCCAGCGATCGGGACGGAACTGGTCAGGAGCGGTCCACCAGCGGTCGTCGCGATGGATGCCGTACATGTTGAGCTGGACCGTCGTCCCGGATTCGATGCGGTAGCCCCCGATTGTGACCGGATCGTGGGGCTCCCGGTGGAGAAATGGCAGCGGCGGGTAGAGTCGCAGCGCTTCCCGGGCGATCGCTTCGGTGACCGAAAGCGACCGCAAATCACCGATCGTCGGATCGCGGCCGTCACAGACGGCGTCGAGTTCGCGATCCAGGGTGGCTCTGGCATCGTTATCAGCGGCGAGCAACCACCAGGCGTACGTCAGCGCAGTAGCGGTCGTCTCGTGGCCGGCCAGCAGGAAGGTCAACAGCTGGTCGCTGATTTCGCGGGCAGACGGGCGCGAGCCGTCGGGGTACTCGGCGGTCGCGAGCAACGAGAGCAGATCGTCTCCCACCGCGCTCGATTGACGGCGCGCTGTGACCAGTTCGTCGACGAGCGCCCTGACATCGGCCGTTGCCCGATCGTACTCCCGTTTCGATCGACGCGGAACCCACGACGGGACCACAGCGCCGATACCGAAGGCGTCTCGTTCGATGTACGTCCCCATCGCGGCGACCCAGCGGCGCACGCGAGCGGCCTGTTCGTCGTCGATGGTTCCGCCGAACAGCGATCGGGTGAGCGCCCGCAATGTGAGCGTCGACATCACGTCGTGAACGTCGATCACCTCGCCGTCGGTCCACTCCTCGGTGATTCGGACGGCTTCTGCCACCATGTCATCGGCGTAGGACGTGATCCGATCGGGCGTGAAGGCGTTCTGGAGGAGCCGTCGCTGGCGTCGCCACCGATCGCCCTCCGCAAAGAACACGCCTCGAACGTCGATCTGTTCGCCCAACTCGGCTTCGAACGCGCCGCGCCAGAACGCGTCGCTGTTGGAAACGAGCACTGTCTCGACGAGGGCAGGGTCGGAGATGACGACGAACTCGCGGCCAAAGGCGTCGTAGCTGGTGACGTCACCGTACCCGCGGATCGAACGGAGAAACGCAAGCGGCTCTCGAACGATCGAAATGGTGTTGTCGACGATCGGCAGGCCATCCGGACCGGGTGGCCGTCGAGAGGCTGTTTCCGTCGACTCAGCCCCACAGCCGCGATCGGCCCGCTGGCTATCAGTCGTCGACGCCTCGCTGTCTCTCGGTGTCGATCGGCTATCGCTCATACTCGTTCAACGGCTCGATAACAAGTGGCTCTTTGTACGAAGCAGTGAACTCTTTTATATATGTGAGCCGATCGATCGGTATGCAGTCAGCCGATCTCACACTCCGACTGCCGCGATCGATGTGGCTCCCGGTGCCCGACGGCGGACTCGACTCGTTTCACCGCGAGGAGTGTCTCTCGTGGGAGATCGATCACGAATCAGGGAATGTCAGATTTCTCTCGTTGATCGTCGGCGACGCCGACCAGCTTGGCGATCTGGCCGCCGAGTTGGATATCGTCGCCCAGTATGATGTGACCCCAATCGACCAAGACACGTTCTATCTCTACATCGAAATGGCGCTGCGCCCCGAAGAGACCACGTTGATGGGAACGTTCGACGTTCCCGGCCTGGTGATCGTCCCGCCGATCGTCTACACCGGTCGGGAAACCGTCCACGCGACCGTTCTCGGAGAGCCAGAGGCCATGTCGGCGCTACTCGATCGATCGCCCGAAGAAATCGATATCACGGTTGAACGCGTCAGCGAGCACCAGCGCCGATCGGAGACGCTCGCCGGACGGCTCACTGCCCGGCAGTTCGAAGCGCTTGCGGTCGCCCACGAACTGGGCTATTTCGACGTGCCACGAACGGGCTCACTTGCTGCTGTCGCGAACGAACTCGACTGTTCGGAAAGTGCTGCATCGACGCTGCTCCGATCGGCCCAGGCTGAACTGGTCGATGCGGCGGTTGCGCGCTGAGGTCGGCAATCGAACGTCCGTATCAGCAATTTCGAGGCGGAGCCTCCGGCCTCAAGGAGCGAGGGCTTCCGACTGGTCGGAAGCATGACGCGAGTAGGCCGGGGAGGAAGCCGACACAGAGTGATGCAAACAACGAGACGGTAGCTGTCTGACTCCCGAACTATTAAGTACTGTCGAAATCACATCTGAAATATGGAGGTCAGACGCACCGCGCCGGTCAAACTCGTTGTTCCCGACGAGTATCACGACGACCTCCACGAAACCGCCGAGCAATTCCTGTACTGTGCGAACGAGGCGAGTGACTACTGCTGGGACAACACCAACTACGAAGACTGTATCACCTCGAACGTGACAGCCAGAGACGCGCTGTACGACCGTCTACGCGGGGAAACTGATCTGACAGCGAATCTCGTCCAAGAAGCCATCCGGCGTGCTGTCCACGCCGTCGATAGTGGTGTTGACCGCTGGAAGAAAGGCAAACGGACGAACAAGCCAGAGTTTACCTCTTGGAGTATGGTCTACGACAAGCGGAGCGCGACATTCTACCGCAACAAAATCTCACTCTCGACGGTGAACGGACGCATCGAGTGTGA
>LKMJ01006899.1_pt1 | contig 10697 bp, 4 predicted proteins | sample 643391 | NCBI WGS metagenome assembly LKMJ01 (sample SAMN04112250, study PRJNA286221) | soda lake metagenome | biome: soda lake; feature: Kulunda Steppe; material: water; isolation source: sample PL-Br10 brine of Picturesque Lake | place: Russia: Kulunda steppe | collected 2010-07
ACACGGGTGCGGGTGCGGGAGATCACGAGGTGTTTCGGTTTAACATCGAAGCGACGGGGAAGTTGGCGGAGTATGATGCAGACGCGGATGGGCATGGGAGTAACATAGGGAATGTGAATTATGTGACACTCAAAGATGGGCAAGGCGGAAGTTACAATTATGTGCTTATCGGTAATGATGATGGCTCGATCGTGAAACTCAATCCAGATGATACGAGTTTGGCTATTCAAAATCCAAACCCAAATGTGTTTTCGAGTTGGGGACATATTTACACGGATCCTGCTTTTAATGATCGTGTGTTTGGGCTGCAAGTGGGTAAAGATTCAAAAGAAAAGCAATGGTTATTTGGAAGCGGAAATTTCACTGAGGTGCATAAGATTGATGTCATATCAATGACACGTCCTTCTACGGATGATAATGGCAATAACATTACGACGGTCTTTAATAATGGATCACGTTGGAATCAAGCCATGGTGTATGTTGATGAAGGAGAAGGTAACCCCAAGTACTTATATGTCGGAAGTTACAATTACCTGGTACACAAATTGAATGTTGACACATTTGTAGAAGTCACCCAAGATAGTCAAGGAAATAGTATCTCAGCATACGATTCGGGGAACGATTCGGGGTACGGGTTTCGTTTTGTAATCTATGCAACTTTACCGAATGGCGAATCTTTTGTTTTTGCCAACAATGATTATGCAACCGTGCACAAGATTGATCCGAATACGCTCACACAAGTGGCTACTTTCAGTTTTGCAACAACGGGGCAAGGAACCATACTTACATACGGCGAAGTCGAAGGTATTGGATACATTTTTTCAAGTAAGTGGCGAGATCAATACAGCACGCTTCATAAAATAAATGCAGATACTATGGAAGAAGAAGCTACGTATACGGATTCAGAAAGTCGGTATTTTGCGTCTGCTTCGTTTGATAGTCGTAATACCATCGTGTACGGTGGAATGGCAAATGGTAATATCATCGCCATTGATCCGAGCGATATGAGCTTTATCTCAGAGTACACAGAGCACGGTAATCATGACGTTCGCAATATCATCTTTGCCTCTGATAATTATGTATACACCGCATGTTGGGATGGTACTTCCCACAAAATCAATCTCAGCGATCTCGCATTGGCGCCAGCTACACTCAACACACCTCTCCCCTCCAACAAATTGCCTACCTGCCCGACGGCACCCAACACTACATCATGTCCGTGGACCAAGCAGGCGAACTCCACAAGATCAACTTCTCCTTCACGCTCACCGATGGCTCCGAAATTATAAACCCCCAACAAGAAAAGGTCTACCAAATCCAAAACACCACCTCCGAAACCACCCTGCGCCTTCCTCTGGCCCTAGCTGTCCAGTCCAACACCGATGCCCCTGACTTTGGATCCGTCTACGTGAGCTTCCTGGACAACACCACGCGCCGCTATACAAAAGATCTAACTTATATAATATAAGTTAGATCTTTTGTAAGTTATATTTCAGGCAATCAATACGGCGAGTCCATGATGCAAATAGGAGAAAATGATACGACCGTGGACACCAACGTCAGCAAGCGCCCCATCACTTCCGAAGTGTACGGCGTGGTCCCTCTCTCCCCCACTTCCGTCATTGCGGCGGGATGGAACGGTGTGGTCTTACGCATGAATAATGATGGATCAATGATGGGGTATTACGGCCACCGCAGTGCAGACATCGATCAAATTGTGAATGTCACCGCCATCTCGCATCAGCTGGCCACCAGTAAGCGCGGGACGCAATTCGTTTTCACGGGCGATAGCCGCGGCCAGGTACACATCACACGTACGCAGGATATGATGGCAGTCCAAGGCAACCTCAATGCGGGCTATAAAGCCGGGGAAGACATCATGGATGATGCCGAGAAGCCCGTGGTCAAGAAACTCGTGTATGACAGTGCGGAACGGACGTTATACATCCTGTACAGCTTTCGCCAAAAAGACGCGGGCGGTGCGAGCGAAGAGCGCGATGAAATTGTGAAATACCTGGTGAGCATCAGCGATAATGCCGACATGGACACGAGCGATGGTATCCTGAAAGAGACCGCGTCCTTCACACAAGTGGGCGCAAGTGTACTGGCACCCGATACCGCCACCGAAATCACGGACATGCACGTGTACGAGACCATGCCCGGTGGCGCGCTCAACATGTACGTGGCGTTCGGCAACGGAGACATTCGCGTGTACAATGCGCGCAGCATGCAAGAGCGGGAAGACGTGTATAATTCGAACCTGCGCAGCAAAAAGGCTACAGCGATAGGCGCACATTTCGATAGTGAATCCGCCAAACTCATGGTCTATGTGGGCTATGCGGACGGATGGGTCTATGCGTATGAGATCCCGGATTACACCAATTATGCATCGGCCATGACCATCGCAAAACAATCCGATGGCAGCACGGAGCGCGCGGTGCAGCGGCAAGCGGACAACGGGAGAGTGGTGCAGGTGACCCGGATTGCGTCCGATGCCTCGGACAGCGTCATCTTTGTGGGCTACGATGACCTGCGCATCTACCAGATCCAGACCAAGGGCGGAGAGAGCGATCAGCTCTTGCTCCGCGGACACTACGACTTTGCCTTCCCGGGAACCCCTGCGAGCGCACTGCCCGTGACCGATATCGTACCGTATGCGGAGGACGGCTATGTGTACGCTACCGCCACCAACGGAGCGATCCACAAGGCGGCTTTCGTGACCGTGAAAGACCGATACACGGGTCTCGCGGATGCGGGCGCCAAAGCCACCACGCTGTCCTTTATCGCGCAAGGAGACGTGGCATATACCGATAGCACCTACGTGACGCAAGACACGCTGTTGGTGGGCGGGAGCGACGGGTCCATTCACCACCTCCGGCCCGACGCGAGCATGACAGAGACATCCGCGGACCGGAACCTGAACTTCCAAGAGGGCAACAAGCTTTTGGGTCTTTTATGATGCCGCGGACGGATCGGGAGACACGATCTACACGCTCAACGAGAACGGCGCCCTGATCAAATATGACATTTCCCGAAACAGTGTGGCGAGCAAAGCGGAAGGCCCCCGCGGTGCGATCAACGCCTTCATCATGACGCAAGACGGAGCTACTCTGGTGCTAGGCCTGGATGACGGGTCCCTGCAAAAATACGATACGGCCCTGCTCTCCGTGGACGGCTCCTCCACCACCGAGGTGCATTCGGATGCGGGCGTGATCGGTCTCGCGTATTTCCCGAGCAGCGTGCAATTTGGAGACTCCGTGTTCTCGGCGGATGCGCTAGGCAACATCAAGCGCACGCGCTTGGCGGACATGAGCGTGACCGGATCTGGGAGCTTACCGCAAGAAGAGGGAAGTAGCGACAACAAGACCTACACGTGTCTGGCCAGCGGCATCGTCAAGCGCTTTGAGGACACTGCGTACAGGATCTATATCTTGGACAGTCAGGGCACCATCACAGACATCGATCCCGAAACCCTGGAGAGTTCGGGTGCGACCTACATGCCGCCGACAGACATGAATCCTTCTTGTATGACCGTGGCGGACGGGAGCTTGTTTGTGGGATTCAGCAACGGCGACATCATGCGCTTGCAGTATGTGGTGGGCAACGCGGGACTACGACAGTCCTCACTTCTGGAAGCGCCGGAGGGCGCTCCGGGCGGCCAGGTTCAGTCTCTCTTCGAGGGATCGGACAAAAAGCTCTATGCGACGTATAGGAACGGACAAGTCATACAGATGGATGCCGGAGAAATGAACATCTTGGGGCGGCTCACGCTGGAAGACGCGCTCATTACGGGTGCGAATCCACTGACCATGGCGAGCGTCTATAACGTGCCGCGTAACACGAGTTATATTCGGGCCTAGCTGTGCGTTCCGCCGCACACCACGGGTGCGTTCCGCCGCACACCACGGTAAAAAAAGAAAAATATAGTTTATATTCTCTCAGCACGACTCATCGTGATACTAGCAAAAAATAGCATAGAATGTAATTTCAACTTTTTGTTTTTTTTGAGAGATTTGAGAAACATTACCAATTCTCCTCTGGGTCTTTGAGATTTCATATTTCCGAAATGCGAAAAATGACATTTTTGGCAAGTAGACTCTTGATCATGTATTTTTTGCCTATATGCACACGAAATGTATATCTTGATAAAAGAATGGCATCTATATGAGCCACGCGTGGGACCGTGACATTTTGTCTAAGCGATGCATGCGCAACTCAGTGTGCATTCAGCCACATGCAACGGTAAAAAAATAAAAATCCTGTTTTTATAGCCAACCGAGGAAATATTTCGATAAACAACTAAAGAGATGCGTACGCATCTCGCGTCATGTCTTTATAGATAGACAATTCCCGACTCTACAACCAAACGCGGAAATATTATGGATGTGACTAAAGAGATGCATGCGCATCGAGTAGGATTTTCTTCAAATTGCCATCTTGTAGCATTTCCTTCTGCGACACTAGCATCTTCATAATATGTGTCACCATCCAATCTCGCCCAATTGTTGAATATATCTTCAAACGTCCCGATGCCCAAATCTTCATTGCATACTCATGTCACTCGTCTTGACTTTCTTAATCATACCGTTCTCGTACATCACAAAAGCATATTCTTCCCCACTCACTTCAGAAATATTAATAAACGTCACGCGTACATCCGAAATAGGCGTGGCCGTGCTATCATTCGCCATACTCGCACCGCTCGTGTCCACCTTGATAACGTTTCCTTTATCATCACCTGCGTACAAAAACGTCTCACCTTTGCTTGCGGCCAGCGTAATGATCTTGTCATCTTGCGTTAAGCTATCGATTTCCACGATTCCCAGAGAGCTGAAAGGGGATATTTTCTTGATTGATTTATTTTCAGATGCACTGTACAAGAATTCGTTTTCAGTGTCATAAATGAGTTGGCGAATCCTTCCTTGGTGACTGGAAATACGGGTGAGTTCTTCCATGGTTTCTGTATTCACCTGGATAATGACGTTATCGACACCTCCGGTGAAGACGTATTTTTCCACTTGATCACCAACGGTCACTTCACCGTACACCAACGCCGTCACCCTATCCGTATGTCCCCTGAAAATGCCAAGCGTCTTACCCATACTCGCAGAATCCACCTTGTGTACTTCCTTGTTGATACCGATGTACAAGTAACCGTTGGGATCCGTGCATACGGCGTACGCACCAAACGTGATGGTGTCAAAGTTCTTGACATAATCCAAAGTAGCCGGAGAAGTGGAATTATTGCGGTTCAGCAAATGCACGCCTCCGTTATCATAGGTCACAAACACGACCTCCCCGCTGCCGTTCCCGCCATCGTAGCTTGACACATACGTGATGCCTGCCGTCGCGATCAGCTCTCCGCCCACGCCCTCAAAGCTGGGCGTGTAGCTTTCCACGGCATTATCCACCGTATGTAAGACTTCAACGCGTCCGCCGCCGGAATACCCGATGTACAGCTCGCCCACACTTTGCGGGGCCAGATGCAGCGCGGTCACTTCTTTGTCATCCGCTTGCGTGTGGACAAAGTCCTCGGAGAGATCGTAGCTCTCGGTACTGGCATCTGTCACTTGGAATTTGATCTTGTGGGTGCGCGGGCCCTCGCCCACAAACAGGCGCCGTGATCCTGAGCTGTCCTCGCCGAAAGTCAACGCGCGCACCGACGCATCAACGCGCAAATCACCTGCGCTCAAGGCGATGGGACGCAGATTGGCGGTAGAGATAGGTTGTACCCGCTTATGCGAGGCCACGAAGAGGGTTCCTTCAGCGTTATCGAGAGCCATCGCGCGCACGGGCCACACTTCATCCTCCTCCGAGGGGCGGAAAACCCAGTCTTGGAGATGGAAGGCGCGCGCACCGACTTCCACTTTGCGCACCGCCCCGCGGCTGAAGCCGCAATACAGGATTATCCCGCTTTGGTCATATAGGGTGTCCACCAGGTCCCCATAGCTTTCTTTTTGTTCCCGGAAAAAGGTGTTCTTCGCGGGTCGGCCGTTTTCCGTCACGTATTCCATCGTGGATGCATCCACCATATGCAGGGTACCGTCCCGCGTGGCCAGCAGGAGCGTGCCTTGCGGGAAGTCGCTATCGCCTTCGCGCCATTGAATGCCCGTGATCTCCCCGTGCACCTCGCCCGCGGCCTCAAAGGTCTTGGTTTCCAGGGAAGAGGCGGTAGTGTCATCGCCCATGAAGATCTTGATCACAGAAGTCGCATTCAACACGCTGCATACGTACCACGTGCTGGTGGCGTTTGTGTCGTTGCCCATGGCCATCAGCTTGACCTTCTTGTCCAGGCTGTGCACGTAGGCCTGCGCCAGCTCGGCCAGGCCCCCCGCAGAGGCATCCAGCTTCTTGACACGGCCGTCATCGCCGGCGCTGTACGCGTTATGGCAGGTCCCCGGGTGCACCACCACCGCATTGGCGGGCCCGTCCTGGTGCTTGTCCTCGGGGCGCAGATTGCCCAGCGTGGTCAGGCTCTCCGCGTCCAGCTTGGCCACGCCGCCGTCCTGGAGCGCCACCAGGAGCTGATCCGGCTCTTTGAAGGCACCCCCGTCATCCGCATTATCGGTGGCATGGGCGTAGGCGATGGCGTTGACGGGCGCGCTGAATTGGATCTCTGTGCCCACGATGGCCATCTCCGCGGTGCACACCGCCGCCTCGCCGCTGGCGGAGCCCGCGATCAGGAATCCGTTAGGGTGCCAGGTGAGGCCCGTGTTGTTCAGGGCGATCATGCCCGCGCCCTTGTGCAGGCCCTTGACTTCGCCCTTGACGGTGTACACAGGGTTATCAGAGCCGTCGCGGGACATGCGCAGCTTCTGCAGAGATCCCTTGGCCAGGTTGTCCGCGCCTGCCGCTCCATAACCCACATACACATGACCGGTATCTGCCACGTTCTGCACGGTGTTGTCTTCCAGGACCCGGCAGCTGTCCTTCTCGGCCGAGGTGGCGCCCCACGCGATGCTGCGGATGGCCTCGCCAGCGTACAGATCCCCGGAAGGGGAGGAAGAAGCCGCGCTGCTCTTGGTGATCTGGACAGTAGGGTCGTTGGCATCGTCCTTGTAGTCCCATGCGTATAAGCTCCCGTCCGCAAAGCCCACGTAGGCGTGGACATCATTGGCGATCGCGCCTGTGTCGCTCACCGCACTCGTATCATGTGTCTGCAGGATCTTGGGGACCACTTGAATCGCGGTCACCGCGGTCTCGCTGTTAAACGGGCCTACAGAAGATGTACGGGATCCCTTGCGCTGCATCGTCCCGGGATTCACGGCGTCTACCGCGCCCGTGGCGTAGCCTATCAGCAGGGCCGTGGAGGCGGGATCTATAGAGATGGTGTCTTGCTCTTTGGCGTGCTGGGGCTGGGGCGTAACGCTTCCCGTGCTGTACAGATGGACGGCCGTGATGGCGGAGCCCGTCCCTGCGAACTCGGACGAGGACTTGCGGAGACCGCTGCCGCCCGCCGTCGAGAGCTTGATGATGTGGTCGCTTGTGGTGGCGATGAAGAGCGATTCGGTCTCTGCGTCGAGGCAGATGGTCTCAGGGCGGATCGGCGCGTCTCCCAGGGTGATGCCGTCGTACTTGGCGGCACCCGATATGAACCTCATGCGCACGGCGTCTACCACGTGGATCTGACTGATGTCTTCTTCAGATGATTGCAGGGCCACAAAGAGTCTGCGTGCGTCAGGGTCGTAGGCTGCACCGCATTTGTACGGCGCGTTGTAGTTGGGTGGCGTAGAATCATCATCGCGGGAATGCGCGATGGCGTCGTAGGTCACTTCTAGGACTTTGCGGCGGAGGGAGGCATCCAGGACGGTGCGCGTGACTTTGCCGTTATAGCCTGCCGTGTAGAGCGTGACTTGTTGGTACACGGGATCGTTCAGGGATGTGGCTAAGGTGTAGACGCCGGTATCCGCCGCGGAGTTGTACTGGGTGATATAGGTGAGTGTGTGGTCTTGGTTCTCATAGGCGTATTTCTCGACTACGCTGTTGTCGTATCCTGTGTATAAATTACGTGTGTTTGTATCTATTGCCATACTCGTTGGATTTGAAGATTCAGATTTTGTAGGAATTACCGATAAAAATGTGATATCCTCGTTTGATACGTCGAATTTGAAAATGTTGCGCTCACTGTCGAGGACGAAAATGTGGTGTCCATGTCCTTCCAATGTTATAAAGTCTTTAGAGCTGTCGATCTCAACCTCCTCATCTTGCACAAGTGTGATGGTCGTAATTTTGACAGTGTTGTCATCTGATACAGTATAGAATACAGTATTATCATCCTTATTAACCACATAGTCACGTACAGAATCTGAATGGATTCCTTTTATGGTACGAATTTTTTGTAGATTTGCAGGATCAATTTCAAGGATATCACCGTTTTCTGGAAATACGAAAATAGTTCCGTTAGATGAAAATGTCATGGGCACGGAAAACCATCCCACATCTCCCAAAGTTTCTCCATATTGGGAATGAAAAGAAACAGTACCGTCATTATCAATAGTTAGTTTTTGTAAAACATTTTCTCTACCACGTGAACCTACTGTTATGAATAAATATGTTGTGTTATTGATTACTTTCAATTCAAGATACCAAATTTGATCAATGCCGTCTCTTACTTGAGGATCATACCTGGATACTACGGATAAATCATTCATATTAAGTACTGTTAAGCTTCCAACATCTGAGCCATGATGCCCTACGATGATAAACTCATTGAATACTCTAATTACTTGTGGACGAGTTAATGATACTGATTCTATTTGAGTCATTGTCTCTGGGTCGATTTTAAAAAGTATTGTGCTGCTAGCAGTTCCTACAAATAGCACTGGATTTCCGTTACTTTCAACCTGTGATTGGAGAGAGTATGTGGCATGTCCATGATTAAATCGACTTGTCCCTCCTGTCCACTCTGTCATATCTGATGTCTTCACCTTGATAACTGTATTGCTTGCACCAACAAATAAAAACTCTTCATCTCCAATCGTAATTATTTCTAGTCCTCGTTGAATGCTCACATCTAATGTTATTTCACCAATGAGCTGTAATGCATTATTGTCTGTAGCTATTTTCTGACAGTAGTGTTTCTATCAGAACACACGTATATGATATTGTCTTTTCCAATGGCCATCGATGTGAGTCTTCCACTAATCCCTCCAGGAACTATGAATGTATCTGCCACGTTGTAACTTTCTGTATAAGAAAAGACCCTTCCTTTGTCAGATACACCGTATAAATTATTATTAGTCCACTCAATATCTTGAATTATTTGATAGGGGTATGTGATATCATTCTTTCGTTCTTAAGTCGAGGGAATGATTTCATACAGCGACCCGTTAGATGTTGAAAAATACAAATTATTCCCGTACTCGATACTCAAAATTTGCCCATCATTGGGTTGGTATTCTGCGTCAAACGAGACGCCGAAATCGATGATTTTCACCGTGTCGTCCCAAGATGCAGAGTAGAAGCGCGTGCGATTGTTGATGTCTATGTCAATGTCATGGACTAGATTTGTATGAATACTAGTGATACGCCGAATTAAAGTGAATGAATTAGAATCAACTACAAGAATGTCCCCATCAGACATGGGAACAAGAATATTATTATCACCATCAATCACTATGGGCTGAGTATTTCCCAAATTGTTTTCAAAATCCGATACTTTTTCCATATCATTTTCACCATTAATTTTAATCTTCTGGAAATTCCCACTTGCATCATTTGCAAACAAGTAATTTTCACCATTTATTGTAGTTGCTGCTAAGTTCCAGACGGCGTTTGACATACTGTATACATTTCCAATTTGTGTCATGTTTTGAAGGTCAATTTTGTATATATTTCCATTGTTATCACCTACAAATCCATGTTCAGCATAGGTTATGAGCGTACGAGCAAATGTAGATGTCGTAAATATTCCTTGTTCGTCACCCATAGTGTTAGGGTTCCACTTTCTCACTGTGCTATCTGAAGAAGTACTGAACATCCATTTTGTTCCTGAACCATCATCACTATAAAATATATCTCTAACATCTGCACCCCTGCTTCTTGTGTGACCACTAAATATCCTTCCTTTTTCATTTACTACATCAGATAAATCATTGGCATTATACCGTATGATATCACCACTTGCACCAAATCCAACAAAAATATATGTGTTTTCGTCATCTAATGTTGCAATAGTAAAACCACCTGAAAATCCATTACCATTATAATTGATAGTTCGTGAAGTATCAAGTGTGATGCTATCTCCATCTGAAACATTAAACTTATATAAAACGGATACTGGCGTTGTTTCTCTTGATCTTCCAACAACAACATAAATACTATTGCTATTTGAATCAAATTTACAGCGAATAAAATCCCAAACAACACTGTCAAATACGTTGTCTTCAATAAATCCTCCTTCATAGCTTGCAACATCTAAGTATCCAAACACATACTTTCGTACTGTCTCATCTGCACCAGCTGAGAACAACGCTCCATCAGGTCCACCGCCCCAAATCAGAGCATTGACAGTACCACCATTATTGTTATCCATACTATTTGCCTCCATAGTATCCGGAAACACCTCATAAATACGCCCATCTGCACCCCCTGTCATCAACCGATCCGTATCTGTGTATGCCAAAGCCGTCACATTCCCACTATGCCCCGTAAAAATACCCACCGGCCGACTCAAGTCATTTGGATCCACACGGTGC
>LKMJ01006901.1_pt1 | contig 10696 bp, 10 predicted proteins | sample 643391 | NCBI WGS metagenome assembly LKMJ01 (sample SAMN04112250, study PRJNA286221) | soda lake metagenome | biome: soda lake; feature: Kulunda Steppe; material: water; isolation source: sample PL-Br10 brine of Picturesque Lake | place: Russia: Kulunda steppe | collected 2010-07
CCGGAACGCAGGGGCTGACGCCCCTGCGTTTTTACCGGGGGGCCCGGAGGTCTCCCGGCAAAATCTTAACGGTATTCCAGATGGGCTTTTTAAAGTTAACGGTTCCCGTCCGGTTTGTACTTCCCTGGGCGCATGTATTGTGTCGGCGCGTTGGGTGCTAGGTGCATGTGTTGCATCTACACCCTCTTTTGAGCCTGCATCCCTGCCATCATGCTGCAAGTCATGTGCTGCTGACAGCATGCAGAGGTAGCCCAGTCATGCGTGTGTTTCTGCTGCTCATTTTTATCCTCTGCCTCTCTGCTTGCCGAGCATTGCTCCGTCTACTGAGCCAAGCACCTGTCATGCCACCTCCTGCTCAACTGTCACCTATCCTTTGCTGTATCGTCCCCGCCTCCTTTCAGCTTGCTCTTATTTTGGGCACGGCTGTGGTATGTCTTCTTAACCGTCATTGCTGAGCGAGCAAATACAGGATGGATTCAGCGCCAAACACCAACAACGCCCCCAAGATGCCCTCGGAATTCCAATCACTGTGCACACAAAAGCACAATGCATGTGCGCATTTCTTTGCAGGTGCCTGACACACAGAGCGCCATTGCCTTTGCCAACGCATATGCTGCTGAGCATCTGATTATAAACGTGGAGGATGCGGAATCCTGGGTGCCTCACATCAACAATGCAGGCTCAATATTCTTGGGCAGGTTTGTTTCGTGACAATGAGTGTTGCACAGGGATGATGAACATGAGAGATATAGGGAGTATGAGCCTCAACTTAGTAGTGCAGTAGCCTTGATGTTTCCTGCCGTATCTTCTTGGTAATTCCTGGCATGTCTGTGCCAGGTATTGCTGAGCCAGACTCTCTCACAAAGCAACGGAGAAGGCACATTTGCCCTGGCTTGACCGGCTGCTGTTTTGAAGCACCTTGGGTTTTGTGTGAGGGACATGCGAGTGTATCACAGCTGTAACTCCAATTGCAGCTAAGAGGACAAAGTATTGACTGTGAAGGGTCTGCACACCTCACCAAATGCATGCTTGAAAAGACACTTGTATAGCCTTGCATACTGATGAAGAACAACTGCTGATTGATAACATTGACAATGAAGAACGCGTCCATGACTGTGTGTTCCTGCCATCGGATGACGGCTGCAGGTGGACTCCAGAGAGTGTGGGCGACTATGCAAGCGGGACCAACCACACGCTTCCAACCTACGGATATGCCCGTATGTACAGGTATAGGCTGGTCGAGGGATGTGCCTGATGACGTTGGGCTACAACCAAAGCAGCCTGTATGGCATTGGAGAGTGTTGTGGTGTGGGGTTGGCCTCAAGGGTGTGGGTACCCTTGTTATTGAACACAACTTAAGAACATTGGGACTCAGTCAATGTGTATTTCAGTACCATTGTGTTTCAGTTGAACGGTAGGTGAAGCATGCACATGCTTTTGTGCAGAAGTGGGGCCATAAGGTCTAACCTGCATTCTGCATGAGTCAGAGGAGCGCCAATTTAAATGGTGCAATTGTAATTGGAGGGAGCATGAAGCATTGCGTGCTAACACACGACGCACCCTGTTACCATTATCATCAAGCAGCGTTACCAATTTCTCATCATGATAAACATTTGCATCATGGTTGCCACCACCGCGATGCTTGCTGCGAGCCATACTAGGAAGACGCAGAGCCTGAACTGCTTTCTTACTTTTAGAGCAACATCGCCGTCGTCTCCAATGCTCTCACTCTTCACACCATACCGCTTTCCTTGCCGCTCCTGCAGTGGCGTCTCCCTGGACTCCTTCCAGAAGAAGATCACCGTGCAGAACCTGAGCTATGAGGGTCTACAGGCATTGGGGCCTGCCGTGACTAAAATGGCGGAGATTGAGGGGCTGGAGGCACACAAGCGCGCGGTGACGCTGCGTTTGCAGAAGCCCTGAGAGTGCAGTGAAGTACTTGGCAGAGGGGCTGGAGGGGCATGGGGCGCGCGGGTGCTGTGCTCGCGCAACACAGAGGCTTGGGGGTACCTCAACTGCAGGGGAACTTCCGGCCCATGAGTGTCTAATGGCTTTTGCCTGCAGGATGGTTGCAGGGCATGGTGCAAGCTATCATTGTTCGGTGGGCAGGGAGGCATGCTGTGTTCAGACACTTCCCAGCGAATAGGAAGTCTGAGGTACAACAGGCATGGCGTTGCAAGCGTGTCAAAATGCTGCCTGATGGCTCGTGGAGGCGCTCTTCAGACTTCAAGGGCTTCAGGACTTCACAATTTACAAGTTAGGGTTAACCGCCAGCCAGGTCGTTGGGCTGATTGGTTTGGTGCTGGTCTTCACCAGCCAAAAAATAGTCAGTCCATGATGTCCGAGATGAAATGGCAGAGTTTGTTGTGCCGTTGAGAAAGGAAATCAAAGACAGTCTAACTAGGCAAGGCATGCGAAATACAAGGGGCCTCCATAGAAAAGGATTGGCAGAAATTTTCTCCCTTGAAGGGAAGAATAGGAACGAGTACTTTTTTCCTGAGAGAGCACACAAACAAGTCTTGACAGTGACAACCTGTTTGAAAGGGCATGCACCTCATTTTGAACAGCAACACAGGAACACTTGTCACAGTGGCCATTTCCACCGCGCCAGATGGAGGATTCCACCGCGAGAGTATGTGCTCGCAAGCGAAACCTGCTCACACTCCTCATAAGGTTAGGTTACAAAGCTATACCTGCCAAACGAGGGCAGCTTAGCTGAATGAATGCACTCCTCATGACATGCGTAGTTAGGACAAGGTGTAGATAGCGAGGAGGCATCAGGGGGGCACCCCCATTCCGCACCCGAGTGCGTGAATCAGCTTGAAGATCTAAGAGGGGACAGGCAAACCAAGAATGATAAGTCACCAGTCTTTTCTTTTCTTTTCTTGTTCTTTTTCTTTCTTTCTTCTTTCTTCTTCAGTCACCAGTTCGTTGTCGCTTTTCAGAGGGTTCATGTCAGCAGTGTCTCTCTGCACTTCCCACATCCTAAATCTCAGGTCAGCAGTGAAATCTGAGCAACAAGTAGGGAGCCCCTGCAAGAAAGCTTGTGTATAAGGTTAAAGGTTTTCAAGGCTGTATCCGCCGAACGAGAACAGCTTAGCCGGTTGTGAGCCTCCAGTGATGTTTGAACACCGAACCCATAGGTTGCGAGGGTGGATAATCGACTTTCCATCATGATTGATTCAACCAGGTCCAGCAGTGTATATAAGTGTCACAGCCGCAATTCCCCCAAAGGCGCGCAATATATCTGAAGCCCAAGATGTCTTAGCCCGAAGCACCAGCTTCATGCCATGTCTCCATGTACATGGCTTAAGAGACTCTACAAGGAGTTTACAAATCTGTCAAGAAGTGCGGCTGCTAGCCTGCTCATTAAAAGGCGACAAGTGCATAAAGGAAGAAACAGAGCTTACTGTTGTTCTGACTCAGAAAAGCAGACACATTGCTAGAACCTGCAGGATAAAACAGAAACGCTTAAGTCGCGCATAGAGACCACATGTGGATGGGTGCAGTGAAAAAGCACTTGCTGCTCACCTGGCACGTCATCAGCATTGCACAAGTCACAAGGAAGGGAGGTATTCTAAGTCCATATCACTGTTTCAATTCATAGGGTGTGGGCATGCAGTCTGAAGTGTTCAAAAAAGTTAAAAGCTTAAAGGACTTTTAAGAAATTGAGTGCTGGGGATGATTTCACTGCTGACCTGAGGTTTAGGATGAGAAAAATGTGGAGGGACATTGCTGACATGAACCCTCTGAAAAGCAACAACGAACTTGTGACTTATCATTCTTGTTTTGCCTGTCCCCTCTTAGATCTTCAAGCTGATTCACGCACTCGGGCGCGGAATAGGGGTGCCCCCCTGATGCCTCCTCGCTATCTGCACCTTGATCTCCCTAAGCATGTTATGAGGAATGTGAGCAGGTTTCGCTTGCGAGCACATACTCTCGCGGCGGAATCCTCCATCTGGTGCGGTGGAAATGGCCACTGTGACAAGTGTTCCTGCGCTTCTGTTCAAAATGAGGTGCATGTAAGACTTGTTTGTGTGCTCTCTCAGAAAAAAGTACTCGTTCCTATTCTTCCCTTTCTGCCAATCCTTTTCTATGGAGGCCCCTTATATTCCACATGCCTTGCCTAGTCAGACTGTCTTTGATTTTCTTTCTCAACGGCACAACAAACTCTACCATTTCATCTCGGACATCATGGACTGACATTTTTTTGACTTGCAAAGACCAGCAACAAACCAATCAGCCTAACGACCTGGCTGGCGGTCAACCCTTAACTTGTAAGACATTGCTGGGGTGGGCTGGGAGATCATGAAAGGGCATTTCCGTTGCTGCCACTCATCGGCGTGGCACTGTTCCACTCGTAAGGCGTACTGCTGTTGACTCGAGGACTGCAGCCGGATAGAAGACTGGTGTAGGCTAGCCATATAGCCATATAGCCATATAGCCATATAGCGCTATATGGCTCCTCAGTCTGGTAGGTGCTTGAGCGAAGCTTTGCCAATGTCTGCTGCCATTTGTTTGGTTTTCCAAGTAAAATGGACTGACGCTGATGCCAACAGGGCCCAAAGTTGATAGCTTAGCAAGGGTTGTTTTAAGCTCCGGATAGTCGAGCAGGCGGCGGGGCACCTGAGATGGAAAATCGGTTATCCACCCTCGCAACCTGTGGGTTCGGGGTTCAAACCTCACTGGAGGCCACAAACGGCTAAGCTGCCCTCGTTCGGCGGATACAGCCTTGAAACCTTACCTTAGCAAGGGTTGCTGTTGTGTAGCTGCGACTACTGAACAAGCTTTAAAAATGAAAACCCAAGAAAAGGAAAAAACAAAAACGACTAAGCAGACGAAAACAGGCTGCGCGAATTTAGGAAAGGTTCTTTAACAAGCAGGGTCTCATCAAAGAGCCCTCAGAACCTAGCTGAAACAAAGCAAACAGAGAGCCAGATACAGCGCTGCTGATGAGGCTCTTTCACCCATGCGCGCTCAATGCCTCCTCCTGCTCCTCTCCACAGCTGTGCCACCAGAAATTATCTCCCCAGGTGTCCCCAATAGCCGAAGTGCATGTCTGGCGTTTATGATTTTGGATAAGTTAAGGTCAGGTTGTGAACCTCCTTTACTGTTTTTTCCAACAGTCGAACTACTTGACTGAGGCCTTATTCTTGTCACCCTGTAACCTTGCTAGGTCAGGTTACAAAGCTGCACCTTCTGAACGAGGGCAGCCTAGCGTAACCTAAACAGGCCAGCAATCAAGACCATCATAATTCAAGCAAGGAGATGTTTTGACATCTACGCACAGCAATCCAGGCACTTGTGCACAAACAAGGCCAGGCCTTTGGTGTGTGCTTGGCAAACAAAGCCTCTATGCTTGTTTGGGTCGCTAGAGAGGGTGTGGCAGAGGTGATGCTGCTTGATGCGCAAGTCTGCCAAGTCTGCATCCGGGCAGTCCCGTACATGCTCTTATCTTGCACACAGTGCCAGTTGCATTTGTGCAGATTCTGAGCTCGGAAGAAAGTCTGTGCTGTTGTTGCCGGAGCAGCTCGACATTCAGGTTGTGACCAGAGAGTCTGCGTTTGTAGAGAGCATGTGAAAGATTGTAAGGGATGTTTTGTTGTAGGCAAGAAGGAAGAGTCGGTTTGGTTGCGTGTTTTTGATCATCCTACCAGCTGGTCTGACTTCTCAAGGGCACTTCAAAATGGGTGTGATATATCCTCATAAATCTGATGGAAACATGCGCATCATGTGGATGAATCTGGTCCAGATCTCTCCATTCTCAAATGGTTTGTTCACGCAGCAACGATTCAGAGTCACTCATAATGATTTTGGAACGGCTCATGGTAGCAGATATGTTCACATCAGCTCCAAATATTTTGCAAAGAGCAAACAAGACCTTGAATGTTCAAATTCCTTTTCGGTGCGCCAGCAGTAAATCAGCCTCATTGATCTTGTTCAGCAAGGCACTGTTAGTTGTCAACAGGCTGTTCCAAGAGCGAGCAACACAGCAAAACAGCAGAAATGCAGGGGCATCTGGCCTGTATCCCTCAGTAGGCAATGTGCATTTGTGCTTCATTTCACACCCAACAGCTTCTATAGAAAGCATATGTGATGTATGTGGGCTCATGTTTAATTGGAAGATTTGAACGTGAGAATATTTGTTGCCCAAACTTGACATCCATGTAGGCCTGCAGAAAGTGCAGACTTGAAAAATCAGGAGCATGGCACGCTTCCTGTTCTTAATACCCAACTCTGAGCAAATCCTCCATACTCTGGCTAAGGCGCCAGCAAAATTGCGTGCCATCTGCTTCAAGGCATCTGTCATCCTCCCAATTTTAAAAGAAGTGCTCGGGTGAATTGCCTCTTGTTCTAAGCTTAGAAATACTCAGAACAGTGCATGCGTGAGATGATTCCCAAAAAGGCAGCCCCAGGGATTGTCTTCCCTTACACACTTGTGTAAAGGTTTACAAAGTACAAAGGAAGAGGTGTGTATCTAGTGCAAGCACAAGACACTCCTCTGCTATCTGAAGAGAGGATATGAGGGCTTTATGAGCCTCACTTTTGAGGGGTTGATGGCTCCTGGGCCACACTTGGCCTGTGACTTTATCCTAAGTCCAAGGACAAAAAGATCGTGTTGATAATTCATGGTAGGCATGCTATTATTCCATACTAACTATTCAAATAAGTTGTTAGAGCCACACGGGGACACGATAGCTCTCTGGAGGATGGGCACCTTGCTTGCCCGAAGAGGACAGGCATCCAGCTGCATTAATGCAGTCAAAACCAGTCCAACCAGAGGTATCAGCTACACCAGACCTGTGGAAGGAGAATTCACTAGTGTGCAGGCATTGACAATACTAAATCAGGCCAAGGTCATCGTTTCCTTACCGATTGAAAGTACAGGCTGGCAGGTGCCGTCCCTTTGTCAAAGTCCGAGGTCGGCAGCCACCATCTTCTTGGCAATGGGCTACACCAAGGACGCAATTGCACAAGTGCAGCAGTCAATCCAACACCAGGCCAAATACAAGTTGGATGAATGCTGGAGGCATGCGCTGCCAAGGCAATCTACACTCGTTGGCTGTGCCAAAAACCATGCATTAAGCATGCCCATCATAGACAAGGCCAGACTGGGGCTCTAGCCTCCGTTAATTGCTGAAACAATGTTCTCAAGCGCCCAGACAAGACCTTGAAAAGCAGATATGAGAAATACAGCTTTTTGCGCCCCCCACAACTCACATGGTAGGATGTCTCATTTTTCTTAAACGCCTCCACAGCCAACTCTCGACCCATTTTACTTTTGAATAACGCTCGAAAAAGCGGCCTGCATGCATGTTGTGTAGACCCTGATCAACTAAAAAGATGTGCTTTTTCTTCACACATACATGTTACAGCATAAACACACATTCCCATGCTTCAAACATAGTTCAACATAGCTTTGCGAGCACGTGCACACAAACATACAAGCACCCACACATCCATTCACATCAACACACACATTCACACACAGGCACTCACCGCAAGTACTTCATGCGCCCTTGCGTGGCCAGCATGTCCAATACATGAGGCAGCACTGTTTGATCCTCAGCTGCCAGCGCCAGTTTGAAGAAGGCGGACCTATGTGCCATGCATGTGCAAGCAGGAGGGCACACATTACTAGTGTTTAGGGAGCGCGTGCCAGCTGAAATGACTTATTCTTTGACTCACTCTTGACTTATTGTTGAATAAACCTTGGCTTACTCTTATCATTGAATAAACCTTACTCTTATCATTGGGGAATATACACAAGCAGAAGGTGAATACGCTAAATACAATTTCATCCTCAGCCTCCGCCCTCAGCATGCACAAGCTGAGGGTGGCCACGGAGCACACAAAAGCTGCAAGGAGAAGTGAAGGGCTTTGAATTGCGCCTTGCAATGTGCAAAGCGCGACAAAGCTAAGCAATTTGATAAGCAAGAAAGGCTCGTAAGTATGCTCAGGGCAATAGGCAAAGACAAAGGTGCAAAATGTGCATAGGAGTGGAGCTTTTAAGTAGAGCCAGTTTTCAGACTGATGCCAGTGCTAAGCGCATTCCGGCTTGTGCTGCACCATATTTGACCAGGTTATCTTAATCTTCTTGCGCACGGCCATACACCAAGGAGGGTCTCGGGATGAATAGCATATCAGAAGCTGCAGACGCCAAGTATGGGTTGGCATGTAACAGGCACACAGCACTGTGCGTGACGCAGCAAAAGGTGCGCAGTACGGATTGCAGTGCAGGTGCGAGGGAATAAATCTGATAACCCAGGCTGCAGCGCCATTTGCAGCCAAGGTGCAAAGCCACCTCAGAGAGGGTAGTCAGGGAGCCTGTTCTTTAAAACAAAGTATAGACCCCACAAATGCCACAAAAGGTCCATTTCCCGGCATCAAAAGAAGCTCAGGGTAGATGTGGGCAGCTTTGAGCAGCTCAGTCTAGAGTCCACATGGCTCGCAACCCAAGCAAGCAAGGCCTCTTCCTTTCGCCCAGCTCACCTGATCTCAGCATTCTTTGTATCCAGCAGGCCATACAATTCGACAAGCCTTCTGGTGTTGTCAGCATGCATGGGCTGCAAAGATCTGGAAGTGAACATGCGTACACGCCATTTGAATGGTGCGTATGCCTTGCGATAGGTGCGCTTATTTCGTATACTCCACACAGTCGGACTCGCATTCACTCATGTCTCCAGGATGCAGCATCTTTGAATGACCTTGTGGTGCCAGGCAATTGTTTTGTACTGTGGCTTGTTAGAGCCATTCAAGATCGGTGGCGCCAGTGTGCACCTGTGTGTGTGCCTGTGTATGCCTGTGTGCACCTGTCCGCACCCCGCCCCTATTGCGCCCGCCCTTGTCACCAGAGTGCCAACACAGACAACCACAGGTACCGAATCGCAGCGTGGGCCGCGGGGAGAGGAGCGGTGCGGTACTCGGGGGGCCGGAGCACTCTGCCCCGAGGTGCACCATTCGCCTAGCCGCGACGCCTCCCCGACGCGCGGGAGCTGCTGTCCCCCGCCGCCAACATTGCCTTATGACTAAGGTTGGGCAGGGGTCTCGCCAAGACTCGCCGCTGACGAGACTCGGCGAGACTCGCCAAGTCTCTTTGGGGGATGGGGGGGACCCTCGTCACTGACGAGTGTCACTTATTTGACTGGTAAACGCCGAATTGTGCAAAATTTTGCCATAAAACCCTCACATTCTCTCAAACCATTACTAGTATTTTGATAAGAATTTGCCATGAGAGATGAGGTAGTGTGGAACGATGAGGAGCGTGATGAGCTTGGACATGACTGACAGGGTAATGGGCAACCAATTCTTCCAGGGAGCTAGCACCTGCCAATGTGTCTTCATACATGTGAAGAATGGAAGGAGAAAGGGAAGGAAAGCACTTGTCAGCAGCAGGTACTTCAGACCCCACCATTCAGTGCATCAACTTCTTGCACCTGTGGGCTTCAAAGCATGGCTTACCCACCCTTGCCACAGTGCAGCTGCTGTGCATGCTCCCGCAGCTTGTGTCTGCGAGCGCAACTGGTCAGTTTGGGGCCAGATGTGCACCAAGCACTGCTCAAGGCTTGCTTTTACGCGCGCGCGGAAGCTGATTCATATCTGCTGCAACACAAGGACTTATCTTTGGGCGACCTGGAGTCAAGTCTGTAGCTCCATGTCAAACAAGATGAAAATATTGCTAAGGATCAAGCAGCTAGGTCGATAAGGGTGGAATTGAGGGGGGTGGAACTAAGGGGGGAGAGGACGGAATAGCCTGTGACTCATCCCGGCCTCTGGAATGCCCGAGCCTTTTGAAATGATTTGTTTTGATCATGTTGAAGTTCCATGAAAATTCTCAGGACCAAAGGACCTGCCTGTGAAAAGCAATTTCTGACGACAATCTCCCATCTAGGCCCTACCATCTACAACGAGTCTCGCCAAGTCTCGGCGAGTCTCTTTGGAAGACTGGACCACTTTATCCCCCCATCCTTATTATGACACGCTGCCGTGTTTTTACATTTATTTGGCCATATCATAATTGTGCAAATCACCTGTGCCAAATGGCCAGATGGCCAAACAGCTCTGACAAGCCACAGTACAAAACACTTGCTTCACAGCACTTGCAAAGACCCACAACTTGGGTCATACCAGCTCAAAGAAGTGAGTCAAGGCCTGTATTTGCAAAGGTCTGCCTTCTAAATCCATCCCTCTTGGATGCTCATGCATGCCCGCAAGAGTACACCATGCACAGCGCATGCTTCTGACTTGCCCGCACGCATCTCTGCCACAAGCTGCACCCAGCACGAGAATCACCTGTACTGGCCCAGCTTCTCCAGGAATGCCACCATCTGGTCACTGCTCCATCCCTCCACATCCTTCTTGGACACTCCAGCAGGCGCGCCTGCGAGCACGCGCATGCACACCCCGCGTGCCTTGCCTCCGCACCCTCTGTGCCTCCGCACACTGCGTGCCTTACCTCTGCACCCAACACTCAAGGCACCCTCGCTCCACTGCCATTCAAAAAAGCAACCTATCAAAGGCCAAAGAAGCAAACTCATCACAGGCCAAATAAGCAACCTATCACAGGCCAAAGAGGCAACCCCATCACAGGCCAAAGAAGCAACCTCATCACAGGCCAAAGAAGCAACCTCATCACAGGCCAAAGAGGCAACCTATCACAGGCCAAAGAGGCAACCTCATCACAGGCCAAAGAAGC
>LKMJ01006902.1_pt1 | contig 10695 bp, 16 predicted proteins | sample 643391 | NCBI WGS metagenome assembly LKMJ01 (sample SAMN04112250, study PRJNA286221) | soda lake metagenome | biome: soda lake; feature: Kulunda Steppe; material: water; isolation source: sample PL-Br10 brine of Picturesque Lake | place: Russia: Kulunda steppe | collected 2010-07
CACACACACACACACACACACACACACACACACACACACACACACACACACACACACACACACACACACACACACACACACACACACACACTCACACTCACACACATACACACCAGCACACACTCAACACGTACATATGTGTGCAAATACACACCCAAGTATGTGCACGCACCTACGAATATGCACATAAGTGAACCAGACACACACAAGCACGTGCACACGCGTATGCAAAACAACATTCCACAACAAACACACACAGAAGCATATGCACAAATACGCATACATGTGCATGCGCACATGACAAAGCAAGCAGCGAGCACATACGTGCACAGGCTCATGCATGCACACATGAAAGCTGGCATGCATACCAAAAGCACTTTGCATCCTGATTGAGCAGCATGCCTAGCTCAGCCCTTGCTGGATCAACTGTGCAAGTTTCAGGCTAATAGCTGCACACGCGCTCCTGACCCTCTGCTCACGGGCATTCCTCCCAATATGCCCCAGGGTGCCTGCAGACAGGGCAAACCTGCACGCGCCTTGAGTCGCACACCCTCATCTTGATGTGTGACCCTGGCACGTGCCGGCCGCCGTGCCCTGCAGATCCACTGGCGAGCGCAGAATGGCACCCCCGGGCAGGGCCGTTCCTTAACGGGTGCCGATGCCCAAGACCTGTTCATCCCCGTGCCGCCTGGCACTATCATCCGGCGCAAGGACGCGGGGGAGGTGTGTCTATTAACCCTGATCCCTGCACTTGACTCGTCCTTCGGGACATATGTTAAAATTGGAGCGATACAGAGAAGATTAGCATGGCCCCTGCGCAAGGATGACACCATTAATACCATTAACCCTGATCCCTGCACTTGACTCTGCACTCTTGACCCTGAACCCTTGAGGTGTGTGGGGCGCTGGTGTGCAAGAAGGGCATGAATGGGTGGGGCGGGTGCAATGTGCAGAGCACACCAACGTGCGCTTCAGGGTGCGCATGGCTCGTATGCGACATGGGGTGCGTGGGTGGGGGAGAGGCAGGGTTTACCGTGTGGCTTCCAGGTACGGAGGGTGTGAGTGGGTCTGGTGCCGACGGGCGCAGGGGATAGGCACATGCGTGTGGGAGGGGGTGAGGAGCGTTGGTACTTGAAGCGAGGTCTGTGTATCTGTGTCACCATTACTGGATAGATGTGGACTAGGCGGGCCGAGTCGGCAGGGCCTTTCTCGTGTGGCCTGGAAATGGGAGGGGGATGGGCGGGGCAAGGAAGGCGGGTAGTGCCCCGGTCTCGGACAGACTGGGATGCAAATAATATAGGGGCAGGCGCTAGGGTTGCATGATGTTGGGGCTTTTGTTCACCCTTTCCCTGCAACCTCTGAGAATAGTGAGCGTGTAGTGAGGGAGCGACGCAGCCCACAGTGCATTTTTTGGAAGAGCGCTCTCCCAGAGGGGTGTGTCATGACACGGGACAGTGCTGCAGAGGCCGAGTGGAAGTGGACATCACGCCCTCGGGGTGTGTTATAACTTGACAGCTAACCTTAGTAGAGCGCATCAACGTGTCTACCTGTGTGTGTGCATGTGTGTGCGCGGGTGTGTGCCTATGTGTGAACGTGTGCGTGTGCATCTACGTGTGTGTGCCTGTGTGTGCGTGTGTGTGTGTGTGTGCGTGTGTGTGTGCGTGTGTGTGTGTGAGCAACGGTAGACAAGCATGCTTGCAAAATATCTGGGCTGGTGATGCGTGGCTGGTGGCTTAGTGACAGCAATACCTGTATCATGTCGCAGGTACGCTTGTGCGTGCACCATGACGAAGTTGTTGCTCTCACCAATCCACCAGCCACGCATCACCTGCCCAGATGTTTTGCAAGCATGCCTTGTTGTCTTGTACCGTTGCTCGCGCGCTTGCCCAGTCCTCCAGTCCACCGCCACTCTTCTTGTTCACCGGTGCACAGCCGCGATGTACGGGCGTGCCATTTTACTGGTGCATGGCCGTGAGTCATTGGCTTCCTGTCAGGATGAGCACAGCAGACCCTCCTGCGGGCCTTGCTTGCACTGCCGCCACGCGCAGGACGATCCCCCGCTGGCGGAGCTCCTACGTCCAGGTGGGCGCCCAGCTCCGGTGCTGCTGCTGCTCCATACCAGTTCTGCTGTTCCTCATGCATTGGTCGCCATGAAGGGCACGGCTGCTGTCAGTCCTCATGCAAAAGCAAATTGCAGGTGCTCCTGCTGATGATCCTTGCGCAACTCATGGTGGGCAATCCAACCACACAACCTTGCGCGCCTCCTGGCAGCATGTGCACCTTCGGTTCCAGATTGTTGCCAGTCTGCTTGCCCAGATGCTAGTAAGCTCCGTCCATGAGCCCAGCTTCTCCATGCACACATGCAGGTGCGATGTGTGCACAGGGAGCATCAGGGACATGTTTAACCGACACTGCAGGTAACAGAACATTTGCTTGTACAAGTAAATGAGGAAACAACCTCATGTGCGCGCAGGGGACCGTGCGCTGCTGCTAGTGGGTGGGCGGCCAGGCCGCGGCAACGAGAGCTTCAAGACGCACCAGAACAATGCGCCTGCGTTTGCGGAGAGTGGCGAGGAGGTGGGGGTGGCTCGGAGACTCCCTCTGAGCATCGGCCAGGCCAGGGGCTCATGCATTGGCAGAAGGCCTGGGCGCGCACGCGCGCCACGCTCTAGGACGGAGCGCACACGTGCACCATATGCACTTCGCGGCCACAGGTGTGCTGTGTTGATCTTGGTGCGCCTGCCAGGCCTAGGCTGGCGTGCAAGGAACTCTGTCGGAATGTGAACAATGCGGAGGCATGCGTGCGCGTCGTGCTGCTGCAGGGCGGGGAGGCGTGGGTGGACCTTGAGCTGAAGCTGGTGGCGGACGTGGGCATCATAGGCGTCCCAAACGCGGGGAAGTCCACCCTGCTGTCGGTCATCTCCGCAGCCAGGCCCAAGATCGCCAACTACCCATTCACCACGCTTGTGAGTGGGTCAGGGCAGCTGAGAGATTAGGGTCAGGGCAGTTGGAAGGGTTGGGTCAAGGGGGAGGACTGGGTCAGGGCAGTTGGGAGGATCGAGTCAGGGACAAGGGGAGGATAGGGTCAGGGAAAAGGGGAGGGGTTGATCAGGGCAGTTGACAGTTTACGGCCAGGGCAGTTGGGAGGATTGGGTCAGGGGGGAGGATTGGGTCAGGGCAGCAGGGAGGAGATTCCTTTCTCTGGTGCATGCGCCAAGATTGCTGCTTGCCGTGCCGCTCCTCCGTCCACCACGTGCTCTTTGCTTCCATGGTCCATCCCCCTGCTCCATCAAGAAGGCAATTGCAAGAGTAGCAGGGGTGGCAGGGCTCTGCCAATGCTGAGCAACTGCAGATGCACAAAAAGTGGACGGCAGCAGGCGGCTGGTGGGCGGGTGGGCCCAGTGTGTGCTCCTTTGTAGCAGCGTAGGAGATGCCTGCTGCAAACAGGCGCACAAATGAATTTGGCGCGGCGTACGCACGCACACACTGCATGCGCTCGCCAGTGCCTTTTGCTGCGCCTATGGCCTGTTGTACGGTGGCAATCGCCTGCCTGGATTCCTTGTGGGCTGAGCAACGTCCAGCGCCCCCAGGGATGCCAAATGGGTGCATCCCCGTGTGCAGCAGCATCCCCGGCCCCGCATGTCCTTGAGGCATGTGCCGGGTGTGCAGCTCCCCTGTGCTGTGCATCCTTGGTATTGTGTTAAGTGCAGCGCCCCCAGAGATCCGAGCAGGTGCCCGTGGCCACACACGCATCCCACTCTTTGCAGGTGCCCAATCTGGGCGTGTGTGCGCTGGACTACAAGACCACGGTGTTTGCGGATGTGCCAGGGCTCCTGGAGGGCGCGCACGAGGGCCTGGGCCTGGGTCACGAGTTCTTGAGGCACGTCAGCAGGTGCAGGGCGCTGGTGAGTCTGGCCCCGAGCCCTTGAACCCTACAGGCACCCGGGCCATGTAATGTTGGGCTGAGAGCAGCGTGCATGCACGACGACCGCGGTAGTGGCGTGGGTGTACACGTGGCTTTGGGTTGGCTTCGCCCATGCCTGCTGCATCTCTCAGGCATGTCGCAGTCGCTGTCTCATGCCTGTCCATGCCAGCGCTGTAAGGATGGGGCAGCTGGCAGAGCGGAGCAAAAAGGTGCTTGCTACCCGCTTCCAATGGAAGTGTGGCGAGCTCCAAGCTGCTGCCCCTCAACCCCTCCAGCTTGCCTGCTCAGCTCGCGCCCAACCAAGGTGCTGCCACACCCTCCCCAATGCGCGTCTGGAGGTGCATGAGGCGCTGTGCATGGGATGCGCATGAGGGACTGCATGAGACACTGTGCATGGGATGCGCGTAAGGGACTGTGCATGTGATGAGACACTGTGCATGGGATGAGACCCTGGGATGTGCATGAGACTGAGCATGACAGTGCATGGGATGCGCGTAAGGGACTGTGCATGTGATGAGACACTGTGCATGGGATGCGCGTAAGGGACTGCATGAGACACTGTGCATGTGATGAGACCCCGGGATGTGCTTGAGACTGAGCATGACAGTGCATGGGATGTGCATGAGGGACTGTGCATGTGATGAGACCCTGGGATGTGCATGAGACGCTGTGCATAATGTGGCCACAGCCAGTGGGAGCGGATGCTCCTGGAGGTGGCCTGGTTGTCATCGAGACCTGGGGCGCCTTGGTCTTCCCCCCTGCGCCCACTTTGATGCCAAGCGCGCGTGTGCTGCATATCCCAAGCAGTCCCGCCTCCAATCATTGCCCCGCACGCATGGGGCAACAGCATATGCTTCCTCTCCCCGTCTCTGGGCTGACAGGTGCACATCATAGACGGCTCCTCCCCCGATCCAGTCGGCGATTGGGTGGCAATCAACTTGGAGCTCGAGCTGTTCAACCCTGCTATCAAGGACAAGCCGCAGGTCTGTCTTCAGCCTGATATGCCTGTCTGCTCTTGCCTTTTCCTGCCTGCTTTGCTGGGCATGCCTGTGTCGGCATCGCCTGTGGGTGCGCCTCCTTGCGAAGAGATGTGCCTGGGCACCACTGCACATGGCGCTGGCCAAGCAGTAGCACCCAGGTGATGGCAGTGACTCCAGGCACTGGCAGTGCAGCAGCACCCGGTACTGGCTGTGCAGCAGCGCAGGTGCTGCGGCGTGGCTGGTTAGCCTCTGCAGTGCTGTTGGTGGTGCAACACAGCTGGGGCGCCTCTGCAGCGCCGTTGGTGGTGCGGCATGGCTGGCAAGCCTGTTTTGCAGCACTGGTGGTGGCGCAGCGTGGCTGGCGCGCCTCTGCAGCACCCCACAGGACTTGACACAAGATTGGCGAGTCGTGCTCCCTGCAGTGCCCAGACAGAGCATGTGCCTGGCTGCACTGACACCGCCCTGCAGCTCAGCGCCGCGCGTTGCGCAACAGCCCCGCCTCGCGCTGCGCATGCAGGTGATTGCGTACAACAAGATCGACCTGCCGGATTCAGGGGAGTTCTGGGAGGATGTGCGGGAGGAGTTGGTCGCCAAGGGGGCGAACCCCGACAACATCTACCCCGTCAGCGCAGCCACCGGGCAAGGCGTCACCGTAAGCGTGCGGCGGCGGCGGCTGGCAGGCCTGAACTCTGCGGGCTTTTACCCAGCTTAAGACGTGGCATGCTGCTGCCCTGCTATGTGCAAGTCCTGGGTAAAAGCTGCAGACGCCTCCCACTGCCACTGACCAAAGGCCAGGCGCACGAACAGGGTGGCAGCCGTGCGTGGTCCTGCATGCACAGGCAGCTCCACCCATACTGACCTCGGCACATGTGCACACATGTTCATGCACAAGCGTCGACATAATCACAGGGCAGGGAGCATGTGTGCACATTGAACAAACACGCGCGCATGCCCGCGTGCATGCAACCGCACGTGCACACACATGCACACACAAACAAACGCACGCGCGCGTACACACAGGTGCTGGTGCGGGCTGTGCGGGGCCTGCTGGACTCCATGGGCCCTTTGGTAGTTGAGGCAGAGACGGACGCGCTGAACATGACGCGCGTGCCCCCGCGCAAGGACCAGCGGCTGGACGACTACACGATTGAGGTGCGCGCACGCTGCGTGAACCACGCTGTGCGAAGCGTGTACCGTGCAGAGCGCTGCGTGGCGTGCGTGTGGCGTGTGAACTGCTGCGTGGAGCGTGTACCATGCGGAGCGTTGCGTGGCGTGTGGCGTGTGGCGTGTGGCGCGCTGCGTGGAAGGTGTGCAGCACGATGCAAAGGGCGGAGTGGCTGCTGGGCACGGCCTGCGCATGCTGCTGTGCACAGCATGGTTTGAGGTGTGTGCAAGCTCAGGGGCCTCCTTCCGGATTTGTTTGGTCCCCTCTCAGTCCAGGGGACCGGGACACGAAAAAGTCCCCTGGAAGGGGAGGGGTGCACACAAATCTGCGGGGAGGCCCCTGAGCTTTTGCGTGCAACCAAAAGCATGATCTGTGCAGATCACCTAGAGGCCCAGGGGACCACAATGCAAACCGCTGTCCTCTGAAAGGTCTCTATGGGCCCAGCTGCCGAGGATCCTGCCCCCCTTGCTGCACGGCACGACCTTGGGTCAACCTGTGGGTCAAGCTGCTCGCCATGTGGCCGCCTTTCTTGCTGTTTGGGCCAGCTGCCAAGGGTCCTGCTCCCCTTGCTGTTCGTCAAGGCTTTCGTCCCCTGGAAGGGTCTCTGTGAGGGGGCTGTGCGAGCTTGGCTTTGTGCTTAGCCTCCCCCCCCCCTGCTCAACAGGGGGCTGCACCCTCAACACCGCGCCTTGCACCACCCCCCTTCCCCCTGGCGCCCCCTCCCTCGCTCCTCCGGCAGCCCTGCCCCAAGCGACATCATTGCGCTGACAGCGGGGCTGTTGTCCATGATGCCTGGCCGCGCGCGCGCAGGTGGAGGAGGTGCCCGGAAAGTCTGTGGGCCCACAAGCCCGTCCGCCCCGGGTGTACTACGTGGACGGCGAGGCCTTCACCAAGTTTGCACAGGTGGGCGCGCGGTGGGCGCTGCGACGCTGCACCACCGTGCGGTGGTTGTGCTGGGGTGGTGCTGCGTGGTGCACCCAAAAGGCTGAGTGAGGCACATGGCCTTGGCAAGACCATGAGCTGAGCCCGCCTAGGGTGGCGCACAGAGCCACGGCTCGCCACAGCGGCGCGCGGTCCATCCACAGCCACAATGGTGCAAGAGAGATACAGGGAGAAGCTAGGAGGAAGAGCAGAAAGCAACATGGAAGACACCTGAATCTCTGCTATTGTGCCGTCCTGCTGCTTGATGGACAATCCTCTGGGTTCTACATCAAGAACCTGTGGCCAAAGCACACAAAAGCACACACCTTGAGGTTGTGCCTTTGAGCATGCACATGTTTTTTCAACATGCACCATTTATTTCACAACACATACCATGACTACTTATATACAACATACGTTCATGCAAGTCCTGATATCAAACAAGTCAGCATACAGATCCAGTGACTGGCAGCATGCCTCGTGCAAAGGTCCACTATTGCAGCTCAAGGATTGCCTAGGGCCCACCACAAGCTTTCACAAGGCCACAAATCCAAGACCGTGCAGTGGTGGTGCTGGGGTGCTGCTGGGGTGCGGCAGTGGTGCTGCATTGCGTTTGGACAGCGCCACAGGGAGAGAGAGGCAAACGGCGTGAGCAGCCAGGGCGCGCTGTTCCGAGCGTCGCAACTGCAATGCAGTAGCACTGTTATGCCCCTGCAGCAGCAAAAGCAGGGGGGCAATCACACCACACCATCGTGCACAGCGCATGCTTTGCCTGCCGAGGCACATGTGCGGCACACACCTTGCGCAGCATATGCCCTGCACCAAGCGGCCCGCATGATCCTGGGGCTGCAGCTCTGCGCTGCAGCAGCAGCAGCAGTATCCTGCTGCTCCGGCCCAAGGTACTGGCGTGGAGCATGCGCATTGCACATACAAACACATGCGCATGCACACACACATGCACTCACACCCACACATACGCACACGTGCGCACACATACGCACGCATGCATGCATGGATATGCACCTACTCACATGCATACATGTGCACCCACATGGTGGGCCTTCCACACCGAGCTTGCACTAGTACTGGCAACGGAACAAGGTGGTCCATGATCTTTAGCGTCAGAGGTTCCATAGATGATGGGATGTTGGTGCGCCCTGTGCCTCTGCCCCTTGCGCAGATGACCAACTGGAACTACTGGGAGGCGGTGCGCCGCTTTCAGCGCGTGCTGGAGGTGTCAGGGGTCAACGCGGCCCTGAAGTCAAGGGGCATCCAGGTGCGCATTGATTTTGCTGCTCCTGCTGCGCCACACGGCACGCTGTTGGGTGCCGCGTATCCAACGCCGCGCGCTGCGCACCCCACCAGCGCGCGCGCGGGGCACGCTCCTTGCGCCGCCCGTGTGTATGAGGCGCACTCCTCGCGCCGCCAGGGCGCATGGAGCTTGCTGCTTCAGTGTCCTCACTCACTCACATGGCTGCGCGCCACTCCTTCATGGGCTGCCCTGCGTGCGCGTTCTGTGGACATGGAGCGAATGCACACACGAGCTATGCGACCACCTGCACGTTGCTCCTGTTGCAAGCACTGGGAGTTCGGGCCCGCAGCCTGCGCGGGTGAGCTGTGTAACTTGGAGGGGCGCATTCCTGAAACTTTGGAGGGGGAGTTGTGTGCATGTGGGCGGCAGGCGGCATACAGTGCAACCAAAACTGGGTCCAGCTGGGCGCGGTGTGCAGCTCAAATCTCTGTGACGCCGTGTCACAGCGCCATGCGCACCCTACCACTCGCCCCTGCGCTGCTCTCGGGGGCGGGCGGACCTCTTGGCTGGCCTGCCATGAATGGCTGAGGTGCGGAGCTTACCTGCGAATATGCGCACGCGTGCGCCAGCACTCAAGTGCACGCCAATGTGCGCATGTGCCATGCGCAGGAGGGCGACACTGTGGTCATTGGCGACACGGACTTTGAGTGGTCAGACGACCAGAGCGAGGGGGCGATGTACGATGCGTGGGAGGCGGACATGCGGGAGCGGGGGCAGGCACGGCAAGGGGCCACCAAGTGGCCCCGGGGCCCGCCTCTGAAGCGGGGATAGGCAGCAGGGTCCTTTGCACCTGAAATTGAGATAGACAGCAACAGCAGCAGCAGCAGCAGCAGAAGCAGCAAGCAGGAGCGCTGTCGGCCAGCGTCACCTCTTGTGCAAGTGTGACACAGGAGTGTTGCTGCTGTGATGTGCTGCTTGTGCACCTGGCGGCATGCTCGACGGTGGTGCGGCATCGCCCGCCATGCACTGCCTTGCGATGTAGCCTAGGGGATGACAGATGGCACCTTTGGACCATGTCGCGAGCAGGCTTAGGCGGAGGGTGCAAGCTGGGAGCTGCCGGTCACTGCTGTTGCCTGCGAGTTGAATACTGCAGAAGGCCCATGCGCTGTGCTGCTGAGGCAAAGCTGGAGCTCTACTTTTGGACACTTCATTGGCTTAAAAACTACCTTGGCTGACTCGGCCAAGCCCATTGCTCAGGAGAAAGCATGGCCTTGAAGCCCCTGCCTCTGTTAAATCTGGACAAGTTTCTGTGGTGCATTCCATGTGCGCGTCTTGATGCCTGGCCCATTCAAGCTTGACATGCTCGCTTCTGTTGACCTTGCCTTGGGGCCCTGGGCCAATGACCATGACTTATGGGCTCTGGACCTCTTACTAGCCCCCCCAGGTGGCTAAGCACTGGCATATTTGGATAGGACCATATAATAGGGAGAAATGCTGTTCGCCTCCTCTCGTCATCAAGGACAGGGGTGGGACACTGCTAGTCACCCTCCTGGTCCCCATTGGCTTCCTTTGCCATGCTTAACTGGTGGAGGGGTTTTACGTTGCCTAGGCCCTAGGTGACCCCTTTTCCTTTATTATAATCATAATTGATGTTGGGAGTGTTTCTTACTGCCTACAAGGCACATGGTGCACAGTTTTCCTTTTCTTTCTGTGGGCAGGGTAGCGTAAACATCTGGTGGAGAAAGAACCAACTTGGCTTTTTATACTTAAGGTCTTCACCCCTCGGGAGGCTCCAATTGGAAAATGCACCTCAGAAGGCTTCAAGGTGCAAGAAGTTATTGAAGTGGAATATTGTGAGGATACGCAACCAGGACCACAATTTCAGAGAGCACTTGAGCAATAGAGAGGGCTCAAGAGCATATTTGAATGCCAGGGTACTACTGAGTCAAGTTGCAATGGGTTAAGGCCTTCAGCCAGATGGGTTGACCGCTGGGCTTGCTGGACACTGCCAGCCCGACAAAAAATATCCATAGTCACAGAGTTACAACACCCTGGTCAGTGGTTAATCTGTAAACAAATGAACAATGGTCCGCTTCCCAATCCCGGACCCCACCACCGAATCCCAAGAATTCATTGAATGGATGGTGTGGGTGTATGTGTGGGTGGGTGTGGGTGCGGTGTGTGTGTTTTGGTGTGTGTGTGTGTGTGTGTATGTGTGCGCGTGAGCGTGTGCATGTGCGTGTGCGTGTTGGCGTGCACCTGCATGCTTACGAGCGTGCGTATGCGCATGCGTGTGTGTGCGTGTGCGTGTGCGCGTGCGCGTGTGTGTGTGTGAGTGTGTGTGTGTGTTTGTGTGTGTGTGTGTTTTGTGTGTGTGTGTGTGTCGTTTGTGTGTGTGTGTGTGTGTTGATTTGTGTGTGTGTGTTTGTGTGTGTGTGTTTGTGTGTGTGGG
>LKMJ01006904.1_pt1 | contig 10694 bp, 12 predicted proteins | sample 643391 | NCBI WGS metagenome assembly LKMJ01 (sample SAMN04112250, study PRJNA286221) | soda lake metagenome | biome: soda lake; feature: Kulunda Steppe; material: water; isolation source: sample PL-Br10 brine of Picturesque Lake | place: Russia: Kulunda steppe | collected 2010-07
GCGAAATTCCTGAAACGCTACCTTACCGAGTACCACGAACGACAGAAGTCGAAAGCTCGGAACGTCTCTCTTTCCGAGGAACAGCGCGACGCACTCGATGCGCTGCTCGACGCTGGTGATGGACGTGATCTCGTCACGCTTCTCGATATGAACCCTTCCCGTGTCTCGAATGTCCTCGAATCGCTGAAAGAAATCGATCTCATCAGGGATAGCCGGACTGGGCTTACACTCACCGGAACGGGCTATCTCGCCACCACTGGTCGATTGACTTAGTACAGGGAGAGATCGCCAGTGACTGCATCAACGTCTTTTTCCGGTGCAGGGCCGACCGCGAGTGTTGTCGCCGTGCCGGGTTCGAGTTGTGTGTGTCCGGCGTCCCGGACGATCGCGTGCGGAAGTCCTTCCAGCCGTGCTTTCTCACCGAGTTCGAACAGTTCGGATTCGCTGTCGGCTTGCAGGACGATTTTTTTCTGACCGCCACCTTTCCACTCGCGTTGCTGACTGCCGTCAGCGCCTTCGTAGGCCTGCAAGGATGCGTGTGCGACCTGTGCAGCGAGTTTTCCCTCGCCCATCCCGAGATCAGCGCGCGCGACGATTGCCTGTTTCATACCGACTCTTCGGTGGGCAACTGATAAAAAAGTGCGAATCGAAATCCGTTGCTATTCGGTAAAGCGACTGCCACCGACGGCAGCGATTGTTGCACACACTGCCGTCGAAATTCCAAGTGCGATGCTATTCGTGAGTACTGTACCATAGCTTAGACTCAGGTCGGTATCTATCGCACGCGTATCTGAGAGATGTTCTAGATCGACTACGGTCGACCACTGTTGAATCGCGATGGCATTACTCAAAACCATGAACAGAATCGTCCCGACAAGAACTCCAGCAGCAACACCAACAGCTAGATCTTTCTCACCTTTCGATCCGAGAATACCAGCAGCGAGTCCAGCAGCAGCGCCGAACAAGACGACAAGATATGGTGAGAAGAAAATAAGCGTCTCAATTAGATCATTGTTAAAGTGGGCTTGTTCTATCTCCTCCTCTTCTGCTAGTTCTTTTTCTTCTTCCTCACTCAGGTCTTCGTCTTCTTCAATCGGCTCGCCATCTTCGTCCAGCTGAATCGTTTCGGTCACATCTCCGTCACCAAACGAACCATACAGCGTCGGCATCAAACCGAACGCAAGCCCTGCTGCTGCCATTGCGACAGCGATCCAGAGGACGAGATTTTTCACATTGTTCGTGTTGATGTCGTCAGTGAAACTACCGCCATTACCGCCATTACCGCCATTACCGCCGCCACCTCGCTGTGGCGGTCCCTGTGGTGGTTGACCACCCTGTGGCGGCCCCTGTAGTGGTTGATTTTGTGGGTTGTTACCAGATATACTTGTTTCCTCCTACATTTATTATCATTTGTTGCTAACAAGAGAGTGGAAAGAATAGAGATATGTAATATTTTTTAACTCTTTGACAGTTTCATACAGTTTTAGATACAAAAAATGATGTCTTGTTAATATTTCCTCCCAGTCTGTTTGGCCGCCGAATCGGGAAGACTTTACTCTCTGCTGGCCCGTGCTGTGGATATGATACTCTCGGATGGCGATATCAAGCGACGACTCGAGGAGGGCGATCTGGTCATCGAGCCGCTCGATGACCCCGAATTGCAGATCCAGCCGGCGAGTGTCGATCTGCGCCTCGGCCGTGAATTTCTGGAGTTCCAGCGGACGAACATCCCCTGCATTCATCCCGAAAGCGAGGGCGAAGTCGAAGATTACGTCAGCGAAACGCTCGTCTCCGAGGGTGACGAGTTCGTGTTACACCCCGGTGATTTCGTCCTCGGGACGACAAAAGAGCGCGTCGAGATCCCGCCAGATCTGATCGCACACGTCGAGGGTCGGTCCTCGCTTGGCCGTCTCGCAATTGTCGTACACGCATCGCTGCCATACGATGAAGAGGTGTTCCTCTGGACGCCCGAGCATGGCTTTGGATTCTATGAAATCGGAGATATTGTCGAAAATGAGCGACCGGCTCGTGCTGTCGCATTCGACCCGAAGACACTCCGTGTCAGTACCCACCGAGTGACCAACTATATAACGAACCCCACAAAGCGGATCTATCGGGTCAGCCTTCAATCCGGTCGCCAGGTGCATGTAACGCAAGACCACAACCTGTTTACACTAGATGAACAGGGTGGGGTAACCCGAATTCCGAGCGAAGCTGCCGAGGGGCAGTTCGTGATGGTGCCCGAAACACTTCCAGCTTCACCTGGTGAGACAGATTCGTTAGACGTGCTTGATTTCCTCGATGAAGATGAGACAACCCTGTATGCAAGCGATGGGTTCGGTACAACCAGTGGCGCTGTTGATTGGTCTGGGATTCCATCCGGCTCACAGCGTCATTACGAGTCACAAAATAGCGCACCGATGACAGCAGTTTCCCGGACAGAGATGCCCGAGCAGGTGGAGGTCGCTTTCAAGCAAAGCGAGACGAAGCTTCCACGAGAGCTTTCGCTCACGCCTGAACTTGGCTGGGTGATCGGGTTCTATATTGCAGAGGGGTCGGCACGACGGAAACAGATACAGGTCGCAAACAGGGAAGGCGAATATCTCGACCGCTTTGCAGCGTTTTTCGAGCAGTACGACACAAATCTGTACTGGCAGGAAACCGACCGGCTTGAGAAAGTTACTGTCTGCTCTGCACTCTGGTCGAAAATATTCCGCGAACTCGCGGGCGCTGGCAGCGACAAGACAATTCCAGACGACGCGTTTGATTGGCCTGAAGACGTTCTCGAAGGGCTACTCGAAGGACTTCTTGATGGCGATGGGACTCGCCGAGAGGCACGGGAGACACTGTTTACTGCAAACCCAGACCTTGCGAACCGGGCGGCATATCTCGGGACACGTCTGGGGCTGCTTACATCAGTGTATAGCCGCGAACGCGAACAGCACATTCCAATGAGTGATGTCGAGTGGTCCGGAGAGGAGTGGGCGGTTGATTTCAGAGAAGATGCTCACAAGTGTGGGCAGTACGTCCCAGTTCCGTCTGCGCTTTTGCAGTCGTATCGAGACGAGGCAGCGATGTCGATGAAAGATGCCGCGAAAGCAATGGGCTACTCCTCACCATCGAGTATCTCTAACGTCGAAAATGAAGAGTATGAAGCCGTAAAACGCGAGACTCTTGAGCGGTTTCGGGAGACATACGCTGCGGAAGGCATCGATACGAGCCGTCTCGACCAGATTCTCGATGGTGGTGTTCGATTCGAAAAGGTCGTTGCTGTCGAGGAGACAGAGAGAGTCGAACCGACCTACGATCTCGAAGTACAGCCCGATGAACGGCCAATCGAGAACTTCCTCGGTGGTCGTGGGGGGATCTTCCTCTCGAACACTGCCGGTCTCTGTGATCCCGGTTATCAGGGCCAGATTACGCTCGAACTGTCGAACCTCGGTGCTGCACCCGTTGCACTTGCACCAGATATGCGCATCTCACAGCTCACATTCACACAGCTCACCTCCCCGGCCGAGCGTCCCTATGGCACAGAGCGGGGATCGAAATACCAGGACCAGGCTGGCCCACAGGCTTCACGAATCGGTGGTGATCGCGAGTTCGGTGGCGATCAATGAAATTCGTCGAGGAGATCGTCGTCGAGGAGTTCCTCCCGACATTTCGATCACTGCTCGCCGAGGCACTCCGCGAACGCGGGCTGACACAAAACGAGGTGGCAAATCTCCTCGGTATCAGCCAGAGTGCCGTCTCGAAGTACGTCCACGGCGAGATCAAGCGAAACGAACGCTTGCTTACCGACCCCCAATTACAGGAACTCGTCGAGGAACTTGCTGATGGGTTGGCAGCGGGCGAAATCACGACCGTCGAGGCGCTCATCGAGACCGAAGTGTGCATCCGTGACCTCGAACGCGGCGGCATGCTTGCAGACCTCCACGCCGAAGCCATGCCCGAACTCGCAGAGTACAACGGACACTACGCGGTCCACGACCCCGACAGCCGCCTGCGGGCAGCGAGCCGTGTCCGGTCGTCGGTTCGACGTGGCCTTCGTATCCTGCGCAACGCTGGCAATTTCCCGGCACATATCCCAAACGTTGGCTCGAATCTCGTCGAGTGTCTGCCCGACGGCGAGACCATCGACGACGTCGCAGGCATTCCCGGCCGGTTGCTCGCCGTCCACGGCCAGTTGACCGTTCCTGGTGAGCCAGAATTCGGCGTTAGCCAGCACGTCGCGAGCCTGCTGCTTGCGGCCCGTGCGTGTGGCTGTGACGCTCGCGCTGCGCTCAACGTCCGGTACGACCGGTCGCTTGTCAACAGACTCGAAATAGAGGGATACACCACCGCCGAATTCGACGCCGAGGATGGTCTTGAGGAGGCAGTCGAAACAGCGCTTACAACAGCGCCTAACGCCGACGTGCTCTATCAGACTGGTGGCTTTGGCATCGAACCGGTATTATACGTTCTTGGTCCGGACGCCCCAACCGTCGCGACAACGATTCGTGATCTCGATGAGTGAACGAGTCCAGGCCACACAGACATTTTATAATCGGTGGGCTGCGCTGTACGACCACGTTGCGAGTGCTCCCGGCGTCACCTCCTGGCGAAAGCGAGCCACGGAAACCCTGTCGCTGTCGCCGGGTGATACCGTCGTGGAAATGGGCTGTGGGACCGGTGCGAATTTTCCGCACCTGCGCGAGGCGGTCGGCCCCTCGGGAACGGTTATCGGCGTTGACCTGGTACCGGGGATGCTCGATCAGGCGCGACGTCGGATCGAACGCCAAGAGTGGGAAAACGTCCACATCGTCCGCGGCGACGCGACACAACCGCCAGTCGGCGAGGCAGATGCAATCGTCTCGACGTTTCTCGTTGGGATGCTCGATAACCCCGCCGAGGCTGTTCGCACGTGGATTACACAGGTCCTGCCCGGCGGTCGGGTTACAATTATGAACGCCGGTCGGAGTGACCGACTCCTCGCAAAACCAATCAACCTTGCCTTCCGGACGTTCGTGCGGTTGACCGCGCCGGGCTTTCGGTTGCGCCGTGGCTCGCCAACGCAGGAACTCGAACGGCGCTGGGACGACGCAAAAGAAGCAGTGTTCGAAGGGACCGTCGACCACGTCGACGAACGACTTGGTGGCGGATTTGTTGTCCTCGCCAGTGGACGAGTGCCAGCGTGAATTATGACTTGCTTTCGTACATTGGACTGTGCTGGTCACAGAACTCGGGTTCGCGTAGCTGTGCCTCGATCACACCGGGTTGTCGATGTGGATTGAATAGTCGGCAAGACTCCTCTTCACAGAAGCTTTCTCCAGTCTGAAGGTAATGAACTGCCTGCAAGACGTACCCTTTCAGCGCGTCGGTCGTCCGGGGGTCGTTCTCGACGAGGAAATCTCCCTCGACCTGCTGTTCGAGTACTTCTCTGGGTGGAGCATCGCCTGAGAGCATCGCGTGTTTTTGCTTTTCTTTGTAGTACGCTTCCGGCTTTGCAGGTGCCTCGTACAGCCCCGGAACGGAGATGAGCGCTGGCTGGCCGAGGACGTTGACACGCTTGTGCCAGCGCCCGTCGTGGTCGCCCCACGTTCCAAGCACGCGACTCGTGAGAATAATGTGGAGATGATCGAGACTGCGTTCTGTCTCGGGAATCCGTTCGCCAAGCATCTCCTGTACCTGCAACCCATCGTAGATCACGCCACCAGCGCGCTCGGGTGAGTCGAGTGCACGCTCTTCGTAGCGGACGATTCCGACCATCGTATTGCCGGTCTCCCGGTCGTAGGGTGAGATGACGCGGGCCTTGGCAAACTCCTCGGCCAGATTCTCGTCAGTATAGCGTGAACAGAACCGGTCTCGAATCGTCACAGATGCATCGATACGCTCGTCGAGCCAGTCGGCTATCGAGTCAGCGTCTGCTTCTGTGGTCGGTGCGCGATACAGCGTCACCTGATCGACCATACCACCACCTCATCGTGATTATTATCACCGCAACAATCACTCTCTGTCATCGTGCTGTGAACTGCTTGTTGTTGAAGTTTTCTCATCTTCTCGTACGTCACTCGTAGGTCAAAGCAACGAAAAACGAGGTGTGATTAGTCGTCTGCTGGTTCTGCTCGGGTCGTCATCTCAACATCGGGTGCGTCGACACCGAGTTCGTCGAGTGCGACCTGGGCAGCGCGTTTACCCGAGACGAGCATTGCGCCGAAGGTTGGGCCCATTCGTGGCAGACCGTAGGTCGTTGCCGTTGCCATGCCGGTGACGATCAGGCCGTCGTGGGCAACGCCAGTGTGTTCGACGACTGCGTCCTCGCTTTCGCCGACCCACATCGAGTCGTGGCCGGGGGAGTCGTGGCCGGGTGCGCCGTACTGGTCGGAGTCGGTTTTGTCCATGCCGGTGTTGTGTTCTGCGGCGTGGCCGATACCTGGGGCGTCGAGGACGCCACGCTCGTGGAGTTTCGTCACGGCGACGGCGTCGTGACCCGAGGCGTCGATGACGAGGCTGCCTTCGACTGCGATCGGATCGACGCAGGTAATCTCGCGGGGCAGCGCGTGGACCGGCGTCCAGTTCATGACGATACCGCCGACGCGGTGGTCTTCACGGATGACGATATCCGTAAACTCGGTCATGTTCTGGATTTTTGCGCCGGCGTCACAGGCTGCCTTGATGAGTCCGGAACAGGCTTCCGGCCCATTTGCGACATACAGGCCTTCGCTGTCCTGGGACTGTTTGTAGGACACATCGAGTTCGTCGAGGACCTGCTCGGCTGGCGCGCGAACCGTGACCTTGTTCATCAGAAAGCCACCGAGCCAGAAGCCACCGCCGAGATAGTTGTTTTTCTCGACGATCATCACTTTCACACCGCGCTCTGCGAGTTCTTTGCCGGCCATCAGGCCAGAGGGACCACCGCCAACGATGATCACATCGCTGTCTGAAAAGTCCATGAACTCCTCGGTCCACTCCTGACCGATTGCGCGTGTCACATCTGCCTCTCCAACCTCACTGAATTGGTCAAACTCACTCATACATCCGAGTAGTACTACTGGGTACTATTAGCTTGTGATTGGTTCCTTGCAGATCATCTTCCTTTACTCTCCTGTTGCGAGTGATAAAAGTACGTCACGAATGCTGCAATTTCGTGTTAGAAAAGTAATTGATTAAGGCTGGTGCCTGCCTGTGCTGCCTGATGAAATACCTAGTTCGTCAGGTTTTCGTCAGCAACACTGTCAGCTTTCACATCGGTGTCGAGGTCGATTTTCTTGACGAGTTCGACCAGATCGTTTACCTGTGGAAACGTGTACACTGTCAGGTCGACATCCGTCGCTTCAGTCGTAATTTCGGAATCGAGAACGAAAACGATATCCTCGTCGGGCCAGCCCCCCATCTTTTCGATAATCTTGTAACTCGGCCCGTAGGTAAACTGCGGGGTGCCCATGTCGATTGTTGTATCGAGCACATTTGCCCAGCCGTCGATATAGCCCGAGGTCATGATATTGCCGATTTCTTGCATTGCAGACCGCTCCATATCAGTAAAGCCACTGCCTTCGTCTGGCTCTCCGGGGACCATCGACTGTGCGAGCGTTTTACTATCTGCCGGATCAAGAACAAAAAGAACGTATCCGTTTGGTGATTCGGTCAGTTCGACGTGGATTCCCACCGCATCGTCGTCACCCAGGTGGGTTTTCACGTCATCCATATGCAAGACATTGATTTTCGCAACTTCGATTTCAGCATTCAGTCCGGACATCTGGCTAAGACTGTCAGCAACCCGTTTTGATCCCTCCTTCGAGATTTTATTAAAAATCTCCAATTTGCGGACATCGACCTTGAGACTCATACAGACTCTATAGATACCAACCGGTGTAAAATCTCGGGTACTCGGTTACTCCAATGACCCGTCTCGGATCTGGGATTCAGCACTGGCAAGCGCACCGTCAGGGTCGAACGCTTCGATCATTGCATTGCGCTCGGCTTCGGAGACGTCCTGCAACTCGCGTGCGTGTTCGGTGATATTTGGCACGGCGCGGATGATATTATCGACAATCGGTACTGAAGCGGTCTGTGCCGAGCGCGAGAGCGGGTTGAGGTCGATCACGATTTCGGTTTTCCCCATCTCAGAGAGTGCTTCCGCGCGGTCACCATCTTCCAGTGGGACGACGACCACGTCGGCTTCGTAGATCCCGTCGGCATCGACTTTCGCGCGCTCGTGATCGAGCCCCGGAATCCGCCCGTCAGCGGCCAACCCCTTCACATCCCTTGCCCCGTGCTCGTGCAGATGCTCGGCAATCGCTTCCATACGCTTTTTTGTTCGATTAAAGAGGTTCACTTCGATTGCTGCGCCGGTCGCCTCGGCGAGTGTAACGATCTCACCGGGGACGAGTGCGGCGACGTTGCCGTTGACAGAGAGCACCGGGTGATCAGCAAGCAAAAGGTGCGACGCGGCGACACGCGCGGCCTCGTCAGCACTCGGAATCGTCTCCTCGCCGAGTAAGTAATCGTATGCCTCACCGCGGCCCTGTGCGATCAGGCCTTGCTGGCTCGTGATTCCCTTCTCGACACCTTCCTCGATTCGGTGTCTCGTCAAAAGCGACTCGTATCGGGGGTGACTTTCCGGAATTTCGAAATCGGTCATACTGGTCGCTTACGGCCCGCGCTCGAAAACATATCGGTCTCGACTACTGTTCTATTGTGGTTTCGATGGTCGCGCCACAGGGATGGATCTGACAGACTTTGGGGTCGTATCCTGCATCCGAGAGCCCTGTTCCGGTTGCGAAGACGGTCTCACCGAGCATCGCCATCGCTGCCTCGCCGCCTGCATTCGAGACATCTTCTATCACTTCCTGCACGCGGTCGGTAAGCAGCTCCGACTCGCGTGCAAACTGTCGCGATGCCTGCATGAACGACGTCATCGTTGGCTCGCTGACAACATCCGACAGTGCTTGCTTTCCGGCTTCGGTCAGTGTCTCCGTATCGCCGCTCAACACGTCATCGGTAGCGAGTTCGCCGAGAACGTGGTACTCGATCCGACCTCGTGCCGAGATCGCGTCGATTTTGTTGTCCTGTGGGCCACCGGGTTCCAGTCGAATCGGCACGCCACCGCGGGCCTGTGCCACGACATCGCCAAGCCCCGTACCAGCCTGTACCTCTGCGCCATGCGCGATTGTTATCAGTTCGTTTTCCGAGAACCGGCGGTCAAAGGCTGTATTCGCCGCGAAAGCTGTGCCGAGCGCCATCGCCCCCGAGACGCCAAAGCCAGATCCGAGTGGGAGATCTGTGGTGCCACGAACCTGTGCGTTGATTTGTAGTGCATCGAGTATCCGGTAGACTGCTCCCATCTCGATTTCCTCGCCGTTGAGAACGACGGAAGCCTGCTTTGCTGGTCGAACGGTTACAGAGATGCCCTTCGAAAGTGCAATTCCCCCTCCCTGCGATCCGGCTTTGGTCGGATCTGGATCGGAATAGCTCGTAAAGAAGCCGGTGATATGCCCCGGCACGAACGCCTGCGCCACGTCTGTCATGTCAAATGCTCTGGCGGCCAGGGGCTTATGTATGGCGAGTCACTGTGGCTTCGCGTTGTCCTCGAGGACGTGTCAATCACATACTGGGTGCCCACTACTTTGATATACGTTTGCGTTGCACTCACGTGCATACATGCCAACAGTGAGCGTCCGCATTCCCGAAACAGAGAAAGAAGAACTCGACGAGGTTGCAAAACTGCTCGAACAGGACCGCAGTACAACGATGCGCCAGGCTCTCCGTGAGGGTGTCGAGACACTTCGGACGCGGCATGCAATCGAGCGCTACCAAAGCGGTGATGTTTCAGTCAACGAAGCGGCACGCCTTGCGGGGCTTTCCATTGCAGAGTGGCTCGAACTCGCTCAGGACCGAGGGTTGACGACACAGCTCGATGAGACAGATCTTACGTTCGATGCAGAGCGGGCTGGTGAGCTATGACGATCTATGTCGATGTCACACCGCTTTATAATCTCGGTCAGATCGGAGAACTCGAACTGTTGGCCATCTTCGATTCTGACCTCGTGATCCCCCAGCAGGTCATCGACGAAATCACCGTTGAACCGGCGGCAACAAACCTTGCCCGGTTGCTCACCGAGAAACCGGTCGACACTGATCCAGATATTGAGTCCTGGATCGACGATGCCAAACGGCTGCTCGATACCAGCGTCGAGACGAATGATGTTGCACTCATTGCTTGCCTGCTCAAAGCCCGCGATGACGGAACGGACGCAGCGCTTGTCTCCGATGACCGCCGACTGCGCGCGCTTGCAGATGGGCTCGGCACAACGGTGACAGGCACGTTCGGCCTCACTGTCCGGGCTTCGATGGAGGATAAGTATTTTACTGTCAATCAAGCAAAGCGCGTCATCCGCCGGACCGACCACCACGGCCTCCAGATGACCGGCCAGTTGCGCGAACGCGCAGTCGGTGAGATTGACTAGAACGTTGACGATCCTGCAAGACTCACTACGTTCCTCTCACTGACTCTCAACGTCTTCGTTAGGGACTCAGACGTTGACGATCTCGCGGGAACACCGCTGAACTCCCACCGGTCGTTCAGCGAGCTCCCACTCGACGGGCGGGCTTTCGTCCTACGGACTCAAGCGCTGCCTGTCTCGTGGGAACAGCACGGCTTCGCGGATGTTATCGAGACCGAGCATCGTCATGACGAGGCGTTCGGCACCGAGACCCCA
>LKMJ01006905.1_pt1 | contig 10694 bp, 17 predicted proteins | sample 643391 | NCBI WGS metagenome assembly LKMJ01 (sample SAMN04112250, study PRJNA286221) | soda lake metagenome | biome: soda lake; feature: Kulunda Steppe; material: water; isolation source: sample PL-Br10 brine of Picturesque Lake | place: Russia: Kulunda steppe | collected 2010-07
CCTGCCGAACGGGGGCAGCGTAGGCTTGACCTTGGTCCGGTTACGTAATATAGCTGTACCTGCCGAACGGGGGCAGCGTAGGCTTGACCTTGGTCCGGTTACGTAATATAGCTGTACCTGCCGAACGGGGGCAGCGTAGGCTTGACCTTGGTCCGGTTATGTAACATAGCTGTACCTGCCGAACGGGGGCAGCGTAGGCTTGACCCAGCGAGGGGCACCTGCTGGTGCGCAGTGGGCAACTGTCCTGTGGGCGGGCTGCCACGCCCGAAGGTTGTCAAGCTGCCGCCACGCTGCCACGCCTGTGTGCTGCCACGCCTGTAGGTCGTCAAGGCCTGGCCTGAGGAGGCGCCCAACGGCAACCTGACCATGATGTCATGGATGAAGGCCATGCAGGCCATGGCCAGCACCCTGTACCCACAGCTACCGGTGCAGCAGGCGTGGGACATGCTGCTGGGGGAGCACGTGTTTTCGTATGCAGGCAGCAGCGGCATGTTGGACGAGGACAAGCTGGGCCTGGTGCGCGTGGGCCAGGGTGTGTTGCTTGTGTGGTTGAGGGGAACTGAGCCAGAGTGGTGTATGGGTTGGAGGAGCATCCCAGTGTTGTTGCGAAGGAGGCTAAGCCGGGCCTGGTTTGTAGGCAGGCTGTGCCTGTGCGGTGGAGGGTGAGGACAACAAGCTGGGCCTTGTGTGTGTGGGACAGGGTGTGTGCGGGACAGGGTGTGTGTGCGGGACAGGATGTGTGTGCGGGACAGGGTGTGTGTGCGGGACAGGGTGTGGTGCTCGTGCAGTGGCTGCAGAGGATGAGGCCAACTGAGCCTGGTGCACGGGGCAAGGTACGGTGCTTGTGAGGTGATAAAGATGACGGGGGAGAAAGAGGAGGAGGAGGAGGGGGAGGAGGAGGAGGCATGGCCGGATGCAGGTTTGTGAGAGAGAGCAGGTGCAGGCCCTGGTGCTGCGCAGGGGGGTGGGGCAGCACAGGCCACTCATTCATTGACACATGCTTGCCTCAGGTGAAGGAATTTGGCGTCCTTGCATCCAAAACTCTCCTGAAGGCCCTGCAAAACGACGGCACCGCCCCTCACTCTCCTGCCTACTTGCCTCCCCCCCCCTGCTACGCAGGTGCTGCTGTCTCCCAAGGTGCTGAGCTACCTTGAGTCTGCGCGCCCCAAGCTGCGTGCCCTCTTTGATTTCTACGCAAACGAAGCCGAATTCTGCTACATGTATGGGGTGCAGCGCAAGCGCCGTGCCGCTGCCGCAGCCGCCCCAGCAGCCAGCCAGCTGTCGCCCACGCCCTCCCAGCAGCTGCCCCCCCCTTCTCTAGCTGCCACTGCCCCCCGCTTTGTCCCTGGCACTGCGCCAGCCTCCCCGCCTGGCGTCTTCATCCCTTCACCTCACAGGTGGTGTTCTAGCCGCCTGCCCCCTCTGTTGTGCACATACCTACGCATATCCGCACGTGCATCCTGCACGGGCTGCACAGCCACATGGTATAAGGGTGCTTGCCCAGACCTCTGGTCGCAAGGCCCACTGTTCCCTTGGCAGACCTTCACATGTGACCCACATGCCCAACAGAAGGCCCCTTCGCTCCCTTAAGAACAGCACACGCCCCGCCTTGCCTCCATCTCACCCCCAAAAGAACGGGCGGTGGCGTGCCTCACCACACTCGGCCCTCACTTACCTGGCGTAGTGCTGGCATGGCAGGAGCATGCTCATCCTAAATGTGTCACATTGTTGCAAAGCTCCTCAACCGAAAAGTGCAAAAGAATGGTGGAGTCAGCGGCACGGCCATGGCAGCCGCACAGACTGGCGCCGCTGGGCACCCAACACCATTGTGTGACAAACAAGGCCTGTCTCAGCCTCATCATGCCAAGGTCTCATCATGCCAAGGCCTCATCATGCCAAGGTCTCATCATGCCAAGGCCTCATCATGCCAAGGCCTCATCATGCCAAGGTCTCATCATGCCAAGGCCTCATCATGCCAAGGCCTCATCATGCCAAGGCCTCATCATGCCAAGGCCTCATCATGCCAAGGCCTCATCATGCCAAGGCCTCATCATGCCAAGGCCTCATCATGCCGAGGTCTCATCATGCCAAGGCCTCATCATGCCAAGGCCTCATCATGCCAAGGCCTGTCTCAGCCTCATCATGCCAAGCACTGGTGTGCTCTGCGGGCACGGTGCTGCACATTCTTACACACGCGCAGCGCACGCGCATGCGTGCCATGTGCGCCCGCGCCCAAGTGCAGAAGCACACGTGGCACGTGTGCCGGCATTCATACACCCACTGCGCACTTGTGCGTGCGTGAACATGCACCCAGCTTGCACGCAAGCACACACATACGCATATTCACATGCACACACACACACACACGCGTGCACGTGCGTGGCCACAGGTGGCAAGCCCCAGACATGCCAGGCAGCAGCTTCCCAGGCGCAGGCCCCGACCCACAGGGCAGAGGCAGCTTCCTCGGCAACGCCAGCCTGCCCAGCTCGCCAGGCAACGCCTACTCCCCCGGCACGGCTCCGCACATGACAGAAGTGGGCTGGGGCGTGGGCAACGGGTCCCTACGCCGCCAGGCCTCAATGTCGATTGGGCAGCAGGTAAAGGTGCCAGCTGTGTGTGTGAGTGCGTGGGTGTGGGTGCGTGGGTGCGTGTGCGCGGCTGGGGGCTTGGCGGCAGCGTTGCCATGCTGAGGATCCCCGCGTGGGCGGGGCCTTGGTAGCCATCTCCTTGCGCACGCGCTAGGCTATACCCACTGGGCAGTCTCTGTAGGTACAAGGCCAGAGGACGTGGCAGGGGCCTCTGGGGAGCAAGTGCGGGAAGCAAGCCGCACGCCGTGCGTGCCTGCATCTCTGTGCCTGCAACCCCGTTACGGCCGTGGAGCCCCCCCCCTTCCAAATCATAAGGGCGTGCCCAAGTCCTGCAGGGCCGCACTCCCATCCATTATGTGACTGGAAGTGCGCGACGCGCAAAGTACCTGCCTGCGCCCCCTCTGCCCGCAGCCCTCGTGGCGGCCGCAGAGTCCCCCACTTGCAGCCAGGACCAGCATCATCCCCACCCCCACAGCACATTCGGGCAGCCGTGGCCAAACCTCACCCGTGCCCTTCCAACAGCAGCAGCAGCAGCAGCAGCACCACCACCACCACCACAATTACAGTGTGGGCGCCCCTAGTACCGCGCTGTCCCAGTGGCGGCCTGCCTCCGTGGGGCAGATGCTGCCCATCACACCCGCGCCTTCCGCCAAGCCGCAGGCAAGTGTGTGCGCGCCGGGCCGCGGGATGTTGCGTGTGTGCTAAAAAGCGCGCTCGCTCCTGTGGGGGCGCCTCCGCATACACAGCGTGTTCTGCAAATCACTTTTTCATGGTCTGGAATATGCAGAGTGCAGGGATGCGCAAGCACGAGCATTATGCAGGGAGCTGGGAGAAGATGGGTACAGTGAAATGGCGGGCTCGGTCTGTGCGGGCAGCATGTGGCACAGGCACAGTTCAAGTGCCTTTTCAACCGCGGGTGCCTTGTGCCTGTGTGTGCTGTGTGCCTCTGCCATGTGCATGTCAGCCTGAATCAGCTCTCAAATGACAAGCTGGGATTTTTGTGGGTGAACGTAAGTGGGCACGTGTGCCGTACATACATACACGCGCTTGCACACATACACACACATACATACACATGTACACATGTGTCCATACATTTTGCAGTTGCGCGTGCAAGAGGACAAGCCTGTGCGTGCGTGCATGCACTTTTGTGCACGAAAACCATTTGCTGCCTCTATTGCTTTGCTGTCTCCACCACCTGCAGGCCAACACCGCCAACCTAGAAGCCGTCAACAACCATCTCGCACTGCCCGCCTTCATGCGCATGCTGTACGATATGGGCGTTCTGCCCAATACCCTGAGCAAGGCCCAGGTGGGCTTTGCAGAGTACTGGTGCACACACACACACACACACACACACACACACACACACACACACACACACACGTGGCAGGCAGGCTGAGAGGGGTGCCTGGGCAAGGTACCCAAGGTTGGGAGGGGGCAAGTGTGTGAAGCAATGTGCGCCTGGGCAAGGTGCAGGTGTGGGGAGGGATTGAGTTGGTGTGCTGGCGGGTGTGGGTGCCTGAGTGAGTTGCTGGCACGCACAACCAGCAGTAAGGAATACGGTGAAGACCACAATACCCTCCTAGCTGCATGCCCGCATCCGCTCCCCACTGGTCTGAAGAAAATAAAAAGACTGCAGCACTAGGTATGCTGCAGGCTTGCGCCTGCTCCTGCACATGTCAGCATGCCCAAAACTCACCTTTTCCCCAGAACTCAGAATATGCCCAGAACTCAGTAAATATGCCAGAATTTGATACCTCACGCCTCTTGCTTATGCTCAGGACGCTGCTTCCTGCGCACTGCCCGCGCTGCAGGCCTGCATACGCTCCTGTGCCCACTGACGCCCAAAACCGCCTGTCTGTTGACGCACCACTCGTATGCACTGCCCCTGCTGCAGGCTTGCGTGTGCTTCTGCGCCTCCCGCTATGGCCCTGGGCAGTGCCTGTCCGTGGACCACCTGAGCTCAGGGAGCTTCTGCATAAACTTTGAGGAGTTTGTGGAGGCCATCGCCCGCTGCGCGCTCACAGCCTTCAACTACCAGGTGCCCACGTTGGCTCGTGGTCACTCGCGTGCGCGAGGATGCACATGCAGGCGCACGCTCGCAAGCGCACGGCAGAGGTGCCGTGCCCTGTTGATGCAAGGACCTATTGTTGCACACATAGGTGCACACAAATGCACGCACAACAGAGATGCAGGTGCCACAGCTTGGGCATCAGCTCCGTCAGTGTTTCCCATGCAGCAGGCCGTGTTACATGGGTAGCGCTAACAGCAGGCAATTGGAGTTATTTTTACAGTCGCATGCAGGCTGAAGGTGGCTAAGTGCAGGAGGCTAGCTATATAGGGGTATATGAGGAAAAGGAGGTGGGAGTCTGCACAGGGTGGCCACAGTAGCGCCCCACCCAAAGCCCAATCCCTGCACTACCTGCCCGTGAGGATGCTATCATTGATGGCGTTGGCGCCACAGACCCAATCTGCCCGTGAGGATGCAATTATTGATGGCATTGGCGCTCCTAGCCACTATGTGCTCTGCGCATCAACCCTCACTAAACCAGCCTTGACAAACGCGCTTGTCCACTGGCGTGCACCCGTGCAATGCGTGCAGGAGCTGCCGCCCCCCAAGAAGCTGATGGTGTTCGCGGATGGCTACCAGGCCGGGGCAAAGCACATGTGGGCCGCCGACACGCGCACAGAGCTGCAGGATTTTCTGAACGAGCCCAGCCCGGTAGACCTACCACCGGCCATGTACGAGGACTGCATTGGCAGGTGCGCGAGTGTGCGCAACAGCGTGTGTGTGTGAATGCATGTAAATGTATGGCTGTGGGTGTGAGTGAGTGCATATGTGTATGTGCTTGTGTGGTAAAGCCAGCCATGTACAAAGGTAGCTTTGGAGGGTATGCTTGAATAGGTATGCAATTGGATTTATGCATGTGAATAGATCAGCCAGCCATGCTCAATGACTGCATCCGCAGGTGCGTCCTGCAAATCATCTCATCGCGGTTCAACACATACCTCTCACACACACATACACACACGTACAACCATGCACACACTGCCATTGCCACACAACCGCCATTGCCACACAACCACTGCACAGGGAAGACGCGCCCCACTATGACGAGCTGGATGGTGACGACGTGCGCAGCGTGATGCCCAGGCCCCATGGCCAGGGCACCGGCCAGCGCCCGCGCACGGCAGCATCCGTGCGCAGCATGGCCAGCAACATCTACAGGACCGGAAGGTCGCTGGCGCAGCAGCGCTCTCGGGTGTGTGTGGGTAAGGCACAAGTGGATGTGCCAAGACTGAGGATCGATCAAAGAAAAAACGAGAATGGGCAAGGGCGCAGACGTATGCATGGCAGGATAGCAGACTGACGCACGTGAAAATGGTTTAAGGGAGTGGGGAGCAGGCGTGTGTTGCTGCGGGAAACTGTTGGGCAGCCACAGCTTGCGCACGCTGTGGATCGGGTGGTGGAGCCGGGGCCGTGAGTAGCGCAGCTGCTGCACATGGACAGGTGTTGAGGCCCAAACAGGGAGGAGCCCAGTGCCCGAAGTTGCTGCAGGCTCAGGCGGACCAGGCCGGGCCATGCTGCTGCTAATGAGCACGGCTGCGCCTGTGCCTGACTGCTGGGCCTCCTGGTGTGTGTGCTGTGCGCTGCGCAGGCGGCAAGCCAGAGGGGGGGGCCGGAGATGCTGACTGTGCACGGGGAGGCAGACACGCTGGAGGACGACGGCAGGCCCCTGCACCTGAAAAAGTTCAACGTTGCATGGATTGGGGAGCCCAAGCTGCCGCTCAACGAGCTGGCCAGGACCAGGTGGGCTGCAGAGGTGGTGCAGAGGGCATGCTGCAGAGGTGCATGTGTGTGGGATCAATGCATTGGACGAGGGCCTTTTGACTGTGTTTAACTGAGGGCATTATGAATGTGCATGATTGCGGGATCAATGCATTGGATGAGGGCCTTTTGACTCCCAAGCTGCCGCTCTATAAGGTGGCCAGGACCAGGTAAGCTACAGGAACCCCTCAGCACGGTCAGACAATCAGCGTGGTGAGGGTGAGAGTTATGAAGGAGCCCTCCCTTGCAGGGTACAATCACATGCGGCGACTCTTGCAAGGCCGGACACTTTGCAGCGTAAGGGTGAGGGTGACACAGCTAGCTGCGCCTGCGGCACAGGGCAGCCTGTCTGGAGTAACCAAGGCCTGGGATTTTCCAGGGGAAGGTTGCAGGACTCCCTAGCAGCAAGCCCCCTCGAGGCAGGCACGCCATCATTTTGCGGCCATCCACCATGCTGCCTGGTGCTTGGCCAGAGCCCTTGGTCACATCTTACTGGTGTATGGCGTCCCTGGCCTCAGCTGCATTGCCAGTATGTACGTATTTTGTCCCTTGCCTTGGAAGAATCGCCTGTGGATGCAGGGGGGCCATCTCCTTGGTGCCGTGCAGGCTTGACGTATGACCTTGAAGATGGCCTTTTGGTGGGAGTCTCAAGGCACCCACTAGCCTAAAGCCAGCAGGCTGTGTGCTCGCTGACCTCTCTTTCTGTTTCTGCTATTGAAATAAGCTTCCTGTGAAGAGGGCACTTTGGCTGTGGTTTGTGAGCCGGCAATCAGGCAAAGCTGGACAGAGGAGGCCTCATGAGGCATGCCCATGTGGCCCATGTGCATGCTTGTAGATGTTCAGGAAGCGTTGGGTGGCTAGCTGGGATCTGGTCATTAGTAAATATAGGCTGGCCCATGTGCACCTTGAACCCTTTATCATAGTAGGGAACGACGACCCAAATTGAGGTAGCCCATCTAGGCCAAGTTGGGTGCTCTGCTCCCCGTCCCTCTCTTGCAATCTTTCTTCAAGGCTGCGCTCACCCTGCTGGTTTGTGCAGGTCTGCATTCAACCGCACCCACGACAGCAAGGGGGTGTTCTTGCCGCCGGTGTTCAAGCAGCAGGCTGCTGACATGATCCAGGCGCGCTCAAATCATGAGCAGGCCATGGAGAAACTGCGGCTGATGTACGTGGCAGCCAGGAGGCGCGAGCAGCAGATGACCCATGCAGAGGCGGCCAGGCGGCGTGAGAGCCTGCAGCTTCGATCGCAGCAGCTGCTGCCCTGTGCAGGGCCGCCAATACAAGGGCCAGCCACTGGCAAAGAATTGACTCGTTGATTGTTGGTCAACAGCGTGCTGTTACATCATGTTGTTATTGTTTTGATGCGTCCTTGCCAAATGAGTGTGTAGAAGTCACTGTAGTATATGTAAGAGTATTGGATTGAAGGGGCATGCTTGCAGGCATCCCCACAGCACTTGGATTCTTGCAAATGACTGAGCTTGAACAATACCGGACACATGATCAATGCGCCGTTATTGCCCACTGAATTGCATTGTGCTATCAGGTCATGTACATATCCGAGTGTACTATAAAACTGAAAATTTGTCTCTTCTCTGCCCACTGGTGTGTATTAAGGGATTACCCTGCTGGCATACACAACGGAAAGGTCTGATAGCTAGTGCAAGCACCAGTCAATCCCTTGCCATAAAATTTGGAGGTAAATAAGTGAGGGCTGGGAGGATTCTGAGATGATGTTGCATACCACTTGAACTATTTGTAGTAATTGAATAGGGGGGTTAGAAACAATGCTTGCAGTGCCCCACTCCTGGCATTGATGATGAAAGATGGTGGACTTTTCTCTAGAGCGTTGTTGATTTTGCATACTGAGAAAAGGTTAGGTTAGGGTAGGTTACATAGCTGTATCCGCCGAACGAGGGCAGCTTAGCTGAAGCCTAAAAGGCCTGCAACCCTAAACCAAAAACTAAAGCGCTCAAAAAAATGCTTATGATAAATTGCAGTTTGTGGATCAAAATGGACACGTGAGTGTGTAGAGAAATTGATTGTGTGAGACTTCTGTCATGTAGACACAACTTGCAAATTGAGTTTAGCAAATTTGATGCAAGAAATTTGAAAGCAGAGCTTAAGAAGGATCATCATGCGGCAGAAGTGTTGGCTTTATTGTTTAGTATCCTCAGGATAGATACATTAAGTCGAAAATACTATACTGAGTATGAGTAAAGACGTATATCATCACAGTGCCTCTAATGACAGGTTTGGTGAAAAAAAAACTGAAAACCTGAAGATGTTTGAAGGCAGTTCACAAGCGCGCAAGGGGCAAGATCACAGCAACAGATGACAACTGGAGAGCCTCTACTTCTAAGATCAAAACAGAGCAAGGTTCGCTGACTAGCTACTTCAACCAACCAGCTGCCAGAGCGCTCGCATGTTTGCGAGCCAGCTCACAAGCACGCTCTTGGAGGTTTCCTTGTCTTGATGGATCTCCATGGTCTTGAGTCGGGGGAGTCCCGGTCGCCTTCCTCTTTGTCGGCGTCAATGTTGTCAGCCTGCGGCGTTGCTCTTGCTGCTTCTGCTCTTGTTGTGGTTGCTCCTGCTGCTGCTGCTGCTATTGCTGCTGCTGCTGTTGCTGTTGTCGCTGCAGTTCCCTTGGCTGCTGTCGCTGCTGCTGTTGCTCATTTTGTTGTTGTTGCTGCTCCTGCCGGCCCCCCTGCTGCTGCTGTCGCTGCTGCTGCTGCTGCTGCTGTTGCTCACTTTGTTGTTGTTACTGCTCCTGCTGCCCCCCCTGCTGCTGCTGTTGCTGCTGTCGCTGCTGCTGCTGCTGCTGCTGCTGCTGCTGCTGCGGTGCAAGTGGTCCCAAAGGGCTTCCCGTGGGATAGTGTCATAAGCCTGTGACCGAGATTTTCTCTTTTGAAAAGGAGAATCATCAAAAAGGAAAAGTATAACTACGTAGGCAGTGAAACCACTCCCCACATCAATTCACAGCTGCAGATGAATGTTCAAAATTGTGGCTTGCAAGCAAAATTATTTACAGTTAAGGCAGCTGAACTAGATCGATTTTGCATCAAATGGGCGAATTCGCATTACAGTTTTTCCTGAGGGAAAAAGATTTAAATAGGGGGGAAATACGGAAAAGATTTCCTGCACCATTCGCATTACGGAAAAAAGAGGGAAAAGCGGAGGAGAAAACATCATTCGCATTATAAGGTTAAAAAAAGGGCCAATCAACATGGAAAAAGCGTGACAACATCGTTTCAGCCACACTTGACATGATGGAACCAATTTTAACACATTCTTTTCAGGTTCTGCTCGACCCTGGTCCATCAGCAAGCTGCCTAGCCCTGCTCCTTTGGAGAAAAGCCAGCTGAATACTGCTGGTGATGATGTGTGAACAGCGTCTCCTCCAAGCAAGAGGTTGCTGCGCATACGCCAGTTGCTTAAGGAGAGGGTCTAGTTGCCATCCCTAGAGCATTCAAAGGACTGAGAAGACAGCAGCCAGTTTAGGGGGGTACTTGGCACGGAGGGTATGGTTCCCTCAGGTAATTGGTGCTGTACAGCACCAATACGTACATGTACGTACATACATGTGGCACGCATGTTGCTGTCAGGAGTTTTGTGAGGATGGTCCTGTTCTTTTCAATTGCAAACCTTCACATCAATTAATGTCCCGGCTATTTGTGATCATATGAAAGGTTTCCTGATGTGTTATCGGGAGATCCTGCAAGCATGATAGCACTGTGGTGCAAGCAGCCCTTTCTCCAAAAATTAGCCGCAGCAAGAAATGCAGTCAAGCGCGCATTTGGAATGAAATGTGTCCTCCAGCAGATGCTCATATTCTTGAAATGCTGCATCAGTACGCGGAAATGTTTCCTCACGAGCAGCAAGGCTCTGGCAGGAATGCTGTTAGAATTGACATTTAAGTAGAATGTGGATATGCAAGCAAGCCTATGGCGTTGTTACTGTGCATGATCCTGCTCTTGATCTTCCTGTGCAGAACGATGATTGTCTCCATGGTTTGACTGAAGGATGCCTTGATAGGGCTTGCAAGTCAGAGGAAATTCTTCAAAGGCTCCTCTCTGTATGGGACCTTGTTGTTTTGCTCTGCATGAAGGCAGTGGCCGTGGGCTATGCAATCATCTGAAACTTTCATCTAAATGCGCCACTCTGCGAATGTATGGTACCTCCATCAGCCTGGATTCCAGGCACAGGCAAGCAGTGGATCATGTAGGACCCTATGGATAGAAGAGTGTGATTGCTCTCTTCCTCAGCGCTGGCAGCTC
>LKMJ01006906.1_pt1 | contig 10694 bp, 14 predicted proteins | sample 643391 | NCBI WGS metagenome assembly LKMJ01 (sample SAMN04112250, study PRJNA286221) | soda lake metagenome | biome: soda lake; feature: Kulunda Steppe; material: water; isolation source: sample PL-Br10 brine of Picturesque Lake | place: Russia: Kulunda steppe | collected 2010-07
AAGTCTAAGACCGATCACAAAACAGCTGTTTTTAAACTGGCAAAAGGAATCACGTCCTCGATGGCCGAGGCCGAACCCGAATCGGAGCCGCTGGCTCCCAACGCTGACTAAACACTTCCAGTAGTGTTCTACAGCGCTCTACCCCCTGAGCGGTTGTGCTGTTCTGGGCGATGGTGAGCTGACTCGACAGTCGAGCGAACGGCTGTTGAACCACGGACAGCGTTCGATAGATGACTACTGTCGAGCCGCCACAAGCAGGTAGACCGCGACAACACCAACAGTAACGACCACACCGCCAAAAACGGTTGTCAGATAGATCGGAACGAGAACCGACCCCAACAGTAGTACGGCTCCGAGTGTCGCATTCCAGACGTACAGCAGAGCCCAGAGGTAAACCGCAATCGCAACCAGAATAATCATCGCTCCGGTTGCGATGCTCCAGATGTAGGACAAAAAGATCCCACCAAAGATCGCGATCTGGCCAACAACAACCGACAGCGACATGCCTCGATTGAAACTCGCAGTGAGTTGCATCGCCGCTGCAACCGGAATAACGAGCATTCCGGCAACCAAAATCGCTCCTAAAATCTGCATCGCAGCGACGACAACCAGCGCGGTGAGCACAATCAAGAGTGTATCATAAAACCAGACGTTGATCCGGGCCAGACGGGCGGCTTCCCGGTCGAACGTGATAAATAACAACTGTTTGTGGGTGAGTCCGACTGTCAGTCCGACCAGCAGCGTAAGGGCAACCATGAGCTGGACGTTCTCAAATGGAACGAACAGAATATCCCCAAAGAGGTAGCTCTCGACGGTCGAGCCGAAGACGACGCCGTACGAAATAATGGCAATCCCGAGTGCGAACCCACCAGTGAGCATGATCGCAATCGGTACGTCAGCGTAGCCATCGGTTTTAACTGCGATATACTGCATTCCCAGTGCAGCAATCGCCGCCGCAATCAGTGCAAACACCAGCGGATAATCCAGACTCGGCACCGCCGCGCCGATAAACAGCCCGATAGCGACGCCACCGAAGGCGGTGTGGGCGAGTGCTTCGCCGATCAACGCCATCTGACGGTTAACGAGGTAGGCACCGACTACCGGTGCAGTAAGGCCGATCAGTGCACCCGCAGTAAAGCCACGCTGCAGGAAGTTACTACAGACGATCCAGGTGTCGAGCGCCGAGCAGGTGGTGTCCCAAAACAGCCCGTACAGCGGTGGAAATCCCCAGATGATAAACGCCGTAAAACCGACCAGCGTCAGCGGAATACCGACGCCAACCAGCACGTGCTGTCGAGTCAGCGATGGTGTCTCGACGGCCATGTTAGTCACCGCCTACTAGTTGGCCGGCCTGCAGACCGTGGGCCGAACTGAAGACGCGTTCGAGCGCACCGCTTTCGAGAAACGCGTTCGTCTCACAGTGTTCGTACAGCTCGCAGTCGAGACACGCCATCATGTTGGCGTGCTGGGTGACGACGCCGATGTCGTGTTCGATGAGAATAATGGTAATGCCGTCGTCGTTGAGCTCGGCCAACAAATCATAAAAGGCCTCGACGGAGTCGGCATCAACGCCGACCGTTGGCTCGTCGAGCGCGAGCAGGTCGGCCTCGCTGGCAAGCGCGCGGGCGATGTATACTCGTTGTTTTTGGCCGCCCGACAGTCGGCTGATTTTGCGGTCGGCAAGCTCGCTGATTCCGACGGTTTCGAGGGCGTCGTCGACCAGTTTGCTGTCCTCGCTCGAAAGCGGCATGAGACCCGCATGAGCGTACCGACCCATGCGGACGACTTCGCGGACAGTCACCGGCATCATCGCATCAGCCTCGCTGGACTGCTGGGAGACGTAGGCGAGTCGCGTGCCCTGTTTGAATGTGTCTGCACGAGTGCCAAACAGTTCGATGCGGCCCGAATCAGGTTTCTTGAGCCCGAGCATGAGCTTGAGAAGTGTCGTTTTGCCCGAGCCGTTCGGCCCAATCAGGCCCAGAAAGTCGCCCTCCTCGACGGTCAGCGAAATATCTCGGAGCACTGGCTGGTCGTCGTAGGCGAACGAGACGTTTTCAACGGAGATTGCTGGTGTCATTCGATCATCAATGGGTATGGAGATCCGCAGTTGTCCGGTTTTTGCTGGCCGGCTACAAAGTTCTGGTTTATTCGACGCGGAGTGCGGTCTCGACCGACGGCAGGTTGATCTCGCGGAAGTGTTCGATGTAGCCCCAGTCAGGTTCCATCTGTACGGAGTCATCGATAGCTGGACTGCCGTCGATCTGGGTTTCGACCGGCGACAGCGGGAGGATCTCCGCGCCGGTGTCAGCAGCGAGCGTCTCGGCCAGTCGAGCCGGTTCGCCCACATCGTACAGAATGTGGCCGATATCGTACTGGTCGATCAGTCCCTCTATTTCCTCGACTTCTGCAGGTGAAGGTTCATCGTCCGGCGAGGTACCGACTGGTGAGTCGATTTCGAGACCGTAGCGGCGGTTCCACCACTGGAACGAATCGTGCGTGCCGACGATAAGCTGGTTCAGCTCAGCGTCGTCGACGATCGCCTGAAAGTCGTCGTGGAGTGCTTCGAGTTCTTCGTTGAACGCGGCGGCGTTGGCCTCGTATTCGGCTTCGTGGTCGGGGTCGAGTTCGGCAAGACCGGCGGCAATGTTGTCGACGCCATCTTGGCAGACGATGGGGTCCATCCACCAGTGTTCGTCGTTGTCCTCAGCAGGGCTGTCGAAGAATTCGATGCCCTCGGAGGCCTCAATGACGGCAGTTCCGCCGTCTGCTTCGAGGCTGTCGGCGGCGTCGTCCTGCCAGCTGGCGAACTCACGGAGATAGACGAAGCCGTCGGCTGTATCGAGATCCTCGACCGTGCTCGCATCCGGACTCCAGTCGTGGCCGTGTTGGCCGACCGGGACGAGATCAATCGCATTCATCCGGTCACCGGCGACCTGCCGGACGAAATCCCAGACGGCGGGCATCGTTGCAAACACCGAAATCTCAGCATCGGGGTTGCTTCGGTTGTCACCGATATCACTCTGTGTGGGATCGTCACCGAGACAGCCGGCGAATCCGGCCACCGTCAGCGACCCTACACCAATCGTGAAATTACGTCGTGAGAGAGCCTGTACTCGACTACTGCCGTCGTCTCGTTTCATCAGCTACTGGTTACTCAGGGCCGCATATTAAGTTTGGTTCTTGTAATTATTAGATTAGACTAGTCTAAATCAATCGGTTCAGCAGGCTACTATCTCGAACCAACCGTTCAAAATGCAGAGCGGTCTACGGATTTTTACGGTTTCTGTTCGGCTCGGTCGACTCCCTTTCGGCGAGTCGCTCGGCGATCTGGGCACCCACAGACCGGGGATCAGCCTCGACGAGTTCGATGTGATCGCCGACAGCCACCGCCCCCGGCGAGAGCACGCGCGCACAGATGCCACCGCGACCCGCTTCGAGCGCGCTGGCAACGCCCGCCTCGCCAGCGACAGCCTCGAGGTGGGCACACGGTGGTCGAGGACGCGTCCCGCGGAGTTCGGCATCACCGATTCGAACCGTGGTTTCGAGCAGTTCGTGGAGGTCACAACCGCAGGTAACGATGTTGCGTCGGTGCCGACCGTCCCAGAGATCGATGCCGAACTCGCGCTCGACGCGGTCGATGGCCTCGCTCTCGATCAGCGTCACCTCGCAGACATCATACGGTGCATAGTAGCCCGTCCCACGCAGATACCGGTCGCCGACGATTCCGCCCTCGACGAGGTCGATCGACTCCTTGTGGGTCATTGGCTCGCCGCTTTCGGGTGTGACGAACAGCTGTTCGATTGACCCAATCGCGTCCATACAGCCACTAGCAGCTGACCCGCTAAACCTGTTCGGCTACCGCCGAGTGAGTCGTACGTCGAGACAGACGTTCAACTCGTGTGGGGCGTACGACCGGACGACGTGTTCGGTCTCGACAGTTACCTCGTACGCTGGGTCGGCGGCTGTGCGAATCGTCTCGATACCCGGTCCGAACGGGTCCGAATCGTGCTGAATATCGTAGTAGTGGAGCACACACTCCTCGCCCGCCAGATCGACGGCGGTCTCGACGAACTCGTTGGCACTATGCGGAAGATTCATCACCAGCCGGTCGGCCCACCCGTGGTAGTCGGCGGCTACCTCGCGGATGTCGCCTGCAATCGGAGTTATGCGGTCACTAACGCCGTTTCGGTGAGCGTTTTCACGGAGATACTCGATCGCCGTCTCGTTGAGGTCGACAGCGACGACCGCCGCCCCGCGGCTGGCGGCTGGAATCGCAAACGGACCCACGCCAGCGAACATATCTATGACCTGTTCGTCCGGTTGGATCTGCTCAACGACCCGGTGACGCTCGGTTGCAAGGCGGGGCGAAAAGTAGACGGCGTCGAGATCCAACAGAAACTCGTGGCCGTACTCGCGGTGGACGGTTTCGGTTGGCTTGCGGTCGGCTTCGGCGTCTGCGTCATCACGTTCGGCCAGTAGTTCCCAGTCACGCACTCGGAGTTCGCCTTTGATTTTCGAGGCACGGTTGAGCACCGAGCGGACGGGAAGATCCGACTCGATTACTGCCTCGGCGATCGCTGTGGCCCGGTCGTTGTCGTCTTCGTCGAGAATGACGACATCACCCAGCCGTTCGAGCGAGGGTTCAAATCCCAACAGATCGGCAGGCGTCTGGATGGTCTGGCGAGGTGGCAACTCACGGGTTGTGGTCTCAAATCCATCTGGGACGGAAGCAGGGTCACTCACCGGAATGTAGAGCGTGCCCTCGTCGTGGACGATCTGGTAGTCATCCCCTAAAACCCCTGCTTTGGCCAGCGTCTGTCTGGTCTGTTCGCCGTCTGTCCGCGCGACGGCGACACACGGAACCTCCATACAGCGACGGTGGCGGGGCCAATGAGTAAGGCTACCGTTTCGGCGGCGCGACAACAGGGCGTTTTAGGTCACTGGCAGCGAGCACTCACCCAATGACAGACAGTGAGTTTCCCGACCCACAGCCCGGCCCTTCGTGGGAACAGCTCCGGGTTCGGCTGGCGTGTAGCGCAGGGGTTGCAGTGCTGCAGGTGGTTGTGTTCTGGGAGTTTTTCGTGGGTGCGACCGAGTTTATCTGGCCGCCGGTCGAGCCAGTCGGCCAGTGGGTGAGCTTTCTGTTGGTCTCGACAGGCTCGTTTGTGTTTATCTCGGGGCTGTTCGGGACGCTCATCGCCGATCAGATTTATAAGCGGTATCTGGTAGACGACACCTAACTGTCATCTGAATCCGCTGTCGAGAGTGCCGTCACGCGTGGTGAGCCGGTTGTCGGGTCCGACGAGATGACGGTCTCGACATCGAAGGCGGTTTTGAGTCGCTCGCGGGTGAGCACCGACTTGGGCGGGCCGGCTGCAAGCACCGCACCGTCTACCAGCAACACAAGCCGGTCACAGTAGCGGGCGGCTAAATCCAGATCGTGAATCGCCGCGACCGCCGCAGTTCCTTCATCGACAACGGAGCGAACCAACTCCAAGGTGTTGATCGCGTGGTTGATATCGAGATTCGCGGTTGGTTCGTCGAGCAACAACAGCGGCGCGTCTTGGGCGAACGCGCGAGCCAACAACACACGCTGGCGTTCGCCACCGCTCAGTTCGGTGACCGGCCGATCCACAAACGCAGTGAGTTGGGTTTTGTCGAGTGCGGCCTGGATCTTCCGGCGGTCGGTCTCGTCTGCGGTTCCGAACCGACCGATGTGTGGGTTCCGACCCATGGCAACGGCCTGTTCGACCGGAAACGAAAACGAGAGTCCGGTCTCTTGGGGGACGCTGGCTATGTGTCGGCCTCTCGCTCGGGCCGAGAGTGTGTCCACAGTCTTGCCCTCGACGATCACTGAGCCATCTGTCGGAGGAATAAGACCCTGAATCGCCCGCAGGAGCGTGGTTTTGCCAGCTCCGTTCGGACCGACGAGACCAACCAGTTCACCCCTGTTGGCAGCAAGCGAGACCGTCGAGAGAATCTCGTTGCCACCCACCTCCACCGAGAGTTCCTCGACCGACAACACAGGCTCGCTCATAGCTCGTGGACCTCCCGGCTGCGAAGCAGATACAGGAAAAAGGGCGCACCAACAGCCGCCGTGATGATCCCGACCGGGATCTCGGTCGCACCCGCACGGGCAACCGTATCAGTCACGACGAGAAACGACGCGCCCGCCAGCGCCGCCGCAGGCAACAGCACCCGGTGATCAGGGCCCACAACGAGCCGAACCATATGCGGGACAATCAGCCCAACAAAGCCGATCACCCCCGAGACAGCAACCGCGGCCGCGGTGATGACCGCAGAGGTTGCAAGCAGCATCCGTTTGGTGCGCTCGACCTCGACGCCGAGCCCGCCGGCAGCCTCCTCGCCCAAAAGAAGCACATTGAGATCTCGACTGTAGGCCAAGAGAACGCCAAACAACAGCGGGACGAGAAACAGCGTGATCGCCACCTCATCCCAACTGGCCGTTCCGAGATGGCCCATCAGCCAGTGGACGACCTGCCGGAGTCCCTCACCGCTGATAAGCTGGAGGTAGGCGATCACCGAACCGAGAAACGCCTGAATCGCAATACCCGCCAACAACAGCGTTGCCACGGGCGTCCGGCCACCCTCGGTGGCGATTGCATAGACGACGAACGCTGCCAGTAGCGCGCCGACGAACGCTGCGCCCTGCAACCCAAGTCCGAACGGGATCGCAACCGGAACAACGAGAAACGCGACCGCGCCTGCAGCAGCCCCCGAAGAGACGCCGATAATCGAGGGATCAGCCATCGGATTCCGGAAAAAGCCCTGCATAACGGTGCCCGCGGCAGCCAGCGCGAAGCCGACGAGTGCCGCCAACAGGATTCTGGGGAGTCGCACCCGCATCACGATCGTCTCGTGGGTCGACTCCACGCTGTAGGCAAACGGTGTGTGCCACCGGACGTCGGGTGCCGGCAGTTGGAGCACACCGGCTGCAGACGAACCGCTGAGATCGATGCCGACCGGAACCGCCAGCGCGTTAAGCAGCGCCTTGAGCACCGTCACCGGATGAATCGACACCGGTCCGATTGCCGCACTCCCCACAATTACCGCCCCAAGCAGGGCAGTTAGCCAGAGTGACCAACCAACTGCACGCTGCCGGACATCCATGTATGAAAGCCAACTTGCAGTAGGCAAATACTTATTGACTTCACACTGACCTGCAGTAATGAGATCCGTATCAGTCTGTTGTGTCACGCTGCTCGTGTTCGTTGCCGCAGTCGGTGGTATCCCACTCGCGGCTGCCGATCCAGCCGATCTGTCGGCTGAATCAGCCGACGTATCCGACGAGCCGGACGACGCGTTTCCGATCACCCTGACCGATGCAACCGGCACCGAAGTCACACTGGATGAACGACCCGTGCGGGTAACCACGACGAATCCGAGTGCCGCACAGGTGATGTGGGAACTCGGCGCTGAAGAGCAAGTCGTCGGACTCACACGGTTTGCGCACTATCTCGACGGAGCCGAAAGCCGCGAAAACGTCTCGTCGACTGAACAGGGCGTAAGCCTCGAACGGGTGGTCGGCACCGAGCCGGATTTGGTGCTTGCACCGAACGCAACCAGTGTCGAGACCGTCAAGGCACTCAGAGAGACCGGCCTGACAGTGTATCACTTCTCGGAGGCGACCGACTTCGATGACGTTGCCGACAAAACGCAGACCATCGGCCAGCTCACGGGCAACGAGCAGGCGGCCCACGAGACGAACGCATGGGTCGAAGCGAACGTCGAGTCGGTCTCGACGGCGACCGCTGACGCCGAGAATCCACGACTGTTGTATCCGCTGTTGGGCGGCTTTGCGGTCGGTGGTGAGACGTTCATTCACGAGATTATCGTTGCCAGCGGAGCCGAGAACGTCGCCAGCGAGGAGTTCGACGGCTACGAAGTGCTCAGCGATGAGGTGGTGTTGACGCTTGATCCCGAGGTGCTGTTGGTCACCGATCAAACCGAGGGCCAGATCATGGACCGCGAGCCCTACTCGCTGACAACCGCGGGCGAGGCCAGCCAGTCGGTGCAGCTCGAAGTCAACTACATCAATCAGGCGGCTCCGCGGAGCATCGTCTACTCGACGCGGAACCTCACGGCGCAACTGCATCCCGACCGGTACAACGAATCGGATTACGTCAGCCGACAGGCTATCGCTGACGGCGAGTACACACTGGAAGACGACGGTGAGATAACCGACACCGAGACGGCTGACAGTGAGCCGACCGACACTGACGACGAGACCAACGTGTCGGCTCCCGGCTTTGGCGTTGTCGTCGCCGTGTTGAGCCTCGTTGGCGGTGGATTGCTCGCTCGACGACGCTGAACACAGAGCCCGTAGCGCCGACAGTCGTAACGGTATTACCACAGGACCACTCTCATTCTGTATGGTCGAAAACGTGCTGTGGCCCGCCTACTTCGATGCCGGGCTGACACGGTCGGAGGGCCGGCGTGTGCCCCAAACGCTGGCCGTCGAGGAGCCAACTGTCGACGAGATCGCGACTGCCGTCCAGCAGGTCGGCTACGATGCGATAATCGAACGCGACAAAACCTACTCCCGAGAGTATGAGGCGCGTGGTCGCGTGCTCGTCAAAGGAGCCGAGGACAGCAAAAACGATCTCGTCCAGGCGATCGGGGCCTACGTCGAGCTGCTCAGAGACTGATGCAACGAGTTGGCACGGTTGATCGAACGGCACAGGGGTTGGCCATTGTCCGGGTTGATAGCGACGAACTTCCCGAGATCGGCCTGATGGTGATCGACGAATCGCTCTCGACAGTCGGTCGAATCGTCGACGTGTTTGGACCCGTCGAGGGGCCGTATGTGGCGATCACGCCCACAAGCGGCACACCGTTGGCCGATCTCGTCGGAACGAAGCTGTATGCCCGATAACCCGAAACACAACGCCCAAAGCCCTCCGGTCTAAGCCCTCTGTATGAGTTCCCGAGAGTATCGTGCGGTCGGCGGTGCAGTGGTGCTGTTTTTGTTGATTCAGCTCGGGGCACTCGCGTTGGTCCAGACGTTTTTCGATCAGGGCTATCAGGCCGTCGAGAACCCCGAGGACCCAACCAACAGCCTGCTGTATTTCGGCGCGATTCTGCTGGCGACGCTCGGGTTTCTGGCTGCATTCAAGTATGATCTCGACTGGATCGTCCGGATCGTCATCGTCGCCACCAGCGGGGTGCTGTCGTGGTACGTCTTTTCGGCGATTGTGCCGATGATTCCGGCGGTGTTGTTGGGATCGGCGGTGGCTATCGCCCTCTGGGTCTACCCTGAGTGGTACATCATTAACACCGCCGGCGTACTAATGGGCGCAGGAGCAGCGGGACTGTTCGGCATTACTTTTGGAATTCTGCCGGCGCTGCTGTTGCTCACGGTGTTGGCGGTGTACGATGCGATCAGCGTCTATCAGACCGAACACATGTTGGATCTCGCCGACGGCGTCATGGATCTACGCATTCCCGCGATTCTGATTATTCCGTTGACGCTGTCGTACTCGATGCTAGACGACACAGAAGAGGACGTCGAGAGACTCGACGAGGCGACTGAAAACACGGACGAAAGCAAACCCGAATCCGAAAACGGAACCAACGCAGACGAAGACGCTGGCCGCGACGTGTTCTTTATCGGCCTCGGAGATGCCGTGATTCCGGGCGTGCTGATCGCCAGTGCGGCCTTTTTTTCGCCGGCTCCGCAGTTCGCGGTTCCGGTCATCGAACTCAATCTGCCCGCGCTGTTGGCGCTTGTGGGGATGATGGCCGGACTCCTCGTGCTCATGCGAATGGTGATGAAGGGTCGAGCCCACGCCGGATTACCGCTGCTCAACGGTGGAGCAATCGGCGGCTATCTGCTTGGCTCGCTGTTGGTTGGGATTCCACTGGGTGAGGCGCTCGGCGTGGCTGGCCTGTTTTAACGACGGGCGGTAAGATACCAGTAACTAAATACGGTCGTGAACAGCACGCCCCCGATGACAACCCACCAAACGAGGTCCCACTGGCCTGTCACGACCGTATACACGAGCGCCACGCCCAGCCCGAGTTGGCCCACCGTAAATAGCGACAGCATGTGATCTGGCTGCATGGGTGTGTTACTCCTCGACGCCCGCCCGAACTTTGACGGCCATTCCAGATCCGAACGCGACCATCCCGTTTGCCGAGAGTTCGGCCCGACCGACCGCCAGCAGTTCGCCGTGTTCGTGGACGACTAGCACCTCGTCGCCGGGCCGAATCTGAGGGTCGACCTCGTCGACAAACTTAGCGAACGTGTTGCTCCCCTCGCGCACAAAGGGGTTGGACTCATCGCCGACAACAACCCGGTTTGCGGGGGCGTCGAGTGCGGTGTGGAGCCGCCGTCCGCCTTCGATTCCAAGTGTAAATCGACCATCAGTGCCGTACGAGACGAGTCGCAACTCACCGGCATACAGTTGGCGTGGCCGACCGCCGGTCGAACGCCGGATCTCAATCTGCTCGCCGGGTGGAAACAGCGCGTGGCCCGCACCAGCCCCGAACTGGTAGTCGGCAACCGTCCGGAGCTCTGAGAGATCACGAGCCGGCTGGTCGGTGGGGTCGGCCTCGCTGGCCTGCGTCGTCGAGTCGTCGCTCATACCGTGAGGTTTCGACCGGTCCACAAAAACAAGCGGATTCCAGACGGAGCCTTAGACAGTGGCTACCAGTTTGGCCCGCAGCCAGTA